>Ga0210390_10002921_pt1 | contig 14872 bp, 5 predicted proteins | sample IncBWH11OmetaG_FD_161050 | JGI IMG/M metagenome (GOLD analysis project Ga0210390, IMG submission 161050) | Forest soil microbial communities from Barre Woods Harvard Forest LTER site, Petersham, Massachusetts, United States - Inc-BW-H-11-O ...
CGGCGATTTCTCGCTCACGATTGTCCTGTATGGCCGCTCACGAACGGAACTCGATCAGCTCGTCGCGGAATTTGATGGTGTCTTCACCAACGCCGACGGCAATCTGTTTGCGGAAACCTACAACCAGCTGAACGCTTACTTCGCCACTGTGCCGGGCAACTATGCCCTGAACCTTCGCAAGCTGTATCTGCTGAACACGAACTACGCCGATCTGTCGTTTCTGTTTACGATCCTTCCCGGCGAAAAGACGAACGCGCATCTCGGCACGGAGTACCTGGCAGTCGTCGAAACCGACAACAGCACGCCCTACTTCCTCAACCTGCATACACGCGACGTTGCCCATACCCTGATTCTCGGGATGACGGGCAGTGGCAAGACAACCACCCTCACCGTCCTCCGCAGCGCCGCGGAAAGGCAGGGCTATTACGTCGAGGGTTTCGCCCCGACCTCCCGCGCCGCGCGCCAACTGAATGAGGCAGGTATCGAGGCTGGAACCTTGCAAGGCTTCCTCACCCGCACTGCGAATCCAGACCTACAAAAGGAAAAGCACTTCTACTTCGTCGATGAATCAAGCCTCGCCAGCACCAACCAGATCCGCGTGTTCCTTTCGCGGCTTGGTCCCGAGGACCGCGTGCTTCTGATCGGCGACATCCGCCAGCATCAGGGCGTCGAAGCGGGCCGCCCTTTCGAGCAACTGCAGGAAGCCGGAATGCACACGGCCAAGCTCGATGAGATCGTTCGCCAGCAAGATCCGGCTCTGAAATCCGCCGTGGAAATGCTGGCGACGGGCCAAGTCTCCGCTGCGCTCGACGCACTCCAACAGCAGGGCCGGGTGAAGGAAATTCCCAACCGAGAAGAACGTGTCCGCGCTATCGCCAAGACCTACGTCGAATCGCCCGAGAACACGCTCATCGTCTCACCCGACAATGCTTCCCGCCGCCAGTTGAACGTCGCGGTTCGCCAGGAATTGAAAGCCATCGGAACCGTTGCCCCGGAGGATCACACTTTCCGTATCCTGGTTCAACGTCAGGACATGACCGGAGCCGAACGATCTTGGGCGAGCCACTACGAGATCGACGACGTAGTTCGCTACACGCGTGGCAGTAAAGCCATCGGAATCGAAGCTGCCGCCTACGCATCTGTCGTCGCGATCAACCCGGCCGCAAACCAGCTCACGGTCGAGAAAGCGAATAAAGAACTTGCCACCTACGATCCTCGCCGTCTCACCGGTGTCAGTGTCTATCGGGAGATCGACCGCCAGTTTTCCGTGGGCGACCGCGTCCAGTTCACCGCACCCGACAAATCGCTGAGCGTTGCCAATCGCGATCTTGCCGTAATCAAGTCAATTGCGCCGGATGGCCATGTTACCGCGCGCCTCGACAACAACCGCCAGACCGAATTTAACGCCGGAGATCATCGTCATTTCGACCACGGCTACGCCGTCACCAGTCACAGCTCCCAGGGCCTCACCGCGGAACGCGTCCTCGTTCACGCCGATACGAGCGTCCACCCAGATCTGCTCAACTCCCGCTTCGGCTACGTCTCCATCTCCCGCGCCAGCCACGAGGCCACGCTCTTCACCGACGACATGGCAAAACTCGCACCGCAACTCGGAGCCGATACCTCAAAGACCTCCGCTTTGGAAATCAGTCAGGCCTCATCAGTCGCACAGGAAATTGGGATAGGGCTCTGACAGTGGCAACCAGTAAGAAGGAGGGATTGCTCGCCGCTCAGTATCGGACTATCGTCCCAGACGAGAAAGCTCAGTCTTCACCCTAGAAAAAGACCGCGATCACTGATATCCACGCGCACGGTATCGCCACTGAGACTTGTTTGGATCGGTATACTCCGACTATCCTCAACTTTCTTCCGTATGGCCTTCCTCGAACAGTACGAGCGCCGACCTTTCACGCTGGCAAACGCGGGCAATTTGAAGCCTGCCGGACTGTACTTGGGAAAAGGCCCGAATGCAGTTGAAATAGTTGCTTTTGAGAGCGCTACTCGTCCCACCGTTGCTGGCCTTCGAGCCGCCTGGAAGGCCCGACTTGGCAGCAGAGCCACCCCTCTTGTCGTCGTTGCCCTGTACGAGTCGAACGCAGCTCTATGTGGGCCCGCGGGCGAACAGCCCCCAGCTTACCCGGACATTGAACTGGGAAGGGCTGAACGTATCTGCTCCACAGCGTTGGAGGAGCCCGACCGTCATGCAGCCCTTCGGTTCCTTACTGCAGCCTTACCTGAGCTTGAGCAGCGAACCTCCGGGCTGCGCAATCAAGGATTCTTCGCCAGTCACGAACTCACCACGGGTGTACCTAACCGAGCCGACTGGAAGGCCGCCACTGAGAAGGCAAAAGTTCTACTTCGCCAGCGTGACAGAGAACTCCTCCATGCGCTAGGGTTCGCTGTCGAGTCACTCCCCGGGCAAGCGCTCGTCCTGCGGGCGGCTGAGTCGCGTATCGCTCTGGCGGTTCTGCTGGAGAGAAACGAATCTCCTGATGTTGCGAGTGCTCGATTCTCTAATACGTCCCCAATCGCTTACGCATTCGCAAAGGCGGAAGGGGAGAACCTGGAATATGTCGTCGTGTTGGCTGGTCCCGTTCTTCGCCTCTATCCAGTAAGAACTGGGGTAGGAACGGGGCAGCGTGGCAGGTCAGAAACATTCGTCGAGATTCACCTGGATCTATTACCTGAGGAACTGGCCGGATACCTCTGGCTTCTCTTCTCGGCCACCGCTCTCAGCAAGACTGGCCCAGTCAAGGAGATCCTCGAAAATTCCTCCCGCTACGCGGCAGATCTCGGAACTAGACTTCGCGACCGCATCTATTCGGAGGTTATCCCGGCCCTTGCGCAGGGTCTGATCGTTGCGCGCAAGCTGCAACCGCCAACTGCTTCCGATTTGGTCGAAACGTACCAGATGACGCTCATTGTTCTATTCAGGCTTCTATTCATAGCCTATGCAGAGGACAAAGAGCTTCTGCCGTATAAGAGCAATGACCTATACCGCGCTCGATCTCTCAAGCAGAAAGCAAATGACCTCACAAAGGTGCTGCGGGAGGGTAAGCAATTCGGTGACGCGACTACTGCCCATTGGGAAGAAGTGGAACGCCTGTTTCGCGCAGTAGATCGCGGCAACCCCGAATGGGGCGTTCCTCAGTACAACGGGGGTCTGTTTTCGAGCGACGCCACGGTGTCCAAGATCGGGGCCGCCATTGCGGAGTTGCGGCTTCCTGATCGTCTTTTTGGACCCGTCTTGGCTGCGCTGCTCGTGGATCGAACGCCCGAAGGCCCAGGTCCAGTTGATTTTCGGAGCCTCGGTGTTCGCGAGTTCGGAACAATCTATGAAGGTCTCTTAGAAAACGAACTAGCGGTCGCAGAAACTAATCTGACTACAGAGACCAAAGATAAGGAGGAACGTTACCGTCCTGCCAAAGCCGAGGAAGAGGTAATCGTAACAAAGGGCCAACCGTTCCTGCATAACACGTCGGGCGCGCGCAAGAGCACCGGGTCGTACTTTACGAAGCATTTTGCAGTGGAACATCTGCTCGATTACGGCATGGAGCCAGCGTTGAAGGAACACGTTGAACGGCTGTCAGGCTTGACCGATAGAGAAGCCGCCGAATCCTTCTTTGATTTTCGAGTTGCGGATATTGCGATGGGATCAGGTCACTTCCTGGTGGCAGCAGTGGATCGCATTGAGAGAGTGTTGTCGTCGTACCTGGCGCAGCGTCCGCTGCCTGACGTAGTCGAAGAATTAATTAGACTGCGCGACACCGCTCTTAAAGCAATACGAGTTTCCGGGGGCAACGTCGAAATTGAGGAAACCCAACTCCTGCGCAGACAGATAGCACGGCGATGTATTTTCGGAGTTGACCTCAACCCTATAGCGGTCGAACTCGCTCGCTTAGCTATTTGGATTCACACGTTTGTTCCAGGTTTGCCGCTGTCTTTCTTGGACCACAATCTCGTTGTGGGCAATTCTTTGGTAGGTATCGCCACGATTGACGAGGCTAATGAATGGTTGCGTGAGATCGCCGGTCCGTTATTCGGATATACAGCTGACGTGCTGGTTGGCAGCGCACGGACGGCTCTAACACGCCTCGCACGCCTATCTGACGCTTCGGCTGCGGAAGTACAGCAAGCGCGAGAGGCGTTTCAAGAAGCAAAAGCTGCTGTTCAGCCGGCGCAAGCGCTCTTCGATATCTTATCTGCCGCAAGAATTGACGCTGAAGTTCGCCGACACATTTGGCAGGATGCTTCACATTGGAAGAACGACATCACCGCGCTGGTTGGATCAAGTCTGCATAAAGCGGCGCGCGGGACTCTTGCTGCGATTCCTCCATTTCACTTCCCGATTGCGTTTCCTGAAGTTTTCCTTCGCGACAATGCGGGCTTCAATGTGATCGTCGGAAATCCTCCTTGGGAGGAGGCGACAGTTGAAGAAGATCGCTTCTGGGCACGGCATAACCCAGGATTTCATTCGTTGAAACAGAAGGACCAGGAGTTGACGAAGAAGCGGCTCCGTAAAGAACGGCCCGATCTCGTGGCCGAACTCGAATCCGAAACCGTAGAGGCCGAACTTCTGCGAAGGATCCTCGTGACTGGTCCTTATCCGGGCATGGGAACAGGCGATCCTGATACCTATAAGGCGGCTTCGTGGCGTTTCCTATCTTTAGCACGATTAACCGGAGGTCGTGTAGCCGTGGTACTACCGCGGTCCGCGTTGAACGCAAAGGGCAGCGCTGAGTTTCGGCGCGAAATCTTCAGCGCAACAAAGATATTTGACATTACTTTGCTGCTTAACAAAGGAGGCTGGGTATTTGACGATGTCGAGCACCGCGACACTATGGCCCTTGTTGTGTGGGGGCGCCAGTCAGATGTTCTGAACAGCACAATCCCACTTCGGGGCCCTTTCAGCAGCCTAGAACGATACATTGCGGGCTGCCGCATCACGCCGTCAGAGTTGCGAGTAGAAGATGTCCTCGATTGGACTGACACCGCCGCTTTGCCTATGCTGCCATCAGACGAATCTCTCGACGTCTTCCTGCAATTGCGCAAAGCTCCCCGTCTGACTCTAAACGATGGTACGGGCTGGCGCGCCCGGCCGCATCGCGAGCTGGATGCGACAAACGACAAGCCCCTCATGAAATTTACGGCTGATCAACCCGACGGCTTTTGGCCAGTTTTCAAAGGCGAGTCATTCGATCTGTGGACGCCCGACACGCAGACCTATTATGCCTGGGCAGACCCGGAGGTCGTGCTTGCTGACCTACAGCGTAGCCGAAAGAGATCAGCCAAACTGGAGCGTTCCGCATTTCGGACGTTCTCTAGCGACGTTCTCAACGACCCTGATACATTGCCGCCACACACTGCGAGAGTGGCCTTCCGCGACCTGTCGCGTGCTACCGACTCGCGGACAATGAGAGCCGCCCTTGTCCCTCCAATGATATTTCTTGTTAATACTGGGCCATATTTCGTGTGGGCCAGAGGAGATGAACGCGATCAGGCTTATCTACTCGGTGTCCTGTCGTCCCTGAGTCTGGACTGGTATGCACGTCGGTTCGTCGAAAAACACTTGAATTTTCATCTCTGCGAAGCTTTTCCAATCCCGCGAGTAGATCGTACGCACCCACTGTGGAAGCGCGCCGTCGAGATCGCAGGTCGGCTCGCCGCACCCGATAAACGCTTTTCCAGATGGGCGAAGGCAGTCGGTGTTGTCTACGGAAAGCTTAAAGACGACGAAAAGCAAGATATGATTAATGAGCTCGACGCAGTGGTAGCCCATCTGTATGGCCTAACTGAAGCGCAACTGCGTCACATCTTTGGGACTTTCCACGAAGGCTGGGAATACAAACAACAATTGGAAGCGACCTTGATTCACTTTACGAAATGGCAGACAAGTCTCTAAAACCGCAGGCTGCTGAAGTCCCGAACAAGCCAGAGTTCGTGGACAACCGCGAAGTCAAACTTGTTCAAGCCCTCTGTGCTCACCTCGACTGGCTAGAAAAAACCTACGCGCAGCCGACGGAATTGTGTGTTGCAACTGGCTACTTTAACCCAGAAGGCTTCGCCTTGCTGGCCGATCGGCTCGAACGACTGAAAAGCGTGCGCCTCTTGCTGGGAGCAGAACCGGTCCCACCGCCAGTGAAACCCATTCGGATGCCGGGAGACCCATTTGGCCCACGCTTTGAGGAAAAGCTCGTGCGTAAGGAGTTAGACCGCCAGCAGGAAGGCTTGGAACGTGACCGCAACCTGATGGACTTCGCGCCAGTGGTCGATAGGTCGGTTCAGCGGCTACTCGGTTTTCTCGCGTCAGGAAAGATTGAGGTACGCCGCTATGAGAAAACCTTCATGCATGGCAAGGCATACCTCTTTGCCACGGACAATGAGGGCGTGGTCGTGGGTTCCTCCAACTTTACCGCGGCGGGCCTGACCAGCAATCTTGAACTGAATCTTGGCCGCTATGACCCTACTCCAGTAGAAAAGGTCAGGCGTTGGTTCGAGTCTCTGTGGGCCGAAGCGGTTCTTTTTGACCTAGCGAAAGTCTATGAAGCTCGCTATGAAGCATACCCGCCGTATCTCATCTTCCTGCGTGTTTTGTGGGAGCGCTACAAAAACGAATTGGAAGAAGAAAAGCGAGAGGAAGGCGAACGCATTCGCCTCACGACATTCCAGACCGACGGCATTAACCGAGCCTTCCGAATCCTGAATGTTTACAACGGCGTCCTCATCAGCGATGGAGTAGGTCTGGGCAAGACTTTTGTGGGCGGCGAAATCCTCCGCCGCGTAATCGAGAGCAACCGACAAAGAGCTTTGCTGATTGCACCCGCAGCCCTGCGAGATGGAACCTGGGAAAGATTCCAAGATCGTCACCAACTCTACGTCGAGACGATCTCGTATGAAGAACTTGCGAATGAATCTCAACTGGGAGTGGGGTCCGGCCACTATCTGAAACAGTCGCCGAATGACTACGCCCTAATCGTCGTGGATGAGGCCCAGGCGTTTCGGAATCCCGACACCAGCCGCGCCCGTGCTCTGCGCAAGCTCCTACTTGGCAAACCGCAGAAGAAGCTGGTCTTGATGTCGGCCACTCCGGTCAACAATTCGCTGTGGGACTTATACTACCTGCTCACCTACTTCGCACGGCAGGATGCCGCCTTTGCTGATCTTGGCATCCGCTCCCTCAAAGATCGTTTTGCAGACGCGATGCGGATTGACCCAAACGACTTGAAGCCAGATCTTCTGTTCGACGTTCTGGACGCCACCACGGTGCGTCGAACCCGACATTTCGTGCAGCGGTTCTATCCGAATGATCGAGTGAAGGGACCAGACGGCACTGAGATTCCGATTCGTTTCCCAGAGCCGCACGTAAAAGCAGTCAACTATTCGCTTGATGAAGTGCTACCGGGATTTTTTCAAGAATTTCAGGAAGCAATTGCGCCAGTTTCAGGGCAGCCGAAACTCACGCTCGCGCGCTATGAACCAAGCAATTATCTGATCGGTGCGGCACAGCCCAACTTGCAAGAGGCCGCCTTGGCTGGCCTGCTTCGCTCTGGCCTGCTCAAGCGGTTCGAGTCTTCGGCCTATGCCTTTTCGCGGACCGCGCAGAGGATGGCCGACTCCTGTGACACCTTCTTGAAAGGCTTGGAACAAGGAGTAATTCTCACCGCTGAAGGAATTGAAGAGTGGGAGCAGACCGATAACGATGAGATCTTAGAGAAGTTACTGAGTGCCGGTATCGCTACGAACGCGGCGGGCCATGATGTGCCGCGCCTCCGCGAAGATGTGATCAAAGACCGTGACTTGCTCCACAGTTTCGCGGAGCGAGCAGGAAAGGTGACCAGGGCGACCGACCCGAAGTTGGCTGCACTCGCTAAACAGTTGATGGAGATTCTCAAGAGTGCGGAAGCTGATGGACTCGATGACAAGGATAAGCAGAACAAGCGCAAACTCATCGTCTTTTCATTCTTCGCAGACACGGTCGAATGGATTCACGAATATCTCGAAGGCGTGTTTGCCTCTGACCTGACACTTGCCCCATATCGTGGACGGCTGGCCTATGTTATTGGTGAGGAAGCCCACGGCGGCATTTCCCGAGAGGCCGCGATCTTTGGATTCGTGCCCGAGTCATCGGAAGCTCCAGCGGGCCGCCGCGACGATCTCTATGACGTCCTTGTCACAACGGACGTACTGTCAGAGGGCATGAACCTTCAGCAGTGCCACAACATCATCAACTATGACCTACCCTGGAACCCAATGCGTCTAGTTCAGCGGCACGGTCGAATTGACCGGATCGGTAGCCCGCACAAAGATGTGTTCATGCGGTGCTTCTTCCCCGACGTTCGCCTCGAAGCACTGCTGGAACTCGAAGCTAAGATTCGAAACAAGCTGGCACAGGCCGCCGCGAGCGTTGGCGTGGAGAGCCAAGTCATTCCCGGCGCGGCCACGAATGAGGTTGTATTCGCGGATGAGCGCGCCGAGATTGAACGCCTGAGACGCGAGGACGCGACCATTCTAATCAACGGCGGCGAGGACCCTTCAGCGCACACGGGCGAGGAATATCGTCAAGAGTTGCGAAAGGGGCTGGAGAAATACGGCGATCAGATCAAGCAGCTCCCGTGGGGTAGCGGGTCTGGATTCAGGAGAGGAGACAGCGCAGGCCAGTTTTTCTGCGCTTATGTCGGAGAACGACTCTTTCTGCGGTTTGTCCCTGCCGGTGGTAGCGCGATCGTGCGGGACACGCTTGGCTGCCTTCGACTGATAACCTGCACCGAAAACACTCAACGTCTGCCCATGAACGGCGTGCCAATGGACGCCTACAGTGCCTGGCAAACGGCGCGCCATGACATCTTTACCGAATGGGCCCTGGCTACGGACCCGGCGAACTTGCAACCGAAGGTCCGACCGGCCCTGAAAGCCGCAGCCGATCACCTCCGGAAGTATCCGCCTCCCGATCTTAATCAGGACGAAATCAACGCTCTGATCGAATCGATTGAAGCTCCGTGGGGCACGCGCATCGAGAAACAGATCCGCGAAGCTGCTGAGCCGGCCAACGGAACCGAGACGTCAAGGGCGATCGTGGAAGCAGTTAAACGGTTAGGGCTAGAGCCTTTTCGAGCACCTGAGCCTCTACCGCCTATTGAAGAATCAGAAGTGAGACTGGTCTGCTGGATGAGCATCGAGACTTGAACGTGTAGCCTGTCTCTGTCCCAAAACAGTTGTTGTTTAAAACGTTGCCGAGGACATAACCTAACGGGGCACCAGAATCCAATAGGCAGAGGCAAACCTTGCACGAGGCATTCAGGCTATACGTCGAATCCTTGCACGGTTCATTCGAGCGTCTTGTCTCGATGGAGCCTATGAGTATCGAGAATCTGCGCCTTCCGATACCAAGCGCGTGTATTTATCTCTTCAGCGAGAATGGGAGACATCTTTACGCGGGGAGGACACGACACCTTCGGAATCGGCTGAGGCAGCATTCCATTCCCGCCGCACAGCAGAACCAGGCTGTATTTGCATTTCGGCTGGCGCGCGAGATCACAGGGAAGTTGGTCGCAAGCTACACCGCGGAGGGATCACGGGCAGCGCTCGTGGAGCTGCCCGAGTTTGCTGCTGCCTTCACCGCAGCAAAACAACGGATCCGCAAAATGAATTTGCGCTATGTCGAAGAGACTGATCCATTGCGGCAGGCTCTGCTGGAAATCTATGTGTCCGTAGTTTTGCAGACGCCATACAACGATTTCAATACACATTGAACCGGAAAGCAGGTATCGGGTGGCAGAAATGGGGGACTTGCCGGGAAACTATCAAAATGTTTTCACTGCTGGATAACCCCCGTCAAGACTTCCGAATCGTTACCCGCGAGAGTGCGACCACCTTTCGCTGCTGACTCGTGACTCCTTCCCGTGTCAATTCGCGGAGAATCTGTTACCACCCCCGGACAAAAGCTACGCGCGTGCCGGCATGGGCGCGCTCCTGGACCGTCAGTGTGCTGCCATGAAAAGGTGATGGATGCGGAAAAGAGTTGTCTCGTGCGTCCGCTGGTGATGCGTCTCGCGCGCCCGACCATCGCTGGGTAGGACAGCCGAGGATTGTAGTGTTCCCGGTGCAGCCATGCACAAAACGACATGCTGCGTTTGAATGTTTGCTTCGACGTTGGTCATGGCCTCGGAGACATTCCCATCAAGCACATATCCAATCATTCCGCCATGTCGAACCGCCTTGGAATATTGGCCGGTGACAAACCTCAACATGCCGTGCGTGACATACTCCGACGCATACGCCCGCCGCTTGCCGTCTTTGACGACGTTCAAGCGCTTGCTTTCCATGCAGAAATAAATGTCTTCTCGCGCGATAGGTGGAACGAATACGATGTCCTGTCGGCCAAGTTCTTCACCTAATGCCGGTTCCAGCTCGACCAACTGCGTGTGAATCTGAAACATCAACCTACGGGCGTCGCGGTTTTGTCTGAGGGCGCGACACAACGTAATCGTAATATCGTCTTCCTTATCGTCCGCCCCAGGCGACGGCATTGCTTCCCATGTCGCTACGACCAGCCTGAGAATGTCAGGCACCATCGTATCGATCAAATCCGCCCATTCCGTGGGAGCGCCGATAATGCTCACGCCACCCCCTGCCCCGTGCGCATGAGAATGGTGCCCGCAATTTCGTCAGCGTCGTTTAGGGCTGCTGTCTCCGTCCAGAATCGCTGACCGATTGGTTTCACCAGATACAGGCGATTTCGGTCAAATACTTTAGCGCCTCGGATCAACTCGAAGGTGTTGAGTGTTTGCGACGTAACTTTGCGGAGACGTTCGAGCGCAGTCAATAAATCGCTCAAATCCTCTGGCGGCTCAGATGCTATCTCGCCAGAGATCGTTTTTTGCAGGACAGCAACGCCAATCCCGAGTGTCGTCGAAACCGTCGCTCGTCCCTGAACGGTGTACGGGCCAGTCTTTGCCCATCCATTAAGGGTGTCGCAAAGCCATTTCACGTACTGATCTTGCTGCTTATCAGTACTCGGCTTGATCGTAGGAATGATCGGATTTGTTCTACTCGGGCGAACGCTAGGAATTATGACCTGCATCGTGTCGTTGATTAACGCTTTCTCAACCGGCAGGATGTCAAAATACTCATCAATCAAAGGCTCAATAGACCGGCTCGCCACTTGCACAATGTCGCTACGATCAGTGAAGTCTTTGCTGGCCTTTTCGGATGCCGAAGCCACGATTTGCGCCACATCCTTAACTATTTCCCAGGCACGTCGGGGGGATGGCGTTGTGTCTGGTAGCGGAAATGGCAGCCGGAGCAGTTCCTCCACGTGAATCTTCTGCCGACTGACACCCCAGTTAGAGGACGTGTGAAACAGGAAGTATTTTGCAATTCCGGAACGCAGGTACGCCGCGAGAAACACGAGTAAATCGCGATCTGCCTCGGGGCCATAAATCCCGCGCAGGGCATGCCGAAATGAAACGTCAAAATCCACAAATGCTACGCTAGTGAAACCTTGCGAAACCAGAACGTGAGGAGCCTTGAATACCAACGGATTTGAAGTCCTCCTTACGCTTAGCTTATTGGACGGTAGCTGTGTGCATTCACTGGATGACAGGAACAGATCAAGTTTCGATGACGTTGCCTCAATGAAGAGTCTTGATGTCAGGTGCAGCGGCTTCGCTTTCTTAGGATCATCATTTTCGCCTAGCGGCTGGAATCCCTCGGCTATCACCCAGCGTTTGACCGTCTCTTTTTCTCTCGTTTGCCGAACCTGATCGCGCAAGCGGGCGTAAAGCGACAGTCGATCAATCAATCGTCGATCTCTCGCTGTTGCCCAATATCGCTGCTTCCAGATTTGAGGCGCGTCCGTCCCCTCAAGATCATCGAGCACCTCTCCGGTAGTGAGAGTGCAGCGATCCTCCGGCATAACAGCGATAACCTCAGCACGTGTGACCAACCAATCGGTCTTTGGTCCCCAGTATTCGATGGAATGCCGTCGATTTTCCGGCGCTTCCTTTCGGTAGGTCACCACAATTGCCGGATGGCGGGCTTCCTCGAATAGAAAGAATTGGTAATCCACAAGATTGAGAACGAGGTCTACCGCGTGTCGCTTGAAGAAGTTCCGCTGGAATTCCAGAGCGGTAGTGCTGTGATTGAAGATGGTCCCGTGCGGCAGAACTAGGCATATTTTCCCGCTGTCGGCAACGTGGTGCGCAGCCTTCCAAACGAATGCCGCAGCGATTTGGTTGTCTGGGATAGGATATTGGTGTTCGGGGTTTGCGCACCATTTCGCAGCGGGTGTCCCTTTCACCGCGATACTGCCCCACGGAGGATTACCAACGACCAAATCGGCATCAACGGGGTATTCGGTATCCTCAGCGAAGAAATCCCCGCACCAAATATTGCCTTCGACCTTCCCTCTGCCGTTATCCGCGTAATGAACCAACCTTGGTAGCTTGTGCCCCTTTTCCTGCAATTCTTGAATGTCGCGCGGGGAAAGTTGATCCAGATAAGCCAGGTAAAGGCTGAACGCGGTGATCCTGCACGCCGTGGGATTGATGTCTACGCCGTAGAGACTGCAAAGAACCTTTCGCAGTTCCCTCGCTCGTCGGTCATTTCTGGCCTCGGGGTTTGCCTGCTTCCACTCTTCGGCCATGCGGTTGAACAAACCGACCAGAAAAATTCCCGATCCACATGCGGGGTCGAGACAGCGACGGCCAAGCAACGAGGGCGAAGTGCTGAGTGCCACATCGAGGACAAGTTCAGCGAGAAATCGCGGCGTGTAGAATGCACCTTCGAGCTTGTCAGAACCTTTCAAGAACCGTTCGTAAATCGCGCTGATAGCTTCAATCGGGATTGCCGCAAAGTCATACGGCCAGAATGAACTCTGACCGCTTTGAATGTCGGTGGCACGAAAAAATTCATCCAAAGGATCGATGTACGAGGCGGAAACCAGTCTGGCCTCTGCGTCAAGGTTGTCGCTGAACAGGTCGCCGTTGAAATCTTTACCAAGTTTGCGGAACAGGTCATAGAGGTACTTCTTGGCTTTCGCTCTCGGTTGTAGGCCGAGCACGTCCCGCAAGTGACCTACGTTTCGCAAGCCGATTCCCTTCAAATAGGTTTGACCGACGACACCGCGGTCGAAGAGGTAGCACGCAAACACGAGCCGACAGAGCAAGGCGTCCAGAACCCTGTTATCGATACGACCCGGTGAGATGGCGACGAGTTTTCCTCTGGTCGCCTGGAGGTTATCCAGTAACTCCCGGTCAACACGGTGTGCCGGGTCGAACGACTTTGAATGCCGGTGGAAAAACTCGCCGGATTCGACAGTCGGCAGAAACTCCCGGATGGCAACTGACGCCCAATCCAGAGTGTCCACAAAGGCTGGGATGGTTCCGTTAGGGTCTGTTTGCGCGAGGGGCCGCACGAGACCGGAGTAAACGTGAACCTGCTCCGGCGCGATAAGTACGAGAATGGGTGCGCCGCCGTGGTTCCAAAACGTTCGATGAAGGCTGGCGACTTCCGCAGTCTCTATTCGCTTTACCAGCTTAAAATAAACGAGCGGAGTATTCCCGGTACAGAAAACCCCATCAAGCTTCAGCAGGTCAAAGGCGCGGCGCAAGATGTGACTTTGCGAAGCGTCCGTTCCCGGCGCGTTGAGCTCCGCTTTATTGGCGAAAAAAGACCTCGGTCCGGCATCTTCGATGCCAAAGGACTTTCGCCAATCGTTCGCCGTAGTCACAGGCATCATTTTACAGCTGATGATCCATAATGGGTATCCCTTAATCCTGCTCCCGTGCGCTCAGGCATCATACCCGTAGCCATGTCGCGACAGCCTATTGTGGATTGCTAACCACACTACACCATCGCACACGGGGACAAAAGAACTTAGCAGTATACCGACTCCGACCGCGTTCTCTGAGTATCTGCGACCCCATTGCCGCTTGCCCTCGATAATCATGGGAATCTGACCGTGCGCTCAGGGAACACTGCCCTCCCATACCCAAGCCTCTAGCCATCTCAAACGGAAGGCTACGCCATCTTTTCCCACTGCGTCCTCTACCGGGTGGACACCGCTTGGCCGCGGCTCGGACGGGCGTTTCGGACTGCGCCGGTTTCGCGCCAAACTAACCCCAACCGCGTTTGGCACGAACCGCGCTTTCACTCACGCCCTGCCACCCTCCTTCGGCCTCCGTTCTGTCCCTTCCACCAGTATCGGCTTGTTTTTTCCCGCTGCGCTCTAGTGAAGAAAAAAACAAGCCGATACCGGCAGAAAGGGAAAAAACATGAAATTAGAAGAAGTCAACCTCAAGACCAAGGAAGCAGTCAACTACCTCGTCCAGTCGCTGGAGGCTGGGCAGAGTTCGGTGCTCACGCAGTATCTCGGGGCGATGGCCAAGTTTCGCAACTACAGTTTCGGCAACATCATGCTGATTGCGAGGCAGAAACCCGATGCCACAAACGTTGCAGGACTCCGCACTTGGAACTCGCTTGGCCGCTTCGTTCGGCGGGGCGAAAAGGGCATTTTCATTCTCGCCCCAATGGTCGGCAACAAGCGCAATAAAGATGAGAACGGGGAACAGAATACCGATGCCAAGGAGACTCAGCGCACTTTGTACGGTTTCCGGGGCGTGTATGTGTTCGACATTACTCAGACCGAAGGCAAAGAGCTTCCAACGCTCACCGAAGTAAACGGTGACGTGAGCGGATACCGCGAACGTCTGTTCAAGTTCGTGGAATCGCAAAGCGTCGAGCTTAATTTCTCCGAGAGAATTGCTCCCGCGAAGGGCCTGTCTTATGGCGGGAAGATCACGCTGCTTTCCGGGATGCAACCTGCCGAGGAGTTTTCCACGCTAACGCACGAGATCGCCCACGAGATGTTGCA
>Ga0210390_10002922_pt1 | contig 14869 bp, 13 predicted proteins | sample IncBWH11OmetaG_FD_161050 | JGI IMG/M metagenome (GOLD analysis project Ga0210390, IMG submission 161050) | Forest soil microbial communities from Barre Woods Harvard Forest LTER site, Petersham, Massachusetts, United States - Inc-BW-H-11-O ...
GCCACGCCTTGGCCAAGATTGCAGTCGAAGAGAGCGTGCGCGCTGTACTCGCAGCGGATCGTCCCCCAATGCGCCTAACCGAGGACCCCGCGGAAATTCCGTGGCGCCAGGTGCTTGGCCGCAGTCCCGCTCGACTGCTGGTCAATTCCGGGGTGGCTTGAGCAGATGGTGGCACAGACTGGCTGAACAACCTACTTAGCCAGATAGGAAACACCATGAACACAGCCAGCCGCGGTAGATGACACCGAAAGTCGACCCGCTCCTCGGCTTACACTGCCGCAATGTTCTCGGAGACGCGCTACGTCCTCAACGGGGACTTGCGTGTCGCCTATCGCACCTCGCGCGACGGGCCTCGCGACATCGTGTTCGTCCCGACCTGGTTCACCAACTGTGAGGTCGTGCCGGACCTACCGTCGATTCGAGGTTGGATCGAGGCGATGACATCGCTCGGTCGACTGATCTTCCTCGACCAGCCGGGCACGGGAGCCTCCGATCCCATCACGCCGGGCGCGCTGCCGACCTTGGAGCAATGGGCCGACAGCATCACCGCGGTGCTCGACGATCTAGGAAGTCGCGAAGCGGTCCTCCTCGCGGTCGACGGCGCGTTCGCGCCAGCAGCACTGTTCGCGGCAACACATCCGTCTCGCACAGCCGCGCTGGTCGCGCTCGAGGGCTACGCCGATCCGACGGCTCAACGCACCGGGCTCGATCGCGACGAAACCGACGCTGCCATGGTCGCTATGTGGGGGACGGGCGAGCTCCATCATGCGATCAATCCGGACATGCCGTGGAACGAGGAGATCCGGGCGGCGTGGGCCCGGATGGAACGCCTGGCGGCAAGCCCTGGGACCGTTGCACTCATGCAGCCTCTCGTGGCCGAATTGAACGTGCGGGCGCTGCTTCCGACGATCCGCGTGCCAACCCTAGTCGTCCAGCACGCCGACGACTGGTTGATCCCGCCCGAGTGGGGCAAGTACGTCGCAGACCACATATCGGGCGCGAAATACGTTGAGCTTGCTGGGCGCAATGTGTACCACTTCGTTGAGCCGTGGCGGTCGTCGTTCCAGGAGATTGCCGAGTTCCTCACCGGCCGCCAGGCCGACGTGGCCGACGATCGCGTTCTCGCCACGGTCCTCTTCACCGACATCGTGGATTCGACGCGCCGTGCCGCGGAGATCGGTGACCGGGACTGGCATGCGCTGCTCGATGCACACGACGTGATAGTCCGGGCGCAGCTGTCTCGCTTTCGAGGCCGCGAGGTGAACACATCGGGAGACGGCTTCCTGGCGATGTTCGACGGCCCTCAGCGAGCGATCCGCTGCGCGATGTCGATTCGCGACGCGGTGCAGACACTCGGCATCGAGGTGCGCGCCGGGTTGCACACCGGCGAGTGCGAGGTCCGCGGCGACGACATCGGCGGGATCGCCGTCCACATCGGCGCGCGCGTGAGCGCCCTGGCGGGGCCCAACGACGTGCTCGTCTCCAGCACGCTGCGCGACCTCGTCATCGGGTCAGGACTCGAGTTCGACGACCACGGCGCTTAGCAACTCAAAGGCGTGCCCGGCGAGTGGCATCTGTTCGCGGTCGCTTCTCGTAACGGTGGGTTCAGCGAAGCTCATTTGGCGTGCCGTCAGCGCTTGTGCGCCCGGTGGCATCGAATGGCTGAAGAACATTCAAAGGGGTTGGACAAGGCCTGGCCATAGAGCTCTGCTCAGGTTTTAGAGCCAGGCGCTACCTCGTTAGCCTGCGGTGAGTGGTGGCTTTCACCGAGTCCAATTAGAACGACGAACCAGTTCCATGACGTCAATTGCGACGTAGCATTTGCCCGGTGAGTTTTGTCGTCCCGCCAGAGGCCTATGCCCGTTACATGGGCCGATATGCCGAGCCTCTTGCGGCGGTCTTTGCGGCATTTGCCGGGGTCGGCGTGGGCGATAAGGTGCTTGACGTCGGCTGTGGACCAGGTGCCCTGACGGCGCACTTGCGTTCGGTCGGAGCCGATGTCGCGGCGATCGATCCTTCACCGCCGTTCATCGATGCGATCCGTATGCGCTTGCCAGACGTCGACGTGCGTCAAGGTACGGCGGAGGGATTGCCGTACGACACTGCCGCCTTCGACGCTGCTCTCGCGCAATTGGTGGTGCACTTCATGACGGATCCAGTGGCCGGACTCAGACAGATGGCGCGAGTGACTCGGCGTGGCGGTGTTGTCGCAGCATGCGTATGGGACGGGCCGACCGGTGCACTGGCGCCGTTCTGGGATGCGGTCCACATGATCGACCCTGACGTTGAGGATGAAGCGCTCCTCTCCGGGGCGCCGATGGGGCACCTGGGTGAGCTATTCGAAGCTGCTGGCCTGCGCGATGTGCAAGAAGATTCCATCGCGATCGATGTTGTGCACCCCACGTTTGAGGAGTGGTGGGAGCCATACACATACGGTGTAGGTCCTGCCGGTGACTACGTCCAGCGACTCGATGACGATGCTCGCGCACGTCTCGAATCAGTGGCTCGCCAACGTCGGGGTAGTGGGCCGTTCACCATCACCGCTACCGCGTGGGCCGCCCGCGGGACGGTGTGAGTACAACGTGGTCGAACCGCGATCCAGCTACATCGACCGTGAACGAGTGAGGGACAGCCGGGCACGTCGGGGTGTTTTGAGGTAGGGCTGGCAGCGAATCGCTGAAGAACGTTTCGAGCACCCTGGGATCAAAAGGGTCTGACCGCGACCACGCTATCGGTGAGCGAGCTCAGGACCGAGCCCACAGGCTCATTTGGCTCCGAGACCAATCGGGCTCTTCAACCATGCCCATTCGCAACCCACCAACTTGGCCGTCCAGCCGAACACGCCCAGCATCCACAACGACGCCACCATCACCGCGACGGCGAACGCCGTCCCGATGCCTTGCACTGCCACATGCTGTCGACGGAACCACCCCATTACGGCGTCGTAGCGACGGCGGACGTATTTCAGCAGCCGCCGCCAGACGCGGAACTCGGTGGCGAGGACGGCGAGACCCAGGAACACGATTGCCCAGCCCGGACCCGGATACGGGATCGCGATGAGCCCCACAGCCAGCAGCGCCAGACCGATGACGCCGACGACGATGCGGTAGGCGAAATCGGCCGCGGGCCAGTCGCGCAGTCGGTCCCGCGTACGGGCCCAGCGGTGCCCGATGCGGCCGCGGTCTTTGTCGGGATCTTCGGTCACATCTGCACCGTATCGACCAGAGGGAGATGTTGGGCGAAGGACTACGGGCCGGAGGTGCCAAGCGTGGTGGTGGTGAAAGCCGGTGAGTCGGTGCCAGAACGGGATCAGACGAGGGTTGTAGTACGAGCGGGCGACCGAGGACATCGACTGTGTTGAGCCGCTTATGGCACCTACTGGCATTAGGACACTTCACCGCGACGGTTGGACCGGTGGCTATGAGCGACCTCGCTGACCTGCTTACACTTCTGCGGTGTTCTCGGAGACGCGCTACGCGCTGAACGGTGACTTGCGGGTTGCCTATCGGGCGTCGCGTGAAGGAACCCGCGACATTGTGTTGGTCCCGAACTGGTTCACCTGCTGCGAGCATTTTCCGGAGTTACCGTCCATTCAAGGGTGGGTCGAGGCGATGACATCGCTTGGTCGACTGATCTTCTTCGACCAGCCGGGCACGGGAGCTTCCGATCCCGTCACACCAGGCGCGTTGCCGACACTGGAACAATGGGCCGACAGCATCACCGCGGTGCTCGACGATCTCGGAAGTCGTGAAGCGGCGCTCCTCGCCCCTCTCGGCGCGCTGCCGACAGCGGCGCTGTTCGCCGCGACACATCCGTCTCGCACAACCGCGCTCGTCGTGCTTGAGGGCAGCGCCGATCAGACCGAACGCACTGATGCACGCCTCAGTAACGAGGAATGGATCGCTACCGCGACTGCGATGTGGGGCACGGGCGAGATAGAGCATGTCTTAAATCCGGACATGCCGTGGAACGAGGAGATCCGGGCAGCGTGGGCTCGATACGAACGCCTGGCGGCCAGCCCAGGGACTTTTGAGCTCATACAGCCGCTGGTGGTCGCGTTCCACGTGCAGGCGGTGCTGCCGACCGTTCGCGTGCCGACCCTGGTCGTCCAGCGCGCCGACGATCAGTTCTTCCCGCCCGCTTATGGCAAGGATGTCGCAGACCACATATCGGGCGCGAAGTATGTTGAGCTGCCGGGGCGCAACGCGCTTCACTACGTGGAACCGTGGCGCGATTCGTTCCAGGAGATCGCCGAGTTCCTGACGGGCCAGCAGCCAGAAGTGGTCGACGACCGCGTGCTCGCCACTGTACTTTTCACCGACATCGTCGACTCGACGCGCCGTGCCACGGAGATCGGTGATCGTGACTGGCGCGCGCTGCTTGACGCGCATGACGCCATCGTCCGCGTACAACTCAATCGCTTCCGAGGCCGCGAGGTGAACACCTCGGGCGACGGCTTCCTGGCGATGTTCGACGGGCCTCAGCGAGCGATCCGCTGCGCCATGGCGATCCGCGACGCGGTGCAGACACTAGGCATCGAGGTGCGCGCCGGGTTACACACCGGCGAGTGCGAGGTCCGCGGCGACGATATCGGTGGGATCGGCGTGCACATCGGGGCGCGGGTGAGCGCCCTGGCGGGGCCGAACGAGGTGCTGGTGTCCAGTACCCTGCGCGACCTCGTGATCGGATCAGGGCTCGAGTTCGAGGAGCGCGGCGCGCACGAACTCAAGGGCGTACCCGGCGAGTGGCGTCTGTTCGCCGTCGCGCCTCGGTAGCGGTGGGTTTCGGCGGAATTCGTTTCGGCTGCCGCGTAAGCGCTTGTGCACCCGGTGACACCGGATGCGCGAAGAACGGTTTAGAGGGGAGTCGCCGTCGCCATGACCACCACCTACACCGTTCCGACAACCCGGCCGATCCTGAGGGCCGCAGCGCTTAGCGACTCGGTTCTTTCAGGGGCGTCATTCGGGGGCCGATTACTCCTTGTCGCGGGATCGCACCTCCCGCCTGAGCTCGATCACCTGTTTCTCAAGGTCGATCACAGCCTTGGAGCACATGGCTGTCAGTCCAATGAGTTTCACGACTACGGACCATATCCGGCTATGGCCGGTGAAGGATTCATCGAACTCCGCGAACCGGTCGTGGAGTTCCCTTCCGATAACGGATTCTGGGTCGAGCGGTATTCGCCGCATTTTGCTGAATGCCGAGAAGTCGGGTGTTTCTTTCGGATCGGGCTCCATCTTGCGAGCGTAGGCCCCTTGCCGCGGCCCGAACACAAGCACCGCCGATGTCGCTATTCCCCGAATTGCCGCCATCATCGCGGCGCGGATCTCGTCGTCGTCGACGGCGGTGTACCGCTCGGTGGTGGCGATGTTGGCGTGCCGTCAGCGCTTGTGCGCCCGGTGCTTTCGGCATAGGCACTTCAAATTGCTCACGTCGTTGTGTCGAAGCACACGACGCTGCGCGCACCATGGCCCGCGGCCATATCGGTGAACGCCGCCTCGACGTCGTCGAGACCGATCCGCCGCGTCACCAACGCCTCGATGTCGAGCAGACCGCGGCGGGCGAGGTCGGCCAACACCGGGATATCGCGCGCTGGGTCGCTGGCGCCGTAGACGCTGCCCCGGATGGTCTTGCCGTCGACCATCAATGAAAGCGCCGGAAACGTCACCGCCTCCTCGATCCCCGCGGCACCCACCAGGGTGACCTTGCCGCCGCGGCGAGTGGCCTCGTATGCCGCGCGGATCGTGGCGGGCTTGCCCACGACCTCGATTCCGTGATCGACCCCGGCGCCGCCGGTGAGGTCGCGCACGGCGGTGACCAGGTCGGCCTCGCTCGCATCGATCGTCTCGGTGGCGCCGTTGGCTGTCGCGGCCGGAAGCTGGGCGGCTACCCGATCGGCGGCGATGATCGGCGCCGCGCCGGCCAGCCGAGCCCCTTGGATCGCCGCCAAACCCACACCGCCGCAACCGATGACTAGCACGCTCTCGCCCGGGCGGACGGCCGCCGTGCGCATCACCGCGCCAACGCCGGTAGTGACGCCGCAGCCCAGCAGTGCGGCGTGATCGAGCGGCAGCGACTTATCGACCGGCACGACCGCCGCCGCCGGCAACAGCGTCTGTTCGGCCAGCGACCCGACGCCCATTCCCGGCCATACCGGGCCGGCGGCGCTCTCGGCGTAGGGACCGCCGTAGGCGTGGTCGTAGGCGTGCACGCACAGCTGGGACTCGCCACGCAGGCAATGCGGGCAGGATCGGCACGCTACGAGCCACGTGAGTACGACGTGCTCGCCCGGGCCGACGCTGGTGACGTCGTCGCCGACTTCCGCGACGACCCCGGCGCCCTCGTGACCGAGCGTGCCTGGTAGCAGCGTCGGGATGGACCCGTCGCGCAGCGACAGGTCGCTATGGCACACGCCGCTGGCGGCCAGCTGCACTCGGACTTCGTGGCGACCCAGCGGCCGCAGCGCGAGTTCTTCTACCGCGGTGGGCTGACCGACCTGGCGAAGCACCACGGCCTTCACGCCAAGGCCCCTGTGATCGACGTCATACCGACTTACGATGGCGGGGCGTCCGCACCAGGTCAAGGAGGCAGGACGATGACCGCAACATCCGCTGAAGCATCTGCAACGTCCGCGACCCTCACGATCGGCGGCGAGCCGCAGGCCGGTGCCGGCGTCAGCTATCCGGTGCACAACCCTGCCCGTCCGGCCGAGATCGTCGGGTATGCGCCGGCCGCCGACCTCGACCAGCTCGACGCCGCGGTGCATGCGGCGAGGCTCGCCGCGGCCGGGTGGCGTGCACTCGACGTCGCCGAGCGGGTCGCCGCCATCACCGCGGCCGCGACCGAGGCCGCCGGCCAACTCGCCGGCAGCGACGCTGCCCGGCTCTACACCCGCGAGCACGGCAAAGTGCTCGCCGAAGCGCGCTTCGAAATCGACACCGCGCCAGCGCTACCCGCAATCCTCGGGGCGATCGCGCAAGAGGCGCTGGCGCCCGAACGGATTGACCCGCAGTCGGCCTACCCACGGCTGCAGCGAGAGCCGTACGGAGTGGCGGCGCTGGTATTGCCGTTCAACTGGCCGCTGGCACTGGCCATGACCAAACTGACGTCGGCGCTGACCGCCGGCAACACCGCCGTGGTCAAGGTGCCGCCGACCTGTCCGCTGGCGGCGCTGCAGCTCGGTGCCGCGTTCGCCGCCGGGCTGCCACCCGGTGTGGTGAACCTGCTCGCAGGCCCCGGCAGCGAACTGGCGCAGGCGCTGATCACCCACCCCGGCATCGACGTCATCTCGCTGACCGGCGGGGTGGCCACCGGACGCGCCGTCATGGCAGCGGCGGCGCCGCGGCTGACCCCGGTGCTGCTCGAACTCGGCGGCAACGACGCCGCGATCATCGCTCCCGACATCGCCGTCACTGACGAGCTTGTCGAGCGCCTGGTGACCGCGACCTACACCACCTGCGGCCAGGTCTGCATGGCGATCAAACGCTTGTACGCGCCGACCGACATGGTCGACGAGCTGGCCGACGCGATCCTGGCGCGCTGCCGGCGCGAGGTCGTCGGTGACGGGCTCGCCGAGGAAGTCACGCTTGGGCCGATGCACACCGCCGCCGGACGCGATCGGGTAGCGGCGCTGGTGGCCGACGCCGCAGCCCGCGGCGCGACGGTCCGTACCGCCGGCGCCCTTCGCGACGCCGACGCCGACGCCAGCGGGCATTTTGTGCTGCCGACCGTCGTCACCGGCCTGGACGCCGACGCGCCGCTGGCCACTGAGGAACAGTTCGGGCCGGTGCTACCGATCTTCGGCTATCAGAATCTCGACGACGCGGTCACAGCGGCCAACGCAGGCGACTTCGGCCTCACCGCGTCGATTTGGACCGGTGACGACGCGCTAGCCGACCACGTCGCTGCCCAGCTGGTTGCCGGCACAGTCAGCGTCAACTGCCACGGCATGGCCGCGCAGGATCCGCGGCTGCCGTTCGGCGGCGTCGGCCAGTCGGGCCTCGGCCGTGAACTCGGAGCCGACGGCATCCGGGCGTTCACCCAGCCACGCGCGTTCGTGCGGCACCCGGCCCCGCAATAGATTTCGTCGCCGGGCATTGCCCAATTAATCAATCATTGCCTAAATAGCGATGTTGGTGTCAGGCTGACCGCATGACAGACACCGAAGGCTACGTCGACCAGGCGGCGGCGGGTCTTGCCGAGCCGCAGCCGATGTACAAGGCGTTGCGTGAGTCGACCCCGGTATTCCGGTCGCCACAGGCGGTCGTGCTCAGCCGGCTGGCCGATATCGAGATGGCGCTCAAGCACACCGAGTTGTTCTCGTCGAACATGGATGCCGTCGATCTGGGTAACGTGCGGCCGCTGATCCCACTGCAAATCGACCCGCCCGAGCATGCGAAGTACCGCCGCATCCTCGATCCGCTGTTCACCCCCCGAGAGATGGCCCGGCGTGAACCACGCGTCACCGAGTTGGTGAACGAGATGATCGACCGCTTCGCCGATCGCGGCGAATGCGACTTCCACGAAGAGTTCGCCGTGCCACTGCCGTGCACGGTGTTTCTGCAGTTGCTCGGCCTGCCGTTGGAAGACCTGGACCAGTTTTTGGAGTGGAAGGACGGGGTGATCCGCCCGGAGGGCGAATCCGGATATGATCGCCGCCACGAGGCCACGGCACCCGCGGCGCAACAGATCTACGACTACTTCGAGCGCGCCATCGACGACCACATCGCCAGCCCCCGCGACGACGTGCTGTCGGCAATGATCGCCGCGACCATCGCGGGGCAACCGTTATCCCGCGAGGAGCTTCTCGACATCTGCTTCCTCTTCCTGATCGCCGGGCTCGACACGGTGACCGACTCACTCGACTGCTTCTTCGTGTATCTGGCCCGCCACCCCGACCATCGTCATCAGCTCGTCGAGCAACCCGACGTCCTGCCGAGTGCCATCGAGGAGTTGTTGCGCTGGGAGACACCGGTACCCGGCGTCGCGCGGGTCGCCATGCAAGACGTCGAGGTGGGCGGCTGCCCGATCGGCAAGGGGGAGCGGGTCAGCCCGTTACTGGGCGCGGCGAACACCGACCCTGCCGAGTTCCCCGACCCCGAGCTGGTGGACTTCCGCCGTAATCCGAACCGGCACCGGGCCTTCGGCGGGGGCCCGCACCGCTGCCTAGGTTCACACCTGGCCCGCATGGAACTGCGGGTGGCGTTGCGCGAATTCCACCGGCGCATCCCCGATTACGAGATCAAGCCCGGCACCGAGCTGACCTATACCGCCGCGCTGCGGTCGGTGGAGTCGCTGCCGTTGACCTTCCCGGTGGCCACGTGAGCCGTGTTTGTGTCGACGCAGACCGCTGCGAGGGACACGGGCGCTGCTACACGTTGGCGCCGGACATCTTTGATGCCGACGAGGTTGGGCACGCGATCGTGCGCATCGAGACCGTCTCCGGCGAGCTCGAGGCGCAAGCCACGGACGCCGAGCAGAACTGCCCCGAGGGCGCGATCACGTTGTCTCGCTGAATATCCAAGCGGTGGGTTTGTATCTTTGGATGTCTGCGAGCCCGAACTCGCCCGCATCGACGCCGATGCGATAGCTCGCACTGAGGACGTGAGGGAAGAACTTGCCCAACACGCATGGAAGGTGCTCCTCGGTTGATGGCTCATGAGTGGGCGCACGAATCGCGGGCCCCACAATGACCCTGCGGCGGCTCAATGTCCCGGCCAGTGAGTGGCGCGTTGAAGACATCAGCGCAGTGCGCAATGTTCTGGCCGATGTTGGCGCTGATCCCGCACTGGCCCGAGACTGGCGCGGATCGGTCGTCCTGACCTTCGCGCAGGTACCGGAGAGTTATCCCTACCTGAATCCGTCGATTGTTGCCTTCCTACAAAATCTGTATGCAGAATTCCCATATCTCTTGTACTTCTTGAATCCAGAACGGGCTGAGGGTGCGCTTGACACCTTGTTCGCGACGATGGACGCCTACTGCCAAACCGAACACGGAGTATGGCTCATTTGGTCCGATGATCTCGCAACGGCGCTCTTCCGAGCACTCGCCGCGGCCGCCGAGTTTGCGATCAATCGAGGCGATGACTGGGTCGCCGTTGTCAAGGGCTACGAGTACGACGAGAGCCAAACGAGGGATTCGGAAATACGCGAAATTCTCATCACTCGTGGGGTCATACAGACGTGAACCGATCAATCCACGCTGCACGGCCGTACCAGCTCCATCAGTACCACGATCGGGCTTTGAGACTCCGTAACTCGTGCATTGACAGCCGCCGAAAACCGACGATAGTCGTGAGGTATGGCGCTGCTGCCGGATCCTGCTCCCCGCGAGCGGCAGCACGTATTGATCTCCGTTGACGATCACGTCATCGAGCCGCCCGACATGTTTGACGGCCGGCTTCCTGCCGCGCTGGCCGGCCGGGCGCCGCGGATCGTGGAGACCGACGACGGCCGGCAGGTGTGGCGCTATGAGGACCGCGACTACCCCAACATCGGGCTCAACGCGGTGGTGGGGCGGCCGCGCGAGGACTGGAGTATGGAGGCGGCCCGCTTCGACGAGATGCGCCGCGGCTGCTGGGATATCAAGGCCCGGATCGCTGATATGGACTTGGCCGGGATCTGGGCGTCGTTGAATTTCCCGTCGCTGATCGCCGGGTTCGCCGGCACGGTGTTCTGGAAGAGCGACGACCCGGAGCTGGGACATGCCGTGCTGCGGGCCTGGAACGATTGGCATCTGGAGGTGTGGGCCGGCAGCTTCCCGGAGCGGATCATCCCGCTGCAGCTGCCGTGGCTGGCGGATCCGCAGCTGGCGGCCGAAGAGCTGCGTCGTAACGCCGCACGCGGTTTCAAGGCGGTGAGCTTCCCGGAGCTGCCTGCCCAGTGCGGGATTCCCAGTCTGCACAGCGGCGCGTGGGACCCGTTTTTCGCCGCCTGCGAGGAGACGGACACCGTCGTATGCCTGCACACCGGATCGGCCCAATGGGCTCCGATTCCCGCACCGGACACCCCGTTCGAAACCATCACCACGCTGTTTCCAGTCAACGGCCTGGTCGCCTGCGCCGACATGCTGTGGTCGGGCATCCCGGTCCGCTTCCCGCGACTGAACATCACGCTCGCCGAGGGTGGGCTGGGCTGGGCGGCAATGCTGGCTGATCGGGCGGATTATGTTTTGGCGCATTCTGCTTCGGGCCGCGAGGGCGGATCCTGGAAGGGCGATCTGCTGCCCAGCGACGTGCTGCAGCGCAACTTCTGGTTCTGCTCGATCGACGACCCGTCGGCGTTCGGCGCGCTGGATGCGATTGGAGCCCAGCGCATTCTGGTCGAGAGCGACTACCCCCACGCGGACTCGACTTGGCCGGACACGCAAGAGGTCGTGGCGCGCAACGTCGCCGGCCTCTCAGCGGATGACGCCGCGCGGATCACCCATCGCAACGCGGCGCAGCTGTTCCGCCACCCGCTGCCGGACGAGGGGTGGCTAACCACCGCGTAGGAGGACCTCATGCTCGACCTGCTCATCCGCGATGCCGAAATCGTTGACGGCACAGGCGCACCGGCCCGCCACGGCGATGTCGGTATCAGCGACGGGCGGATCGCCGCGGTCGGCCCACCTGGTGACATCGAGGACTCGGCTGCGAAAACCGTTGATGCCCAGGGGCAGACGCTGGCGCCGGGTTTTGTCGACCTGCACACTCACTACGACGCGCAGCTGTTCTGGGACCCGACTGCGAGCCCGTCGGTGCAGCATGGCGTGACCACGGTCTTCGGTGGCAACTGCGGGTTCACGCTGGCGCCCGTGGCGGCCGACCATCAGGACTACCTCACCCGAATGCTCGCGCGGGTCGAGGGCATGCCGCTCGACGCGTTGCGGGCGGGGCTGGACTGGAAGTGGGCGTCATTCGGCGACTGGCTTGACCGGTTCGATGGCAGCATCGCCGTCAATGCCGGTTTCCTGGTTGGCCATTCGGCGCTTCGGTTGGCGGCGATGGGGGAGGACGCGGTCGGCGGCCAGGCGACCCCCGCGCAGGTCGATCGGATGGTCGCGCTGCTGCATGAGGCGTTAGCCTCCGGCGCACTTGGGTTTTCCACATCGCAGTCGCAGACCCACAACGACGGCTCGGGCCAGCCGGTGCCGTCCCGTAGCGCATCACGCGACGAGCTGCTGGCGCTGGCCAAGGGCGTCCGCGACCATCCGGGCACCACGCTCGAGGCGATCATCCCCGGCTGCCTGCAAGGCTTTTCCGACGACGAGATTGCCCTACTCACTGACATGTCGGTGGCGGCCGACCGCCCGCTCAACTGGAACCTGCTCGGCGTCTCGGCGGCCAACCCGGCCGGGCACCGCGGACAGCTGCGTGCCTCCGAGGTCGCCGCCGAACGCGGCGGCCGGGTCGTCGCGCTCACCCTGCCGCACGCCATGAAGATCCGGCTCTCGTTCCTCACCGGCTTCGTGCTCGACGGCCTGCCCGGCTGGCGCGACACCATGCACCTGCCGGTGCCAGAGCGGTTGGCTGCGCTTGCCGATCCGGAAGTACGCCGCCGGCTGAACGACGGCGCCCAATCGAAGGACGCCGGCATGCTGCGCGGTCTGGCGAACTGGGAGCGGTTGATCGTCGTCGAGACCTTCGCCCCGCAGAACGCCGACGCGACCGGTCGCAGTGTCGGGGAGGTCGCCGCCGCTCGCGGTGGGGCGCCGTTCGACACCCTCTTGGACATCGTGATCGCCGACGAGCTGCGCACCGGACTAACGCCGGCGCCGTTCGGCGATGACGCCGCCGACTGGCGGCTGCGCGCCGAGGTGTGGCGCTCGCCGCACGCCGTCATCGGTGGCTCGGACGCCGGCGCGCACCTCGACATGATGTGCGGGGCGATCTACACCACCTCGCTGCTCGGCCACGGTGTCCGCGAGCACCAGGTGGTGACGCTTGAGGAAGCGGTCCGGCTGCTCACCGATGTGCCGGCCCGGCTCTACGGGCTGGCCGAGCGGGGCCGAATCACGCCGGGCTGGCACGCCGACTTGGTGCTGTTCGATCCGGCCACCGTCGACCACGGGCCGGAGCGCACCCGTTACGACTTGCCTGCGGGTGCACCGCGATTGGTCGCCGACGCCTACGGCATCAGCTCGGTGCTGGTCGGCGGTGTCGAGGTGTGTCGCGACGGCGTCGCCACCGGCGCTCTGCCCGGGACCGTGCTGCGATCCGGCCGAGACACACACACGGTGTCGGCTGATGCTTCCTGAACCGACTCCGGCCGCCGGCGAATTCGACCCGACCGAACTGCAGGGCGGGCTGCTCATGCAGGTCGAAAACGTGCACGAGCGGCTGCGTGAGGCGCGGTCGCGGAACCGGGTGATGGTCGGGAGCCCGTTCACCGAAGTGTCCAGCCAAACCATGGGCGGCGCTGGGGTGACCGTGCTCGGATACGACGAATGCCAGACCGTGCTCACCCACCCCGACATGTTCTCTTCATCGATCTACGACAAGATCATGGGCCCGGTGATGGGCCGCACGATGCTCGAACTCGAGGGCGCCGACCACCGGGCCAGCCGGGCCCTGGTGTCTCCGTCGTTCCGCGCCGCGTTGCTGGACCGCTGGCGTAGTGAGTTAGTGGAGCTGGTGGTCCACGAACTCATCGACAGCTTCGCGCCGCGTGGGCGGGCCGAGCTGGCCCGGGATTTCACGTTCGCGTTCCCGGTACAGATCATCGCGCGGATCATGGGTCTGCCGCGGCAGGATTACCCGCGCTTCCAACGGCTTTCGATCGAGTTGCTCAACGTGGTCTACAACTGGGACTGTGGGATTGCAGCGTCCGCGACGTTGAAGGCGTACTTCAACGAAATCCTGGCCGAGCGTCGGCGAAATCCGCAGGACGACCTGATCACCATGCTGTCGCAGTCCGAGATCGACGGGATGAAGCTGACCGACGACGAGATCTTTGCCTTCCTGCTGCTGATCCTGCCCGCCGGAGTGGAGACGACCTACCGCGCATCGGGCAACCTGCTGGTCGCACTGCTCACCGAGCCGGAGCAGCTCGATGCGCTGCGGGCCGACCCCGGTCTGGTCCGCGGTGCCTTCGAGGAGGCATTGCGCTGGGAGCCGCCGATCACCACGGTGATGCGGGCGGCGGCCCGCGACTGCGAGGTCGGCGGGGTCGCGATTCCGGCCGGAACAAACGTCAGCGTGAGCGTCGCGGCCGCCAACCGTGACCCGAAGCGCTACCCGGACCCGGATTGCTTCGATCCCGCCCGCAAGAACATCGCTCACCTGACGTTCGGCGGCGGCCCGCATCTATGCCTGGGCATGCATCTGGCGCGGATGGAGGCGACGGTCGCGATCAACGCACTGCTGGACCGGCTACCGGATCTACGGTTGGACCCGATCGCCCCGACACCGCATATCACCGGCATGGCATTTCGATCCCCGGCGGCGTTGCCCGTCGAATTCGCCTGCGCCTGAGGCTTTCTCGCGTCAGGTGAACCACGGCGTGACGGCCCGCGAGATCTCGATATAGACCGGGATGCCGATCGTGACGTTGTAGGAAAACGTCAAGCCCAGTGACGCGGCCAAGGGCAGCGTCGGGCTCGCCTCGGGGATCGCCAGCCGCTGGACCGCGGGCACAGCAATGTATGACGCTGCGCCGCAGAGTACCGCGAACAGGATGTATGTGCCCGGCTTGAACTGGGCATGCATGAGGTGGGCATACGCGTGCGCGGTGATGATCCCCAGAGTCGCAAACAGGTTCGGCGCTAGTAGACCGAAGGCGATGAAACCGGGGCCGGCGCGCTTCAGGTCCTTCAATCGGCGGGAGGCAGTCATCCCCATCTCGAGCAGGAACAGACACAGCACGCCCTGGAAGGCCGACACGAACACAT
>Ga0210390_10002923_pt1 | contig 14868 bp, 17 predicted proteins | sample IncBWH11OmetaG_FD_161050 | JGI IMG/M metagenome (GOLD analysis project Ga0210390, IMG submission 161050) | Forest soil microbial communities from Barre Woods Harvard Forest LTER site, Petersham, Massachusetts, United States - Inc-BW-H-11-O ...
CGGCAGCCTGATCGACGCGCCCGAGATAGCAGGCGATTGTGAAGTGCTCGGTGACGTCGCATTCCCAAGGCGCCACCGTGCCGCGATAGGTCTCGGTCCATCCGGTCATTCGGATGACCAAGGCTTCAGAGGTGCCCCCCGCGCCGCGCTCATGAGATCCGCCATTGCCCATCGGGTTGCAGGCAGCTGTTCAGCCTGTAGTGCTCCGGAGCGACCGGCATCTTCCGCGTCGCCAAGGTATAGCCGATCGATTCGCAACGTCGGCCGTTGACGCTGTATTTTCTGACCAGCGTTATGGTTCCGTAATTGCCCGAATCGGGATTGCTCCACGAGGCGGTCGCGCCCACGCTCCGGCCGTGAATCTTGGCGTCGACAATGCCGCGCATGATGGAGAGGTCGTTCTTGGTCAGCTCGATGTTCGATTTCATTCCGGGGCCGAGAAACTGTGCCTCGGCCGGCAGCGACACGAATAGAAGCATCGCCGCCACGATCGCCTTCGACGGCATCGACATTGCTCTTCTCCACCGGCTGCGGCGTTCTCGTTCGGTCGAACCTGCCGCCGCGGCGCGATCGAGGTCAACAAAAAACCCCAAAGCACGTTCATGGACCTGCGCCAAAGTCGCTGGCTTGGTTATCTGATTGGGCATGGTTATCTATCGATGCCGAGATCGGCAGCGGGCGTTTAACGCAAATTGGCAACGGCGGCGGCGATGACGCAGCGGATCTTATCTCGACCCGGCTACGCTGGCGGCCTGCGGGTATACCGCGACGGGGCGACGCGCGCGGCGAGCGCGGCGGCGCTCGGCATTCTGCTCGGCTGCAGCGCCTGCGCCGCGACGCCGGGCGGATCGCCGACCGCGGTCAATGCCGACCCCGACAACGACCCCGCCGAGCCGGTCAACCGGGCGATCTTCAAAGCCAATCTCGCGGCCGATCACGCGGTCCTGCACCCAGTGGCCCAGGCCTATGTCGACCATGTGCCGCGGCCGGTCCGCGAGGGCGTCCACAACGTCGTGCAAAATCTCCAGGAGCCGGCGACCGTGGTCAACGATCTGCTTCAAGGACATGTCGGCGAGGCTTGGCAGTCGGTCCGGCGGCTCGCGGTCAATACCACGGTCGGCGCCGGCGGCGTCGTCGATGTCGCCAAGATGTGGGGTCTGCCGCCGCACAGCGCCGATTTCGGCGAGACCTTGGCGATTTGGGGCGTGCATGAAGGGCCGTTTGTCGAATTGCCGTTGCTCGGCCCGTCGAACCCGCGCGATGCGGTGGGCACCGTGGTCGACCTCGCGCTGAACCCGCTGAGCTATGTCGGCGGCGCGCCGGCGACTTATGCGAGCGTCGCCGCCGGCGGCGCCAATGTCGTCGATGCCCGCGCCCGGCATCTGAAGGACCTCGACGAATTGGAGCGCAACTCGCTCGATTATTACGCCGAGCTGCGCAGCGTTTACCGGCAGCACCGGGATGCCCAGATCGCCGCGGCAAAGGCGAAACAACCCGCGCAAGGGCATGTCGACATCACCTTCCCCAACGACAAGTAAGATGCGCGTCAGCGGCGCATATAGGGCGGAAACAATTCGTCGGGATCGTTGACCCACACAAACGGGATGCCGTGCACATCGGCGCACTCGACCGCGTGGCGAAATTCGATTGCGACCGGGGCATCGGGCCGGCTCTGATCGACGAGGGTCGACTGCCCGTGGGCAAGGCGCCAGCTGCCGATGATGCGCCCGGGATCGGTCGGGCTGCGGGAGACCCTGAATTCGATCAGCCTGGCCCCATAGGCTTCTTCCTTGCCCTCGATGACCGCAACCACCGCCCTCTCCTGTCTGCCTGCTGGCGCCGCCGCCGGCTTCATCAAACGCGCCGGGGAAAATGGTAGCGGGAGAGGGATTTGAACCCCCGACCTTGGGATTATGATTCCCCTGCTCTAACCAGCTGAGCTATCCCGCCGCTCGCGGGCCGGATATAGGAGATCGGCCGATAAGGGTCAAGCCGGGGTCAACCTGGGATCAACCCGCCGGGGCCGGCGCCGGCCGCCGGATCCAGCCGCCGCCGAGCACCCGCTCGCCATCGTAAAGGACCGCGGCCTGGCCGGGCGCCACCGCTTGCGCCGGCTCGGCGAAGACGAGCTCAGCCGCGCCGGGCATCGCACCCGGGTAGAGCCTAGCCCCCAGCGGGGACTGGGCCGAACGCAGCTTGACCGCGAGCGCCGTGCCTGCGGCGGGCGGTGGATCGCGCGCCAGCCAGTTGAGCTCGGCGAGCCAGACTCGGGTTTCGTCCAGCGCGGCGCGCGGCCCGACCACAACCCGGTGCTTCCCGGGCTCGATCGCCAGCACAAAGAGCGGCTCGGCCGCGGCGATCCCCAGCCCCTTGCGCTGACCCACGGTGAAATGGGCAATGCCGCGATGGCGGCCGAGCACCCGCCCGCTGTGGTCGACGATATCGCCCGGCTCGGCGGCTTCCGGGCGCAGCCGCCCGACCAGCGCGGCATACGAGCCCTGCGGCACAAAGCAGATGTCCTGACTGTCGGGCTTGTCGGCGACCGCGAGGCCGAAACGCCGGGCCAGCGCGCGGGTTTCGTCCTTGGCGAGACCGCCCAGCGGAAAGCGCAGGAACTCAAGCTCGGCGCGGGTCGTGGCGAACAGAAAATAGCTCTGGTCGCGGGCGCCGTCGCGGGCGCGGTGCAGCTCGGGCCCGGCGGGGCCGGCCACCCGGCGCACATAATGCCCGGTCGCCAATGCCGAAGCGCCGAGATCACGGGCTGTGCCCAGCAGGTCGCGGAACTTGATCCGCTGGTTGCAGCGGATGCACGGCACCGGGGTTTCGCCGCGGCGATAGGATTCGGCGAAATCCTCGATCACCGCGGCGCGAAAGCGGCTCTCGTAATCGAGCACGTAGTGGGCGATGCCGAGCCGGCGGGCGACCTCGGCCGCGTCATCGATGTCGCGGCCGGCGCAGCACGCCCCCTTGCGGCCGATCGCGGCGCCGTGATCGTAAAGCTGCAAGGTGATGCCGACCACCTCAAAGCCGCGCTCGGCTAGCAACCCCGCCGTCACCGAGGAATCGACCCCGCCCGACATGGCGACGACGACGCGGTGATCGGCCGGGCTGCCCGGAAGATCGAGATCAAGATCGAGGGAAACGGCGCTCATGCGCGCAACTATAAAGACCTCTGCATCAGCCGCAACCGGCGTGGCCGGGCCGGGCCGCGGGTCAGCCGGCCAGGGCGCGCTCGATTGCCGCCGCCAGCTGGCGGGTGCGATACGGCTTGCGGACAAAGACCTCTTCCGGCCGCGGCAGGCGCCGCTTCAGCGCGGGGTGGCCGACATAGCCGGAAGTGAACACGAACTTGATGTCGCGCCGCAGCCGGCGGGCCTCGTCGGCGAGCGCGAGGCCGTCGAGCCTTCCCGGCATTACCAGATCGGTGAAGACAAGGTCGATCCCGTCCTCGCGCTGCAGCAGCGCCAGCGCTTCGTCTCCGCTGGCCGCGACCATCGTGCGATAACCCAGCGATTCCAATAAATCGGCGGCGAGATCGCGCAGTTCCGGCTCGTCGTCGACGACAAGGACGCTGGCCGCCCCGCCTGACGCCCGAAACTCCGACACCGCGACCTCCATCTCGCGGCATTGGCGCGCCGCCCGGAGATAACAGCGTTGTGCCCCAGCAGTTCCGCAAGGTCCTCGGCGCCAGTGTCGCAGGCGCAGTGTCGCAGGGCGGGCGCCGTCAGCGGCCGGCGTCGAGCCCCATCTGCCAGAAATCGGCTTCGAGCCGGGTAGCCGTGGCGAAATCGGCGGCCAGAGACGGAAAGCGCGCTTCGCCGCCGCGGCGGGCGAAAAGCTCGTCGAGCGCCGCCTCGGCCTCGTGGGCAAGCTCCTGGTATTGCCGGCCAGCATACATGTCGAGCCATTCGCGGTAGGGATTGCCGCCCTGCCGGGTGGCGGGATCGGCGATGCGCTCGGCCGCGATCAGGGCGTAGCCGACGATGCAGGGTGCGAGCGCCACTTCGAGGTCGAGCCGGTCGCCGGCAGCCCCGCGGTCGAGCACAAAGCGGGTATAGGCGATCGTCTGCGCCATCTCGGACGCGGCCGCCATCGCCGCCTCGGACAGGCCCCAGCCGCGGCAATAGTCGATGTGGAGGCCGATCTCGACATCGAGGGTCGCGGCGATGAAACGCTGCGCCCGCCGCATCTCGGCCGGCGTGTCGGATTTATAGATCGCCAGGCCCCAGGCGCGGGCGAAATGGCCGAGAAACAGATAATCCTGGATCAAATAATGGCGGAAGCAGGCCTCGGGCAGGTCGCCGCTGGCCAGCCGCAGCACGAAATCGTGGCGCGTATAGCCGCGCCAAGCCGCGGGCGAGGCCGCAACCAGCCGGGAAAACAAGGCTTGCGCCATCGCCCGGTCCCGCTGCTCAGCCGAGCAGCAGGTTGCGGGTCGCTGCCGGCAATTGCACGGTCAACCCGTCGAGCTCCTCGGTAATGACGATCTGACAGCCGAGCCGGGAGGTCTTGGTCAGGTTGAAGGCGAGGTCGAGCATGTCCTCCTCGTCCTCGCTCGCTTCCTTCAGCAGATCGTACCACTCGGGATCGACGATGACGTGGCAGGTCGAGCAGGCGAGCGAGCCCTCGCACGCCCCCTCGATATCGACGCCGTGGCGGTGGGCGACTTCGAGCACCGAGAGCCCGAGCGGCGCCGCGACTTCCCGCCTTGTGCCGTCGCGTTCGACGAACACGATCTTCGGCATCAGGCGAGATCCGCGCCCGGCACCACTCCCGGCTCCGGCGGCGGCGCCAGATCCTCGGCGAGGAGTGCCGCCGCGAGCACGCAAGGGATCCCCGATCGCAATTCCGCTGCGCCGACGAGCCGCAGCACCGCAAGCCCGGCCTGCCCGGCGGCTCGGGTCAGCCGCGCCGCGGCGCTCGCCCCGACGGCCGCGGCAACAGCGATTACCGCATGGGTCGCCGGCCGGGCGAGGGCGCGCTCGGCGCGCAGGCGCGCTCCGATGAATACCTCCTCCCATTGCTCGGCGGCGGCCTCGAGGCCGGGCACGGCCAGGCTCTGCTCGAAACCCTCGCGGTCGGCGAGCACGACGGCGTTGCCGCCGACCGACACCGCCACTTCGGCTTCCGCGCCACCGACATCGATGCCGATCGCGGCTCCCGGCGCGCCCGGATCGGTTGGCGAGCCGTCCGGCTCCTCGATCTGAAACAGCTTCACGCCGACTGGCCGATAGTGCCCGCGCAAACCCTCACCCACCCAGCCCGAACGGGCTGGGTTGCCCCTCTCCCGCATTGCGGGAGAGGGGGCCGAACGCAGTGAGGCGGGTAAGGGTGCGCCGGCATCATGTGTCAGTTCTCTTACACGTGAAAGGATTCGCCGCAGCCGCAGCGGCCCTTTTCGTTCGGGTTGCGAAAGGTAAACCCGTTCTGCAGCTTTTCTTCGACGAAATCCATTTCGGTGCCGAGGATGAACATGACCGCCTTTGGATCGATCAGGACGGTGACTCCCTTGTCCTCGACGATCTCGTCGAACTTGCCCTTTTCATCGGCATATTCGAGCGTATAGCTGAGCCCGGAGCAGCCGCGCGAGCGCACTCCGATCCGGATGCCGGCTGAGGGCTTGCCGCGTTTGGCGAGCAGCCCCTGAATCCGTTCGGCCGCGGCATCCGTCACCGTCAAGGCCTGCTGTCTCGCCCTCATCGGTTTCTCCAACGCATGAATTAGATGGTTATGTGGGTACGCCCGCAGGCGGGCGCACCCCGTTCTCGGCGGCGAGCCGGGAAGCTGCCGCGGCCAGCGCGTCGACCGCGAAATCGATTTCCGCCTCGGTATTGAAGCGGCCGAGGCCGATGCGGATCGCGGAATTGGCGATCGCATCGGGAAGACCGAGGGCGCGCAGCACATAGGACGGCTCGACGGTCGCCGAGGTGCAGGCCGAGCCGGTCGAAATCGCGATCGAGGGGCAGGCGTCGATCAGCGCCGGCGCCGAAAGCCCCGGAAAGCTCAGATTGAGATTGCCGGCGAGCCGCCGCTCGCGGTCGCCGTTGAGGCCGAGCCGGGCGACCCGTCGCGCCAGGCCCTGATGCAGCCGGTCGCGCAGCCGGCGCAACCGGGCCGCTTCCTCGGCCATCTCGGCGCCGGCGATCACCGCCGCCCGGCCGAGCCCGACGCACAGCGGCGTCGGCAGGGTGCCCGAGCGCAGGCCGCGCTCCTGGCCGCCGCCGTCGATCAGCGGCAGCAGGCGGACCCGCGGGCGGCGCCGCACATAGAGCACGCCGACCCCTTTCGGCCCGTACATCTTGTGCCCCGAAATCGACATCAGATCGATCTGCATCGCTTCGACATCGAGCGGGATCTTGCCTGCGGCCTGCGCCGCGTCGCTGTGGAACAATACGCCCTTGGCGCGGCACAGCGCGCCGATCTCGGCGAGCGGCTGGATCACCCCGATCTCGTTGTGCGCGGCCAAGACCGAGACCAGCAAGGTCTGCTCGCTCAGCGCCGCGGCCAGCCGGTCGAGGTCGACGAGGCCGTCGGGTTCCACCGGCAGATAGCTGACCTCGAACCCCTGGCGCTCGAGTTCGGCGCAGCTTTCGAGCACGCATTTGTGCTCGGTCGCCAAGGTCACGACATGATTGCGCGGCGAAGCTGCCTGGGAATGTGCGCGGGCGGGATGGGCGCGGGCGAAATGCGCCGCCCCCTTGATCGCGAGGTTGTTGGCTTCGGTCGCGCCCGAGGTGAACACGATCTCGCGCGGATCGGCCTTGATCAGCGCGGCGATCTCGGCCCGCGCCCGCTCGACCGCCTCGGCGGCGATATGGCCGTAGGCATGGCTGGTGCTGTGCGGATTGCCGAAATGCTCGGTGAAATAGGGCAGCATTGCTTCGAGCACGCGCGGATCGAGCCGCGTCGTCGACTGGTTGTCGAGGTAGATCGGCAGCGCGTTGGCAGGGGTATCCATGGGCGAACTCATGCGGCGCGCGCCTTTCCCTTGTGCGCGGCTGGTTGCGTGTGCGCCACTGCGGCGACAAAGCCGCGCCGGCGGCGATAGAGGGCGGTCCAGGCGTCGAGGAAGCGGCCGATATCGGCCTCGGTCGTGCTCCAGCCGAGGCTGACCCGGATCGTGGCGGCGGCAAGGTCGGGCGGGACCCGCATCGCCTTCAGCACATGGCTCGGGCCGACCTTGCCCGATGAGCAGGCGGCGCCGGCACTGACCATGACGCCATCCAAATCGAGCGCGATGATCTGGGTTTCGGCGGCGGTGCCGGGCATCGCGACGGCACTGGTGTTGGGGAGGCGCGGCGCCGCGGCGCCGAGCACCACCGCGTCGGGCGCCGCCGCCCCGATTTGGGCCTCCAGCGCATCGCGCAACGCCCGCACCTGATCGTAAATCGCCAACTCGGCGACGGCGGCACTGGCGGCGGCGGCAAACCCGGCGATGCCCGGCAGGTTCTCGGTGCCGGCGCGGCGCCCGCGCTCCTGCCCGCCGCCGCGCAATATCGGCAGCAGGTCGAGTTCGCCGCGCACCGCCAGCGCGCCGATGCCGGGCGATCCGCCGAGCTTGTGCGCCGAGAGGGTGACGAGATCGGCGCCGAGGCTCGCCATGTCGAGCGGGATCTTGCCGGCCGCCTGAACCGCGTCGCAATGATAGAGCGCGCCGTGGGCATGGGCGATGGCCGCGATCTCGGCCGCGGGCTGGATCACCCCGGTCTCGTTGTTGGCGAGCATGACCGAAACCAGGGTCGGGCGCGGGTCGGCGGCCAGCAAAAGCTGCAGCGCTTCGAGCCGGACGAGGCCGTCGCAATCGACCGGGATCGGTTCGGCTTCGGGCAACCCGCACAGCACCGAATCGTGCTCGACAGCGCTGACCAGCACGCGCGCCCGCCCGGCCCCGAGCAGCGCCAGGTGGTTGGCTTCGGTGCCACCGCTGACGAAGACCACGCCGTGGCCAGGGACGCCAACCAGCGCCGCCACCGCCGTCCGGGAGCGCTCGACCTCGGCCCGCGCCGCGCGGCCCCAGCGATGCACCGAGGACGGATTGCCGCAACAGGCGAGCGCCGCAGTGACCGCCGCAGCCGCTTCAGGGCGCAGCGGCGCCGTGGCGTTCCAGTCGAGATAGGTTTCGGTGCGGGGCACAGGCGGCGGCTCAGGATGTTCCGGACGCCGCGGCGGCGACGGCAAAGCTTTGGCAATGGGCGCGGCCGCTGGTGCCGAGCACACGGTGCTCGCAGACGTCGGCGAGCGAGACCGAGCTCAAATAGAGATGGATCTGGTTGCCGAGCTCCTCCCACAAATCGTGGGTGAGGCAGCGGGTCTTATTGCCGCGGCAGCCGATCGGAGCGCCGGGGGCGCAGCGGACCGCCCGGATCGGCTCGTCGACCGCGAGGATGATGTCGGCAATGCGGATTTCGCTGCGTTCGTGAGCGAGCAGATAGCCGCCCCCCGGACCGCGCACGCTTTTGATCAGCCCGCCCTTGCGCAGCATGGCAAAGAGCTGTTCAAGGTAGGAGAGCGAAATCTCCTGGCGCTCGGCGATCTCGGCGAGCGAGACCGGGTCGCCGCCACTGTGCCCGGCGAGATCGACCATCGCCATCACCGCATAGCGCCCCTTGGTGCTGAGCCTCATAATCCGGTCCTCAGGCCAGCCGTTCGGTGTCGTCGGCGCCGTTGCTCGGCGCAGCGAGCGGCCTCGCCTCGGCTGAACCATCTGCGCCGCCGGCGGGCTCGCTTTCAAGCGCAGCGACCCGCGCCCGCAAGCCCGTGACCTCGTCAAGCAGCCCGCTGAGGGCGCGGGCGATCGGATCGGGAATGTCGCCCGGAATGCCGTAGGGCAGAAAGGCGGGCTTGCCCTCGCCGGCGGCGCCTCGCCGCGGCACTGGCCGCGCCGGCGGGCCGACCACGGTCAGGCCGTCGGCCACCTCGCTGATCACGACAGCGCCCGCGCCGATGCGCGCGCAATCGCCGACGCGGAACGGGCCAAGGATCTGCGCACCCGAGCCGACGATCACACTGTTGCCGAGAGTTGGGTGGCGCTTCTGCCCGAACTCGCCGCGCCGCGGCAGGCGACCGCCGAGCGTCACCCCGTGGTACAAGGTGCAATCATCGCCGATTTCGGCAGTCTCGCCGATGACCACGCCCATCCCGTGATCGATGAACAGCCGCTTGCCGATCCGCGCCGCGGGGTGGATTTCGATGCCGGTCCAGATCCGCCCAAGATGAGAAACATAGCGCCCTGCAAGCAGCCAGCCTCGCCGCCACAGCCAATGCGCAAGGCGATGAAAAACCAAGGCATGAAACCCAGGGTAGCACAGCACCACCTCGATGCGCGACCGGGCGGCGGGATCGCGGGCCAAGGTGGCGTCAATTTCGTCGCGCAGGTTTTTCAACAGCATCGATATCACTATATTAACGTCTCTGGGGCGTCGCCGCCGGCTTCGCCGCGCCGACGTCCCGAGCGAGCATATAATTGTCCGACAAAAATGGTCAAGAATTGCGGACCGAGAGACCGCCAGATCGGGTGTCGATCCCCTACCCGCAATCTTGGTTATCGGTTGCCGGATACCAATTGGAAAAACCATGCCTGACGTGATCATCAACGGGCCGGAGGGCCGGATCGAGGCGCGCTATCATCACAGCCGCTCCGCGGCCTCGGCGATGGCGCTGGTGCTGCACCCGCATCCGCAGCACGGCGGGACGATGAACAACAAGCTCGTCCATGCGCTCTACCAATCTTTCGTGCGCCACGGGTTTTCCACCCTGCGCTTCAATTTCCGCGGGGTCGGTCGCAGCCAGGGCAGCTTCGATCGCGGCGAGGGCGAACTGTCCGATGCCGCCTCGGCGCTCGATTGGCTGCAGACCTACAACCCCAACGCCGGAACCTGCTGGGTCGCCGGCTTTTCGTTCGGCGCCTGGATCGGCATGCAGCTGTTGATGCGGCGGCCCGAGATCGAGAGCTTTATCGCAGTGGCCCCGCCGGCCAACATCTACGACTTCACCTTTCTCGCCCCGTGCCCGTCATCGGGCCTGATCCTGCAGGGCGACCAGGACACGGTGGTGCCGATCGACTCGGTGCAAAAGCTCGTCACCAAGCTGTCGCACCAGCGCGACATCAAGATCGATTTTCGCAAGATCGCCGGCGCTGATCACTATTTCGCCGACAGCCTCGCCACCATCACCGGCCATGTCGACGGCTATATCCGCGACCACGCCCGTCTCGCCGACAAACCCCGGCCGACGCCCGCGGGCGTCGCGCGCGTCGATCGTCGCTGACGGTTCTTCCGGCGCTGCCGGCTCTTCGGGCTGACGGCTCTTCGGGTCCGCGCCCGGCCAATCAGTCGGCGAACGGGTCGCGGACCAGCACGGTGTCGTCGCGCTCGGGGCTGGTCGAGAGCAGCGCCACCGGCGCCTCGATCAGCTCTTCGAGCCGGCGGATGTACTTGATCGCGGTCGCCGGCAAGTCGGCCCAGGAGCGCGCCCCGCGTGTGCTCTCCCGCCAGCCGGCGGCGCTCTCGTAGACCGGTTCGATCTCGGCCTGGGCCGAGGTTCCGGCTGGAAAATAGCCGTAGACCGCGCCGCCGCGGCGATAGGCGGTGCAGATCTTGACCTCGTCGAGACCGTCGAGCACGTCGAGCTTGGTGAGCGCGATGCCGTTGATCCCGCCGGTCTTGATTGCCTGGCGCACTGCAACCGCGTCAAACCAGCCGCAGCGTCGCTTGCGCCCGGTGTTGACGCCAAACTCGCGCCCGCGCTCTCCGAGCCGCTCGCCGATCTCGTCCACCAGCTCGGTCGGGAATGGTCCGCTGCCGACCCGGGTGGTGTAGGCCTTGGTGATGCCGAGCACAAAGCCGACCGCGCCCGGAGCGATCCCCGACCCGGCCGCCGCCTGACCGGCCAAGGTGTTGGACGAGGTGACGAACGGATAGGTGCCGTGGTCGACATCGAGCATCGCCCCTTGCGCGCCCTCGAACAGGATGCGCCTGCCCTGGCGCCGCGCCTCGTCGAGCACCCGCCAGACCGTATCGGCGTAGGGCAGGACGCGCGGCGCCACCGCGCGCAGATCGGCGAGCAATGCGCCGCGGTCGATTTCGGGCTTGCCAAGCCCGCGCAGCAGCGCGTTGTGGTGCAGCAGCAGCTGGTCGAGGCGCTCTTCGAGGGCCTTGGGGTCGGCGAGATCGCATACCCGGATCGCCCGCCGGCCGACCTTGTCCTCATAGGCGGGGCCGATGCCGCGGCCGGTGGTGCCGATGCGGCCGGCGCCGCTGCGCTCCTCGCGAGCGCGGTCGAGCGCGCCGTGCGAGGGCAGGATCAGCACCGCGTTGTCGGCCAGCCTCAGGGTTTGCGGCGTCACCTCGATGCCCTTTTTGCGGATCGCGTCGATCTCGTCGAGCAACGCCCACGGATCGACGACGACGCCGTTGCCGATGATCGACAATTTGCCCGGCCGCACCACTCCCGAGGGCAGCAGGCTCAGCTTGTACTCGACATTGCTGATGACCAGGGTGTGGCCGGCGTTGTGGCCGCCTTGGAAGCGAACCACGACGTCGGCCCGCTCCGACAGCCAGTCGACGATCTTGCCCTTGCCTTCGTCGCCCCATTGGGCGCCGACCACGGCGACATTACCCATCGGGTTTCTCCCTCACCCGAGCGCCAGCTTCTCGCCGCCCTCGAGGACGTGGCTGCAGCCGAGTCGGCGCGCTTCCGCGCGCCAGTCGGCGGCGGGCTCGAGCGCGGCAACGGTAATCCAGCCGTTGGCGCGCAACATGGCGCCATCGGCGCGGTCGGCGCCGAGCGGCAGCAGCAGGCGGCGGGTTGCCGGCGTCTGCGGCAAGGTTCCAAGGATTGCGTCGGTATAGAGCGTGAACCCGGTGGCCGGCTCGGGTCGGGCCGGATCGCCGGCCAGGTAGCGGCCGCCGCGGCCGAGCTCGCCGCTCGATCCGCACGCCGCAGCACCGCCGGCAAAAAAGGTAAAGCTGATCCCGGTGTGATATTCGAAGCCGCGGTTCTCGACCGGGTCGACCGTCGCCTTGAGCCCGGGTGCGGCCATGGCGAGCCCGTCGAGCACGGCGCCGAGTCGCAGCCGCTCGGTGCGCGCCCGCGCCGGAAGGTCGAGGCGATCGAGGCTGGCGAGCGCCGCCGCGGCCGGCCCCGCCGCCGCCAGCAGCCGGCCCAAGAGCTCCCCGGCCGCGCCCGCCAACGCCGCCACCGCCGCGGCGTCCTTGTGGTCGAGTGCGGCGCGCAACGCCGCCGCGCGCTCGCCGGCGATCCCGTAGGCCTCGGTCACCGCCGGAACCAGGGTCGGCAAGGTGATATCGACCGACAGATGCGGCACGCCGAGTGCGGCCAGCGCCTCGCCGGCGGTCGCGATCGCCTCGACATCGGCGGCGCAACTCGCCGCCCCGATCAGCTCGGCGCCGACCTGGCCGATCTGGCGCTCGGGCCGGATCTCGGAGCCTTTGACCCGCAGCACCTGGCCGGCGTAGCTCAGCCGCAACGGCCGGGGCGCGTTGCCGAGGCGTGTGGCGGCGATGCGAGCGATCTGCGGGGTCATGTCGGCGCGCACCCCGATCATGCGGTGCGAGCCCGGATCCATCGTGCGGAACGTGGCGCTCGCCATCGCCGCACCGGCGCCCGACAGCAATGTCTCCTCGAACTCGACGAGCGGCGGCTTGACCCGCTGATAGCCGTGCGCGGCCAGATTGGCCATCAGTCGCGCGACGACCTGCGCCTCGATCTCGGCTTCGGGCGGCAACAAATCGTGCATGCCGGCCGGCAGCAGCGCCGGGTGCGGAAGCTCGCTCATCCTCGCAGTCTGCACCACCTAGGCGCAGAGCACACGGACAAACGCGGGCGGCCCCGCCTAAAACCGCAAGGCCTTGACCTGGATCACGTTGGGCAGGCCGCGCACGGTGTCGAGCAGCGCCGGGGTCAGCATCTGATCGACTTCGACCAGCGCGATCGCGTCCTCGCCGGGCGCGGCCCGGCCGAGGTGGAACGTCGCGATGTTGACTGAGGCCGCACCCAGCGCCTGGCCGAGCGCGCCGATAAACCCCGGCTTGTCGAGGTTGCGCACGAACAGCATGTTGCCGCCGAGCTCGGCTTCGAGCGTGATGCCCTCGACCGACACGAGGCGCGGTTTGTCGCCGCCGAACAAGGTGCCGGCGACCTCGCGCGGGCGGCGCTCGGCCGGCGGGCCGTTCGGCGTCACCACGACCCGGATCAGGGTCTGGTAATCGCCGGGCTCGGCGCGCCGGGTCTCGCTGACGCGAATGTCGCGCTCGCGGCAGATCACCGCCGCATTGACCATGTTGACCGTGGCCAACTGCGGCGACAGCAGCGCGGTCAGCACGATCGCGGTCAACGGCTTGACGTTGAGCTCGGCGATGGCGCCTTCGTATTCGACCGCGACCGCAGTAATGCCGCTCTCGGTCAATTGGCCGGCGAAGCTGCCGAGCTGCTCGGCCAAGTTGATGTAGGGCCTGATCCGCTTAGCCTCCTCGGCGGAGAGCGAGGGCACGTTGACGGCGTTGGCGACCGCGCCGGTCAGCAGGAAATCGGCCATCTGCCCGGCGATCTCGACCGCGACATTTTCCTGGGCCTCGGCGGTGGCCGCACCCAGATGCGGGGTGGCGACGACATTGTCGCGGCCGAATAGCGGGTTCCTGCGCGCCGGCTCCTCGACAAAAACATCGATCGCGGCGCCGGCGACATGGCCGCTGTCGAGGGCGGCGGCCAGATCCGCCTCGACGACGAGGCCGCCCCGGGCGCAGTTGACGAGCCGCACCCCGCGCTTCATGCGGGCGAGTGCAGCGGCGTCGATGATGTTCCGGGTGGCGTCGGTCAACGGCGTGTGCAGCGTGACGAAATCGGCGCGGGCCAGCAGATCATCAAGCGCCACCTTGTCGACACCGAGATCGACGGCGCGCTCGGCCGACAGGAACGGGTCGTAGGCCACGACCTTCATGCGCAGCCCCAAGGCGCGCACCGCCACCATCGCGCCGACATTGCCGCAGCCGATCACCCCCAGGGTCTTGCCGGTCAGCTCGACCCCCATGAAGCGCGACTTCTCCCATTTGCCGGCCTGGGTCGAACGGTCGGCCGCCGGAATCTGCCGGCACAGCGCAAACAGCATCGCGATCGCGTGCTCGGCCGCGGTCGTCGAGTTGCCGTAGGGCGTATTCATGACAACAATGCCGCGCTGAGTGGCGGCCGCGACGTCGATGTTGTCGACACCAATCCCGGCGCGGCCGACGATCTTGAGCTTGGGCGCGCTGGCGATCAGTTCGGCGGTGACCTTGGTCGCCGAGCGCACCGCAAGCCCGTCATAATCGGCGATCCGGGCTCTAAGCTCGTCCACGCCGATCCCGGGCAGCATGTCGACCTCGACCCCGCGCGCCATCAGGATCTCAGCGGCTCGCGGGCTCAAATCGTCGGAAATCAGCACCTTCGCCATTTACCAGCTCCGATTGAAAATTCATCACCGAGGCAGTTTGGTTAGCCAGACGGGCTCGTTCCGATCGACGTCCCCGCTTAAATAAACTTCTGCGTCTCACCGCCTCATTGTGAAGCTAGGCTGGCTTAGCAGCGCTGCGCTGCTCGTCCCAGGCCCAGTCGAGCCAGGGCATCAGCGCCTCGACATCGCTCGCCTCGACCGTGGCGCCGGTCCAGATGCGGATGCCGGGCGGCGAGGCGCGGTGGCTGGCGATGTCATAGGCGGCGTCCTCTTTTTCGAGCCGCGCGGTCATCGCCCGCACCGTCTGGAAGCGCTCTTCGGGCGAGAGTGCCGTAAACCACGGCTCGACAATTTTAAGCTGCGGCGAGGTGCAGGAGACCGTCGCCGGGTCCTCGGCCAGAAACTCGACCCAAGGGGTGCGC
>Ga0210390_10002924_pt1 | contig 14860 bp, 11 predicted proteins | sample IncBWH11OmetaG_FD_161050 | JGI IMG/M metagenome (GOLD analysis project Ga0210390, IMG submission 161050) | Forest soil microbial communities from Barre Woods Harvard Forest LTER site, Petersham, Massachusetts, United States - Inc-BW-H-11-O ...
GCCGGCGGCCCGTGTGGGATTGGCAGGAATTTCTCGAGCGGCGGCTCGGAGCGGGAGAAGTTGTCGCCCGCTCGATCGCCCGCGGCGTGCACACTGCCGACTCCTTGCCCGTCGAGGAGTGCCAGCCATGAAAGTTGCGCACTGTCCGTCCTGTGGGGCGATCGTCGAGTTTCACGTCGCGTCGTCGCTGGTCACGATCTGCGAGCACTGCCATTCGGCCATCGCGCGGGGCGACAAGGCGCTCGAAGACGTAGGCAAAGTCGCCGATCTGGTCGACACGCAATCGCCGCTGCGATTGGGCCTGCAGGGAAACTATCGCGGCAAGAACTACGAGCTCGTTGGCCGCGTGCAATATCAGCATCCAGCCGGCGGCGTGTGGGACGAATGGTACATGTCGTTCGGCGGGGAACGTTGGGGCTGGCTGGCCGAGGCTCAGGGGCGGTTTTACGTCACCTTCGAAGTGCCGCTGCACAGCTCGACCGACGTCCCAGCCTTCGAGCAACTCGACGTCGGACAATCGTACAACCTGGGCCAGAAGATCGGCGTTCTGAAAGTCGGAGAGCGGAACGAGGCCGTGGCGGGGTCGGCAGAAGGGGAAATTCCCTGGCAATTCAAGCCGGGCACTTCGGTCCGCTTTGCCGATCTTTACGGTCCGCAGGAGCGATTCGCCACGCTCGACTACAGCGATGCCGAGCCGCGGATCTACATCGGCGTCGAGCTGCCGTTGGCGGGTCTTGGTTTGCCGAGCGCCGCGTTCGCCGAACCGAAGGCGCCCAAGGAAGTCAAAGGGCTGTTGCTCAACTGTCCGCAGTGCGGCGGTTCTCTGGAGTTGCACGCGCCGGACGCCGCCCAGCGGATCGCCTGCCCGTATTGCGGCGCCCTCAGCGACGTTGAGAAAGGCAATCTACGTTATCTGTCGACACTGAAACGTAGCCGCATCGAGCCTTTGATCCCGATGGGCACGACGGGCACGTTCGCCGGCACGTCGTACACCGTGATCGGCTTTCTGGTGCGCAGCGTCACCGAAGAAGGAGTCGTTTATCGCTGGCAGGAGTACCTGCTCTACAACCCCAGCGCCGGCTTCCGCTGGCTCGTGCACAGTGACGACCACTGGAACTTCGTGACGCCGGTCCCTCCGGGCGACGTCGACGACCGCCAGCACTTCGCCTTCTACGGCGGCAAGGCCTTTCGCTTGTTCCAAACGGGCCTCGCGACCGTGCGGCACGTCATCGGCGAGTTTTACTGGAAGGTTGAGGTCGGCGAAGAAGTGCAGACCCGCGACCTCATTAACCCGCCGGAAGCCCTTTCGATCGAAACGGGCCAAGGCGAGCAGAACATCTCGTTGGGTGTCTATGTTCCACCGGCCGAGATTGAGAAGGCGTTTGGCGTGCACAACCTGCGGCGGAGCTGGTCGATCGGCATGAATCAACCGGCGCCGGCCGTCGGCCCGATCACGTTGAGCTGGGTGGCGTTCGGCATCGTGCTGATCCTGATCGACATCGTGTTGTCGTCACGCAAGACGCCGCCGGTTGACCAGAGCTTCCTGTTTTTCGCCCTCGTGTTGATTTCGATCATTCCGATCATCGCCTGGATTTATCGGGGCTCGTTCGAGAGCCGCCGCTGGCAAAACAGCAACGTGATCTAGCGATCTCGGGCGTCATGCGCCGACTGTGAAAATGAAGGGCCGATCTCGATGAGAATCTTAAATATCCTGCAGCTCGTCGTCTGCCTGTTCGCCACGAGTTGGCTGACGACGGCCGCGTATCGCGGGTGGAAAGCTGGCCCGGCTACAGGGACCGGTGCGGGGGCTCACCGCGCCTCGCCTTACTCCGGCATTTATTTCGGTGGGCCTTCCTATAGCGGCGGGTCACGCTCCTCGGGCGGTTCGTGGGGCGGAGGCAAGTAAGCTCGGCGGGCGATGTGCCAGGCGGTCGCCTGAGATTCATGCAAACGAATGATTGCTCAATCGGGAGAACTACATGGAATTCATGCGGGTGCTGTTCCAACACTTGGTGGCGGCCTTCGTGTTCGTCACGCTCGGCCTCGTCGTGCTGTCGGTCTGGTTCTGGCTGATCGTCAAGTTCGCGCCGTTTGCCGTCGTCCGTGAGATCGAACAGGACCAGAACACGGCCCTGGGCATCATCATCGGCGCGATCATCATCGGCGTCTCGCTGATTATCGCGGCGGCAATCGGACCCTCATGAACCGCGCCCCATTCTTTCTGCTGTACCTCAACGTCCTGGCCGTGGCGACGTGCGGCCTGATCTACGAGCTACTGGCCGGGACCTTGGCGAGCTACGTGCTGGGCGACTCGGTCACGCAGTTCTCGCTGATCATCGGCATTTACCTGTCCGCCCTGGGAATCGGGGCATGGCTGTCGCGGTTTATCGACGAGGGGCTGGCCCGTTCGTTCATCGAAGTCGAACTGGGCGTCGCGCTCATCGGCGGAGCGTCGGCGCCGCTCTTGTTTTTGGCGTTTGCCTACCTGAGCTGGTTCCGCGTGGCGCTCTTCGCGATCGTGCTGGTCATCGGCACGCTGGTCGGACTCGAGCTGCCGCTCTTGATGCGAATCCTCAAGGACCACGTCGACTTCCGCGACCTGGTCTCGCGCGTGCTCTCGTTCGATTACCTGGGCGCGCTCGTGGCGTCGCTGCTCTTTCCGATCTTCTTCGTCCCGCGGTTGGGGCTCGTGCGAACGTCGCTCTTATTCGGCATCGGCAATGCGGCCGTCGGCCTGTGGGGGACCTTCTTGTTGCGGCCGCTGCTCGCACAGCGGGGACTGCGAGCCCTGCGGGCCCGCGCGTGGATCGTGATCGGCCTCTTGGCCATCGCCCTGTTCAAGGCCGATGCGCTCACCATGCTGGCCGAGGAAAACACGCTGCCCCACCCGATTGTGTATGCGAAGTCGAGCCCGTATCAGCGGATCGTGATCACCAAAGGGCAGGGGGGCTTTCAGCTCTATCTCAACGGTAACCTGCAATTCAGTTCCGTCGACGAGTACCGCTACCACGAAGCGCTCGTCCATCCGGCGCTGTTGACGGCCCGGTCGCCGCGGCGCGTGTTGGTGCTGGGCGGCGGAGACGGCCTGGCCGTGCGGGAGATTCTGCGACACCCATCGGTGGAATCAGTGACGCTGGTTGACCTCGATCCCGACATGACCGCGCTCGCCGACCGCTACCCCGCGCTCGCCGAGCTGAACGGGCACTCGCTCGCCGACCCGCGCGTCCACGTCATCAATCAGGACGCCTTCCTCTGGGTGCAAGAATCGGGCGACACCTTCGACGCGGCGATCATCGACTTCCCCGATCCGGGCACGTTTTCGATCGGCAAGCTCTATACGACCCGGTTCTTCCACCTCTTACAGGCGCGCCTCGCGCCGGGCGGCGCGGTCGCCGTCCAGTGCACGTCGCCTTTGGTGGCACCGAAGTCGTATTGGTGCATCATTCGCACGCTTGAGGCAGCGGGCTTTTGGGTGCATCCTTTTCAAGTGACGGTGCCCGCCTTCGGAATTTGGGGCTTCGCCCTGGCGACACCACAGCCCGCGACCGCGCCCACGGAAATCCCCGCCTCGCTCGCGCCACAGCTCCGATTCCTCGATCGCGGGGCCCTCGCCGGGCTGTTCGAATTTCCTACGGACCTCAAGCGGATCGAGACCGAAATCAACCGCCTCGATAACCAGGCGCTGGTCCGCTACTACGACGCCGAATGGCGGAAGTGGGACTAACCGCGCTCGGCACCGTCTACCGCAAACCGGTCGTCGACGATCGAAAAGCCCGCGAAATCTCTCGGCACAAAACAGCCATGCCCCGACTGAGTCGCCGCGAATTGTTGGCCGGATTGCTCGGCACGTCGGCCGGGCTCTTAGCCGGCTGCGAAGGACGCGCCGCATCGCTGCCACCGGCCGGCGAGATTCTCGCGCCAAATTATGCGGTGGGCCATCGAATCCGCGACGGCTTCCGGCCTCGACCGGCAAACAACCGCTGGCAAGAGACGGATATCGTCGTCATCGGTGGCGGCATGTCGGGACTCGCCGCCGCCTGGGCCTTGAAGCGCAGCGGCCTCGAGCGTTTTCTGATCTTGGAGTTGGAAGGCGCGCCGGGGGGCACGTCGCGCTCCGATCAGTCGCCGCTCACAGCCTATCCCTGGGGTGCTCACTATGTCCCCGTGCCCCTACCTGAGAACCGCTCGCTGATCGCGCTCTTGCGCGAAATGGGAGTGATCGAACGGGTCGACGCGGCGGGTGTGCCGGTCGTCGCCGAACAGTATTTGTGTCGCGACCCTGGCGAACGCGTGTTTGTCGACGGGATGTGGTACGAGGGACTTTATCCCTCGGCCGGGGCGACGCCGCGCGATTTCGACGAACTCCGCGATTTTCGGGCCGAGATCGCCCGCTGGGTTCAGTGGCGTGACGGCAGAGGGCGCCGCGCATTTGCGATCCCCGTTCCCCACGGCTCGGACGACCTGGAAGTGACGGCCCTCGATGGGCTCTCGATGGCGGAGTGGGTGCGGCGGCACGGTTGGACTTCGCAACGGCTGTTGTGGCTGATCGATTATTCGTGCCGGGACGACTACGGAGCGACGAGCGAACAAACGAGCGCCTGGGCCGGATTGTTTTATTTCGCGTCGCGGGTCCGCGGGCCGGCGAGCGAAGCGCAGCCGCTCATCACCTGGCCGGAGGGCAACGGCCGGATCGTGCACTATCTCGCCGACCGCGTTCGCGGCCAGCTACGCTGCGGCATGGCCGTGGTCGACGTGGCTCAGACCAGGATTCACGACGCCGGGCGAGTCGAGGTGACCGCTCTCGACGTGACGACCGGCGAGGTCGTCGGTGTGCGGGCGCATCGCGCAATCTTCGCCGGCTCGCAGTTTCTTGCCCCCTACCTGATTCGCGATCTGCCCGACGACCGCAAACGGCACGCGCGTGCGTTCCAGTACAGCCCGTGGCTGGTCGCCAATCTGCACCTTCGCGCCCGGCCGGCCGACCCGGGCTTTCCGCTCGCCTGGGACAACGTGCTCTTCGACAGTCGATCGCTCGGCTACGTGACGGCCACGCATCAAGCGGGCCTCGATTACGGTCCGACTGTGCTTACCTGGTACTCCGCGCTGTGCGACGGCCCTTCCGGCGACGCACCGCACGATTCGGCACGACAAACGGCCGCCGCGCGGCAGCGGTTGCTCGACATGACCTGGACCGAAGCGGCGGAACTGGTGCTAAGCGATCTCGAGCCGGCCCATCCCGAGATCCGCTCACTGGTCGAGCGCATTGATGTGATGAAGTGGGGCCACGCCATGGTCCGGCCGCGTCCCGGTTTCGTGTGGAGCACGGCCCGACGGAGCGCGGCCGAGCCGTTCGGCTCAATTCATTTCGCCGGCACCGACCTGAGCGGCATCGCGCTCTGCGAAGAGGCCGTCTATCACGGCGTGCGCGCGGCGGAAGAGGCACTGCGCGGATTGGGACGGTCGGTCCAATCCCTGCTCTCTCCTACGGCCTGAGCTGCGAAACCAGCGAAGCACGCGGCCGTTGAACGTCCGTGAGCCTGCGAGAAAACCCGCTTCATCTTCAGCTAACGGCGACTTTTGCCCAAACTGGTCTTGCCGATTTCTCTCCGGCAAATCAAATTCCGGACACTTTTCTGACGGTTGGCGCCCGCCGACCGGCGATTCTCAGCAATCCCGCGGGAATCGTTGCGGGCCCACTGGTGAGGATGGGGTCGGAAACCTAGCATTTGACACGGCAGACACGTCCGCGCACACGCCTCCGAAGGGCCGCGGCCCATGTCGGCAACTTCCAAACACGGATGACGCAATGAACGTGGCGCGATTCGCGGTGCTGCTTTGCCTCCTCGCTGTGTCGCATCCGGTTTTGGCGGGCACCGGCCGGCAGCAGACCACGTTTCTCCTCGCCGCCGATGAACGCACCGTCTGCCGCTGGATCGAGCAGAACGCGAGCGCCATCGACGAGAGCACCGGCGCCGAAGTGCTGGCCGTCCAGGGTCGACAGTCGAAGCTCCACAAAGAGACGAAAGAAGGTCCCTTCACTTTCATCGTCGAGCACGACCCGGAACGCAACGGCCTCATCCGGACCGTGCTGCTGAAGAGCGACAAGGAGAATCTCGTCTCGCAGGAGACCGAGATTCAGGTGCAGCGCGAGGGCGAAGCCACCCGCGTCACGATCAAGGTGACGGCCGTCGTGAACGGCCACACCGGCATGGCCATCTCGATCGGCATCCGCCCGTCCCTCCGCGGCATGCGCAAGCTGCTCGAAACGCAGTTCGGCACGCCAACGGGGAACTGAGCCGCGACGACGGGACGCCCTCGGTTCGGCGGCAAAATCGGCTCACCGCCGACTTTTTGCGGCTCCGGGGTCGCCAAGTCCCCGTCTTCGCTGGACAATACACACTAGCTCGCGGATCCTCAGTTCGAGGGTCGCCAATCGGCGCACTGACGCGGGCGAACGGTACTCCCGATTCTCAACGGGAGCGGCACCGGTCTTTCCCCAGGGAGCGGACAACGTGTCGGTTCAGAACTTCGACGTTTTGATCGTCGGTGCGGGCATTTCCGGCATTGGGGCCGGTTACCATCTGCAGACTCATTGCCCAGGCAAGAGCTATGCGATCCTCGAAGGACGCAGCGATATCGGCGGCACCTGGGATTTGTTTCGCTATCCCGGAATTCGCTCCGATTCCGACATGTTCACGCTGGGTTATTCGTTCCGCCCCTGGAAGGCGGCCAAGGCCATCGCGGACGGGCCGGACATTCTGGCCTACCTGCGAGAAACGGCGCACGACTTCGGCATCGATCGGCACTTCCGCTTCAATCACCGTGTGAAGTCGGCGGCCTGGTCGAGCGAGAATTCGCAGTGGACAGTCGATGCGGAGGTCGGGCCGGAGAAACAGCCCGTTCGCTACACCGGCAATTTCCTGTACCTCTGCAGCGGCTACTACGACTACGAAGCCGGTCATCAGCCGGTCTTTGCCGGCACCGAGGACTTCCAGGGCCGCCTGGTGCATCCGCAGCATTGGCCCAAGGATCTCGACTATCGTGACAAGCGGGTGGTCGTGATCGGCAGCGGTGCCACGGCCGTGACGCTCGTTCCCGCGATGGCGGAGCAAGCCGCCCACGTGACGATGCTGCAGCGATCCCCCTCGTACATCGTCTCGATGCCCTCGGAAGACCGCATCGCGAACTTCATCCGCCGCACGTTGCCCGAGCGGACGGCCCACCGGGCGCTCCGCTGGCGCAACGTGCTCTTGGGCATTTACTTCTACCAGCTCTGCCGACGGGCGCCGGGGCTAGCCAAGCGGCTCTTGCGGAAGGGCATCGCCAAGGAACTGCCGCCCGACTTCGACATCGACACCCATTTCAAGCCCCGCTATCAGCCCTGGGACCAGCGGGTCTGCCTGGTGCCCAATGCCGACTTGTTCCAGGGAATCAAAACGGGACGCGTCTCGGTTGTGACAGACCAGATCGCCAAATTCACGAAGCAGGGCATTCTGCTCGAATCCGGGAAAGAGTTGCCGGCGGACATCGTCGTCACGGCGACGGGGCTCAAGATGCTTTCGTGCGGTGGGATTCGACTGTCCGTGGACGGCAAGGCGGTCGAGCCGGGCCGTTCGCTCACCTATAAAGGCCTGATGCTGAGCGACGTGCCGAATTGCGCTGCGTGCGTCGGCTATACGACGGCGTCGTGGACGTTGCGGGCCGACCTGGCTTCGACCTATGTCTGCCGACTGCTCAACTTCATGGATCGGGGCGGCTACAAACAGTGCGTCCCCCGCGCAGCAGATGCGCAGGTTCAAGCAGGACCGCTGTTGGGCCTGACGTCCGGCTACGTGCAGCGGGGCGTCGACCAGTTTCCGAAGCAAGGCACGAAAGCGCCCTGGCTCATGCGGCAGAACTACGTGCGCGATCTGCTCACGATGCGCTACGGCGCGATCGACGACGGCTCGATGGTCTTCTCCAAGGGAGGAGACGACGTCGCGGTTGCGGCAGCGTCGCAGCCACACTCGGTCGGCGTGCAGCCGGCCGACGCCGAGTCCGTCGACGCTCCGGCCGCCGTCTCTTCAACGTAACGACCCCGCTGCGACTGCCTCGTCGCCGTACGCGCAGGCGCTTTCAGAGCACTTTGACAAGAACAAGCGTCACGTCGTCGGGCAGCGGCGCGTTCTCAGCGAATGTTCGCGCGGAGAGCAGCACTGCGTCGATGATCTTTTCGGCCGGCTGATGGCGAAAGGCGTGCATCAGGCCGATCACCCGTTCCTTGCCGAAGGCCGCTTTGTCAGGCGAGCGAATGTCGAACAGTCCGTCCGTGGCGATGAGCACGATATCGCCGTGGCGCAGGAAGAACGGCTCGCTGGTTTGGACCACCGTCGATTCCAACACGCCCAGCGGAGGGCACTGGCTGTTGAGCAGCGTGAATTCGCCCGAATCGTGCACGACGTACGCGCAGTGGCCGGCGGCCGCGTAAGTCAGCGTCCGGCGTTCGGGATCGATCCGCGTCAGCACGAGCGTCGCGAAGCGTCCGCCGGACGTATCTTCCCAGAGCAGGCGATTGACGGTCGTGGTGATCTGTCCCACGTCCGTGCCGATGCGGGTGAGCGCGCGGATATACGCGCGGGCTTCGGCCGCCAAGAGGGCCGGCCCGACGCCGTGCCCCGAAACGTCTCCCACGACAATCGCCAGCGTTCCGTCCGGCGCGGGCAGGTAATCGTAGAAGTCGCCGCTGGCGGACTCGGCCGGCAGGCAGACACCGCTAATGTCGAACCCTTTGACTTGGGGGGCCGCGGCGGGAAGCAGGTTCTGTTGGATGTCGCGGGCGACCTGCATCGCCCCCTCCAGCTCCAACCGTCGCTCTTTCTCGTAGCGATATTCCTTCTGCAAGCGCGCCCGCGATTCGACCTGGCGGCGGTGCCGATCGGCTTTTTCGATCGACCCGCGGATCGCCAAATCGAGCGAGTCCGGCGAAAAGTCGTTCTTGCTGAGGTAGTCGAGGGCTCCGGCCTTCATCGCTGCCACGGCCACGGCCTCGTCCCCCGCGCCGGTGAGCATCACCACGGGCGCATGCAAGCGCAGTTCGTCGAGCAGCTCGAGTGCGTCGGTTCCCGGGATGTGGTAGTCGAGTAGGATGCAATCGGGCTGATGAGCATCGGCCAGGCGGCGCGCCTCGCGGCCGTTTTCCGCCTCCACCAGTCCGTAACGGCCGCCCAGCGCCCGTTGCACATTGCGTCGATCGATCTGGTCGTCATCTACCATCAATATTCGCAAGAGTCTTTCTTGGCCCTGGTTCATCAAGTCACCCGTGATCCGGAGGGAATTGGACGCAAAGCACGTATTTCTGCACCATCTGGACGGCTTTCAAAAAACTGACGCCGGCATCCGACTTGACGACGTATCCGGCGATATGGTGCTTGTAGGCGGCAATCTTGTCCTCGTCGGCGTTCGACGACGTCAGGATGAACACAATGCTGTTCGCCAGGTTGTCGTCGCCCCGCAGCGCTTCCAAGAATTCGAGCCCCGTCATCCGCGGCATATTGAGGTCGAGCACGATCAACGCCGGTTGCGGGATCCTCTCGTGCCCCTGTTCTCCGCGGAGCATGTCCAGTCCTTGTTGGCCATCGCTGGCGACGAAGACTGGGTTGACGATTCGTTGTTGCCTCAATCCACGCTGGATTGCCCGCACGTCGACTTCATCGTCGTCGACGATCATGATGCTGACCGTCTCGCTGAACACGGTTTTGACCCTCCGCGCAACGTTATCCTTCGGCACCCCGGGGCCACGTGAAGCGGAATTTCGCCCCTCTCCCCTCGGCGGACTCCAGGGTGATAGTCCCGCCGCGGCCCTCGACGATCTTCTTGACGAGCGCGAGGCCCATGCCGCTCCCCTCGACGGAGTCGCGCGGCTTGAGCGTCGTGAACATCCGGAAGATCTGGTCGTGGTAGTCTTGCGCAATTCCGGGCCCGTCGTCTTGCACGATGAATTCGATGTGGTCGCCATGATCGCGAGCGAGGATCTCAACCCGCCCGTCGGGGCGGTTGTGATGCTTGACCGCGTTGCTGATCAGGTTCCGCAGCACCTGATGCAGGGGTGTGCGATGGGTCAGGAGCGTCGGCAGGGGCTCGACCGTGATCGTGAACCCCGGCGGCAACGGCAGCGACTCGACAATTTCACGCGCCAGCTCCTCGCAATCGACGTGGCTCAGATCCCCGTCGCTCCGGCCGACGCGGGCATATTCGAGCATGTCGTCGAGCAGCGCCTGCATCCGCTGCACTCGTCGCTGCATCAGGTCCAAATCGTTGCGGACCTCCTCGGAGAGTTCGGTCGCATGATCCTCGGCGATCCAGCTGGCTATCTGGGCAACCGCCCGCAGCGGGGAACGCAGGTCGTGCGAGGCGGAATAGGCGAAATCGTTGAGCTCCCGATTGCTCCGCTCCAGTTCCGTCGCGTAGCGGCGAATCTGCTCCTCGGCCGCCTTCCGCTGGCTGATGTCGCGGACGAAGGCGCAGAACTCGTAGTGGTCCCCGACCCGCAGAGGCGAGATCGTCAGCTCGACCGGGAATTCGACGCCCAGCTTGCGGAGGGCCGTCAGCTCCAGCCGTCGGCGGAGCAGGGGACCTTCGCCCGTTGAGCGGAAGAGGTCAAGCCCCCGCTGCATAGCGAACCGATACGGTTCGGGAATGATCAGATCGGCGAGGCTTTCGCCGATGACGGCGTCGCGTGGCCACCCGAAAACGGCTTCGGCCTGGGGATTCCAGCCGGTGATTTTGCCCTGTTCGTCCATTGAGACGACGGCATCGAGCGACGAATCGAGGATCAGTCGCAGCCGTTCGGCCCCCTCCTGAACTACTTCCTGATGGCGCCGACGATTGAGCTCTTCGGTCATCCGAACAAAGTCGGCAAAGACCTTGACCTTGGCCCGCAGGATGTTCGGCACGACCGGAGTCTGAATGTAGTCGACGGCCCCGTGGGCGTAGGCCTCGGATGATTTCAAATCGTCGCTAAAGGCCGTCAGGAAAATGATCGGCGTGTGCGCCTGGGTTTCCCGGGCACGGATGGCCTTGGCGGTCTCGAATCCGTCCATGCCGGGCATGGTGACGTCGAGCAGGATGACGGCAAAATCGTGGGTAAGCAGCTGTTCGAGCGCCTCTTCGCCCGATTGCACCAAAATCAGCTCTTCGCCCAGCTCTTCCAGGATCACCTGGTAGGCCAGGAGATTAGCCGGGCGGTCGTCGACGAGGAGGATCTTGGCCTTGCCGTTGTGAAGGGCACTCCGGGGGACAGGCGTTGGATCCGGAGAGAGAACGTCTTCGCTTTCGCGGCTAAGTTGGTCGGAAGGCCGCTTGGAATTCCGGCTCGCCGGCGTGGTCGCTTCCGCCAATCGCGCGTCCATGATTGATCATCCTCGGGTGTCGTTCGACTTTTGCGACTCTCCTCAGTTCAGCGAGGTCGCAGCTTGCCACTCCGTTCCCCAACGCTTCCGCCTGTGACCGCAATTCAGGACAGGCCCTCGGAGCTGTGTGCTGCTGAACCACCTTGACTTGCAGATGGCCGGGTCTGAGGTTGGTGCTCCACTCGTTGCAGCATCCGTTTGGTGCATTTCGCACGAGCGACGTGGGAATTCCCACCACGGTGTGCAAGCGATGTACCAAAGGGAGTTTGCACAGATTTTGGCCTGCGGCAGGCAGCCGCCCGGTGACTGGGTCAAGCGACTCCCGCTCGGCGAGCGTGCGAGGCTGTGACGATGAGCCCGCCAAGAACGCGGCAAATCTCGCATTTTCGACCCGAATGAGCTAAGAACATTCGCTGACGAACGAAATACGTTCGCTCGCGATCCGTCAGGCTGTTCCGATCAGCCGCAACCTCAAGATTGGGCCATCCCGTGCTCTCTATTCGCGATCTCGTGAAGGTCTATCCCGGTCCGGTCACGGCGTTACAGGGGGTCAGCCTCGATCTACCCAACGGCATGTTCGGGCTGCTGGGGCCCAATGGGGCCGGCAAGACCACCCTGATGCGGATTCTGTCGGGGCTGTTGGAGCCGACATCCGGCCAGGTTCTGCTCGACGGCCAGGACGTGCTCAACAATCCCCAGCAGCTGTGGAAACAGCTCGGCTACCTGCCGCAGGATTTTGGCTTCTATCCGCACCTGACGGGCGAGAAAATGCTCGCCTACCTGCTGCAGCTTAAAGGGGTGCAAGCGCCGCAGGGGATCAAGGCCCTATGCGGCGAATTGCTTGAACGGGTCAATCTCACCTTTGCCGCCAAGCGCAAAGTGAAAGGCTATTCGGGCGGCATGCGGCAACGGCTGGGACTCGCCCAGGCGATTGCCGGCAATCCGCGGCTGATTATCGTCGACGAGCCCACGGCCGGCCTCGATCCCGAGGAACGGCTCCGCTTTTACTACCTCTTGGCGGCGCTGGCCCAGGACCGGATCGTCCTGTTGTCGACCCATATCGTCGAGGACGTGGCCGTACTCTGCACGCGGTTTGCCGTGATCCGCCACGGACGCCTCGTCGCCCAGACATCGCCGAGCGAGGCCCTCAATCGTCTTGCCGACACGATCTATGAAGCCAGCGTGAGCGCCGAGGAGCTCGAGAACCTGCGCCGATCGCGGTTCGTGACGCAGGCCGTGCTCTTCGAGGGAAAGAATCGCGTCCGGATCTACGAGCCCGACGGCGATCCCCCCGCGGGATTTTCGCCGGCAGAACCGACGCTCGAAGACGCTTACTTGCTCACCATGCGAGGCGAACTGGCAAACGGTACGCCCGCTCCCGTGGCGTATTGAAGGGTCCGCGTTCCGCCCTGATCGCCGCCACGATGAATTGACCGGTACCCTCCACCTCCCGAGTCACGAATCGAAAAGCACAAATGAGCGCAGCTCGCTGGTATCGGGTCTTTCGGCTCGACTTTCTCTACAGCTTTCGCCGGCCCCTCTTCTGGATCCTGATCCTGGTCTTGGGATTCACCTCGTATGGGCTGTCGAGTGGGACGCTGCAGATCGCCACGGGTGACAGCCGAGTGGGCGGCACCAAGGCGTGGGTCACCTCCGAATTCGCCGTCGGCGAGATGCTGATCATCGTGGTTTTTCTCTGGTACGGATTCTTTCTCGCCGTTGCGGCCGGCATGCCGCTGATCCGCGACGACGAGCTGAAGATCACCGACTTGCTCCGCTCCTCATCGCTGACCGTGGGCGAATACGTGTGGGCCAAGTTCGGGGCCGTGCTCGCCGCGTTTCTGGTCGTGTTGGGCGCGCACGTCGTGTTCATGATCATTTGCAACCACTTCGTGCCCAACGAAAAGTCGCTCGAGATTCGCGGACCCTTCGTGCTGACTAATTATCTGATTCCGACCGTCGTCTTTGCCCTGCCGACGATCGTGTTCATTACCGGCGTGTCGTTCGTGGTCGGCGAGTGGACGCGGCGGCCCATTCTGTTGTTTCTGCTGCCGGTCGCTGGGCTGCTCGTGTGCGGCTTTTTCCTCTGGGACTGGTCTCCCGTGTGGCTCGATCCGCGGATTAACCGCGTGCTGATGCTGATCGATCCGTCCGGATTTCGGTGGCTGAATGAGACCTGGCTCAAAGGCGATCGGGGAGTCAACTTCTATAACACGGCCCACATTCCCTTCGATGCCGGCCTGATCGCCAGCCGCATCGTGTTTTTCGCCGTGGGGATCGGGTCCGTGGCCCTCGCGCAATTTCACCTGACCCGGACGATCCGCGGCTCCGCCGGTCCCGCTCGCAGTTGGCTCGAAGTCTTGCGCCGGCGCAAAGGATCCGCGCCCGAGTCAACTGTCGCTTCGGCCGCGGCGCCGGCCCCCGCGTCCGTCGCCGTTCTGGGCATGGGCTCGGGCGTCCCCTCGTTTTGGCGCAGCCTCTGGCTCGTAGCCCGCACCGAGCTACGGGAGCTGCGCTCGCAGCCCGGGCTCTACCTGTTTGTCCCGCTCATTCTCCTGCAGACCATCGGAACCTCGACCCTGGCGGAAGGGGCGTTTGGCACGCCGATCTTGCAGACGCCCGGCATGATGGCCGTCGCCACGATGAACACGCTCACACTTTTGATTTGCCTCTTGCTCATGTTCTACACCGTCGAGTCGGTGCGGCGCGAGCAGGGGACCGGACTGGCGTCGATCCATTATGCGACGCCGATTCGCACCTCGGCGCTGCTTTTTGGCAAGGCGCTCGCCAACAGCCTGGTGGGTTTGGCAATTGTGCTGGCCACGCTGGTGGGCTGTCTGATCGTGATTGCGGTGCAGGGAAAGGTGCAGCTTGAGCTGTGGCCGTTTGCCCTGATCTGGGGTGTCTTGCTCTTGCCGACGTTTCTCTTGTGGACGTCGTTCGTCACAGCGGCCTTTTCGCTCACCAACAACCGGGAAGCGACCTACGGAATCGGCCTGGGGGTGTTGATCTTCACCGGCTATCGGCAGATGACGACGCAGATGAACTGGGTCGGCAACTGGCTCATCTGGAGCTCGGTCCACTGGACCGACATGGGCGTGCTGGAGTTCGACCGCTGGGCCCTCATCCTCAACCGCGTGATGGTCTTGGGGCTGTCGGTGTTCTTCACGGTACTCGCCGTCGGCTTGTTTCGTCGCCGCGACGTCGATCCGGGCCGGGTTTGGACGCGGCTCTACCCGGTCGCCCTGCTGAAGTACGGGCTCAAGCTCTTGCCCTATGCCGCGGTTCCCGTGATCGCCGGCGTGGCGCTCTATGCCCAGGTCTATCAGGGCTTCGAGGGAGCGGCCGCGAAGAAGGCGCAGAAGGATTATTGGCGGAAGAATCTGGCGACGTGGAAGGACATCCCGAAGCCGGCGCTCTCGGCCGTCGACCTCGACCTGACGCTCGATCCCGAACGTAATTATTTCAATTAG
>Ga0210390_10002925_pt1 | contig 14857 bp, 6 predicted proteins | sample IncBWH11OmetaG_FD_161050 | JGI IMG/M metagenome (GOLD analysis project Ga0210390, IMG submission 161050) | Forest soil microbial communities from Barre Woods Harvard Forest LTER site, Petersham, Massachusetts, United States - Inc-BW-H-11-O ...
TTAGACGGAACGTTCGATACCGACTTAACGAGGTCAGCCTCCGTTGTCGTTGACCCGGTCTCGTTGTTACCGGCGCTGTTGGGACGGGTAGAACGCAGTCGCAGATTCGTTCGATCGCAATCGAAAGTTTTGTATCGACCTCGTGGTGATACCGCCGAGCGATAAGCTACTGCACGACGAGCATGAGCTTCGTCGAATGAACCAAATTGGCCGAACCGGAACTGAAGGTGCCGACCACTGTCAAATTGTAGCTGCCAGCTGGCGTCGCACTACCGCCTGCGCTGCTTCCCATGCTGTTACCTCCACCGCAGGCTGACAACGTCATTAACCCGAAAAGCACACATGAGAAGATAGCCCCGTAAAACAGCCCACGATCCCGCTTACGAGACCTGCTGCCCAGCAGCACCAGCCCCGGCAATCCTGAGAATGCCAGCCACAGCGCGAGCATACCGCGTCCAGGTGGTAGCGCGGAGGGCTGTGCGAGACTCGCCGATGTTCCAGCAGTCGTCACCGTGACCGAGACTGGAGCGGGAGCAGTGCCGTTGAGCGTTACGGAACTTGGCGAGACGGAACACGTGGACTGCGCGGGCGCGCCGCTACAAGTCAATGTTACGTTTTGATTAAATCCGCCGCCAGGAGCGACAGCGACCGTGTACTTGCCGGCCTGCCCCGGCGCCACAGTCGCGGTCGATGGAGAGGACGCAGCCAGAGTGAAGTCTTGCCCCGTTCCCGACAGCGGGACGGTCTGCGGGCTGCCACTCGCGCTGTCGGTCACGGATAAAACCCCGTCCCTGGTGCCGCTCGTGGTGGGATCGAAGAACACACCAATGGAGCAAGTCGCGCCGGGCTCAACGCTATTTCCGCAGGAACTCAGCGGTGCGAAATCGGAGGGGGTGGCTTTCACATTGGCAATCGTGATTACGGCGTCGCCCGTGTTCTTCAACGTCACAGTCTGCGGCAGGCCGGAAGTTCCGACGTATTGGTTCGGGAAAGTGACAGTCGGCGGCGAGAAACTGATTCCGGTAATGCCGGCGCCGCTCAAGGGCACAGTTTGCGGGCTTCCGGGAGCATTGTCAGCAACCGTGACCGAAGCATTCGCGTTCCCCACAGCGGTCGGAGTAAAGGTTACGCTGACACTGCAGTTGGCGTTTGGTGACAGCGAGGCGGGACAGTTATTGGTTTGAGCAAATTCGTTGCTGTTCGTTCCGGCAATGCCGATCGATGCGATGGTCAGAACACCTTGACCGGTATTGGTCAACGTCGTCTTCAAAGGGCTGCTGCTGGAGCCTACCGTTTGACTGCCAAAGTTGAGGCTGGTAGGAGAAAACGTCACGGCTGGCAACACACCGACACCGCTGAGTGGAAGCGATTGCGGACTGCCGGGGGCATTGTCGGTGACGCTGATTGCCGCGCTTCGATTTCCGGTGGCCTCGGGCGCGAAAGTCACGCTGATGTTGCAACTGCCGCTTGGCGGCAGCGACGAAGGGCAGTTGTTGGTTTGGCCAAAGTCACTGCTGTCTGCTCCGGTAACTTCGATTGACGTAATGGTGAGCGGGAGATTGCCGCTGTTGGTGAGGGTCGCCGCTTGCGGGCTACTGCTGATGCCCACGGTCTGATTCCCGAAGCTAAGACTTGTGGGAGAGAGCGTCACAAATGACTCTCTGGTCACCTCGTAAACCACGCCACAGCCGGTGTTAGTGCACCCAGTTCCCCCGCCATAATTGGTTGTGCCGTATAGATTTCCGGTCTGATCCAAAATCACCCCGGACAAAGGCACCTCGCCATCGTTACCGCCCTGGAAGCGATAGAGCACGGTTTCCGTCCACCCTCCGTTCGAGTTGGGGCTCAGCTCGAAGGTTGTGCCACAGCCATACCCGTTGCTCGTGAGGCAAGCGCTGTCCCCTCCGCCGCTTGTGCTATACAGGTTTCCATTAATATCAAAAATCAGCCCAGCATCCGGATAATTGCCGTCGCTACCACCCTCGAAGCTGTACAACACGTTCTCCGTCCATGCTCCTCCTCCGGTAGGGCTGAGCTCAAAGACGGTGCCGCAGCCTGCGGAGCACCCTGTTCCCCCTCCGAGCTGTGTCGTGCCATATAGATTTCCGGATTGATCAAAGATCAGCCCGGCTGCCGGGTTCCCGCCGTCGTTCTCGCCTTGAAAGATGTAGAGGGCAGTTTCGGTCCAACCTCCGCTCCCGTGCGGACTGAGCTGGAAGACCGTGCCACAGCCGCTGTTTTCGTCAACGCTACAGCCGCTAGATCCTCCCCTGAAGGTTGTGCCATATAGATTTCCTGCCCGATCAAGAACCAGCCCAGGGCTTGGCCCCCAGCCTCCGCTGGGCTGAAAGGTATAGAGGACGGTCCCCGTCCAACCCCCGTTCGGGTTGGGACTGAGCTCAAAGACTCCTCCGCAGGTGGAATAGTGGCCGCATTCACCCGCTTGGATCGCGGTTCCATACAGATTTCCTTTTTGGTCAAAAATTACACCCTGCGGAGCCTGGAGCCCGCCTTCGTCAGAAAAGCTGAAAAGTACAGTCTCCGACCATCCGCCGTTCGGGCTGGGGGTAAGCTCAAAGACCGTACCCTGGTTATAGGTTCCTCCCCCAAAGGTTGTGCCGTAGAGATTTCCGGCCTGATCAAAAATCAATCCGGAGGCCGGGAAGTTCCCGTCGGTGCAGCACTGGAAACTGTGGAGGACGGTTTCGGTCCAGCCCCCGTTCCCATTGGGGCTGAGCTCAAAGACTGTGCCACAGCCGTCGCCGATTCCAGAGTTACACGCCCCACCACCTCCGTACTCTGTCTCGCCGTAGAGGTTTCCCGAGGCATCGAAGATCAAGCCGCTGCTCGGATATTGCCCGTCATTTCCACTCTGAAACGCGTACAGCACTTGTTCGGGCCCGTTCTGCACCTGAGACTTTGCACGTCGGCGGCGCGAGAGTCCGCTGTGGCGTTGCGCGAACGGCACTCCTTCCGGCAAGTGGGAAAGGTTCGGGGGTAGCCCCGGCTGCTGTTCCTGAGCAAAGGGCAGCCCGCTCGCCTGATTCACGAGCCGGTTGGGACCAAACTGCGCCAGGACGATCGTGCCAGCGAGCATCAAGCAAACGCAGACGAAGTGGACGGGCTTCATGCGGCCCTCCTTGATGGCTGATAGAATCCGGCTCGAAAAGTTATTGCGAAGGCGCCGATGGAGATTCGCCCATCGCATGCTCCGCCTCCAGGAGAACCCATGTCAAGGCGAAAAGTTTCACATGGTAGAAAAAAAGGAAACTAATTGCTTCGAGAGAAGGACGACGAATCTTCTGCGGGACGGGCCGACTGGAACAATGGTAGGTGAAGTCGGGGTAGGCATCCAGGCCGGCGCTCACTTGGAAGCCGTCCTTGCCTACCCCGTCCGTTACTTTACGCCGAAGTCATAAGTGGTGCTGTACGACCCCGGCCTCGTAGCGCTCTCATCTATCTCCATCGCCTTGCGCGCTAGCGCTCGACATGGATTTGATTCGACGCTTCTACTGCCCCACCGGCTTGTTCAACGGAATATCGGTTGACAAGCCAAAGTGGGTCTGGGTTACCTTGTCGTTGCTGCTCTGTATTACAAACCAGGTTTGGTTTGACGGACGCCACACCGCAACGTCCGCTTTGAGATCGCCATCGTAGTCCCTGGGCACAGGCACATCTCCGGTTGTTCCAAACGATACCTGATAAGCTACCTTGGTGCTGCTCGGAACGATGAACCAGATCGCCGTCGTACCAGGCCGCCATGTGGCAATGTCTGTCTTGCCGTCACCGTCATAATCAGCGGGAACAGGTTTGTCGGTGGACAATCCCCACCTGTACTGGGCGAGTTTGCCGGTACTGCTTAGCAGGATGTACCAGATCTGGTTAGAAGGCCGCCACACGGCGATGTCAGTCTTGCCGTCGCCGTCGTAATCGCCGGGTACTGGGATGTCACCCTCTGCTCCAAACTGAACTCCGTAAGCTTTGCTGCCGTTGCTTGGAGTGATGTACCACGTCCCGTTCGAAGGACGCCACACCGCGACGTCGGTCTTGCCATCGCCGTCGTAATCGCCCTCTACCGGCACGTCACCGTTAATTCCAAACGGCACTGCGTACGCTTTATGGGTGCTGCTCGGAATGATGTACCAAGTCCCGTTCGAAGGCCGAAATACGGCGACGTCGGTCTTGCCATCGCCATCGTAATCGCCGATGACCGGGGTATCACCGTTCTCGCCCCACGGTTGGATCAGGGTGTGGCCCGAGCCATCCTCGCTGAAGAAGCTGCCGGTGCTAGGCCGGAATGTGGTGAAGTCGGACGTCCCTAAGCCAAAATAGTCCACTTGCCGGGCGAGAGATGCATATACCAACCACGGGCCGGATTGGTTGAGGAGCACGCCCGCGTACCCGGTCCCTTGGCCACAATTAGAGCTGGAGCAGTTAGCCGCTACGATGTCGGGCCTGCCGTCCCCGTTGACATCCGCCACTGCCACCCCGAAGGGGGTGTTTGCTCCCGAGCCATAAGAGACCGCCGTCTGGAAGGTTCCGTTGCCGTTGCCCAACAGGACTCCTACATCGCCAGGCACAGTCCCAATGCAGCTGCTGGCGGTACCGGAGCAGTTCGCCACCACCAGGTCAAGTATGCCATCCCCGTTCACGTCCGCCACCGCCACCGAGGCGGCACCGAAAGCACCCGAGCCGTAAGCGACCGCAGTCTGGAGGGTTCCGTCGCCATTGCCCAAAAGCACGCCCACATTACCGTTATCGACGTCGAGGCTGGTACTACTGTTCGCCACCATGACATCGGGTTTGCCATCCCGGTTCACATCCGCTATTGCGACGCTGTCGGGGAAGAGCCCGCCCGAACCGTAAGTCACCACTGTTTGGAAGGTTCCCTCGCCGTTGCCGACCAGCACGCCCACATTGCTGCTACTGCAGTCAGCAGCGCACTGGTTCGCCACCACGACGTCAATGTGACCATTTCCCAAATTCGCTGCCGCCACCGCCAGGGGACTAAGGCCGCCCGAGCTGTAAGTGACCTCCGTTTGGAAGGTTCCGTTGCCGTTGCCTAAAAGCACGCCCACCAAGCCCGCTGTGCTCGAGCCGGTAGCCACGATCAGATCGGGCTTGCCGTCCCCGTTTACGTCCGCTACCGCCACCGAGGTGGCACCCGATGCACCCAAAGAATAAAGAAGCGCCGTCTGGAAGGTTCCATCGCCATTGCCCAACAGCACTGACACATCGCCACTGCCACTGGTACTGACGCAGTTGTTTTGGCTGCTAGAGCCGCAGTTCGCCACGATCAGGTCAGGCTTTCCATCCCCGTTTACGTCCGCTATTGCAATTGCGTCGGCAAACAGCCCGCCCGATGCGTAGACGACCGCGGTCTGGAAGGTTCCATCGCCGTTTCCCAGCAGCACTCCCACATTAGGGCCGGGAGTTGTGCAGCTGCTATACGGGCACCAATTCGTCACCACCAGGTCAGGCTTGCCGTCGTTGTTCACATCCGCTATAGCTACTGCATTGGCGCCATTCTCGCCCGAGAGATACGGTACTACGGTGGCAAAGGTCAACGCCGGCGTTTGCAAGGCACCTGAAAACTCAGCACTCCGTTTAAGTGCTCTAGCCCTGGGCTGGGCAGAAGAGGCGCTGTTGGACTGCGCCAGTAGTTGCGCGCAAACGAGGAGCGCAAATAAAAAAATCGACGAAAACACACGAAAACGGGACGGCATGAATAACCTCCTGGGATTCACTTCGGATTCACTTGCAAAACCATATTTTGCAGAAATGCGGGGTCCGGGGTAGACCGAGGTCACACTCTTACCGAGGAAAGAACTCTCTCCCGACCGCGGAGCGATCAGAAGATCCGATGCTGTATTCTAACCAGCCGGGATGTTTTGTCAAGCTTTTTCGAGCGCCCCCGAATTCTCAACAGCGACCCATAACCCGCTACCGGCGCGGCATTTGACGTGTGCGGCCTCCCCGGTGGCGATGTAAAACCCCGACATCTGGTGAGTCTGAATTAGTTTCTGGTCCACATCATTCAGACCAACCTGTTCTTTCCGGCAGTCATAGACCTACGTTTCCCCGGAAACGCGGACACTAAGATGCCTGTGCAGTAGGAACGTTGCCTTGATACAAGAGGACTGGTTTCGAATACCTGTAGATTGCCCACGGCCCTGGTGTCTCGATATGCTGCGCAATGGACGTACTTCCCCTTTGCCGGAAGCGCGCAAAGTCGCAATCTTTTGACAATTGCGTGACATCCCGCCTTGCGCATATTGGACGTTCCCGCCGAAGACTGCAGACTTACGTTTCAAGCTCAACAACATCGATATTGATTCATGTATTATGAGGCGTTTCTTAGTGGGTGCAAAATCACCAACTCTACGCGGAGCGGGACATATGAATATTCGAGGATTGAGGTCTCTGGCCCTGGGGTCGAGCATTTTATCAACGCTTTGTTTCTTGGGCTGCGGTGGTTCGAGTACTCCCGGTAATCCTGAGACCGCGATCACCGCATCTGCGAACCCTCTGGTAGCTCAGTATCAGGTGAGCGTTTTTGGTCCTGCAAACGTCTGGGTCGAGTTCGGCACAGACACATCCTATGGCAGGCAGACTTCGCAGGTCGCAGCAACCGGCCGCTACAACAATAACGCCACCGTTCTAGTTGCGGGCATGAAGGCCAACACGACTTACCACATGCGTGCGCACGTCGACTGGTACCTCGGATCCTGGGTGGATCAGGATCAAACCTTTACGACGGGTGCATTGCCTCATCAACCTCCCGATCCCTTGATTGTTCCATCCATTAGTGTGACCCACCCCAGTCCGAGCCTCAAGCCATCGGCCGGTGTGGAGTTGGTCGACATGACGCCCCAAGGTCCAAGCGCCCATTGGTTGGATACCTTCGTCACCGATCTGGAGGGCAATGTCATTTGGTACTACGACGTTGGCGCAGGAAACTATGCGTTCCCGATCAGGCCTATGACGAACGGACATTTTCTTCTGGGATTGGTCACGCTGGTGCGGGAAATTGATTTGGCAGGCAACAAAATCCGTGAGATCACAGTAGCGCAGATCAATCAGGGGCTTCAAGCTGCGGGCTATCCGTTCAGCATTTCGTCTATCCACCATGACGTCATCGTCCTGCCCAACGGACATTGGGTTGCGATCGCCAACACCCTTCAGCCTTTTACGGACCTACCAGGCTACCCCGGAACCATCAGCGTTGCGGGCGACGTTCTGGTTGACATCGATCCCACTGGCAATGTGGTCTGGGCCTGGTTGTCGTTTGATCACTTGGACATTAACCGCCATCTCATGGGCTTACCAGACTGGACTCACAGCAATGCTTTGGTGTACACCCCGAACGATGGCAACCTTCTCCTTTCAATGCGCAACCAGAGCTGGATCCTCAAGATCGACTACGAGAACGGTTCGGGCTCGGGAAACATCTTGTGGCGCCTCGGAGACGCTGGTGATTTCGCTCTTTCAGGAGGCGATCCAAGACAATGGTTCTATGCCCAGCATTTTCCTTCCCCAATCACTATTAATGGTTCTCAAATGACACTGGCCGTTTTCGATGACGGTAACGAGCGAGTCCTGGATGAAGACGGAAACGTGTGTGGCACGGAGGGTAATGAGGCATGTTACAGCCGCGCCACCGTCTTCCAGATTGACGAGGACAAGAAGATCGCCAGCTTGGATTGGGAATTCTTACCCGATCTCTATACGTTTTGGGGTGGAAGCATCAACCAGCTCGCAAACGGCAACGTTGAGTTCGACATGTCCGAGCCGTACCCACAAGACCCGACGGCTTCGCTGGTCACGGAAGTCACCCAGACCGCTAATCCAGCCGTCGTTTGGCAGATGACTATAAAAGGAAGCAACGCGTATCGCGCGTATCGCATACCGAGTCTCTACCCAGGGGTGTCGTGGCAGAAATAAAAAAAAATCTGAATCAGCACACCTTGGATTCTTCCGCAAAGCAGAATGGCCCGTCCTCACAAACTGCAGCCTAAAGTCGGGTCAGTTTGCTTGGGGGCAAGCGGTCGGGGCATAAGGATAAGCGGCACCATGTCAAGCTTGCGGAAGATCAATTTCGAAAAAGTGCGGGCTTCGCCAGACGTGGTTTGTCCCTCGGTGGAAAGGTGTTTCCGCCGTCCGCCGCTGCGCTCGCCTATTGCACAATCACGGTGAGGGCGGTGTTGTGGCTGAGGCTTCCCGACTTGGCGGTGACCGTGGCCGTGTATGTCCCGGCAGGAGTTCCCGGCGTCGTGGTTGAGGACGACGAACCTCCGCCTCCACCGCATCCGGGCATGGCGAGAAATGCCACGGCGATCATGGGAATGCCAAGAAGGCGAATCCGTCGCCGGTAGCCGGCAAACAGCAAGCCGGAGGCCAGCAGAAGCATCATCCAACTGGCGGGCATCACTCCGGCCGGAAAGTTGGCGGACGAAATCGATCCAGCGGAGGTTCCTGACGCGGTCGTGGATACCTTCACAGCCACCGGCGCAGCCGCGCCCTGGGTCACGTTGACTGAGGCAGGCAAGGTGCATATCGGCGCGGGCGTGACAGCAGGCGTAATCGCGCAACTCAGACTCACCGTTCCACTGAATGATCCCGTGGGCGAAACCGTCAGATTGAAGGATGCCGCTTGTCCCGAAGTGACGGTCGCAGAATTCGAAGATCCCGCGGCCGGGCCGATGGCAAAATCCGGCGCCGCCGTGGCCGTGCCGGACAAACCGATGCTTTGCGGACTGCCCACTGCATTGTCGGTGATCACCAGGCTTGCCGACGCGTTGCCGCCCGCAGTCGGAGCGAAAACAACCTTGATCGTGCAGTTGGCGCCCGCCTGAATGCTGACGCAGTTGTTGGTCTGGCTGAATTCGCTGGCGCTGGTTCCGGTAACCTTGACCCCCGACACGGTAAGAACACCTTTGCCAGTATTGCTCACGGTCACGCCGACAGGAGAGCTGCTTGTCCCAGCCACCTGCGACGGGAAGGCCACGGTCGTGGGGGCGACACTCACGCCGGGCGCAGGTGGGGTCGTGTTCAGTAAGATCTGAATGCCTACCGGTGATCCGACTGCTCCCCAACTGGCTGCCAAGTCAGGCCGGCCATCTCCGTTGAAATCCGCAGTTAGCCCAACACCTGGATAAGTGCCATATTTGGCTCCAGTTTCGAGCACGATGGGAGCCTGAAACGTTCCATCCCCATTCCCTATTAATACGACTGTTTCCGGAGCGTCATTGACGAAGTAGTCGTCGTTATACAAATCCAAGTAGCCGTCACCGTTGAGATCGACAACCGCGCCGCCCAATCCCGTTGTAGGTTGAGTCAGCGCTTGAAATCCTCCCTTGCCGTTCCCCAAGTAAACTGTGTAGTTGATGATCAGGTCTTCGTTTCCGTCGCGGTTGAAGTCTGCGGCGAGCTCAACGAAGGAATTCGTGGTAAAGAGATAATTTGCTCCCTGGAAGGTGCCGTCACCGTTACCCAAAAAGAGAGCAACTCCAGCATCGCCGCCGACCACTGCGTCCAGTTTGCCATCGTTATTGAAGTCAGCCACGACAACCGAACTTGGATTGGAGCCAAAGAAATAGTTCACAGCCGAAGCAAAAGTTCCGTCGCCGTTCCCCAAGCAGATCGAAAGCGACTCGCCGTTGGGGAAGGCAAGATCAGACTTGTGATCGCCGTTCAAGTCGGCGATTGCGCCGATACCGACGCCCGCTGCCGGGCAGGAGGTCGACTCTACTGGCGTACCAAAACTTCCGTCACCATTTCCCAAGAGCACCGCCAAAACGGCGATTCCCCCTGAATTGACACTGGCAATAAGGTCGACCTTGCCGTCTCCATTGAAATCCCCTGTCTGGAGACCTCCATTGTTAGCAGAAATGGCATACGTATGGGCCAAAGAAAACGATCCCCCAGTGCCCGCTAGATAGATGTAGAGGTTCCCGTCACTCGATGTAACCGCCATGTCAGACTTGCCATCTCCGTTGAAATCACCGCTGACCGCGGCAAAGTCGCCATTGGGCGGCACGATGGCTGGCGAGGCTTGAAACGTACCATCGCCGTTGCCGAACAGTATCGACTGGGTAGCGGTTACATCCAGTTTTTGGTCGCCGTTGAAGTCCCCCACGAAGATGTTGCTTGAAAACAGATTTATCGAGTTGTAAGAGTAGGTCTGGCCTAAGGCAAACGTGCCATCGCCGTTGCCCAGGTAAACCTGCAGGAAGGGAGGAGAGCCCTGAACCAGTAAATCTAGTTTCCCATCGCCATTGAGATCGGCCAGAGTGGGGTTGTCGGAAAGATCTGGCGTGAACTGGTGGCTCGGCGCTTGAAATGTCCCATCTCCATTGCCGAACATCGTGGCCAATTGCGCGGGGTTGGAACTTGTGGAGATGAAGAGATCGAGTTTCTGGTCCCCGTTGAGGTCTCCGATAGCCTGGACAAACGCTAAGGCCGAAGCACTGGTGGTCTTCGCGGCTTGAAACGTGCCGTCGCCGTTCCCCAGCAGAACTGCCACCAGGCCATAGCTCGTCCCGAGAACATCGGGCTTGCCATCGCCATTAAAATCTCCGACAAAGAGCTGACCAAGCGTGGGCGACGGGTAATTCACCGGCGCAGCAAAGGTGCCGTCGCCTTTGCCCAGATAAACCAGTACGCCCCCAGTCGGATTGGGCACCAAAACATCGGCTTCGTTGACACCCGTAACGAGGTCCGCGACTGCCATGCCGTAGAGTGGAACTGCCGCATAGGTGTCCTGTGGAGGCTGGAAGGTGCCGTCGCCGTTACCAAGGTAGACCAGGAGATGGTAGCTCGCGGTGAAGGCAAGTACGTCCGGTTTGCCATCACCATTGAAATCGGCAACAAAAGATGGAGCGTTGCTAAGGGTGGTGCCGGTAGTAAAAGTGCCGTCACCCTTTCCCAACAGGACCGTTCCGGCCGAGTTGATGATGTCCAGTTTGCCGTCCAGATTGAAATCACCGATTACCGCCGCAGTCCCGGTGTAAGTTGGCGTCTGGTAGAAGCTGACTTGGCCCGGAGCCAGCGGCGCCGCAACGACGCCCAGCAAGGTAAGAATGGCGACTACACGACCAAAGGCAGCAACCACGGACGACGATAATGTCATGGGTTGATCCTCCCAAGAATTCGCATCTCAGTTACACACAACTTCAGCCCACTTCTCGCCTATTGCACAATTACGGTCAGGGCTGTGTTGTGGCTGAGGCTTCCCGACTTGGCGGTAACCGTGGCCGTGTATGTCCCGGCAGGAGTTCCCGGCGTCGTGGTTGAGGACGACGAACCTCCGCCTCCCCCGCCTCCGCATCCGGCCACGGCGAGAAACGTCACGGCGATCAGCGGAACGGCCAGAATACGAATCCGTCGCCGGTAGCCGGCAAATAGCAAGCCAGAGGCCAGCAGAACCATCGTCCAACTGACGGGCATCACTCCGGTCGGGAAGTTGGCGGACGAAATCGATCCGGCGACGGTTCCTGACGCGGTCGTGGATACCTTGACAGCAACTGGCGCAGCCGCGCCCTGGGTCACGTTGACCGAGGCTGGCAAGGTGCAGACCGGCGCAGGCGTCACTGCAGGCGTGATCGCGCAACTCAGACTCACCGCCCCACTGAATGATCCCGCGGGCGAAACCGTCAGATTGAAGGATGCCGCTTGTCCTGCGGCGATGGTCGCAGAATTCGAAGATCCCGAGGCCGGGCCGATGGCAAAATCCGGCGCCGCCGTGGCCGTGCCGGACAAGCCGACGGTTTGCGGACTGCCTACGGCATTGTCGGTCACGCTTAGACTCGCCGTTGCGTTGCCGGCGGCGGCCGGAGCAAAAACAACTTTGATGGTGCAATTGGCTCCCGGCTGAACGCTGGTGCAATTGTTGGTCTGGCTGAATTCGTTGGCATTACTTCCAGTAATCTTTACGCCTGACACGGTCAGAACACCTTTGCCGGTATTGCTCAACATCACACTGGCAGGAGAGCTGCTTGTTCCAGCCACTTGCGACGGGAAAGGCAAGGCGGTGGGAGAGACAGTCAAGCCCGGCGCGGGTGGGGTCGTATTTAGAAACATAAACACACCACCCGGTGGATTGAACAACGGGGAAAGGTCAATCGCAATGTCGGGTTTTTGATCGCGGTTGAAATCGGCTATTACGTTGAACCCATTAGTCACGTCGGAGCCGGTCGTAACCGTAATGGGGTTGCCAAAAGTTCCGTTCCCAATACCCAATTGGGCGCACCATATCCTGAACTGCGATGTCGTCCCGGGGCAGTCGGATTCCACCAAGTCAAGATTGCCATCGCCATTAAAATCGGCGACGCCGATCACCGCAGCCGCAAGGCTCCCGGGAACGGCGGTAAACGTGCCGTTCCCGTTACCCAAGAACACCTGTCCTGTGCCGTTGACACCGACGATCAGGTCGGCTTTGCCGTCGTTATTGAAATCGTCGGTAACAATTCCGAACGCATTTCCTGCAGTGGCGGTGAAGGTCGCGCCTTGGAAAGTACCATCGCCGTTACCCAGCAAAATCCCAATTCCGGCTGAACTCGAAACTGCGGCGTCAAGCTTGCCGTCATTGTTGAAGTCGGCCACCACGACCCCGTTTGTCCCCGAGCCCGAGAGATAAGAAACCGGAGATCCAAACGTACCGTCGCCATTGTTCGGAAATACCACCAAAGAATCATCCTGCAGCGTGAGCACGTAAGGTTTGTGGTCGCCTCGAAGGTCAGCGATTACTATCGGCGGAATTACGTCGGGACCAACGGAATTTTGCCCCTGCTGGTAAGTCGTAGGCGCACCAAAGGTCCCGTCCCCATTTCCCAGCATGACCGCCAAGCTCCAGTCTTGATTGGTTGAGTTAACCGCAAAGATCGCCAAGTCAATCTTCCCGTCGTCGTTGAGGTCGCCAGCAGCAATCGCGTAGCCCGATTCAGGGAGGGCGTAGGTGTGCGCCACGGTGAACGAGCCTGTGCCGTTGCCAAGAAGGATGTCGACATCGCTGCTGGAAGTGACAGCGAGGTCCGGGTTGCCGTCGCCGTTGAAATCGCCGGCGGCGGCGGCGGAAGCAGCGGGGAGCGGAGTTACGGGCTGTCCGTTAAATGTCCCATTACCGTTACCCAGAAGCATCGTGCCACCTATCGCCACGTCGAGCTTGCCGTCATTGTTGAAATCCGCGATCAGGATACTTCCGCCGCCGAAAGGGGTAGCATAAGCTCCGTTATAGGTGAAGGTGCCGTCTCCATTCCCCAGTAGGACCTCGGCGAACGAAGAGCCGGTTCCAACGATCAAGTCGGCCGGTTTGGCATCACCACTTAGGTCTGCAGCTCCAACGGGGCCGGCTACGGACGCAGCTACGATAGCCGCCTGGAACGTTCCATTCCCGTTCCCTAGAAAGGTATAGGTTTGACCGGTCGATTGGTCGGAGATGATCAGATCGAGCTTGCCATCGCCGTTGGCATCAACAGCGCTTACGCCAACAGGATCCTGCACGCCGGTCGAAGTTATTGGTGACTGAAAGGTGCCGTCTCCGTTTCCCAGCATGACGGCGATCGTCCCGCCCGTCGGGTAGCCCCCATCAGCAGTAGCGATGTCGACTTTGCCGTCACCATTGAAATCGCCTGTCAGCATGAGGTAGGGGTTTTGTCCCGCGGAATAAGGCACTCCAGCCTTGAAAGTTCCATCCCCGTTCCCCAGGAGCACAAACACCTGAGTCCCATACTGTCCCAGCACGTCGGGCTTACCGTCGCCGTTGACGTCGATGGCTATAATCCCAAAAAAAGAAATCCCGACATTAGTGCTCTTCGGCGCTTGAAATGTGCCATCGCCATTGCCTAGGAGAACGCTCAGTACCGTTGACTGTGAGCTTGCGATGAGCAGATCAGGATTGCCGTCGTCATTGAAATCAGCGGTTGCGACCAGGTTTCCGGAAACACTTAAATTGATTGGCGTTTTGAAAGTGCCGTCGCCGTTGCCCAGCAGCAGTGTGCCCGAAGTGGCGATGTCGAGCTTGCCGTCCCGATTGAAATCGGCGTCCACCTCAGGGCTGCTGCCCTGGAAACTGAGCGGCTGCAGGAAGGAAACTTGCGCGTGCGCGTGCGGCACCGCGAGGGTGCCCAGCAAGGACAGAATAGCGGCTATACGGATGACGAGAGCGACCAGCAGCGACGAAGTCTTCATGGCGCCTACTCCCTTTAAGAAACGATGTAACCGCCAGGGCCCAGGCCGCACCGAGACGAAGCGGGCGCGGAATTGTTAACGACCATCCTAACCCCAGAGTAAAAATTTAGTTGCGAATCATTTGCCTGATTAGCGAACGAGCGGCGATCAGAGATTTTCCCAAATGGTTCCGCACTCGTGATTTTGTACTCGACACCGGCATCCGCGCTGCGGGATTGTGAGATAATGCCATTCTTTAGAAGACAAATCTTGGAGCCCCGTTAATGCAAAAGCGTTTTTTTGTGCCTCTGCAACTGTTGCTAACTCTTTTCTCTGTAATGATTTCCGTCTTCGCCTCTGGGCAAACTCAGCAGGCCCCGACTCAAGCCAGTGTCGCCCCCGGCGTACCGCGCCTCGTGAAATTCAGCGGTGTGCTGAAAGATGCCTCGGGAAACTTGCTGAGCAATACTGTCGGCCTCGCCTTCGCCATCTATAGCGAACAGACAGGAGGGGTAGCGCTTTGGCAGGAGACGCAAAACGTCCAGTTGTCGCAGGGTCATTACACTGCCTTTCTCGGCGAAAGCACGAGTACTGGAATCCCGTCGGAACTTTTTGCTTCTGGGCAGCCGCGATGGCTGGGAGTGACGGCGCTGTTACCGGGCGAGGAAGAACAGCCGAGAGTGTTGTTGGC
>Ga0210390_10002926_pt1 | contig 14856 bp, 9 predicted proteins | sample IncBWH11OmetaG_FD_161050 | JGI IMG/M metagenome (GOLD analysis project Ga0210390, IMG submission 161050) | Forest soil microbial communities from Barre Woods Harvard Forest LTER site, Petersham, Massachusetts, United States - Inc-BW-H-11-O ...
CACTTGTGGCTCAGAGCCTAATAGTATCCGCAACTTCCTGCGGGCAAGGCGCTCGTCATCGGCAATAATCGTACGAATTGCTGATCCATTGGGCCGGTCGCTCGATGGTAGCTCGCGTGGCGGGTTTAGAGAAGGCTCCAGCATTGCGTTTGACTCCCCGAGTTCAGCTGACAAGCAATAGACGGGCGGGGAACGAAAAGGTTTACGAGAACTCGAGGGCGGGGTTGAGTTATTCCATCACAACAAAAGATCAGAGCTTGCTCAGCGCTGACACCCGACACTCGATGCGGGGAGAGCATATGATCACGAAGCGATCCAGGTATGACGACCACATATGGTACTGAACTGTCGCGCGAAGGTGAGGATTTAGGGGAGGGAAAATGCAACCCGCCGAAACGGCGTCCCTGGCTAATCTGGGTCATCAGCTTTGGCGTCTGGGCCCTCGTTGCTCTCGCCGCCGGGGTAACAATCTATCGGTTATCTCTAGCGACCCGCTCGCCTATGGCGCTTACGAGCGCTTTGGCCCTGCAAGCCTGCCAGATACTCACCTACGCTCCGCTCACTCCATTTGTTTTTACATTTGCTAACCGCTTTCCTCTGCGCCGAAACAATTGGAAGCGAATGACTCCCCTGTATCTCGCGGGTGGGCTAGCTTTCACAGCGATGCACGTGGCTCTGCAATCGATGACTCCTTTCGGCTTCTGGGATCCGAGATATGGCGAATGGAGATCCGCCATTTGGGATTCCCACACTCATAAGTTTGGAGTTGTATGGTCGGTCCTTCCCGAAGAATTTCTGACCAGTTTATTCAACGATCTCGGTTCGACCTTCATTCCGATCGTCTTGGTGGCCTATGTCATTTCCTACAACCGGGCGCTTCGGGAACGGGAACTGCGAGCGGTCCAGTTGGAGAGGCAGCTGGCACAAGCTCGATTGCAGGCGCTGAAGAGCCAGCTTCAGCCCCATTTTCTGTTCAACACGATGCACTCCATCTCGTCGTTGATGCTGACCGACGTCAAGGCCGCCGATCGGATGATGACCCGGCTGGGCGATCTATTGCGGATGAGCCTGGAATCGGCCGGAACTCAAATCACAACTCTCACCCGAGAAGTGGAGTTCGTGAACTGCTATCTGGAAATAGAGAAAGTGCGCTTTGCCGAGAGACTGAACGTGACTCTGCATCTTTCCCCGGAAACCCTCGATGCGTCGGTTCCTCACCTGTTGCTGCAGCCACTCGTGGATAACGCGGTGAAGCATGGCATTGCAAAGTTGCCCGATGGCGGTGAGATCCGAATCGCAACCAAAAGTCAGGCCAACCAACTTCAGATCGAGATCAGCGACAACGGTCCGGGACTGCTGGATAAGGGCGCGCTCCCGTCGAGCCGCTTGGGTCTGAGAATTACTCGCGAGCGTCTCGAATCGCTCTACGGCGGAGATCACAGCCTGGAACTTCTCAGCTTGCCCGGCGGCGGCACGATGGCGCGCGTTTGCATTCCCTTTCGTATGTGGACCAGCGATAACGGGCATGAGACGTCGTAGTGATTTATTTCACCGCCAGTTTCTCTTTCGCAGTTCTAATGCCGTACTCCAGGTAGCCGGCCTCCACGTAGTTCTCACAGCGTTCTCGAAGATATTCCAGCGCTTTGAGCCGGGCGTCCAGCGCGGCTCTATTGTTCTGATCACCCGCCAGAACCACGTCGGTCAAGTGCAGAGCTTCCACCGGCTTGCCCGCTTCCACCTTTTCCAGCGCAAGGCGCACCACGGCATCCGGCCCTCCCGCGAGTTTGACCAGATCGGGATATACCGATGACGGCGGCAGTTCGTACATCGTGGAAGGATTCAGATCGAACCATCCCGCATATCCGTCGTAAATTCCGCGCACCGACCAGCTGACCTTGCCGAACGACTGTGTCAGATCGAAACTCGCTGGCAACTTTATCTCCTGCATCAGGGTGAATACGTCTTTGCCGGAATTCATTCCCTTCACGACTTCGTCGTGGACATACTGAATCGCGTTGCGGTAGCGGGTGAGCAGCCGAGTGATCTCCGCGTTCCCGTTGATCGGATCGCCGTGGCCCGAAAGTACGATCTCAGGCCTGAGCGCCAGCACCCGGTCAATCGAACTGATCCAGTCGAGAGCCCAGCGGGGTTTGGTACCCCGGATCGCATAGAGATTCGGGAACGACATAGGTTCAGGAAGTCCGGCCCCTTTGTAATTGTCCCCAATGAATGCGATCTTTTGGGCGGGAAGCCAAACGGTCAGATGATCGGGAGTTTCCCCTGGAGTGCTGAATAGATCGAACTCAAAGCCTCCCAAGGTGAACGAGTATTTGTCGTCGAAGAAAATGGTGGGGTCGATTTTCGCGCCATAGTTGCCCGCCCACGGCCCGATTGGCTTCGGCGTACCGCCGAATGCGGCGGCATTGCGCGGGGCAAAGAAACCTTCGAGCCGGGTAACGTAGTTGACGAACTCTACGTAATTCCTTTGGGCGATGATCTGTGTCCCCGCTTCTTTCCACAGAGAAATTCCGCCGATGTGATCGGCATGCCCGTGCGTCAGAATGATGTACTTCACCGGGCCCTGGCTTATCGAGCCCAGAAGTTTCCGGGCTTCGGGAGCGTCGTTGGCTGTAGCCGTATCGATGACCACATTCCCCGCTGGCGTCGTGACTAGATAGACGTTGCCGGTCACAGTAGCCATGTAGACCGAGTCGCTGATCTTGACTACCTTTGGTTCCTCGCGCTGAGCGTGGGCGGCTAGCTCCATACCGAGACACAGCAACCATGCGATGCGGATGATTCGAGGCATTCGGTTTCTCCTATCGTCTTGTAGCCCTTGCATCGGACAAGGATCTTCCCAATTTGTCGCTGGGCCGCCTCACTAAATGGCTGAGAGCAAGGTTACGTACTGGTTTCAGCTTCTCCGCGTTTTCAAATCGCGAACGCATCCTGCGATTTAAAGCTGTTTCAGCCTCGTCTCGTTTCCCGACAATGTTTCTCTACGCTATCGAATCGTCAAATTCGAAAAATATGCTTCTGTGTCCGATCCGGTCCAAAGCGCAACCTGGCCATGAATTTCGCCGAGCTTCAGGTCGTTGACAATCAGGCAGGGCTGGCTGGCGCCATTGACATAGAGTCGCGCCTTGGCGCCCGACACTACGATCTTGATCCGGGTCCAGGCGCCCGCTTCGAGATCGACGTAGGACTCGTAGACTCCGGGATTCTCTTCGCGCAAGCGCTGCCAGGGGAAGTCCGGATGCGACGTGTATTGCGTTGAGTGGTTGCGTTGCAATTGATCTGAGGAGCGCCCATTGGTCATGCGCAAATAGAGCGCCTCATATCGCGATCCATGATCCTGTACGCGGAAGGCAATACCGATAAAACCGCGCGTGTTGGGCTTAGCTCCTTCGCGCGGAAAGCCGGCCAGATCCGCCTCGATGGTTCCATCCTTGAAGTCCGAGGTTTTGACGATCGCGAGGACCTGGCCTCCGGTCGTCGTTCCGGCGGGGCCGTCATCATTGACAAGCTTTACGGCGCGCCGTCCGCGATAGCTGGCAACCTCCGACTGGATTTTCACCGGATCTGCGCCGGCGTCGCTGATGCCCTGCACTTCCAGTCCGTCCATCGAAGTCAAAGGAAGAACCAAACGCGGCGCACTGGTCTTCGAATCGTCGGCGGCGCTCTTGGCGCCGGAACTTTGTAACCCTCCTGCCAACAGAAGGCCAGCGAGCGCCACACCCAGAATCAGAGGTTGCTTCCGTGGGTTCATGTTCTTTTGGCCTCCGAGCCTCATCCTTGATGCATGTCCGGAGTTTGGATTCATGGGCAGAGTTTACAATCGCGCCGCGATCTGCCGACTGGGCATAGCTGCGCGAGTGTACAACGGAGTAGCTTAACTCAGCTCTGGCCGGGATGAGCGCACTAGAAATGCGGACAGGATGTTGAGGATGAGGGACTATCTGTGAAGAGCAAACGAATCTAGCCGCGCGATGCTTGGGAATATGGTGGGCAGTGCAGGACTCGAACCTGCGACCTCCTGCTTGTAAGGCAGGCGCTCTAACCAGCTGAGCTAACCGCCCGGTCGGTAAGTTGAATCAGCATAACAGTTTAGACGCTTTCGTGCCACCTCAAGGGAGCCCGCAGTTGACTGTCCAAAGGGAGTCGCGAAGACGGTGACAACGCAGTTGCTCCTCCGCAGCCTCGGAGCGATACTCTGAAAGATCAAAACTCAGCCGGGAGCGACCACAGTACATGACGACGGATACGGTTTCCAGACGACGGTTTCTGAAACATTTTGGAATTGCGAGTGCAGGAATTGCGGGTGCAGGCGGGATGCGATACTCGGCTCGCGAGGCGAATGCTATAGGCATCGCCGGGACGGACGAGCAGGACCCGACTCCACACTCTTCGGCCGAAGCGACAAAGGAAGCGGCGACGCGCGAGCAACGCATGGCGTGGTGGCATGAAGCGAAATTCGGCATGTTCATCCACTGGGGACTGTACAGCATAGTGGGCCAGCATGAATGGGCGATGGAAGTGGAGGGAATCCCGATTTCGCAGTACGAGTTGCTGGCAAAACATTTTCAGCCGAAGCCAAATGCGGCGCGCGAGTGGGCGCGACTGGCGCGGCGCGCAGGACAGAAATATATGGTGATGACGACCAAACATCACGAGGGTTTCTGTCATTTTGATACCAAGCTCACGGATTACTGTGCTCCGCGCCAGGGGCCAGGCCGGGATCTGGTTCGCGAATTTGTTGACGCGGCGAGGGCCGAGGGGTTGCGCGTGGGCTTCTATTATTCGCTGATGGACTGGCACCATCCCGATGGCGCGCGTTGCAAGACCGACGAAGCGGCTCGCCAGCGTTTTGTGGCGTACACCCATGGGTTAATCCGCGAGTTGATGACGAACTATGGAAAGATCGATGTGCTTTGGTACGACGTTGATTGGCCGCTGACCGCGGAGCAGTGGGAATCGGAGCGCATGAATAAAATGGTCTTCGAGCTTCAGCCTGAAATCATTGTGAATAACCGCAATGGTCTGGAGGGGGATTTCTCTACACCCGAACAGGAGATTGCGGCGGCTGAGAAAGGTCGCGCCTGGGAAACTTGTATGACCATGAACGACAGCTGGGGTTTCAATCGTGGCGATGATGGATGGAAGAACGCGAAGACCATCGTGAGCAATCTGGCATTGTGCGCGCAGGGAGGTGGAAATTATCTGTTGAATATTGGTCCCAAGCCGGACGGTTCGGTGCCCGCTGAATCGGTGGCGATTCTGGAAGGCGTTGGCCAGTGGCTCGACGGCAACGGCAAGTCGATCTATGGCACCGAGCGCGGATCGTACAGTTGGAACTCGAATGCCAACTACACGCGGCGCGGCAATACTCTGTATATCCACCAGCAATACTGGCCCGGGGATTCTCCGGCGGCGGAGTGGCTTCCGTTTTTTCAGCCGCCGACCGTAGTTGCCATCGGTGGTTTGAAAACGAAAGTGAAATCCGTGCGTATGCTGAAGACAGGACAGAATGTGACCTTTGCACAAGACGAGTTTTCCCTGCGGCTGACGGGATTGCCGGCGCAAGCGCCGGACCATCCTACGACGGTGTTCGAGGTGGAGTGCGAAGGAGAACCTGTGATCGATCACGAGGCAACCCGCTCGCAGTGGCCGCGCTACAAGGCGGGCATCAGTTAACGAAGATGCGGCACATAGGGGATTGTCGCCGTCGCGCGCCTAGTGAAGAGAAATTTCGAGCTGCTGGGCGAGATAGGTTGCCATGTCATGCGCATTTTCGACGGTCAGCAGGTGTCCGCGAAAATCTTCGTTCATCAGTTTCCGGGCGAGTTTTGAGAAAATTTCCAGATGTCGACTGGGGTTCTGCGACTTGCGCATCGCCATCATGATGATCATGTTCACTGGCTTGCTATCGGCCGAGCCCCAATCGATCGCATGATTCAGTCTGATTACTCCGATGGAGTCAGCCGTGACTGCCTCGGTCTTGCAGTGCGGGACAGCAAAACCATGAGCGAAATCTGTCGCGTACACGGCTTCGCGGGACCACAAGGCCTCTTCCAGGCGCTGGCGATCTTCGGTGCGGCCGGCGATGTAGAACGCATCTACAATTTCCTGCATCGCCTCTTCTTTGTCTTTGCTGTGGCTGCCGAGAAGAACAAGCTCCTTACTTAACAGAGGCTGCGCGGACCGCGCTGGTTGAGCACGCTCGAGCAACTCCTCTATCTCAGATTTTTCCCGGCAATCCACGATTCTCGCCAGGGCCCGCTGGCACTCCGTGGCGGACAATTGCGCGACCGATCTTTTCACTGCGGGGATGCCGGGTGCGGGAAGACTGATCTCGTCTAGTCCCAATCCGATGAGAAGCGGCAGATAACGGACCTCGGCAGCCATCTCCCCGCACATCCCCACCCACTTTCCTGCCGCATGAATTTCTTCGACGATGCATTTGAGAAACCGCAGGAATCCCGGATGCAGCACGTCGGAAAGTTCGGCGGTTTTCGGATTATCGCGATCCGCCGCGAGGAAGTATTGATTGAGATCGTTCGTCCCCAGACTGAAAAAATCGACTTCGGCGCAGAGCTGATCGAGAATGAACCCTGACGAAGGCACTTCAATCATCACGCCGATTCGAATGTCGGACCGAAAGGCGATTCCCTTGCGCGCAAGATCTTGCTTTGCTGCCGAAATCGACGCCTTGAACTGTCGTACTTCGTCGAGCGATGAAATCATGGGCGCCATGACCTGCACCTGTCCAAACGCCGAAGCACGCAGAATGGCGCGCAGTTGTGCCTGCAATAATTCGTGATGCTCAGAGTAAATCCGCACGCCGCGGTATCCGAGGAAGGGATTGTCTTCCGGCGGCAGACTGAGATAGGGCGCGTCCTTGTCTCCGCCCAAATCAAAAGTGCGGATGATGACTGGCCTTCCGGCCGCTGCCCGCGCGGCTTCCGCGTAGATCGCGAACTGTTCCTCTTCGGATGGCGGACGCTGGCGCTGTAGATAGGCCATCTCGGTCCGAAACAGTCCGATCCCGTCAGCATCTTTTTCGAATGCCAAGGAAAGTTCCTCGTAGGAGGAAGCATTCGCGGCCACTTCCAAAGTTTTGCCGTCAATCGTAATGGCCGGGCCGGCAGCAGGGACCGGCAGGAACTCGCGCCGGAGCTCGAGTGTCTTCTGTTCGCGCTCGTAGAACTTTTGTACGGCGGCGGAAGTTTGCGGTACAACAAATCCACGAATTGCGTCGACCACTACTTCCTGACCAGCCAGCAACACCCCGCGAGCATTCTTCACGCCCGTGAGAGTCGGGATTCCCAGCGAGCGCGCGAGAATTACGACATGGGAAGTGGCTCCGGAGTGCTCGAGAACGAGCGCCTTCAACCACTGCCGCTCCAACCCGAGAAGTTGCTGCGGAGCCAGTGTTTCCGCCACTACGACTGAAGGCTCGCGCAACTCAATAGCCGCCGTCTGCAGATCAACTCCGTAGATTTCCTGGAGCAGATGCAGGCAGATTTCCTCAATGTCGAGAGCGCGCTCGCGAATGTACTCACTCTCCGAATGACGCAGCAAATCGATGAAAAAGGCGCCCGCCTCCATCACCGCCTGACCTGCCGATTTGCCCAGCGAAACATGTTCGGCGAGTTTTTGCGAGAGAGAAACGTCGCTCGCGATGGCCAGGTCTGCTTGCAGTATCGCTGCTTCTGTAGGAGATTGCGGGTGAGCTAACTTTTCCTGAATGCGCGCACGTACGGCCGCCATGGCGCGTTTGATCTGAGCCTGCTCCGACTGCGGGTCGGATGCGGCGCGTGCTTTCATGTCCCGCGGTAGCGCCATACCGCTCAGTGGGATTACTTTGCCCTGACCAAGGCCGCGGCTGACCGGAGATCCGAAATAACCTTTTACGCCTGCCGCTTGCAGAGTACGGGGAAGCGCAGTGCTCGCGGTCGTCGCATGCAAACCAGCCAGCGGCACATCACAGGTGGGAAGCACCTGCTCGACAAAACGAAGCAACGCCGCTTGCGCCGCCTGTTCATCGGTTCCCCGGACTTGCACGATGCAACGGTCGCCCTGCCGGATGTCAGTGGCGAGAATCGCCAGCACGCTCTTCAGGCTGGCGACGGAACCAGTGCGGAGATTTGTTAGTACACAGTCGGAAGCGTACTCGATCGCCACTTCGGCTAACTGGCTTGCAGGCCGCGCATGCAATCCGTCAGACAAAGAGCAAACAAAGGCAAACTCCACCGACGTGCCACTTCTCTGAGTCATATCAGCTTTGGATCTTGGCGAAGATGCTATGCGGATCTTTTAGTGCTTCTTGCAGGGGAACTTGAATGACCTTGACTCCGTTGAATCGTTCGCGTTCTTCCACGGCAATGTCGACGGCAAAGATCGCAATCTCGGCCTGGCTGATGTCCCGCTCGGTCAGTTTGTTCTCAATACCCATCGCGCCCTGCGTTTCCACTTTGATGTCAAAGCCCAGGCTCTTGCCGACCTTCTCCAGGCGCGCGGCGGCCATATAAGTGTGGGCAATACCGGTTGGGCATGCTGTTACAGCAACAACTTTCATGCAGCTTTCTCCTCCTTCGTGTCCGCCAAGCGCCGGGTTCGCGCTTTCAGGAGATTGATTGAAACTGCGGTCACGATTGAGCCAGTTACGATCGCCAATATGTACACGAGCCGGTGATCGACGACGAATAGAACGATAGGACCGCCGTGCGGCGCGTGATCTCCCACCTTACCGACCATCGCGATTACGGCAGCGACCGCGGAGCCGAGCATGATGCTGGGTATCACGCGGATCGGATCGGCGGCGGCGAAAGGGATGGCTCCTTCGGTAATTCCAATCAGCCCCATGGCGATTCCGGCAAGGCCTGCCTCTCGATCTTCCGAACTCCACAGCCGCTTTTGCAACAACGTGGCCAGCCCCATGCCCAGCGGTGGAGTGCCGATAGCGGCAGCACATGCTCCCATGATCTGGTAATTGCCCTCGCGGATCATGGCGGCGCCAAAAAAGAATGCCGTCTTGTTGATGGGCCCACCCATATCGAACGCAATCATGCAGCCAAGAATCAAAGCCAGCACGACACCGTTCCCTGTGCTCATGGCTTTAAGAGCGTCGTTTGCACGCGACATCAGAATGGCGATGGGCACTCCCAGCACTTTGAGCATCACCACTCCAACGAAGGCGCCCGAGAGGATGGGAATCACCAGGATCGGCATGATTGGCCGAAAGTGCTTCGATACCGGAATCTTCTTGAGAAGCTCTACTACATAGCCGGCCAGCAAACCTGCCAGGATCGCTCCAAGGAAACCCGCCTTCACTTGATCTGAAAAGTAGCCACCAAGAAATCCTGGAACGAGGGCTGGCTTACCCCCGATGGAGTATGCGATGTAGCCGGCCAAGACGGGCAACATCAAAGTGAAAGCCGCGGAGCCAATGTCATGAATGAGCTTCAGCCCCGGCGTCTGAGAGAAATCCGGGCCCATAGGAGTCATCGGCGCAAACGCGATCGCGAATGCGATCAGAATGCCTCCGCAGGCAATGAAGGGGATCGCGAACGAGACGCCCGTCAGCAAGTGCTGCCGAAGATTCTTGAGCAATTCAGGCATCGCAGTCCGTTATGAATCGAGGTCCACTGTTACAAAAGGATTTCGTGCATTGTAGCTGTAAGAACGGCTCGTCGGCTCGCGCATGCAACATTTTCAAAGGCCGATTACCCTTCCGGAGCACAGCATGGAGTCCCTAAAGACACGGCTTCGTAGTATGTGTGATTAGTCCTAATCTCGAAACAGGAGAGATGGAACGTTTGTTGTACTCAAGTAACTTTTGCCGGAGCGCATGCTAACTTGAGTACTCCGTTACCGACTACTTAGCCGATCTCGCAATCCTGCCCCGCACCGGTTCCTCGAGTCCGACTACCTGCCCGGAGCACTGTCCGTCCGATACTGGGTCGGAGTGATTTTGCAGGTCTTCTTGAAGACGCGGCAGAAATATGCCGTGTCGTTGTATCCGCAGTCGAAAGCGATTTCTTTCAATGTCAGGCTGTAGGTCTGCAGCATGAACTTAGCTCGATTCACCCGCACCAGGTTCAGGTAATCGTTGAAGCGCATGAAGCCTTCCTTCCGGAAAACTCGCGAAACGTGGTTTGGGGCCAGCCCAAAATGTTGGGCGACACTCTCCCGAGTGATTGCACTCTGAAAGTTCTCCTGCACGTACAGGCAAAGCGACTCGTAGGTGCGGATCGCCTTGCGCGGCGGATGCTTCTGGGGCGACTTCAGCAAGCGGAGACAGGCGTGGAGCAAGGATTCTGTGAGCAAGCGAGCGAGCGGACCTTTAACATGGTCGGCCGCCAGCACCATGAGCGCGGCAAGAATGCTGTGAGTGGGAACATCATAGCCACCCTGAACGCTGGCCTTCAGCGCAGTGGACGGTGACTGTGTGTCCCCCCGATGACGCACCAGGCTCACGCCGATCTGCTTGGCGCCGAACAGGATTGTGAGGGCCTCCACATGGGAGGACCAATCTGGTTTGTTCCATGCGTGGTCTGGGACAAACACGGCGTGGCCGCGAACCGGCTCGATGGTTTCAACTCGCCCGCTGCGGGCGATCTCCATAGTGTGGCATCCCGTGAGCGGAACCGAAAGACGCGGAAAATTCGTGACGTACGCCAATACCGGCGGAGGGGTGCTGCCATCGCCAAAATGCACCTGCCGCACGCGAGCGCTGCGCAGATATTCTTCCAGTTCGCGAATGATGATTCGATTCGGAGGGACGGGTGTAGCCTTTGTTCGGGCAGCCAAGGGTTTCGCCGAACGTTACGTTAGTGCAATTAATGTTAAATGTCTACTATATCCTTTTCGATATTCCTACCGCCATACTTGCCAGCCGAATTAGAGATTAGCCACCAGCAAACGCACAAAGTGAGGCTGCTATTCCGCAGCCAGTTGGTGACTAATGAGGAACTCGCAACAGGTTAAGGTGAATTTCAGATCTGCTTTCACAGTGGAATTTCGGCCGATCGGCTGAAACCCGGAGGAGACCGCAATGAATCGGGAGTTCAGTCCACAGGAATATTGGAGAACGACCGCACAGAGTGTGGCCGCTGGCCACAATGGTTCGCGACTCGAGACCGCAATGTCCAGAGAGTGCAGGCCTTCCCCCGTCGCTTCAATTCGAGGTGAACAATGAACTGCAGAGTCCCGGTTTTGTGTTTCGTCATCGTGGCCGTGGCATTCCTCTGCGCTTGCGGCAGGGGATACGATAATCCTCCTGGCACCACAAGCGGAAATCTTACAGTGCAGATCGTGCAGGCTCCGCCCGCGGTTTTGGTGGCGGGCGCGACAGCCGACCTCGCCGCCAACGTACTGAATGACAAGGCCAATGCAGGTGTGACCTGGAGTTGTGCGCCTGCCAACGCGTGCGGCTCATTCAGCCCGGCGACCACCGGCTATCAGATCACCACTGTGTACACGGCGCCTGTGGCGCCAGCGAACGGCCCCATCACCACGAATCTGGCCTACCCGGTAACCATTACCGCAACTTCAGTTACCGACAGCTCGCAAACCGCGAGTGTGACGTTTAACGCCGCTCAGAAGTATGCGATTTATCTGCCGCAGGGTGGGTGGTTTTTTTGCAATGTCTGTGCGTCGTATGGGCTGGTTGGCAGCGTCACGCTCGACGGTCTCGGAAACGTCCTCGGTGGGGAAGTTGATTGGGATGCATCCGGAGGTCAGGGAACCCTCACAGTGGTCCCGACCACCGGCACTTACACCTTGGACACGACGGGCCACGGGACGCTAAGCATCTCGCTTCAGGGCGACTTCGAAACACATGGTATTACCGCTACCTCGAATTCTCATCTTGTGATTGCCGAGGAAGATCAGTTTAACGGGTACACGGTGGGCGACGTCGGCAGTATGGATCTGCAAACCGCGCTGCAAACTGGCCCGAGCTTTTCCGGGTCGCAGGTTTCCGGAGGCTATTCCTTCATATTAAGCGGCTACCAGGGCATAAGTAGCTGGAATGGAAGCTGGGGCGGCATCTTCACTGCGGATGGTTCGGCGACCGCGACCACCCCGGGCAACATCACCGGCGGGATCTTTGACGAAAACTTAGGAAACAACGGAGGCGGCACAGGCTACAACAGTGAGATAGCGACTGCCGGCGCGGGTCTCCCATTCACCGGAACGTATACGGCTCCCGATGCCAACGGGCGAGGAACTATCACCCTGAGTACCTCCCCAGACACTCTCGGCCCTTGCGGCGCGCCTGCTCCATCTACGGAACCCGCTTGCACGCAGTATGTTTACTATATTGTTACGCCCGAGGTCTTAAGGCTCGTCGTCGCTTCCAACACAACCCCTGCCGCCAATTCCGGCAGCGCATATGGACAGGGATCCCTCGCCACCGCCGCGAACGATATGGCCGGTGCCTTAAGTGGGAGCTTCATCTTTAGCTATCACGGCTCTGCTGACAATCTCAACTTCCCGGGCGACGCGAGCGCTGCCGCGGGCCAGTTTACTAGTGATGGAAACGGAAATGTTACCGGCGGGATCATGGATCTCAATATTGCCAATGGAGGAGCTCCGGTACCATCAGTCGCGACTACAGGCATCAGCCTTATAGGCTCTTCCTACTCCATTTCTGGCAGCCCGCGCGGCACTTTCACCGATCCATCGGGCCAAATCTACAACGTTTATCTGACCGATCCCAACCTCAACTTGCTTGATGTGAACAACCCCAACGGAGCCGGAGGTGCCCTGTTTTTGGAAGCCAACAATACGTCGGGAACGACGCCTTACGGCAACGCAGTCGGGGTGATGATTCCTCAGGCCGACGCGGCGTCTGCGACTCTGGCCGGAACCTATGCTGTTCAGCTCGCAATGCAATCCAACAATTACTCCTGTTGTAGTTTCGATGGGGGCCTTACCGGTGAGTTCTCGGTTAGCACGACGACGGCAGGAACTTTCAGCGGCGAAGGCGACTTCCAGGGCACGGGGACAAACAACGCCACTCTGATCACAGGCCCACTGACCGGAACGTTTTCGGCAGATGCGACGAATCCTGGTCATTTCACCGGAACCATCGTGACCAATCCTTCTTTCCCGTTCGGAATCGGTGGAACGACTCCGGGCACCGAGAAGGTTGACTTCTTTTTAGCCAACGGTTCGCAAGGTTTCATCGTAGAGACCGACAGTCTTGCACCCATATTCGGCCTGGTCGAGGCGCAGGGGACGATCACCGCCGGAGCGGCGGCTAATCGTCTGCGGACTCAACAACAGCAGCACAGTCATCCGAAGGATCTTTCCCAGAAGATGGGGGAGCAGCACAGCCAGGCACCTGTTAAGACAGCCGGCCAGGCGGGCAGCGGGCACGAGTAAACACCAAGAATCTTGAGGAGGGTCGCAATGACGGTTCTGTCGAGTTCCAGACTTCACGATCGTGGCAGGATGTACCGGCTTGGGATCGCAATCGGCCTGACTCTGTGCCTGCTGCTGGTGTTTGCGCCGCGCTCGTCTGCCCAGGAATTCCGCGCCACGCTGACCGGAACGGTCACTGACCCTTCTGGTGCGGTGGTTGCCAAGGCGAAGGTCACGGCGACCAATGTCGATACAGGATCGACCTATACCGAGGTGACCAGCAATGCTGGTGTTTACTACATCCCGTACGTCGTGCCCGGCACGTACAAAGTGCAGGTCGAGCTCGAGGGTTTCAAAACGGCGATTCAGGACAACGTACTCCTGCTGGCGGGCAAATATTTCGGCCAGAATTTCAAGCTCGAAGTCGGCAGCTTCCACGAAACCATGGAAGTGACCGCCGCACCTCCCATGCTGGAGACGGCGAACGGATCAGGCGGAACCATTCTAGATGAGCGTACCCTGCAGAACGTCCCCGTCTCCGGCCGTCAGGTTTACAACCTCATCGGCACTACGCCTGGCAGTCAGTACACAGGTAGTTCCCAGCGCCGAGGATGGGACAACGACAACGCGTACATCATGGGTGGTGGGGTCGATCCCACGGGACAGGACAATACGGGGAACTCCGGTGGATTTAATCAATTCACTCTCAACGGAACGAACATCACGCAACAGATTAGTTACGGCAATCAGGGAGCTGGAACCTGGAACGTTTCTCCAACGCTGGACTCGGTTCAAGAAGTCAACGTGATGACCGACACCTACGATGCCCGGTATGGCCGATCTACCGGCGGCACCGTCAATGTGGTGACGAAGAACGGGACGAATGATTTTCATGGCGAGTTAGTCGAGAACTATAAAGACGGCAGCCTGTTCGACGCCAACACCCTGACAAACGTCTTCATCGCAGGACTACCGACGCAACAGCAAGTGGAGAACCAGTTTGGCGGGACCGTGGGCGGTCCAATCAAAAAGAACAAGATATGGTTCTTTTACGGGTTTGAAGGTTATCGCCAGTCGATTACAGGTACGGTGACCGGAGACGTACCACCCGCTTATCTGCGCCCAGGCTATAACGGCAATCCGGGAGTTGATTTTGGACTCGTCGCCGGTAATATTTCCAGCGCTAACGCAGGCGCACTCGATCCAGGGTACATCAGCGCGGGCGCACAAGCCGACCCGTATCTTCTTTATGGCCTTACGTTATACATGCCCGGCGACAGCACGAACCCCAGCAATCCCAACAATGCGGTATGCGGTCAATTTGCCAAGGCCGGGACCGTTGGACTTCCAGCGAGCGCCTGTGGCAACGGCTCGAACGTTATCAATAACGTAAATACGTTTAACGGAGGGACGGATGGCGGCGCCTTGCTGCCCGCTTCTCAATTCAACAACACCGCTCTGCTCATGCTGACGGCCGGGTACATC
>Ga0210390_10002927_pt1 | contig 14856 bp, 13 predicted proteins | sample IncBWH11OmetaG_FD_161050 | JGI IMG/M metagenome (GOLD analysis project Ga0210390, IMG submission 161050) | Forest soil microbial communities from Barre Woods Harvard Forest LTER site, Petersham, Massachusetts, United States - Inc-BW-H-11-O ...
CGAAGATCTGCTCCAGCCGCGAGACGTGTCCCTTGGTTTGTTCCAGATGCTGCGTAAATCCATTGCGTAGTTCCGCCGAAACCGCAGCCTTCGCCATTTTCGGAAGGGCTTTCACCAATTGTGTTTCCGCGCTGTAAATGTCTTTCAGTTCGTCAACGAAAAGCTCTTTCAGTTCTGATTGCTGCACAGTGCACCTCCGGAGAGTTTGAGAATCGTATAAGTATGGAAGAGTGAAACGCTGCTAAGTATCCGGCCGAGAGGGTATATTGGGGCCACGAACGCTGTACGGTTGCGGTGGCGCGAAGCTGGGACGGGAAGGGATCTTGATTGATGATTATTCTGGTGATGGGAGTTACTGGGTCGGGGAAGACGACGGTGGGGAAGATGCTGGCGTCGAGATTGGGGTGGGTGTATTTGGATGCTGACAATTTTCACTCTGCGGAGAATGTGGAGAAGATGAGGCGCGGGGTGGCGTTGAGCGATGCGGACCGCGAGCCGTGGCTCGGGGCGATCCATGCGGAGCTGTTGAAGTGCGCGGAGGAAAATAGGGATGCGGTGCTGGCGTGTTCGGCGCTGAAGCAGAGTTATCGGGAAAGGCTGGGAGCGGGAGTGGAGCTGCGGGTCGTTTATTTGAAGGGAACGTATGAGGAAATAGCGGCGCGGCTGCAGAGGCGGACCGGTCACTTCGCGGGGGAGGGGATTTTGGCTGGGCAGTTTGCGGATCTGGAGGAGCCGCGGGGGGCGTTGGTGGTGCGGATTGGCGATGCGAAGGAGATTGTCGGGGCGGTTTTGCGGAGGTTGAAGACTGGGTAGTGTTGGCAACGGTACACAGCCCGGAGTGGCTGCGCCACGATCAATTGAAAATGCGCTAGCGGTGCTGGGGCGTGAGCGAGTCTGCGAGCACCCAGGCCGCGCCGACCACGGCGAGATTTACGGCGCTCTCGGTCCAGTTGAAGTGGCTGGCGTGATCGGCGAGGAGGACTGGCAGGTTCGCGAGCAGGCCAAAAGCTGCGAGCATGACGGTGAGCAGAATCGCGGCGAGGCGGGCCCGCACGCCGGTGAGGAATGCGATGCCGGCGGCGATGAAGGCAATCCCGGTGGTGTAACCCCAGAACACTTGCGACGGCGGCAGCCATTTGGGGACTAGCGGGGCGGTGTAGTTCATGTAGACGAAATGCGCGCCGCCGAATATCAGTGAGCAAACGCCGAATGCCAGCCGGCCCGCGTGCGTGAGGTGAGCGGCTCGTGCTGCTTCGAGCTTATCGGGCGCGGCGGTGGTGGCGTAGGTGAGCAGCGCGCCGGCGGCGATGGCGAGTTGCATGGCGATGTTTTCGTAAGTGACGTAAACGGCATAGTCAGTGAGCAGCAGGCGGCCGTTCATGAGGATAACGACGAAGAGCGTGTAGTAGATCGTGAGCGCGGCGGCGGCCAAGTGTGCGGTGCGGCACCAGTTGATGGCCGCAGCAGCGAGGAGAGTGAACGTGCCTGCGGCGTAGGCTAGCGCGATGCGAGCGGGAAGTTTGTCGGGGACCGGCTGCCCCGGGTCGAAGACGCCAAAAGCAAGGGAACATGTGGCTATCGCCATTACGCCTAGGGCGTAGATGTGGCGGCCGACGATTGGTGTGGGCTTTTCTGATGTCATCGGCGTTCTAGATTAGCTGGGATTTGTATTTTTGGCATTGGTTCTGTGGAGGTGTCGCGGTTCTGACGTGGAGTGCGGGGTGGTGGTGGCGGAGGTCTCTGATGCGCGACGGCGGGCGGTCACGTGAATAGTTACGATTCGGATCCGGTGAGCGGCCAGACTTTCTGAACTACAGTGAATAGAAATGCGGTGGTTAGTCCAAACAGAATCCACCCGTTTAACGCTTCCAGGGCACCCATCATCTCCCATCGTGGTAAAAGATGGAGATTCGCGTGGCCGTAGCTCGTCAAGGCATTGAGCGAGTAGAGCATTGCGGACCTCGTATCCAAGGATGCGCCTAGCAACCTGTAGGCGATCGCCCAGAAGGCGGCTTCAATCCCGTGGAGTATTGTTGCCGAAAGCGCCGTTCCACCGATGATGAAGTTCGCGAAGGACGAGGAATACTGGGTACGTTGCCTGCCACGCAGCCGGGAGATTACCTCTTCATTGATAAGCGCAAGGCCGTAAGCGTGAAAAACCACGATCAGTACGATCAGTGGCAGGCCCCACGCCCAATCGGCGCCCCAAGCGGGAAGATCTCTAGGATCCATTCGTAACCTCACTTTTGCGTTCTGCTGGTCCGTACAGCTGTCGCTACGCTGCCCGAACGCGAGAGGCAAATTTTCCGAGAGCTTACGGCTCGACAGAATTCAAACACGCGAGGGCCGGGGCTGGTACCGCTTTGTGAACCACGTCGCCGCGCGCAAAGAAAGAAAGCAAAGAGTGTGCTGATGCTAGGCAGGGCGATTCTGGAAGTGAACTGTCAAAAGTAACAATGTCCTGCTGATCCACGCGATCAACCGGGAGCCGAAATCAGCACGAATCCACCTGTGCGCTGACGCGATTTAGCAGGCAGGAAGAGGAGACGGTCCGAATTGTGCCAGGCGATGCTGTCACTTCTGACAATTGCGAGATGGAACGGTGACGGGCAGTATCGTGCGGTCAGATGCCGGAACGGCCTTGTCGTTTTCTTGTTAGTGAGAATGAAGTTGAGAGGAGAAAAATTATGAAGAATAAGATTCTTTTTGCGGGACTGGTAGTCGCGTTCAGTTTGAATGTGAACGCCGCAGCGCAAACTACGGCCGCACAGCAAGGTGCACCGACGGTGAAGACGGGTGCGGCTGTGAAGGCCAAGGCAGCTGCTCCAGCTCCATCGGCCACGGCTAAAAATCAGTCCCAGAAGACGACCATCGGTAAAGGCTACGCCACTGCAAAGGCCTCCGCTCCATCGTCATACTGGACGGAAGAAGTTGCCATGCAGGATGACGGCAGCGTGGTGACCACCGAATTTCTGAACGACGCCAAACGCGGAATTGTCTACGCTTATGGACAGGATAATTTTACGTGTGGAAACGGCAAACCGGAGAAGGCTGGGATCCTGGAAGCGGTTTACGCTGCGGGCAACAAAGCTGGTCAGCCGGTGGGCTCCGGATATTACATTGTGAGCCTGAACGCGGGGCAGTGCGCCTCGAAGAAGGCTGGCGCCTACGGCTGCAAGTTCGATGCAGACGGCAATCCGACCGAGTGTGGCGCAATCGCCGTGAACGACGCGACTGGCGAAGTGGCCGTCGCGGTAATTAATTAGGCTGCCGCACTAACGTTGACCGCATTCGGGCGGAGGGTGGCCGAGCGTTTGGTGCGGTGCGGGATCTCAGGATGAATCGCGTCGTAGCGCCAGCCCTTCGAACCGGCGCTGCCGGTTCTCAGGATGAACCGCGCTGTGGTGCGATTCAGAACGGCGCGGGTGCTTGCGTGGGGATACGGATTGACTCCGCCCGGGGCGGGGTGTAGTGTCGCGCGGTTAGGGCCCACTGCGTATTAAATCCAGGAGGAACTTGTGAGAATGATCAAGATGAGGGGTCGCATGGGTGTGTTTTTGCTTGGCGCGATGGCTGTGGCGGCACAGGGACAGGCAGCGGCACCGAAGGCGGAGATTGCCGCGTTGGAATTTCAGACGCCGAAGAACGGGATGGTGCAGCAGTATGAGGCCGGACGGAAGCAGAAGGTGGAGTGGCACAAGCAGCAGAAGGACACTCAGCCTTTGTATGTATTTGAAACGCTGACCGGGGAACGCACCGGGACCTATCTGGTGGGGCGGCTGGGGCAGCATTGGTCGGATATGGATACGCCTGTGGTGACGGATGCGGCGGATCTGGCGGAATATCAGAAGGCGGTGGGGGCGTCGGTGGAAAAGTTGGTGACCGCTTACTACGAATATTTGCCGAAGGTGAGCAATCCGCCGACGGATATGAACGGGAAATACACGGAGGTGGTAACTTTTCACGTTCGTTATGGGCATAACGACGATTTCCGCAGCGCGATAGCACGGGTACACGATGCACGGACGCAGGTGAAATCACCGGCGCATTACAACTGGTATCACCTGGTGACGGGCGGGCCGGGCGGGACTTATGTGCTGACGATCGAGCATGCGAACTGGGGTTCGTTCGAAGACGATCCGGCGATCAAGCCTTTGCGCGACGTTCTGCGAGAGGCGTTTGGGGAGCAGGAAGCGATGTCGGTGATTGAGAGGATCAACAGCTCGGTGGAGAGCACTTATGATGAGCTGATTCAGTTTCGTCCGGATTTGAGTTACATGCCGGCGAAATAAACGAGTCGCGGTCCTGCAGCCGCGGGGCTGCGGACGCACGGCCAGTACTGCCGGCGCTGCTAAAATCGGAGAGCACAGCCACGAGTGGCTGTACGACGAAAACTAGAGCGCCGGCAATAATGGACAACGGGTTGATGCGCGGCTAGAGTAGTTGCGCATTGGGACCAGGCTCCAACGGCAAACAAATAATTGCGCTTCTGGCGCTCGCGGTGTTTGTGTTTTTATGCGCGGCGGGCGGGGCACAAGATAGGAAGATTTCCACTCTCGGCGGGACGCAACAAACTTCCGCTTCCTCTGGCACTTCATCTGCGGTCCCCACGTTTGAGGATGTTTCCGCGCGGTCGGGGCTTACCGTGGCGCACATCGCTTCGCCTGAGAAGAAATATATTGTGGAGTCGATGAGCGGGGGCGTGGGATTTATTGATTGCGATAACAGTGGAGTGTTGTCGGCACTGGTGGTGAACGGATCTACCGTTGACCGCTACAGGAATGGCGGGGATTTAATGATTACTTTGTACCGGCAGGTGGGGGATCGCGCTGGTGGGGCGCCGGTGAAATTTGAAGATGTGACGCAGGCGGCGGGTTTGACGCGCAAGGGCTGGGGAATGGGCTTGGCGGTAGCGGATTTTGATAATGATGGCGTGCTGGATATTTTCGTCACGGGGTATGGCGGGAACGCTCTGTATCGCGGGCGGGGGAATTGCACTTTCGAGGATGTGACGGAGAAGGCCGGACTGCGCGGGAGCGGGTTCATGACGGGGGCGGCTTGGGCGGACTACGACAAGGATGGGTTCGTGGATATTTTTGTGTCGCGGTACGTGCATGTGGATCTGGATAATGCGGCAGCGTTCGGGACATGCAAGTTTCGCGGGATCGTGGTGCAGTGCGGACCTTGGGGGATGACGGGCGAGACGGATTTGCTGTATCACAATCGCGGCGACGGGACATTCGAGGAAGTGTCGAAGCGGGCGGGCGTGAGCGATCCGAATGGATATTACGGATTGGGAGTGGTGTGGGGCGATTACGATAATGACGGCTGGCCGGATTTGTATGTGGCGAACGATACCGGGCCGAATTTTCTGTATCACAACAATCACGACGGGACTTTCACGGATCAGGGAATGCTGGGAGGCGCGGCGCTGAGCAGCGAAGGCGACGCGGAAGGTTCGATGGGAGTGGATTTTGGGGATTACGATCACGACGGGCGGCTGGATATTTTGGTGACGAATTTTGCGGACCAGGAAGACAACCTCTATCACAATCTGGGCGCGAAGGGATTTGACGACGTCAGTTGGAAGGCGGGAGTCGCGAAGGCGAGCTACCCTTATGTGAAATGGGGCACGGGATTTTTCGATTTTGATAATGATGGGTGGGTGGATTTATTTGTGGCGAGCGGGCATGTGTACCCGCAGATGGATCAGCTCGAGGGAGTGGCGCGGTACAAGGAGCCTTTGCTGCTGCACATGAACAATCATGATGGGACGTTCACGGAATCTTCCGCTGCGGCGGGATTGGGTGCGGTGCCGTTGGCGTCGCGGCGGGGGGCGGCGTTTGGGGATGTGGCGAATGATGGGAACGTGGATGTGCTGCTGTTGAATGTGGGCGAGACGCCGACGTTGCTGATGAATCATGGAGTGCCGGGGAATCATCGGGTGGAATTTCGATTGATGGGGACGAAGAGCAATCGGGCCGCGATTGGGGCGCGGGTAACGGTGCGGGCTGGGAAGTTGGTGCAGTTTGATGAGGTGCGGGGAGGGGCGAGTTATCTTTCGCAGAATGATTTGAGATTGCATTTTGGATTGGGGAAGGTTGCGGTGATCGATTCGGTGGAGGTTTTGTGGCCTAGCGGCGCGGTGGAGAAATTTGTGAACGTTGCTGCGGATAGGATTTATATGTTGGTGGAGGGGCAGGGGATTCGGGGGACGAGCGCGCTATCGGCACCTTAGTGAAGTACGCCAATCGGGAGATTGGCGTTCCCAGGAGTGAGTTTCGCGATCGTCTGAATATAAAAAGGGCGCTCCGGTTGTCCGGGGCGCCCTTTTTTTTTTGCCGTGCGGTTAGTGCGGTTTGGTTAGAACAAGAACTTCAGGCCGAACTGGAAGATGCGGCCCAGGTGAGCGCCGGAGGGTTGCAGGAAACCGGCCCAGCCGCCGGAGGCGCAGGATGCATCGCCCGCGGAATTGTTGGCGCCACCGTAGCACCCGATCGAGCTGTTCACGCCGTTCCACTGGGTGTGATTGAAAACGTTGAAAGCCTCTGCGCGGAACTGGAACGCGTAGGACTCCTTGATCGGGAAATTCTTGTACAGCGCCATGTCGAAATTCAAGCGGTCGGGAATGTTTAGGGAGTTGCGTCCGGCGTCGCCGAAGGTGAGACCTTGTGGGGCGGAATAGGCCGCCGGGTTGAAGAGCAATGGCCCCGAGCTTGGGGTGAGCGCCGCTTGGATCGCAGACGGCGGGGCAGAATGAGGATTGCCGATGATGTCCGGGTAAGAGCCGTTGGTTCCGACGCCATTGGCGACGCCGGCGTTGTCACCAAAAACGGCGTTGGTAACGCTAAAGGGCGTGCCGGTGTAGAAAGTGGTGATACCAGAGTACTCCCAGTTGGCGAGCAGGATCTTGGAAATGCCTTCCTTATGGCCGGAGGGAATATCGTAAATGTAGCTGACGGTGAGAATGTGGCGCTCATCGAAGTTGGAACTGCCGTAATTGCCCTTGAGGTTGTACGAGTTGACGAAATTGGCGTCCTGCCAGTCGGATTCATCGTCGAGTGAATGCGAGTAGGTGTAGGCGACGGCGACGGTGAGCGGAGCGATGGTGCGGCGGACGGAAACCTGCAGCGAATTGTAATTGGAACTGGCGCGGTATTCTTTTCCGGTGATATCGCCGAACCCGGGGAAGTTGGGACGCACCTGGTTGGGGTCAATGTTGCCGCAGGCGACGGCGAAATTGTTCTGGACCGATTGCGGTAGGGAGCCGACGGGAGTTCCATTGGCCACGCCGTTCACGCAGTCACTGTTACTAAGCGGAACGCCCGGAGTGTAAGGATTTTGGCCAGCGGCAGTGGGGAACAATTGATTGAGGTCGCGCTGGTCGGCGAGATTGGTGCCTTTGCTGCCGACGTAAGCGATGGAGCCGACGGTGTTCTTGAAGAATTCATGCTGGATGCTGAGATTCCATTGCTGGGCGTAGGGCCAGATGGCTTTGTTGGGAATGGAAGTGACAGACAAGGGGAAGGCGAGTGGTGGTCCGCTCGCATTTCCCAGGCAAGTGTAGCCGGTGAGCTGGCCGCAGGTGTTTCCAGCAATATTGGACTGGCTGGGAGTTAGAACCAGAGGAGCGCTGCCCTCGAGGCTCTCGGCGTTGGCCTCGTTGCCGTTGCCGTGGTCGAAGAAAATGCCGTAGCCGCCGCGAATTGCGGTCTTGCCATTGCCCCAAGGATCCCAGGCAAATCCGAGCCGAGGAGCAGGATTGAACCAATGCTGCTGCAGACAGCCTCTGGGCTGTCCCGGTCCGCCGCATTGCACGATGCCGTTAAAGAGGAATTGCGCATCGGCGGCATTGGAGTAAGACAGCGGCACGCTGGTGACGGGATTGAGCAAGGCAGAGGTATTTGGATCGAGCAAGGGCGCGTTGGCTGGAGTCCAGACTGAAGTGTCGAAATTGAACTCACGATTGAATTTTTCGTGATAGGTGCCAAAGAAACTGAAGCGCACACCGAGATTCAAGGTGAGGCGCGAGGTGACGTGAAAGTCGTCCTGGACGTAGGGTTCGATGAGTTGGTAGCGATCGTAGTATTTGATCTGATTGTTGGTTTGGGAGTAGGCGGCGACGTTTCCGAGCAAGAGGTCGGCGAAGGCGTTGCCGGTGCTGACGGAAGTGTTAGTGGCATCGAAAGTGAGCGCACCTTCGATTTGCGGCGAATTCTCCTGATTTTTCTGAGCGATCACGGCGTAAGCGCCGAATTGCAAAGTGTGCTTGCCGATAATTTTGGTGACGTTGTCGCGCAGAGTGTAGGTGGGATTGGCGTTGTTCCAGGGCTCGTCGGACGGGTCGGTTTGAAAGGCGTAGGCATTATTTCCGCTGACATTGATAGCAGGCAGCTTACCGCCGAAACCGTTGTCGAAGAACGAGGTCATGGTCATGGATGGCGGACGTTGGAAGGGGCCAATATTAGTTAAGGCGATGTGATCGGCGGTGTAGCTGAAAACGAATTCGTTGAGCAGGGAAGGAGACGCGGTGTAGGTGAGGCGCATGACGGCGCTGGTGCCTGGTCCCACGAAATTGGTTTCAATATTGGGAAGAGTGGCGTTGGACCACAGGGTCGGAGTGACGACGGTGTTCCAGGAATCATGAATATAGTGGAAAGAAGCGCGCAATTTAGGAGTGATGTTGTGGTCAATGCGCACCAGCTCTTCGCGCCAGTTCGTGGGCGTGGGCTGGGACGTGTCGTAGCAAGATTGAGTGGGCGAAGAGCAGCCGACGGTGCTATTGGCCATAGGAATGGAGGCGAGAAGCGCGGAAACGTTGGGGTCGGTGGCGGGATTCACGCCGACGATTTGATTACCGACAATTTGCACGGGTAGATTGGGATTATTTACGGGGCAATCGGTGGGACCGAGCGAACAAATGTCGTTGAAATTGCCGCCGCGCTCGGCATTGGAAGGAACGGAGATCGCAAAGGTGTTGGGAACGATTTCCTTGCGCCATTCCTGAGAGAAGAAAAAGAACGTTTTGGATTTGTCGGTATTGTAGTGGCCAGGAATATAAACGGGGCCGCCGATGGTGTAGCCGAAGTCGTTTTTCTTGTATTCGGGAGCGTTGGGCGAGCTGAGATCGAAATAGCTGCGGTCGTTGAACATGTTGTTGCGATTGAATTCGTAGACGTCGCCGTGGAAGCTGCTGGTGCCGGACTTGGTTTCAGCCTCGATGGTGCCGGAAGCGTTGCGTCCGTACTGGGCGCCATAGTTGGAGGTGAGGACGCGGACTTCCTGAATGGCGTCAATGCTGGGATAGACGTTGAGCGAGTTGTTGCTGCCGTTGTCCATGTTGTCGCCGCCGTCCACCTCCCAGTTGTTGTTCTCGCCACGGCCGCCATTGATGCTGTAGACCACGTTGCCGTTGACACCGACGGTACCTTCATCCTGGCCGGACTGATTGTTGACGCCGGGAGTGAGGTTGATGAGCTGGGTGAAATTGCGACCGTTGAGCTGGAGCTGGGTCATTTCCTGGGAGGTGACAGTGCCGGCGATTTCGGAGGATTGCGTTTCAACTTGGGCGACCTCAGTGCCGGCGACGACCACCTCACTGGAGAGGGAGCCGACTTCGAGGTTGACGTCCACGCGCAATTTTTGGCCGACGCGGATGACCACGCCGTTGGCCTCGAATTTTTTGAAGCCCTTGGCAGAGACGCTGATGTTGTAGGCGCCGATGGGAAGGGCGGTGACGACCCATTCGCCGTCATTATTGGAGACAGTGACGCGAGAGACGCCGATGGTGGCGTTGGTGATGGTTACGTCGGCGCCGGCAACGATGGCGCCAGAGGTGTCGCGCACCGTACCGGTGAAGGTGGCGGTGTCTTGCGCTGCGGCGATCGATGCGCAGAGAAGAAACGCGAACAGGCAACACGCTTGGCAAAGAAATTTCATGTACATCTCCAGGTAGCGCAGAGTACGCGCGGATTTTGCCGCCCCAAATGCCAAAACCCGAAGCTGCTGGTTTGCTGCAAAACGCGGAGGTGGTAACAGAGCAGCTGGCAGGCTGCGCTGGGACGAGCGCGGGTACAGATATCCCGGCAAGTCGGCATAAGATACGTAAAAGACGCCACCCCTGACGTTTTATTAAATTTATTAAAACCGATTTATATACGGGAGCGGGGAGATGTCAAGCGAAAAACTAGGGGTCATTGTGAGGTTCGAGAGGGGCGGCGAGGGGGGAACGATGGGCGGGTCTAAGACCCGCCGCTACAGGGTTGACCCAGCGCCGAAAAGGAGATTGGCGGCCCCACGGAGCAACTGGCGGAGTGGAAGTGTGTTAGGTTTTGGGCGTGAATTGCGGGAGCAAATTGCGCGTGGTTGCGGGGTTCGCGATCGTGGTGCTTGCGTTGGGGCTGGCTGCGCCGTGGTGCTTCGGTGTGCGCGTGATGGCGCGGCCAGTGCAAGGACAAGCTGCGCAGTCGGGCACGGGACGAGCGGCGGCTGCGGATTTGGCGGGGCTTTTTGCGGAGGGGGAAACGGCTTTGCGGGCTGGGGAATTGGATCGGGCGGCGGGGGCGTTCAAGAAAGTCTTGGCCGCGGACCCGAACGCGGCGGGGGCTTATGCGAATTTGGGCGTGATTGCGATGCGGCGGCAGCAGTGGGGGCAGGCTTTGGAGTGGTTGCAGAAGGCGGAGCGGCTGGCGCCCAACGTGGCAGGGATTCGTTTGAATATTGGATTGGTTTATTACCGGCAGAACGATTTTCATGCGGCGATTGCGCCGTTTGAGTCGGTGGTGCGAGAGCAGCAGGGTTCGGTTCAGGCGCGATATTTGCTGGGGCTTTGCTATTTTTTTACGGAGAGGTATGGGGACGCGGTGACGGCGCTGGATCCGATTTGGCCGGCGGAATCGGGGGACTTGAATTATTTGTACGTGTTGGGGAACGCGGCGAACAAGGCAGGGCAGAGCGATGTGGAGGACCGGGCGCTGACGCGATTCGTGGAATTGGGGAAGGACACAGCGGAATATCATTTGTTGATGGGGAAGGCGGCGTTGAATCGCGAGGAGAATGACAAGGCGATTGCGGAATTGCAGCAGGCGGCGGAGTTGGATGCGCGTTTGCCATTTGTGCATTTCAATCTGGGGCTGGCTTACCTGGCACGGGCAGATTTTGAGAAGGCGCGGGACGAGTTTCTGCGGGATGCGGAGATCGAGCCGGATGTGGCTTTTGATTACGACCGGTTGGGAGTGGTTTATTCGTATTTGCAGGAGGATGCGAAGGCGGAGGAAAATTTTAAACGAGCGCTTAAGCTCGATACGCATTTGTCGAGTTCTTATTTTGGTTTGGCGCGGGTTTATCAGCGCGAGGGGAAATTTTCTTTGGCGCTGGGGGCGGTGGATGCGGCTTTGCGGATGGATGCTGATAATCCGAATTATCACAATTTGAAGGGGCAGATTTTGATGCGGTTGGTGAAGGCTGAGGAAGCGCAGAAGGAATTGCAGACGGCTACTGCTTTGCTGAATGCGAGTCGCGAGCGGCGGCATAATGAATTGAATGAGGGAGCTTTGCCGTCGCCGGAACTTAGCGTTGAGCCGAAGGTGCAGTGAGCGATTATTTTTGCGAGGCTAGAAATTTTGTTACTTCGCGGGCTGTGGGCATGGAGGGTTGGGCGCCGTTGCGGGTGACGGAGATGGCGGCGACGGCGGTGGCGTAGCGGGCGGCCTCACGGGAATTTTTGCCGGAGAGCAGGCTTACGGCTAGGCCGGCGTTGAAGGCATCGCCGGCGGCGGTGGAGTCCACGGCTTTTACGGCGAAGGATGGAACCATTTCGCGGAGACCGTCGGCGGTGGCGAGGAAAGCACCTTGCGCGCCCATTTTGATTACGACATTTTTGGGGCCGCGTTCGAGGAGGAGATTGGCGCAGCGGGCGGCTGTTTCGGGCGTGACCGGTTCGGTGGGCGCGAGGCCGCAGAGGATACGGGTTTCGCTTTCGTTCGGAGTGATCCATGCGATGACTTGGAGTAAGCCCTTGGGTAATTCGCGGGCGGGAGCGGGATCGAGCATGAGCGGGATTTTGTGGCGATGGGCGAAGGCGGCGACGGTTTCGAGAGTGATCAGCGGGATTTCCAGTTGGGCTAGGATCATGCCGGCTTTGCGGAGTAGCGCGGAGTGCGCGGCGATGTCTTTGGGGAGGAGGCGGCCGTTGGCGCCGGGGACTACGACGATGTTGTTCTGGCCGTCGCTGCCGATATTGATTAGCGCGACGCCGGAGGAACCTTTTACGGTACGGACGGAATTTGCGGAGACGCCGGCTTGGCGGAGGGCGGTTTTCAGGCCGGCGCCGAATTCATCGTCGCCCACATTGCCCAACATGCTGACGGGATGGCCCAGTTTCGCGACGCCTACGGCTTGATTTGCGCCTTTGCCGCCGTGGAAAGTGCGGAAATCTTTGCCGATGATGGTTTCGCCGGGGAGCGGGACGTGATCGGCGGTGGCGACCAGGTCGAGATTGATGCTACCCACTACTACGATTGGTTTGCGCATTTTTTTTTGGCGCTTTCCGGTTCGCGGATTCTTAGAGATCCTTCGCCCGGCTTGAAACTAACGCGCCGGACTCAGGATGACGATGCACATCGCATCGTCAGAGGCGCAGAGTTCGCAGAGAGAGGCTACTACAAATTCGGCTGCGGGCGGCAATCGCGCCATGGAATTTTTTTGCGTCGCGGAGAGGTGCCTCGCGCTGGGTGGTCGTGCTAATCTTTTGTCAGTTTTTGTGCCGTTTTACTCGCACCTTGCCCGGGTGGCGGAATGGCATACGCGGAGGACTTAAAATCCTTTGTCCTTAACGGGACGTGTGGGTTCGACCCCCACCCCGGGCACCAAAATTATTCGTTTCCTTTCAACTAGTTAATGGGCGCGGAATTTTCCCGTAACTTCTGCGTGACCTTCAACTCCGTCAGCGCCATCGGGTCTCGGCTCCGCCCGGTCGCCAAGTCGCTCTCAAGTTGCAGCTGTCGTGAGCGGACCCACGGCGCATAGTGCTTCTCCGTTGCGCGAAGGCTATGGTGTCCGAGTAGCACAGAAATGCGTTCCATCGGAAAACCAGCGAGAAGTGAGTCCACAGCAAATGTGTCACGAAATCGATGAGCGTGTCCTTTCTCCACATTTGCAAACTCAAAAAATTTCCGCAGTCTCGTAAAGCCTCACTCGGACAAGTGAAGTGCTACTTCACATCTCTCGTAATGCGACTCATCCGGCGTTAGCGAGGTGTTCTAGCGATAAGTTCCAGTAGCGGATCGTAGACTCAAAGCCGCCAGTAAACGTTGCGCGCGAAGGCGCGACTTCGACGATTGAATAGCTACCCCAGGACTGCCATATAACCTGTTCAGCAGTGAGAGAGCGCCTCTGTACTCAGCTCACCTTCACCTTGGGTTCGACCGATAGCCCTGGTTTCAAAAATTCTCCGGCGTTGAAATCTTTACCCGGAGGGCGATCGAAATCGATTCGCACGGGCACGCGCTGCACGACTTTCACGTAGTGACCGGTGGCACTTTCGAGAGGCAGTAGGTCGAACACCGAGCTGGTGCCGCCGCCCATGTTCGTGACGTGGCCCTTCCACTTGCGGCCATATGCATCTACGTGGACCTCGACGGGTTGACCAGGGCGCATATGGGCAAGCTGCGTTTCTTTGAAATTGGCGGTGACCCAAATATCGTCGAGAGGCAGAACATCCATAAGATCCTGTCCAATGCTCACGTTCTGGCCCACCTCAACTCTGCTCTTGCCTACGATTCCGGTCACGGGAGAGCAGATTACCGTGTGGCTGAAGTTGAGTTCCGCTTGGGCGAGTTGGAGCTCGCGGCGCGCGACTTCGGAGGTGGCTGTTTGCACGTTGGGGTCGTGGTGGGAATTCGCAGCTGTGGACAGTGCCTCGGACAGATTCAGTTGCGCCAGTACTTCTGCGATCTTGCACTCTTCAGGGTCTATCGTGATCATCGCTTCGCCAGCATAAACCAACTGACCTTCATTGACGTAAACGGACTTGATGCGTCCGTTCACTCGAGGGCACAGCGGCATAACATGGCCTTCGACTTGTGCACCGTCAGTGTTTTCGTAGTGGAAAGCATTCCAGGCGAACTAGCCGCTCGCGATGGCGAGTGCTACCACAGCCGAGATTGCCAGGATTTTTTTGTCGCGGATTTTTGACTGTTTATCCGATTTGAAAATTGACTGCAAAGGGCTGGCGTTGTGGTACACGACAGCAAACTGCTTCTCAGGCGAGATGGTCTGAGTACCATTTTTGTTCGGCATGATTATCCTCGCAGATGCTGATTGGCCAGTTATCTCGTCCGACTAGACATCTTGGCGGACCTTCCGGGCCATCCGTTTGAGGATCTGCTTCGTGAATACACCGGACGAGCGGAAGCTGGCTCCCTCTTTCATTAGCTCTAGAAGTACGTTTTCGCCGTCCTCGGTAATGGTAGTGAGCCCCTTCACGTCAATAATGAGCGCACGACCGTTCAGGTCTGTCGTCGCCTGCCGCCAGACTCTTGCGAGTTCGCTGGCCCAGGGGCCAATGAGCTTGCCTTCGATCAGAAGCTGGCGCTTGCTCGGGGTGTCGAGAATGGAAATCTTCAACATTGGTTCTGCCCAACGCTCGCGTAAGTGCAAGCCCCGCGCCAAACGTTCAGAATCGTAAGGCCTTGAATTTTCGGGAAAAGGACACTTGAAGTCGAAAGCGTCGAAGTTGAAGAAGTTGAAAAGGACGAAAACGCGGAAGGTTTAATCAGGCAAGGCTCCTGCGAAGCAGGCGCGCCGCAAATTAAGGACGCTGGTTCATGTTGATCGGCTTGCAGCCACTCGGTGTGC
>Ga0210390_10002928_pt1 | contig 14855 bp, 6 predicted proteins | sample IncBWH11OmetaG_FD_161050 | JGI IMG/M metagenome (GOLD analysis project Ga0210390, IMG submission 161050) | Forest soil microbial communities from Barre Woods Harvard Forest LTER site, Petersham, Massachusetts, United States - Inc-BW-H-11-O ...
ACCGCAACATCCCAATCCGGCGGCGGTGCGGAACAGTGCATTCTGAACAACTGCACTTTACTCCACAACGCTGCCGGTTTTCTCGGTGGTGGCAGCAGTCTTTCAGTCCTGAGCAACTGCGTTGTTTTTGGCAATTCTACTGGTTTGACGCCTCAGAGTATGAGCGGCAACGGTGGCGGCGGTGTGTATGGTTCAGTGCTGAATAATTGTCTCGTAATAAGCAATACGTGTTACGGCGAAATCGGCGGTGGTGGCACGTTGGCTTGCATTCTGAATAATTGCACTGTTGTCGGCAACTCTACCCCCAATAACAGTAGCGGCGGCGGCATCAACTTCGCCGTGCTGGGGAATGGTAAATTCATTGTTCCGGCCGCCTACAATTGTATCATTTTTAACAATTCTTGCCCAGGCCCTTATCCAAACGTTTACCTCGGACTAGTTACCAACTGTTGCGCCATACCTCTTCCCGGCGGCGCTGGAAACATTACCAACAATCCCGCTTTCGTAAATCCCGCTGCCGGGGATTTCCATCTCCAATCCAATTCGCCCTGCATCAATGCCGGAAACAACGGCTACGTCAGCACAAGCACCGACCTCGACGGCAATCCTCGCATCGTCGGTGGCACCGTGGACATCGGAGCTTATGAATACCAAACCCCGACCTCGGTCATTTCCTACGCCTACCTCCAGCAATACGGCCTGCCTACCGACGGCTCGGTGGATTATGCCGATCTGGACGGCACAGGTTTTAACGTTTATCAGGACTGGATTGCCGGCCTGAATCCTACCAATCCCGCATCCGTGCTGGCGATGCTGCCACCAACGGCAACGAACAACATGTCCGGAATAACCGTTAGCTGGCAAAGCGTGAACGGCATCAGCTACAATCTCCAACGCTCAACCAATTTGACCGCGCAACCAGCCTTCTCCACCATCCAATCCATTACCGGACAATCGAACACGACCAGCTATACGGACACAACCGCGACGAACAATATCCCGTACTTTTACCGCGTCGGCGTTGAATAAAGAGCAAAATTCCCGCGTTCTATGAAAACCACGAAGAAAACCTTTGGAATTGCCCTGGCGCTCGCGGGGGGCCTGGCGGCGACACTCCCGGCGCAAGACTTATACGTTGCAAATTCTGGGAACAACACCATTGGCGAATACGGGCCGGACGGGCGGATCGTCAATGCGTCGCTGATTACCGGGTTGGGAAACACCGCTGGCATGGCGATTTCGCGCAACGACCTGTTTGTTGTAGGTTCTGAAAATGACACCGTTGACAAATTTGACAAACACACCACTGCCGGGACGACTGTCACAAAGTTCCTGATTATCGGGTTGAATGCCCCCACTGCCATTGCAGTGACTCCAGTTCCCTAACCAGGCGCGCTGGCACTGGCGGCCGTGGGTCTCGTTGCTTTCCTCGAGAGTCAACTGCTCTACGGATTGAGCTACCGAGGCAAAAACCGAAAAGTCATTCGGACATGACAGGACTAAAGGGCAAGATTTTTGGAGGACCGTTTTTGGAATTGAACGGATCACGCATCACGATTTACGGCACCTGTTCGCCACACGCTGCATTGAAGCTGGCGTGGACATTACCACAGTTGGCCATGTCGAGCAATTCGCGAATTGGCCGGGCGGGATTCGGAACAAGCATCACTAAAAATTTCTGTAAAATTTGGCCGGTTCATGTTTATTTGTTAATATGACCCGGCTGCGAACACGAAATTCGAACCTGTATCTGGCAATTGCCCGCAAATCCCGCTTCAAAGTTCAGAAGATGGCGCAGCTTCTCGGCAACTTCAACGCGACACCCAGCGGTTTTTTGGTTTAGGGCCTCGCCATTGGATAAAACAGCAGCGTCTGACGGTTGCCCGCAATTTGTTAGAGGAAAACCGATCCGTTCAACGCGTCTCGTTGCGATTGGGTTTCAAGCGGTTGGCGTAGTGATTGACACCACAAACACCGGCGGCATTTTCACAGGTCTGACAAACATTTCATTTAACATTGGGAACCAAACATCCGGAAGCGCGCTTGCTACCTTTAAAATAACAAGCCCTGATTGCGCAACCGTCATTTCCAATTACGTTCCCGCCGATGCCATTGTCATTCCCGCCAGTGCAACTGGGAACGTCCAGATCATTCTGGAGTCCAGCCCGGACCTCGTAAATTGGACTGCCGCAGAGCCGGGTATTTATGGTCCTTCGGCCAGCACAAATAGGTTTTTTCGCGTTCGCGCTTTCGTCAATTGAGCATCGCAGTTTCCGTCACTTTTCAATTCGCATCCGAATCCAAGCCCAATGAAATACTCAATCCTTATTTTTACGTTACTCGGAGAGGAATTGCGGGTAGGCTGAGGCAAGCGACCGCAGCCATGGCGACAGTCATCACGCGCGCTGGATTTAATAATCCCATCTTGAATTTAAGCCAAGTCGAGCGGCGCGGCCAAAGACATTATGTATTTGGAAGTGAATTATTTTGGACCAAGACTATTTGCGCAGATGCAGCGAACCTTCCGCGTTTAGACTGCTTTCGGCTTGAACGATATTTTTCGCGTCGAATAAGACGATGCGGATTTTTTTGAAAACATTGTTGCCGGAATAATCGCCGTCGCGTTTCCATGTCAAGGTGCCGTCGGCATCGTTCCATTGAAATGTCGTGCGCCGGGTTTGGCGATTTTGATAATTGAAAGTCTGGCCGTCGTCTTCAACCAAAGTGAACGTGGCATCTTTACCGGGATAGATTTGCAATTCGAGCGGGCCGCCAGGAAGTTCAGTGGTATGTTGAATGATCGGACCTAGCGGCAAAATGGAGCCCGCGCGAACATAAACGGGAATATCATCCAACGTGGCGCTGACTTGAATGGTTTGATTTCCGGCAAGCGAACGGTTGGTGTCGAAAACAAACCAATCGCCTGCGGGCAGATAGACGGACCGGACAGCGTTGAAATTCGAATTCGTGGACGTGGAATGCCAGAGCAATTGAATCGCTGCATCGCCCCCCAATTGCTGATATTCCACGCGAATCCCATGCGGCACACCGGCGGTAAGCGTGGCGGACCCTTCGGTGATACTGGAAGAATGCGGCCCCCAGGCATCAATCACCGGCTTGCCGTCAATCCACATACGCGCGCCGTCATCTTCGAGCGTCGCTAATTTTATTTCGCCGACGGATGCGGGAGTTTCGATTGTGCCAGTCCAGCGTGCGGAAAAATGCTCGCGCGGAAAATCCGGCGCGGGGCTATTTTCATCCCAATCGAAATCAATGTTTGCGTCGGTGCGCGTGAATGCCGGCGCGCCGGACAAATGTTCGTTAGCAAAATAATCAGAGCGCAAGCCTGTCTGACCGCCGTCGGTTTTCAGCCAATTGCTCGAGACGACTTCAACCGGCGCCGAGCTTTTCAACACTGGCGCTGCTAGAATAGAATCGCCCATCATCCATTCGTCGGCAAGGTTGGCGACATGAGGGTCGTCGGGAAATTCCATTAAGAGCGGGCGCATGAGCGGCAAGCCGGTTTGAAAAGTTTCATGGGCGAGGCTGTAATAAAATGGAATTAAGCGGTAGCGCAAATCGAGCGCATCGCGGATGGCGTTTATGGCATTCGTTCCGTAAAGCCAGGGGAAATGTGGCATGGCGTTGATTTCCGAATGCGCGCGCATGATGGGAAAGAAAACGCCCGCTTCCATCCAGCGCGTCAGCAATTCCGCAGATGGCGTGTTGAAAAATCCGCCGATGTCACACGCACCATAAGGCATTCCGGCCAGGCTCCAGTTCAACAAATCCGTCGGCGTTCGTTTTAATTCTTTCCAATTGGCTTGAATATCACCCGTCCATGCCGTCGCACCTATGCGTTGCACCCCCGGGGAAAAAGCGCGGTTGATGGTCCACAGGCGTTGATTGGGCCGATAAATGGCCCAGGCATTGGATTCGGCCAGGTTCCAGTAAAAGTAAGTCGTGTAAGAGGCTTCGCCTTCGTCATTCCACCAGCCGTCAACGCCCGCCAAAATCAGCGGCGCGGAATGTTGAATGTACCATTTGCGCAAATCGGGATTGGCAAAATTCAAATCGCGCGATTCAAAGCCGGAAGCTGTTGCGTTCAATGTCCAACCTTTGGAACGCATTATCCCTAGCGATTCTTCGTTTCCCAATCGCGGCTTGCGAATGCCAATGAAATGCACGCCTTGTTCTTTGTAATCGTGGATCTGTTTGGCTGGTTCAGGAAAAAGATTGGGATTCCAGCCAAAATCGCTGTAGCCGATAGCGCCGCTCGGCGGCACGCCGTAATCCGGTTGAGAGATGAACCATTCAAAATCGTAAATGAACCCGTCCACGGGCAGATGGAAATTCGAAAATTTTTGAAGCGTATCTTCGATGCAGGCACGATTTTTCCACCCCCAACGGCTTTGCAGATAACCAAACGCCCACAGCGGCGGCACCGGCGTGTGGCCAGTTAACTGAGCGTATCCTTTGGCAGCGTCCTTGAGCGTGGCCGCAGGCATCAAATATAAATCGGCTGTGCGCCCCGGAAAAATCCACGTTACAAATTCTCCGTTGGCCGCCGCGTGCCAATACGCCGGACGATTATCGTCCTCGGAAATGGCAAGAACGGCGTAGCCTGCCGGCGACCAATAATAAGGAATGACCGCACGACCGTTGCCGACGTGAGTCATTACATTGAATTGCGTCAGCGAATCTGCATTGTTACCGCAGCCATAAACCACAAAAGGAGGAGAACCGCCTGCGCCGAGTTCAACGCGGATTTCATTGGCCACTTCCGTCAACGGCCCGATAGCATGTTGAGGAATTAAAATTTTACTGGCGGAATTTTTTAACGTTAATTCGCCGGATTTTAAATCAAACAACAATTCGCCGTCCGCTGTTTGAACACCGTTCAAGTAGCCGGAAACAGGCTGGCCGACGGAACGACTCGCCGCATTTGTGTCAGCCAAAAAAGTGCTGTGCGCTTCTGCATTGCCGATGCTCAAATGAAAAATGCCTTCGTCAATAGCGGAAACCTTCACCGCCAGCGGTTCGTTTTGCGCCAGCACGCAACTCGCGCCAGTACTGATAAGAATCAATCCTATCAGAAAACTGTTTTTCAGAAAAAGCCGGCGCCTATTCAGCACGGAGCCAGACGCAGTACAGTTTCCTGCGAACATAGGATTCTGTACTAAAGCCGAAAGTATTGAGGTGGTTGTCAGGATTAAACTGGCGGATAATTGCAGAATCGGTTTGCAGATTTTCATTTGCGAAATGGAACCGTCAGGCTTATGTCATCTACGTAACCGCGGTACCCGCCCAAACCGTTAGGCTGGCTATAGCCGAGATCAATCCGGTTTATGGTTTTGCCGGCCAGAGGCGTTAAATCCACCGTGACGTAATTCCAGTTATCGAGTTGCAGGACGCCAACCTGATTGCCCGGATTTGCTTGAACGCCATATTGATTGGTCAGTCCGCTGTCGCGAAGGGTTGAGCCGTCTGAAAAAATGACGTCCAATGCGACATAAGCACTATTGTTCCCGGATGTCAGATTGATGTTCGCGCTGCTTTGAGGGAAAATCCAATATGAGAAATGCATTCCGGGTGAGACGGCAATGTTTTGTTTGCTCACGTCGAATATCTTCATATAGGCATGGCATGGCGATCCGCCTTTGGCCGTTCCTGAATACATGATCGCTCTGCTGCCGCTTTGGGCGTTTTCGTTTCGTATTGCGAGTTCCGGCCCTGATACGGTGTTTACAATGGGACCGACACCGACGGTGCCACCGCCTGGTGGGCTAGAGTCAACCGTGTCCGTCCAAGTGGGCTGAATATCATTGGTTTCCAGGCCGGTACCCCAAACATATGTTCCGGCCTGCGGCGAGGCCATCCCATCAGTGTAGGAAGGCGGCAGGTCGGAAGGGTTGCATCCCCAATTGCTGTTTGGAGTGGGTTCCAAAGTGAATTCGAGTGCACCCCCGTGGGCAATTTGACTAAAGCGGATCCAGGAAGCGTTCGACAACTGTCCATTCACGGCAAGGCTTTGCACGTGAGGGTCATCGTCTCCAGCGTTTTTTGCAGTGATTGTGACATCACCATTTGTAAGGTGGACGATAGCCTGAGGAAAAAGCGGGGCGTTGAGGACGAGAACATCGTCCCCGGGAATTTCCGGATGCATGCCGAGTGCGGCCAGAACGTACAACGACGCCATTTGGCCGAGGTCATCGTTGCCCGGCAAACCGCCAGGAGCTGTGGAAAAGAGTTGAGTCATGATTCGATGAACGATGTCCGACGTTTTCCACGGTTCACCGAGAAAATTGTAGATCCAGGGCGTTTCCGAACAAGGTTCGTTGCCCAAATATGCATACGTAGAACTAAAGCCGCCGTTAAGTTGAGTAAAAAACCTGTCCAACCGGGCTGACGCGGCTTGCGGACCTCCCATTGCACCAATGAGTGAACTTAAATTAAATGGCACCATCCAAACATATTGGTCTGCCGTGCCTTCGACGTAGGCGCCACCGTTGAAATTCGGAAAGCCCTGTGACCACTGTGCGTCAGAATTTCGCAATTGGATGTAACCGGTATTGCGATTGAAAAGATTGCGCCAATTCTGGGCTCGGTTCATTGCCAACGCATAGTTCGTGGTGTCTCCCAGTGCCCAGGCGAACCGCGCAAGGGCCGCGTCGGCGGCACAATATTCGAGCGTCATGGACACTGGCCCATCTCAGCCGCTTTGCGCCGCTGGCACATAGCCGAGATTCAAGTAGTCTCGTTCCGCATCGCGCTCGTGAATACCATTGGACGCTACAACATTTGGATTCACGGCGGCGTTGACCATCGATGCCAGTGCGGACTTGGCATCAAAGTTTGTCCCGCCAAACGCGTAGATGCCGGCAATGATAGGAGTTGCCGGGTCACCCATCATCACGCCGCTATCACCATCGGCGACGCTCCAGCGCGGCATGGTCCCGCATTGTTTGGCGTCCACAACCAGCGACTGCGCCATGTCGCCGGCGCGCGCGGGGTCCATCATGGCGATAAACTGGCATTCATTGCGGTAGATGTCCCATCCCGAAAAATATTCGTATTTGTTAAAGCCGATCGCAGAATGAACCTGGCCGTCGAAGCCGAGGTATTGGCCGTTGACATCACTGACGATGCTGGGCGCCTGCAAGGCGTGGTACATCATTGTGTAGAATGTTGCTAAATCGGTAGGCGCGCCGCCGCTGACTTGAATTTTATTCAGATAAAAATTCCAGATATTGCTAGCGGCATTGACCGCAGCATCAAAACCCGGATTTGTGAAAGAGGACTCCGGACTTTCCTCAGCAAGATTGGCGCGAGCGTTGGCGATACTCACATACGAAAGCGCCGCCCTGGCCAACACAATGCCACCGTCAGGCAAGTCGAAATTCAAATAGACGCCAGCCCGCGAGCCTAAGGAATTAGTGCCGCCCGGAGCTAACGTGAGGCCGTTCCAAATGCCGTACGCAGAAAAGGGATGATCAAATATCACGTCGAAGTATAAAACATTATTTTGAGTCGCCCCGCAGAACGGATTTTCGATAGTCCAACCGAAAACTTCCTGCCTGTCCGTATTAATTTGGACGGACGCTTCCAGGTTCCCGGCAGCACTGCTTGCAGCGTTGATAATCATGCCTGCGGTATTCCCAGATGGATAGGTGAAGCGGCCAAAACCGGTCCTAGTCGTCGTGGTCAACTCGGTTCGAATGCCATTGTTAAATTGAACTGAGTAATATCCAGGAGCGGCGGTTTCATTACCGTGCGAGAAGCTGGAAGCAAAGGTATTTCTCCCGCTGCTGCCATCGGTACAAGGTGAGTTTGTTGGCGTACCCAAAATAGGCGTGAATGCGAAGTTGCCGCCGTAATCACAACCCGCGCCGCTCAGATGATCGAGGCCAAATCCAATAATTTGCGACGCGGAATAGATGTAGCCGCCTGATTCCGCAGGAGTGGTATCTGGGCTCCATTGTACCATTCCAAATGGAACTACCGCGCCGGGAAATTCGTCGCCGGTGTTGTCTGTCCCGTTTAATGGCTGTACATTGGTCGTCAGCGTTTGCAGGGGATATGCATGAAGGCGCTGGGGTAGGCTCATAGCCATGCTTGCGCTAAAGGCAAGGAGAAGAACGATTCGTCGAGACGGCTGAACCGCGCGGCTCTGCTTTCGTTTCATGTTTAGAGTTTAGTCGTACCGCCTTGATCTTTGTTTATTGGCCAACAATCCGGTAAAACGCCGCGTTGTTGCTGAGTGTGACCATGAAATTGGTACCGATGACGGTCCCTCCCAGGTCCTGCCAATCGGGATAGGAGAGATTTGTGCTCATCTGCACCTGGTACGGAGCAATGCCACCCGACCAGTTCAATGTGATACTACCACCTTGTTGAGATATTTCCGGCAGGATGGGCGACGCGGCGGTCACCGGTAGATACATCGTTGCACTGTTGGAAAGTCCTCCCTGATCCGTCACGCTCACGATAAATGTGTTGGTGCCTACATTCGGGGAAAGTGGCTCGCCCGAAAGCGCGCCGTTGGTAGCCATCGACAGCCAGCCCGGGCCGCTGACGAGTGAGAATGTCGGGGTATCACCGTTGTTCGGGTCGGTGGCGTTGGTGGCAATCGTGTTGGAAAAATTCTGGCCGGCCATGATTGACGGCATATTGAACGGATTCACGATGAACGAGGGAGCGCCAGTGACGGAGATATAAACCGTGTCCGTGCTGAACAATCCGCCGGCGTCCGTGACGCTAATCAAGAATGTGTTGGTATTGGCGTTGGTGTTGGCCGGCGTGCCCGAGAGCACCCCGTTCGAGGAAACCGTCAGCCATGAGGGGCCGATGACATTGGCAAATGTCATCGAATAGCCGTTCAAGTCGCTGGCGTTGGTCACGACGTTGGCAGAATAAGCCAGGCCGGCAGTGGCGCCGGGCAGTGTCAACGGATTGACGTTAAACGTCGGCGGCCAATTGGGAACTAGAGTGATCGCGGTGACAATGACACTCGAGTTGTTTGCAATGCCGCCTGTGTTGTTTGGCAATTGGACACTCTGGACTGTTTTGGCGCTGTTGAGCGCAAAGTCATATCCATACAAATAATACGAGCCAAGCGCGGTTGAGCCGTCACTGTCATTGCGATGGCTCATCTCGACGGCTACGGATTCGCCGGGATAATATGACGGCGACGCCCAATCGCTGAAACTTTGCGTATAGGTCATGGTGCTGCTGTCGCTGTAGGTCACGGTCAGGGTTTCCGAGGTCCGGGCTCCGTTCACTGCTGCAGCTAGCATTCGCAGTCGCGAATAATTTCCCGGTGGCAGGAAAACAGTCTGGTTGGTGCTGCTGATGACGTTCGTGGCATTGAGCGTTCCAAAGTCGAAAATGGTGTTGGTCCAAATTTGCCAACTGCCGAGCAACGAACCGGAATATGAATGGCTGCCGCCATTTGCGCCGTCCAGACCACCGGTGGGCGGATTCGTGTATGTTGTGCCGTCTGTGTAAATGCCCGCGCGATTGTAATAAGCAGACAGAGGAACAGGCGTCGAATCAGTGGCCAATTGCATTGCCAGAATGACCAGATTGCTGTTGTTTGGCAGTGCAATGCTTTTCACTGTTTTGGTTTGGTCAAGCGTGAAAATGTATCCGTCCAGCGTGGTATACTGTATTTGTGAAGTTCCGTTACTCTGATTACGATAAGGCATCGCTGTCACAATATTTTCACCGGAATAAGACTGTGGAGTGATCCAATCGCTGAAGCTTTGCGTGAAAGTGGCGGTGGAATTATCTGTGTAAGTCACGGTGAACGTTTGTGATGACTGACTACCATTGACGCCAATGGCCAGAATTTGCAATGTGTTAAAACGCCCGGCGGGCAAATTGATGGTTTGTCCCGCACAGGCAACAACGTCCGGCGCATTGGTCGGCCCAAAGGTAAAGACGAGATTGTTCCAAAAAATGGCCGGGCTGAGCAGGTTCGCTGAATATGAGAATGCGCCTGTATCCAGGCTGCTAGAAAAAGTGCTGCCGTCGATGGCAATTCCAGTGCGATCGTAATAGACGCTCAAGTTAATTTGTGTCGCGCCAGGAATTAGCGTCGGCCCTGCCGACGTGGCGCTCACGGAGGACGAATCGCTGCTTGGCCCACCACTTCCAATAGCGGTGACCTTGTAATAGTAAGTCACCCCGTTGGTCAGGCCAAAATTGGTGAATGAAAGGCCCGTCACCGTCGCCAGCGTCGCATAGTAACCCGTCACCGTCGAAGAACGTTTAACATTGTAAGCCGTGGCGCTGGCGCTCGCGTTCCACGTCAAATTCACAAAACCGTTGCTGCCGGCGGCGGCCGTTAGGCCAGTCGGCACCGATGGCGGCGAATAATCAAATGTCTGCGGCGCGGAAGGATTTCCATTGGCCACAACGACAAGCGAATAGATGCCTGCCGGTAAATTCTGCGGCAGGGTAAATTCCGTGGTAATCACTCGGCTGCCCGTCTGCACGCTAGTGCTGTTCCAGTTAAACGTGCGCCCATAATAGACGTTGCCCGTCGCGTTATTGGTCATACGCACCAGCGGATAATTGCTGTCCATCTGCTCATCGTCCCCGTAAGCTGCTCCTTGAGAAATGCCGTTGAGATTCGTGCCTGTCATTTGGTATGAACCATCTGCATTCTCGGTAATGCTCTTAATGGCCGGCTGGCCGGCAGCCAAAGGCGCGCCAGTGGGAGTGTAGACGTAAAGCGATTGCGAATTTTGCCCGCCCACAAGCAGTACGTTTCCATCTGGCAAATCCAACATGCTCAGTGGAAAGGTCGGGCTGTTGTAACTGCCGCCGCCCGGAGCGCTCACCTGCGTAAAGTTGTTTGTGACATAGTTGTATTCATAAAAATACGTCGGCGAGCCGTAATTGGCAGTCGCCAGGGCGCAAAGAATGTTGCCATCGGCCATCATGGCCGCCGGCGCGTCGTCCGCTCCCAGATTAAGGGAGCCAAAAACCATCGGCGGGCCGGCCACCCAACTGCCCGCGCTGGTCGGCGTGGCGCCCGGTGTGTAAATCGCCGTGTTGGTCGTGGCGCCGATGTAAAATACTTTACCATTGGGGAGCAAATATCCCGAGCCCAATTCGCCATTGTTATCGTAAAGCGGCACTGGAACACCGTTGTCCGAAACCCATTCGTTCAGCGATGGAACATAGTGGCCGGAATTTTCCGAAAAGGAGTCTATGGTAAGAATATTGTCGTTGGCCAATTTTACCCAGCACGCTTCGTCCTGGTTCTGTGTAGACGCCGCCGTCTGCCAAGTGTTGGAAGCAGAGTTGTAAATCAGGATGCCGCCAAATTCACTCACCGGCGGTACCAGCACATTACCATTTGGCAGCATCTTGGACTCGCAATCGGAAAAGCCCACACCCGGCATCGGATCGGGATAAATCCATGTCCAAATGTCTTTCAACGGGTCAAATATTTCACCGTGTTCACCGCCGGCCCCATATTCGCCGCCCGCCACAAACACGTTTCCGTTGGTCAGCAACTGGCTCGCATAAAACAACCGGTTGAAATTCATCGAGGGAAGCTGCTTCCATGTGCCGTTGATGTAACTGCCATGAATGTCAGGCATGAATTGCGCACACTGGCCGCCTGAATTCATGCCCAGGACGGTCCCGTCACTCAACAACAAACAATTATTTATTCCCACAGGCGGCGTGTGCGCCAGCGCCATCCATGGGCCACTGACCTGTGTAGCGGGACTGATGACTACACTGAGATTGTTTAAGTCAATGTCCGCGCCGCTACCATTGGCGATCCGGATTGCATTAAAAGCCTGATTCGCAACTCCGATTCCCGACAGATTTACTCCGCCACTGGTGGTAAATGTCCAGGCACCCGTGTTATACACATAGGTGAAGCTAGCTGTGGCGGGCGTATTCGTATTACCGCCAGTGCCGAAACGACCCGTTGTTGTTCCATCAAGACCCCATTGGTTGCCATTATCAGGCTCTCCGGTGAACTCTTCCTCATTCCCGACAACATTATTCGAATAGCTCGAATAGCCTGTATACAAACTCACCCCGGCAAAACCGCCGCTGTTAGGAAAAGCAGGACCAAAATCAAGCACCTTATAAGAAAGAGTAATCTCCTGCCCCGGCCCAAGAGCGGACGTAAACGCTCCGAAAACAAGGCGCGCAGCGCCTACTGTATTTATGCTATAATTGCTGGTGATTTGAAGCGTCCCGCCAGACTGGCCTTCCAACGTCCCCAATCCGATGTCAGGCGTTTGGCCAATGATGCCAGCCCCAATACTATCGTTAGTAGTAAAGTCAAGGAAGACAGTTGTCTGCGCCTTACATATCGGCGTGGACACCACAAAAATGCCAAGCAGCAAAATTTGCGTTCTGACATAGTTGATCGCCGCTTTTTTAACAAACGAAATGCATTCCCACAATTGATTTGTCATGATTTAAAGGCCCGCAGGATTTGATAGTTCTGTGTATCTGCTGATCACAAAGTCAAGCGATAGAAACCTGCCGGCACGGACACCGGAACCGTCACTTGAAATGTGCCGTTCGTTGCGATTGGTGTGTTGGTAACGTTCACCCAATTCCCGGAAATCAAATTGGTCGAGGATTGGAGGATGCAGGTCAAGAACGCGTTTGTCGGCCAGGAAATGATGTCGTGGCCGCCCGAAGCGTTAATAACCAACGACGGCGGGGGCAACAAACCATAGACATCTACCTGATCGGAAAACGTCGCCACATAGACCCTGCCATTGGCGACAGCGGGAGGAACGAATTTCGCAAGGTTGCCAAGAGAATCGCGCCCCGAGACCATATCCGAGTTCCATAGTTCGTTCGTAACATTCTGCGCGTTATAGGCATGAAGAGTGCCAGCAACAATCGCCTGGTTTGCACTGGAAGTGGTATTTACCGTGGCCCAAACAATTCCCGTGCCCACGTTGGTGTTGTTGGCGGAAAGAGACAGGATACCCCCAGGTGAGCCGGAACCACCAATGGTCATACTCTCGGAATAAGAGTTGGTGTTGAAAAGGCCGTTGGTCAACTTGTACTGCCGCAAGTGAGTGGAGGATGCAGGCCAAATATAAATAAACGAACCATTCGTACAGCTCCACCAGATTGGCGCGCCGTGAAGTTCCCCGCTATTGAGGTTCCAGGTTTGCACGACATTCGTATCGGCGTTGCCCAGGCTCAGCCCGCCCATTTTGTCGCGATTAACCAGATAAAGTACGCCTGCTTTGCCGCCGCTGATCCCCAGCGATGTACCCGGAATCAACAACATCCCTGCGTCGCCGAGGTCAATATCGCTATTGTTAAGGGCCTGCCAGTTATAGGGAATAAAATAGCTGGTCACTTGCATCGTAGCGTTGCTGGGAGTGAGCTTTAAAAAACTCTCGCCATAATCGCCACTCGGATCCACCGTCCCGTTGCCCACCGTGACGTAAATATTTCCGTTTGAGTCCACGTTCGGCGCCTGACCGCTCATCCAGATGCCGGCTTCAGAACCATTAGGCGAATCGTTCCATACCGCAGATTGCTCAAGGTTCGTCACGTTATAGCCGATCACCCAGCCATGATAGGGCGTGTTATCACCGTGCGATGCCCAGGTGACATAAACATACCCATTTGCCAGCGCCAAACCCGGGCGCTGATTCTGCCGAAGTGGATCGAAGTTGATCATGGTGCCACCGTCGCCCGTACCGGGATAACTCGCCGTGATTACAACCGGGCTGTTCGGTTGTTCCGCGCCAGTCGCGACGTTCAGCGCATGCAAGCGCTGCACGAAATTCGTCGTGCCACCGGATATTTCCTTTGTGCGAACGACCACATACAACGTATGATTCACCGGATCAATAACCGGCGTGCCCACGATGCCAAAGCTGCCGGCAAAATCGTGGTAATTGCCGCCACCGGCGCCTACGGCATCTTCATCTGAAATATTTGGCGGCACGATATTCGGCGGCGATATGAAACTGTCTCTCCAATACGGCTGCGTGACGGTCGAGTTGTCAGCGTCGTAGGCGTAAACGCTGTCATTCACGGTGGCCACGATCAGAAGATTGTGTGAACCGCGCCCCAGAATGCTGACATTTGTCATGATCAGTGGTTGGGCGTAAATCTGGTCGTCCACCGGAAGAGTGTAGAGCAGTCCAAAGCCATTTGTGTTGACGTCAGCAACGTTCAAGGTCGTTTCATTTAAATTGTCGCCCGAGCGATTGCCATCGTTATGCTGCGTCAACACTGCAACATATGGCCACGGGAAATTTGTTGCGACAGTCGTAAACTTTTCGGAGGGAGCCCCCCATCCTGCGCCGGCGGCATTCACGGCTTCGGCGGCAAAGTAAAATGTGGAATTGGGAGTTAAGTCGGTGATAGTCTGTTCGAAAGCTCCGTCCTGAAGTCCAAGCGAAATGCTGTTTGCCCACGAAGAAGCAGTCGTACCGCCATCGGTCGGGCCGTAGAAAAGTGTTACCGTTGGCGTCGCCCCTCCTGGTTTCACGACTTTGCCATTTAATGTCGCAATGGAACCTTGAACGCTCGAAGCGGGCTGGTTTGACACGATAGGAACCGTAAGTTGCGGCGTAGTGAACGTAAATGAAGGCGTGGCCCAATTCGTGCCACCTCCATTCACTGCTTCTGCGGTGAAATAAAAAGTGGTAATTGGGGATAACGATGAAATTGGTTCTGAAAATGGGCCGGTTTGGCCACCGATTGCTACATTGTTGGACCAGTTTGCAGCGACGGCCCCGCCATCCTTCGGGCCGTAAAACAGCGTGACGGTTGGAGTTTCGCCACCGGTTCCGGTTACCTGGCCGTTGAGCGTCGCGCTCATTGCCTGTACGTCC
>Ga0210390_10002930_pt1 | contig 14846 bp, 18 predicted proteins | sample IncBWH11OmetaG_FD_161050 | JGI IMG/M metagenome (GOLD analysis project Ga0210390, IMG submission 161050) | Forest soil microbial communities from Barre Woods Harvard Forest LTER site, Petersham, Massachusetts, United States - Inc-BW-H-11-O ...
GAATGGCGGCGGGATGAACGGCGGCGGCATGTTCGCCGGCTCGGGGTTCGGGTCGGCCCAACCGGCGACCGACTCGCCGGGCGGCGGCACGTCCCACACCTATCAGTGCGTGACGCCGGTCGGCCGCTGCGCGTTTGTGGCGCCGGCGGCGCTGCGCGACAATTCGTTGCGCAGCGGCGCCGACTGCGCCTGTCCCGACAACCGGCAGACGAGGGGCCGCATCGAATAGGGCTTGCTCGGCTGCCGGCCTACTCGAAGCTGATCCTGCCGGAGCCGTTGACCTGGGTGCTGCGCGCCTGCGGGTTGCCGTAGACCGAGATCGAGCCCGCGCCCGAAATTTCGGCGACGATTTGACGCCGCGCCTCGACCTCGGCGCTCCCCGAGCCGTTCAGGCTGACATTCGCGGAATCGGCGGTCAGCTGGCGGGCGGACAGGTGGTTCGAACCGCTCATATGCGCGGTCACCGCCGAGACGCTGCCGCTCAGCACCGCGGTGTTGGAGCCGTTTAGCGAAACCGACAGCGGCCCGCCGCCGAGCCCCACGCCGTCGATCCGGTTGCTTCCCGAGGCGGAGATGTCGGTGACGTTCGGCGACGTCACCGTGACCTTGATGCGCCCCTCGACCGAATAGGACCGGTCGGTGTAGATGTCGAGCCGGCCGTCCGCCACATCGGTCCTGACGATCGGCAGCAGGTTCTTGTCGGCCTCGACCGTCAGCCCGGGCGGCCCGATCTGGATCGTCAGCGCAAAGGCGCCGTCGGCGTTGACCGCCGCGACCGGCGCGATGCCGCGCGTCTCCGACGCGGGCTGCCCGTCCCCGACCACCCGCCCGCCCGCAGGCGCGACGTCGACCGCGACCGTGTTCCCGCTGACCGTGACGCTGCCGCCCTCGTGGCTCACGCTGACGTTGTTCTGTTGGATGACGGTCTGCGACCAGGCGGCGCTGAACGCGAACGACGCCGTCACCGCCACGACTGCTGCCCCCGCCGCATGTCTCATCCGACCTCGCTGCCCTGTCCAACTGGACGAGGGGCTGCGATAGCACGCCGCCCGTCGGCGGACAACCGCGTCAATGCCCAGCCGGGCGCGGAGGGCGCGGCTCATTTCCTTGGCGGTGCAGCGGTCGCGGAACCGCCGCGTTAGCGGCTCCGTTGACCGGCATATGCCCCGATCGGGAGGGTTCGATGGTTCGCGTATATGCCCGCACGGCTGTTGTCGCTGTCGGCTTGCTGTCAGGCACCGCGCTCGCGGGCGCGGCGCTGGCGCGGACGGCGGCCCCGGCTGGTTCGCCCGCCAGTTCGGCCCAGGTGGCGCCGGCGCAGCACGTGCTGAGCAAGGCCGACCGGGATTTTGTCGACAATGCCGCGCGCGGCGGGCTTGCCGAGATCGAGCTCAGCAAGCTCGCCAATAAATCGGTCAACCCCGATGTCCGGCGTTTTGCCGACAAGATGATCACCGACCACACGAAAGCCAACGCGCAGCTGACGACGATCGCCAAGACCGACGGCTTGACGCCGCCCGACACGCTCGACATCGAGCATCGGCGCCTGCGCGACAAGCTCGCCAACGAGCACGACGGAAGTTTCGACCGGGACTACGCGCATGCGATGGTCGGCGACCATGACCAGGCGATAAGGCTGTTCCAGCGCGAGGAGCAGTCGGGCGGTAACGCGCAGCTGCGCGAATTTGCCCGCAACACGCTGCCCACCCTGCAAGAGCACCGCAGGATGGCAGGTGAGCTGGCGAGCAAGGTCGGCGCCACGGCCGCCCGCTAGTGCGGTAAACCGGAAGTTCAAAGGATTATGTTCCAGCACTTGTCCTTCGCTTTGCCGGCGAAGGCCGGTATCCACAGCCGAGGCGGATCCCGAGCCCCGTCGGGAAAGTCAACGCTAGATATCGCGAACTTCTGGGTCACGACGCTGGGCGGGTGAGCAGAGCGTATTTCGGTATTTCGGTATAAGGCGGGAGGTTTTATGGCGGCACGGCTAGTCGTCGGCCTGTTTGCGTCGAGCGGGATCGCGCTTGACGCCTACCATCGGCTGCGCACCGAAGGATTTCCGGGCAACCGGCTCGCCCATCGCGTCCTAAAGGAGACCGGGCCGGTGCCGCCGACCGTGCGGGCCGAACTCGAGGCGCTCGAGGTCGACCCGATGGTGTGGGGCGACGTGCGCCACAGCTTTGCGCGCTTTGTCCACAACGGCGAGACCGCGGTCGTGGTCGAGGCCGCGGATGACGCCGAGGCCGAGGCGGCCTCGGAGATCCTGGGGCTTTACGCCCCGCTCGCGGTTGACGCCGTGCCGCTTCAGGGGACGGGCCCGGCGGTCTGACCGCCGCGCCCCCAGAGGCTGCCTGGGCGGTTAGGCGGTGTGCGCGAGATCTTTTGGCAGGAGCTCGGCGCGGTAGGTCGGCCGCAGCACGTCGAGCTTCATCGGCACCGGCGTGCCGAGCCAGATCGCGTTCTTGCTGTGGTCGTCGTAGGAGCTTTCGGTCAGCGGGTGGACGAGCACGTCGAGGCCCTCGCGGTTCAGCATCAGCCACGGCACGACGTTCCGGAACTCCTCGACCTTGAAGATCACGTTGAACTGCGAGATCGGGTGCGGGCCGGCCGGCGCGTCGCTGAAGCCGCCGGGCTCGACGGTGAACGTGTCGATGATCGTCTGGCGCAGCTTCGTCGCCAGCGGCTTCGTCGCGGGGTCGTAATAGACGTGGGCGTGATAGCCTCTGATCTCGGTCATCTGGATGCTCCCGGCGCAATCGCCGAAATGATGATTTTGCGAGAGGTAGATTCTCGCAGAGCGCCGCCCGGCATGCAACAGCGGAGCGGTCGGGCAGCCGGGCGCCACCACCGCTGTCCGGTTCCGCGGCGGCGATTGCAGGATCGCCCCGAGCCTCTATTTTTGGCTGTCGTCACCGGGCTCGTCCCGGTGATCCACGTCCTTCTACCACCCCGATCGGGCACGTGAATGGCCGGAACAAGTCCGACCATGACGACTTCGCGGGAGTGATTGTTTCGTGCATCCAGACTTGAACCCGGCGGCCGGGGCGCCACCGGGCGCGGCCGGATTTTATCGCGTTTGACGGTGGGGTCATGCTGCCTTACCGTCTGCGCCATGTGAGCGAACGCTCGCCCGAGCCGCGGAGGACATGATGGACGGCATCGCACTGACCGGTCTCGACAGCATCACCGCACCGCTCAATTTCCTCGAGCCGATGGCGGAAAAGCCGGTCGCCTACAATTACGAGCCGCCGGCCGGCACGCCGGTGCGCACCGGCCGCAACGTCGAGCACCAGGTCCCGATCCGCGACGGGCGCCCGGTGGTCGACCGGCTGTCGCTCGACCGCGAAGGCTTTGTGCTGCTGCGCCGCCCGACCGCGGTCACGAATTTTTACGACGAGGAGCAGGTCAAGGCGGTCTATTACCCCGAATGCGAGCGGGTCATGGTGGAGGCGACCGGTGCGGTGCGGGCCGTCGCGTTCGACCACATCGTGCGCAACGCCGCGCTGTCGGCGAAAGACAAGACGATCAAGATCCCGGCCAAGCGCGTGCACAACGACTACACCGCCTGGTCGGCGCCGCAGCGGGTCCGCGACCTGATGGGCGACGAGGCCGAGGAGCTTCTGAGACACCGCTTTGCGATCAACAATTTGTGGCGGCCGATCCGCGGCCCGGTGCTCGAATCGCCGCTGACCTTGTGCGACGCGCAGAGCCTCGAAGAGGAAAACCTGGTCGCCAGCGACTTGAAATACCCGGACCGCACCGGCGAGACCTACGCGGTCACCTACAATCCGAACCAGCGCTATTACTACTTCCCGAGGATGCGGGCCGACGAGGCGGTGCTGATCCGCTGCTACGACTCGGCATTGCAGGGTGCGGCCCGGTTTTCCGCGCATACCGGCTTCGACGACCCGACCTCGCCGCCCGGGGCGCCGCCGCGCGAGAGCCTCGAGGTCCGCATGCTGGTGTTCTTCCCGCCCGGCGCCTGATCTTCCTCCCTGCCGGCGTCGTCACACCGAGCGCGGGCCGAAGGAGGGGCAGGGCATGGGCGCGCTCGACGGTCGCGTCGCATTGGTGACGGGCGGCAGCAAGGGCCTCGGTGCCGCGACCGCCCGCCTCTTCGCGCAGGCCGGGGCGAGGGTCGTCGTCACCTTCGCCAATGACGTTGAGGAGGCCGGGCGGCTGGTCGCGAGCCTCTCCGGCGCCGGTCATCGAATGAGCCGCGCGCCGGCGCAGGACACCGGCTCGATCGAACGCCTCGCCGCCGAGATCGGCGACACCGAGGGCCGGCTCGACATCCTCGTCAACAATGCCGGCAGCACCCGGGTCATCCCGCACGCCGACCTGCGGGCCCTCGACGACGCGTTTTTCGACTTTGTGCTCGCGGTCAACCTGCGCGGCCCGTTTGCCGCCGTGCGCGCCTGCCGCGCGTTGCTCGAGGCGAGCGGCCGGGGGCTCGTCGTCAATGTCGGCTCGGTCTCGGGGGTGCGCGGCGGCGGCAGCAACGTCGCGTACGCCGCGGCCAAGGCCGGGCTTCACACGATGACGATGTCGTTGGCGCGGGCATTGGCCCCGGCGATCCGCGTCGTCGCGGTCGCGCCGAGCCTGATGGAGACGCCGATGACCGGGATGTGGACCCCGCAGCAGCGCGCGCAGCGGATCGCCAGCAACCCGCTGAAGCGGATCGCCGATCCGGAGGAGGTGGCGGCGGTGATATTCGGGCTCGCGACAACGATGACCTTTGTCAACGGCGTGGTGATCCCGGTCGACGGCGGCAGCCTGCTATAACCGGCGCCGCCGGAGAGGCCCGGGCAAGCGGCTCCGGGCTTGTCAGCCGACGCCGTACTGGCGGATTGCCGCGTCGCTGAATTTGAGGCCGAGGCCGGGTGCGGTCGGCATCGCCAGCACCCCGTTCTCGGGGACCGGCACCTCCTCCCACAACCGGAACAGGCGCGGCATGTACTCGACGGTCAGCCCGTTGGGCGCGGCGCCGACCAGGTGGACGTGGATCTCCGGCACACCGTGGCTGACGACCGGCAGGTTGAACGCCTCCGCCATGCCGGCGATCTTGAGCCATGGCGTCACCCCGCCCGAGCGCACCTGGTCGATCATGACGATGTCGACCGAACGCGCCTCCAGCATGTGCCGGAACGGCACGATGCCGTAGAGGTACTCGCCGCCGGCGACCGGCGTGGAGAGCGCCGCGGCGACGCGCGCCAAGCCGGCATAATCGTCGTGCGTCGTCACGTCCTCGAGCCAGTAGAGGCCGACCCCGGCATCCTCGACGCGCCGGCCGATGTCGATCGCCTGCTCCGGCCGCCAGCGCTGGTTGATGTCGCACATCAGATCCATGTCCGGGCCGACCGCCTGGCGGATCAGCCGGGCCTGCTCGACCTCGCGCGCCGGCGACGTGACGCCGGGCAGGCCGAGCTGCATCTTGGCTTGGCGATGGCCTTTTTCGCGTAATCTCTGGGCCGCGGTCAGCGCCTCGTCGAGCTTGAGCCCGCGGCGCAAGGCACCGCTCGCATAAGTCGCGATATGGTCGCGACCGCCGCCCAGGAGCTTCCACAACGGCAGGCCGAGCGCCTTCCCCTTGATGTCCCACAGCGCCAGGTCGATCGCCGACATCGCCATCGTAAAGATGCCGGCGGGGCCGGCGCTGACCGCGGCGGCGCGCAATTTGGCCGCCACCGTCTCGACCCGCAGCGGGTCCTCGCCGACCGCGAGCGCACCCAGCTCGTCGACCGCGTGCCTTAGGGTGCGGGTCAGCGCACCGCCGAAATAGGTGACGCCCAGCCCCTCGACGCCGTCGTCGGTGCCGAGCCGCAACCAGACGATCGGGTTCTTGGCGTTCGGGTTTTCGGAAAAGCCGGCAAGCGGCTCGTCGTTCGGCAATGCCACGATGCCGGTTTCGATTTTGGTGATTTTCATCTGGTGCCCGCCTATTGATGAACCGCCTCCAGCTTATGGCCGTCGAGATCGAAGACGAAAGCCGCATAATAGGTGGCGCCGTATTGCGGACGCAGCCCCGGTTCGCCGCAATCGACGCCGCCGGCGCGGAGTGCCGCCGCATGGAACGCGTCAACCGCGTCGCGGCTTGGTGCCTTGAAGGCAACATGAAACCCCGCGCCTGGCGGTGCCGCCTCTCCCGGCTTTACGAACAGCGCCAGCTTGTCTCCGCCGCCGCGTTCCCCAAAGCCGACCGCGTGCGGCTTGGTCCACAGCCGGACGTATCCAAGCGGCGCCAACACCTCGTCATAGAATGCGGCGGCGAGTGTCAGCTTTTCGACCCCAAACGACATGTGTCCAAGCAACGTTTTTGCTCCCGCTGAAGATGAATTGCTTCACGTCGACAGGTTGTCGCCACCCCGCGAAAGCGGCGTCCAGGAAGCGCGCTAGTGCCGGAAGACGAGCGCGGCGGCGATCGCCACCAATGCCGCCGCGGCGAGCCACAACGGGATCACCGCGAGATAGGCGCGTTTGGCCTGCTCCTCCGCGTGGGACGCGATCGACTCGGCGTGCAGCAAAACCCCGTCGCGCGAGACGTCGCCGATCAACGTGTCGAGGTTCGCGACAATCCGCGGCAGCCGCTCGGCGATGCCGGCGATCGTCTCCAGCCGCTGGCGCAATTGCGCCTCGGGCCCGCGATTGTCGCGCATCCAGCGTTCGATTAACGGCTGCGCCATGGTCCATATGTTGACCTCGGGGTCAAGCCGGCGGCCGACGCCCTCGACCAGCACCATGGTCTTTTGCAGCAGCAGCAGTTGCGGCTGGGTTTCCATGTCGAACTGCTCGGTCACCCGAAACAGCTGCGCCAGCAGGCGGGCGACCGAGATGTCCTGCAAGGGTCGGCCGAGGATCGGCTCGCCGATCGCGCGGCACGCCTGGGTGAAGGCGTCGATCGACCGGTGCCGGGGCACGTAGCCCGCGGCAAAATGCACCTCGGCGACCCGGCGGTAGTCGCCGGTCAGAAAGCCGACCAGCATGTCGGCGAGGTACCAGCGGGTGTCGCGGTCGAGCCGCCCCATGATCCCGAAATCGATGACGACGATCGCCCCGGTCGGGTCGACAAACATGTTGCCGGGGTGCATGTCGGCATGAAAGAAGCCGTCGCGGAACACCTGGTTGAAAAACGCGCCAGCCGCCTTCGCCAGGACTTCCTCGACGCGGTGGCCGGCGGCGATCAGCCCGGCGCGGTCGTCGATGCGCACCCCTTCGATCCGCTCCAGGGTCAACACGCCCCGGCCGGTGCGCGCCCAGTCGATGCGCGGCACCCGAAAGCCGGGGTCGCCGGCGAAATTTTCGGCGAGCTCGGAGGCGGCGGCGGCCTCGAACCGCAAATCCATCTCAAAACTGACGATCTCGGCGAGGGTGCGCACCACCTCGATGGGCTTCAACCGGCGTGCCGGCGGGTAGAGCCGCTCGATCAGCACCGCGAGCCACAAGAACAGGTCGAGGTCGCGGGCGAAGGCTTCCGCGACACGCGGCCGGAGCACCTTGACCGCCACGTCCTCGCCGTCGACGGTGCGGGCGAAATGGACTTGCGCGATCGACGCGGCGGCGACCGCGGTCGCGTCGAACGAGGCGAACAGGGCGTCGAGCGGCAGCCCAAACTCGGCTTCGACCGCGGCGCGCGCGGCCGCTCCCGGAAACGGCGGCAGCCGGTCCTGCAGGCTCGCGAGGTCGGCGGCGATCTCCTCGCCCAACAGGTCGGCCCGCGTCGACAGCATCTGGCCGAGCTTGATAAAGCCCGGGCCGAGCTCGTCGAGCGCCGCCGCGAGCCGCTGGCCGGGGCGCGCCGCGGTGCGCCCGCGCCGGCGGGCGAACATGGTCGCGACGCGCAGGTAGGGCCCGACGACCGGGATTTCGGCGAACAGGAACAGCGCGTCGTGGCGCGCCAGGGTCAGCCCGATCGCGGCCAGCCGGGCGAGATTGCGCAGACTGCGCAGCAGCCCGAATTTGGGCGGCGCCGTGTCAAAGCCGCCAGGCCGAATGAAGCGCAGCAATGCCCCCTGTCAGGTTGCGGTAGCGGACCTGCCCCAGCCCGGCGCCGGCGATCAGCAGGGCGAGCTCGCCCTGGCGCGGAAAACCGCGGATGCTTTCGACGAGGTAGGTGTAGGCGTCGCGGTCGCCGGTCACGATCTGGCCCAGCGCCGGCACCACGTGAAAGCTGTAGAGGTCGTAGAGCGGCTGCACCAGCGGGCTCGCTTCGGGCGTGAACTCGAGGCACATGAAATGCCCGCCGGGCCGCAGCACGCGTCGCGCCTCGGCGAGCGCCGCGGCGTAACGGGTCACGTTGCGCAGCCCGAAGGCGATCGTGTAGAGGTCGAAGCTGCGGTCGGCGAAGGGCAGCCGCTCGGCGTCCGCGGCCAGCCACTCGACACCGTGCAGCACGCCCTGGTCGAGTGCCCGCGCCCGGCCGATCTCGAGCATGCGCTCGTTCACGTCGCAGACGACGGCGCCGCCCTCGGCGGACATGCCGGGCTCGGGCACGAGCCGCGGCAGCGCGCGCAGCGCGACGTCGCCGGTGCCGCCGGCCACGTCGACCAGGCGTTGACCCGGCCGCGGCTTGAGCCGCGCCACCATCTCGGCTTTCCACAACCGGTGGACGCCGCCGCTCATCAGGTCGTTCATCAGATCGTAGCGGCTGGCGACCTTGTCAAAGATCGCGCGCACCACCGTCGCCTTCTCGCCCTCCGCCAGATGGCGATAGTCGCGCGCCGCGGTGCGGCTTGTCTCGTGCTCGCTCATCGGGCAGGAAGATACCGCCATCGGCTCGCGCGCGCCACGCCGCGGCCAACCAGCGGCGGATACCTTTGTCAAATGCCCGAGCTGCCCGAAGTCGAGACAGTGCGGCGCGGCCTCGCGCTGAAGATGACCGGCCGGCGGATCGCGCGCGCGGAACTGCGCCGGCCCGACCTGCGCCGGCCGTTTCCGCCGGAACTCGCGGAGCGCCTGCGCGGCGCGCGGATCGGCGCGCTCAAGCGGCGCGGCAAGTACATCCTGATCGAGATCGGTGCCGACGGCTTGCTTTTGCTGCATCTCGGCATGTCGGGGCGGATCACCGCCGGCGACGCGGGCGTGCCGGCGGCATTGCACGACCACGTCGTGCTGACCCTCGACGACGGCACTGTCGTGACCTTTAACGACGCGCGCCGCTTTGGCCTGCTCGACTACGTCCGCCGCAGCGAGGCGGAGCGCCACCCGCTGCTTGCCGGGCTCGGCCCCGAGCCGCTCGGCCCCGATTTCGACGGAGCCTACCTCGCCGGGAGGCTCGCCGGCCGGATGACGCCGATCAAGGCGGCGCTGCTCGACCAGCGCACCGTTGCCGGGCTCGGCAACATCTATGTCTGCGAGGCGTTGTACCGCGCGCGCCTGTCGCCGCGGCGGCTTGCGGCAACGGTCGGCCGCGGCCGCGCCGAACGGCTCGTCGCGGCGATTCGCGCCGTGCTCGACGAGGCGATCGAAGCCGGCGGCTCGTCATTGCGCAACTACGTCCAGGCGAATGGCGAGCTCGGCTATTTCCAGCATCGCTGGGCGGTCTACGGCCATGAGGGCGAGCCCTGCCCCGGCTGCGACTGCGGCGAGGCGGTGCGCCGCATCGTCCAGTCCGGCCGTTCGACGTTCTTCTGCGCCAAACGCCAGCGTTAAGGGAGAAGCAAGGATGAGCGAGGAACGCAGTTATCGGAACGTCCTCGTCGAGCGCCGGGGCGCCGTCGGGGTCGTCACCCTAAACCGGCCGCAGGCGCTGAACGCGCTGAACGCGGCGCTGGTCGGCGAGCTCGCCGCGGCGGTCGACGAGCTCGAGCACGACGACGCGATCGGCGCGATCGTGCTGACCGGCAACGACAAGGCCTTTGCCGCCGGCGCCGACGTGAAGGAAATGGCGGACAAGACCTATCCCGCAACCTATCTCGACGATTTCATCACGGTCGGCTGGGAGCGGGTGGCGCAGTGCCGCAAGCCGGTCGTCGCGGCGGTCGCCGGCTTCGCGCTCGGCGGCGGCTGCGAGATCGCGATGATGTGCGACATCGTCGTCGCCGCCGACACCGCGCGCTTCGGCCAGCCCGAGATCACCCTCGGCACGATCCCCGGGGCTGGCGGGACCCAGCGCCTCGCGCGGTTTGTCGGCAAGGCGAAGGCGATGGACCTGTGCCTGACCGGGCGGATGATGGACGCCGCCGAGGCCGAGCGCGCCGGGCTCGTCAGCCGCGTCGTGCCGGCGGCCGAGCTGCTGACCGAGGCGGTCAAGGTCGCCGAGCGGATCAGCGAGATGTCGCGGCCGATCGCGATGATGGTCAAGGAAGCGGTCAACCGGGCCTTCGAGACGAGCTTGGCCGAGGGCGTGCGCTTCGAGCGCCGGGTGTTCCACGCGACCTTTGCGACCGAAGACCGCAAGGAAGGCATGGCCGCCTTTGTCGAAAAGCGCAAACCCGCCTTCCGCAACCGCTGACCCGGCCGGAAAAGGTGAACCGCCATGACGCGGGATCCCACTGATCGCGGCTTGCCGCCGATCCTCGCCGGCAAGGACTACGACGCGGCATCGGTGTTCGAGGCCGCCAATCTGCTGCGCGAGGCCCGCCGACAAAAGAGGGTCGCCGAGATCCCGGTGCCCGAGATCTGCGTGCTCGATCCCGAGGCGACATTCTGCGCGCGTTGCGGCGGTCAGGGCGCGCCGCGCGGTCTTCGGGCTGGGCCTGCTATCACACCGAGCTCTACGAATTCGACCACGAAGGCGAGCGGTTCGGGATAATCGGCTGCGCCGTCGGCGCCTCGTTCGCGGTGCTGCTCGCCGAAGAGCTGTTCGTGTCCGGCTGCCGCTTTCTGGTCAGCGTGACCTCGGCCGGGCAGATCGATCGACGCGGCGCCAGCCCCTACTTCGTGCTGATCGACCGGGCGTTGCGCGACGAGGGCACGAGCTACCATTACCTGCCGCCGGCCGAATTCGCCGAGGCCGACCGCCGGCTCGCCGCGGCGGCGATGGAGGGGTTGCAAGGCATCGGGCAGACAGTCTATCGCGGCGCCGCGTGGACCACCGACGCACCCTTTCGCGAGACCGCAGCGGCGATCGAGCGGGCGCGCGCCCGCGGCATTCTCGCCGTCGAAATGGAGGCGGCGGCGCTCTACGCCTTTGCCGCCGCGCGCGGCAAGCCGGTGCTGTGCTTCGCCCACGTCACCAACCAGATGGCGATCGTCAGCGGCGATTTCGAAAAGGGTGAGGAGAACGGCAGCGCCGCGGCACTCGCCGTCATCGCCGCCGCAACCCGCGGCTGGCGGGCGGCGGAAAAGTCGGCCGGAACGATTTGAGCGACGGCTGCCCGGCGACGATGGCCGGGACTTCGACCGTCGGCCCACCGGATGGGAGCAACGCACAATGACGCCGAACCCGTTGACCGATTTCGTCCATTTCATGCTGCGACCGGGATGGCCGACCTACGTCTTCTGGGTATTGTTGATCGCCAGCGTCGCGATCGCGGTTTATTGCCTCGCCAGGATGCCCGCGCAACGGCGCGCCGTTCATCTTGGCAATTGGGCCTGCCGGGTCCTCATCGGCGGAATGTGGTGGCAGCAGACGTTGTGGAAGTTGCCGCCCTATTACACCGACGACGGCAAACCCTCCGGCACAAACGAACTCGCCCACTATCTGACGGTCGAGGGAAAATCGGCCGCCATCCCGTTGTTGAAGGATTTCGTCAACCACGTGGTCTCGCCGCATTTCTCCCTGTTTGCGCCGATCGTCTACGCCGCCGAGGCGCTGACCGGCGTGTCGCTGATCCTTGGTCTCTTCGTCCGGCTGTGGGGGGTGATCGGCGCATTGCAGTTCCTCAATCTGTGGCTCGGCCTCTACAACGACTGGTACGAGTGGCCGTGGACCTATTTCTTCGCATTCGTGCTTATGGTCATCTTTGCCTTGCATCATTACGGCCGCAGCCTCGGCGTCGACGCGATCCTGACCGCGCGGCCGCGCCGCAGCCGGCTGCTCGATTGGGTTAGCTGAGCGGACGGGAACGACGCCGGTACACGGCTGCGGCAGGTGCACCCTGAGCGCGGTTACGGGTCAAGTTGCACGGCGCTCACCCCTCCTCCCCTCAAGAGGGGAGGGCCTCGATAAGCACGCCGATTTGCACCGCCGCCCCCTCGATGGGGGCGGGTGGGGGTGACGCACGCCGAGCACGTCGACTCGGTCGAAAACCGGTCTACGGCCGGCGCGGGTTGCGGCGGGCGGCAAACGCCTCGCGGACATTGGCGAAAACAGGGTGCAGCGGGCGACAGGCTGATTGGGCCCCGTATTCGCCGCGCTCGGCCGCGAGCTTTTTGGCGAGGCGCAGGCGTGGGCTTTGGGTAGCGTGTCCGGAGACGCCGTGCTTGTGGCTGCCCATACCGCCGCGGCCCTGCTGCATGCCGGCCTCGTCCAAACGCACCCTGGCCTCTCAGCGCGGCTTGTCGCCCCAGACGACGTAGCGGTTGCGCCGCCGCGGCTCCAGCCCTTCCTCGACCATGCGCTGCACCTGCGCGTCCACGAGGTCGGTGAGCGGGTCGCTCGCGACATCGACGAGGCTGTGGGCGCGCAACAACGTCTCGATCTCCTCGCGCGGCCGGCCGCCGAGAAACGGCAGCCGGTCGCCGATCGCGTCGTATTCGGGGCTGGTGCGCGCGTTTTCCTGGCAGCCCGGCTGGGCGCCCGCAACCCGGTCGCTGCCGTCGAGCACCGCGCCGTCGACGATAACGAGCCGCGCGCCCGGCCGCAGCACGCGCAGCCAATCGTCGACCGCGGCTTCGGGGTGCGGCAGGGTCCACAAGACGTGCCGGCTGATCACCAGGTCGAAGCTCGCCGGCGCGAACGGCATCTGCTCGGCGTCGCCCTGCTCGAAGCGCACGGCGAAACCGAGTTCGGCTGCCTTGCGCTCGGCCCGCTCGATCATCGACGGGGCGAAATCGAGGCCGGTCACGCGATGCCCGCGCCCGGCGAGCTCGAGGCTGAGAAACCCGGTGCCGCAGCCGACATCGAGCGCGTCCAACGCGCCGTGCCTCGGCAGGACAAGGCCAAAGATGCGGTCCCAGGCGGCGTGCTCGGCCGCGGTGCGGATGCTGTGGCCGAAATCCTCGTCGAAATGCGCCGCACGCCGGTCCCAGTGGGCGGCGACCTGCTGTTTTACCGGGTCGGAATGCAGTGACGACATTGGCGGTGTCCTTGTTCTTGCGACGCCCTCAGGTCAGTCCGGCGACCTCGGCGAGCGCCTCGACCTGCTCGAGGTAGCGCGAGACCGGGTTCAGCAAGAGGTGGTTGGCGCCCATTGCCACCAGCTCTTCGAGCCGCTCGCGAACTTGTTCCGGGGTGCCGTGGATGCCCGAGGCGTCGGTCCCCTCGGGATTGTGGTAGACCTCGGTGAACCAGCGGTGCAGCTCGGCGCGCGCCGCCTCGGGACGGTCGTCGACCGCCATGAACAGCCGTTTCGAGATCGGGAAGCTCGTCCGGTCGCGCCCGGCCTCGTCCAGCGCCGCGCGCAGGATCGGCACCGACTGGTTGAAGGCGGCGATGCTCGAGCCGCCCGAGCCCATCCAGCCGTCGGCCATAAAGCCGGCGCGCCGCACCGCATTCGGGTGCCCGACGCCAAACCAAATCGGCAACGGCTTTTGCACCGGCTTTGGCGTCATCGTGGCGCCCGCGAGCTGGTACATCCTTCCGTGAAAATCGACGCGCGGCTCGTTCCAGAGCGCCCGGATCAGCTCGACATCTTCGCGAAAGCGCCGCACGCGGGCCTCGCGCGGGACCTGAAACTGCGCATAGTGATGCTCGCGGCCGAGCCCGACGCCGAGGATCGCCCGCCCGCCGCTCAAATAATCGAGGCAGGCCCATTGATGCGCGACCATGGCGGGGTGGTGTATCGGCAGCACGACCACCGACGCGCCGAGGCCGATCCTCGTCGTCACCGCCGCGGCATAGGTCAGCACCGCCACCGGGTCGAAGCAGAAGACATGGTCGAGGGTGTTCTCGGTCACCCACAGGTCGCGAAAGCCGAGCTTCTCCGCGCGTTGAGCAACCTGGCGCACCGCGTCGGGGCCGATCGCGTCGGGCGAGCGGTGAGGCAGCGAGACGCCCAGCGCGATTTTGTCTTTCAAGGCCATGGTCGCCGCCTCTCCGGGATGTATCCCGGGATCAATTGACAAACCTATTCACCGCGTCGCCCCCGAAAGAGGCTGCGTAGAAATTGACAACTTGAGGGCTCGTCATTCCGGGATACCCTTGGCGGGCCCAGAACCATGAAAACGGCGCCTTGCCGGTATTCCCACGGCCGTGTGCTTGGGTTCCGGGCTCGCGGGGAGTGCCCGCGCCCCGGAATGACGCCCCTCGGATTTCTTCACACAGTCTTTTCGGGTCGGGCGCTCAGACCTTTTCGATCAACTCCATCTGCGCGCCGTCCGGCGCCTCGATAAAGCACACCCGCCGGCCGTTGTTGGGCGGCATCTCTTCCAATATCTTCACGCCGTTCTGACGCATCTTGGCCAAAGTGCCGTCATAGTCTTCGGTGTCGACGGCAATATGCTCGATGCCGTAGCGCTGCTCGTGCTTTTGGCTCGCGATCAGCCCGGTGATGTTGAGCTGCAAGCCGTGCAGATCGAGACGAAAGCCGCGGCCCGGGATTTCCGCCTTCAAGGTGGCGCCGAAATTGTCGACGTAGAATTGCGCGGTCTCTTTGGGGTCGCGAGTTTTCACATGCACATGTTGTACGGACGCCATGATCGTGCTCCTTGTCGGTTGTCGCGTTCTCCGCGGTTTGTTGCTCGGCCGGCGACGCAGCGGCCCACGATATCGTGATCGGCGCGCGACGGCGAGCGTTTGTTGCCGCCGC
>Ga0210390_10002931_pt1 | contig 14842 bp, 14 predicted proteins | sample IncBWH11OmetaG_FD_161050 | JGI IMG/M metagenome (GOLD analysis project Ga0210390, IMG submission 161050) | Forest soil microbial communities from Barre Woods Harvard Forest LTER site, Petersham, Massachusetts, United States - Inc-BW-H-11-O ...
GACCATCAACGTGGTGCGCCGCCGCGAAGCGGTGCAGGAACTCAAGGACCTCGGCGCCGACGAGGTGATCGTGTCCAGTGAGGGGCCGATCGACGAACAGGTCCGCAACATCGTGGGCCCGCAGGGGGTCGATTTCGCGATCGATCCGGTCGCCGGTCAGACCGGCACCGAGATTTTCCGATCGTTGTCCGAGGACGGTCGCATGCTGGTGTACGGATCGCTGACAGGTGAAGGAATCAGCGTGGGCGACGACCCGCGGCTCACACTGTCCGGCCGGCGCACCCTGGAGGTGTACTGGCTGGGGTACTGGCTGCCGCGCCTCGACAAGTCCGGGTTCTTCGCAGCCGACCGTCCCGCCCTGCCGCAACTGATCGACGAGTGCCTGGATCTGATCCGCCAGGGGATCCTCAACACCTCACCGGGCAAGAAATTCAGCCTGGACGACATTCACTACGCGGTAACCGAATCCGAATCGGTCGGGCGCAGCGGCAAGGTCTTTATCGCTCCCAACGCCGAAGACGACTGACGTTAGGCGGACGCTGTGGACGCCGGCTGGTCATTGGCGGCGTCCACAGCGTCGCCCGTCACCTCTCTCCTCACCTATCGGTCAGCAGGGAAGGAACGGGATACAGGCTGGCGGTGGCGGCGGTGGCGGTCCCCACATCGGTGGCGGCGGTGGCGGTCCCCACATCGGCGGCGGCGGGGGTGGCCCCCAAGCCGCCGGGCCGGGCGGGGCTGGTGGCGGGCCCCAGGGCGCCGCGTCCGCGATGCCCGCGCCAATGCCGATCGCGGCAATCGCCATACCGCCGCACAACGCCGTAGCCCCCAGCAATCGACGGAGCTTGACGGTACGTAATCCCATCTCGATCTCCCTTCGTTGGCGCAACAACATCGACGCTAGGCAGGGACTTTGCCCTGACCTTTCGCTAACCTAAGTGTTAGCTATGTAGCTCCGTGTCGTTGTGAATGGACTGCGAAACGCTTTTCGGCGCTGCAAGATTGACGACGGTGTGCAGGTCAGTAAGCCGCTGACCACCGCGTTATCAGTTTGCTCTGCTGCCCCAAAGTCACCACTGGGCACCGTTGCCGGGACCGATGCCTCACACAAATCTGTGACTGATCGCGACATCGCCGGCTGGCAGTGTCGGTGGCGCGGTCTTAATCGATGCGTCGACCTGACGGACTTCGAGAGAAGGTGAGGACTGTCGCTGATGAGCACACCGACAACGCAGACGTACTCCCAGATACCGACCGAGGTGGTACGCGCTGCGAATGGTGTCGACTTCGCGTACCGCCGCGTGGGTGTTCGCGGTGGCATACCACTGGTACTCGCAAACTACTTCGCCGCGAACTTGGACGACTGGGACCCCCTCATCGTTGACGGCTTAGCGGCCGACTGTGACGTGATCACGTTCGACTACCCGGGAATCGGAAGCTCAACCGGCGCCACTCCGGCGACTATCGCCGACTTTGCCGTCGATTGCGTCGCGTTCCTGCACGCCATGGACCTGACAACCATTGACTTCTTAGGCTTTTCACTCGGTGGGATGATCGCGCAGCAGATCGCTTCGTCTCATCCGGAGACGTTTCGCCACGTGATCCTGTGCGGAACAGGGCCGCGCGGCGGCGAGAAGATGACCTTCGACGAACTATCGGCGGATGAACTCAACGACCCGGTAGCCTTGCTCTTGAATGCGTTCTTCACGCCCAGCGACGCCAGCCGGGCAGCGGGCCATGCATATCTGAACCGCCTTAACCGGCGCGAGGCGGATCGTGATGCAGCGGTCACCCCCACGGCCGCCGCCGCTCAGTTGCATGCAATCCGTGAATGGGGCGAAATCCCGACCACCGACCGCTACGCCATGCTCGCAACGATCAAGCAGCCGACCTTGATCGTTCACGGCGTCAACGACGTCGTCGTCGACTCGGTCAACGCCGCCATCCTCGCGGAGAACCTAGCCAACGCCACACTTCTGATGCTGCCCGACGCCAGCCACGGCGCGCAGTCGCAACACCCAGACGTCTTTCTGGCCAATGCGCGACTATTCCTCAACGGCTGAAAGGAACGCGACATGACGACTACGACGGGACTCAGCTATGGCAGCGCTCCCAATCAGCTCATCCGCGCCGGCAACGGCATCGACTACGCGCACCGTGAAATCGGCTCCAGCACAGTGCCGTTGGTGCTGCTGCAGCACTTCCGCGGAAACCTGGAGAATTGGGACCCGCAGCTCGTGGATGCCCTGGCCGCGCAGCGGCGTGTCGTAGCGTTCGACAACGCGGGTGTCGGGGCCACAACCGGCACAACTCCGGACACGATTGAGCAGATGGCTCGCGACGCCATTGCCTTCATCGCGACGTTGAACGCCCCGCACGTCGATATCCTCGGGTTCTCGATCGGCAGCTTTGTGGCTCAGGAGATCGCGCTGATCCGGCCTGACGTGGTACGCCGACTTGTACTGGCCTCCGCGGCGCCTCGGGGTGGAGCCGGGATGCACGGCTGGGCCCCCGAGGTGATCAATGCGGTGGGTCAGCCGCAGCCAGACCCCAACGGTTATCTCGACGTCTTCTTCACCTCGTCAGCTGCGAGTCGACAAGCGGGCCAGGAGACACTGGGGCGCATCTACGGACGCACCAGCGATGTCGATGAACCAACCACCTGGGCGACCAGACAGGCACAATATGATGCGGTGTGCGACTGGGGAATCCCCAATCATGCAGCGCTTCAGCGTGTCAGCGCGATCGGTCATCCGGTGTTCATCGCCAACGGTGACAGCGACCCGATGATCCTGCCGCACTTTTCCTACCTGCTAGCCAGTCTCATCCCCCAAGCGAGCGTCAAGATCTATGCCGACGCCGCCCACGGATTCCTGTTCCAGCACGCCAGCGAATTCGCAGCTGATGTTACGGAATTCCTTGATGACGACGGGTCGGGCCACTATGACTGAGAATGAACAAGCTAATAAAGCGCTCGTGATCGAAGCCTTCGACACGCTATTCAACCGACGCGATTACGCAGCGGCGCAGCAGTTTTGGTCACCGCACTACATCCAGCGCAGTGCGCACATCGAACCTGGGCGTGACGGCCTCTTCGACTTGGTCAAGATAATGCCCCCGGATCTGCGTTACGAACACCAGCTTGTGGTCGCCGAAGGCGACTACGTCATGCTGCACGGGCGCTTCTCTCACATCGGCCAGCCCGCTAACTGGATCGTCACAGACATCGTGCGCGTTGCCGACGGGCTGCTGGCCGAGCACTGGGATGTGATCCAAGACGAAGCCACCCGCTCCCAGTCCAAGAGTGGGCTGCCTATGTTCGGAGACGCCTTTCCCGCCGAGCGGACGACGGGCGGCATGTCGTCTGCGGTCTCGCCCGCTGACACGCAACGCCCCGAATCTCAACTGATGAATGCCTTCGTCAGCTATCTTCGAGGCCAGTCAGACCGGACGGATACGGAAGGCACCCGCGAATTCAACGGCGAGCGAACAGCGCTGGAAGGTGTGACCCGCCGCGACGCCGACCTCGCAGGCGTGCCGACAATCACCGTCGAACCCGCCGTCGGCAGACCCGATCGCATCGTCATCTACTTTCACGGCGGCGGCTACGTCAGTGGTTCGCCCCCCGACCGCTATTTGCCCTTGGCTGCAGCAATCGCCTTGGCCGCCAACGCGACAGTGCATGCCGTCGACTACCGCTTGGCCCCCGAGTTCCCATTCCCGGCGGCATACGACGACTGCGTGTCGGCCTACACCTGGCTGGTCAGCGACGGCGGAGTCGATCCCGGCTCGCTATCCGTGCTGGGTGATTCCGCCGGCGGCAACCTCGCGCTGGCCGTGGCGGTCGCCGCACGCGACCGTCGGCTCCCACTGCCCGCCCGCGTCGCGATGATCTCCCCGTTCGCCGACCTGACATTCAGCGGGCCTTCCATCGAGCAGCGCCGCGACAGCGATCCCTACGTCACACGCGCGTTGCTCGAGTCGATGGCCGCCGACTATCTCGGTGACTCCGACCCTGCCGACCCGCGGTGTTCGGCTGTCTTCTCCGACCTGAAAGGACTGCCGCCGTTACTTATCCAGGTCGGCGACAAGGAAATCCTATACGACGACGCCGCGCGCATCCGCGACCGCGCGTTGACCGCAGGCGTGGACGTCACCTTCGAGTCGTGGGAACACGGGATACACGTCTGGCCCGTCTACATCGCGAGCGGCTTGCCGGAATCCGCGCAGGCGATCGAACATCTGGCGGCCTTCCTCAAAGCCTGTTGATGCCTTATGTGGGAGTCCCTGGGGCACGGCTGAACATCGCCGATGTCGGCCGAATCGAAGCGCCCACATTGCTATTCGTGCACGGCAACGTTATGGACCTACACATGTGGGATGCGCTGGTAGGCCGTCTCGAACCGGAGTTTCGTTGCGTCCGATGGGATCTGCGACTCCACGGTGCGACGGTAGACGATGGGGAGAGCTTCTCGTACTGGGATGCGGCGCGTGACGGGATAGCCGTGCTGGATCATCTCGGTCCGCCCTCGGCGACCTGGGTGGGGCACTCCCAAGGTGGGTTCACCGCGCTGCGCGCGGCACTGCTCGCCTCCAACCGCGTCGAACGCCTTGTTCTCATCGACACCATGTCCCACTCTTTCGGTACGCCCGATCTGGCTCAGATGGGTCAAGTTCGCGAGGGTTTCGCCAGCGGTAACACCGAAGCCACCGCCCGTCTGCTGCTGGAGCTGCTCCTCGACAGCCCGCAATACGAACAGGCGTGGCTGCCGCACCTGATCCACCAGGCAGGCGAGCGCGTGGCCAAGGCCATCTCGGTGCTGATGGATGCCGATGACATCACCGACCGCGTCGGCACAATTCGTCACCCTGCGTTGGTCATCCACGGCCGCCGAGACATCCCGATACCCTTCGATCGCGGCGAAGAACTAGCCCGCGCTCTGCCCGGCAGCGGACCTATCGCAGGCATCGATTCGGCGGGTCACACGCCGCCGGTCAGCCACCCAGGGCACACGCTGGAAGCTGTCACACGCTTCTTGAGCAGTTAGCCCTTCGCACGGAACGGCTCACCGTCAAACCGCTCCCGGGTTGCGAGCTCGGAGACGCTGTCACGCTTCAGCTTCGTCAGCTGCCGCCGCGGTTTGCCCAGTGGCAATACCGCGGCGAGCGCGTATGAATCCGGCACGCCGAGCAGATCGCGGACCCGTGGTTCCTCCGCCACCGCGTGGGTGGTGATGGTGCCTCCGTAGCCTTCGTTGCGCGCGGCCAGCAAGATGTTCCACACCAGCGGGTATATCGATGCGCCGCTGATCACGCCGACCCGGTCGAGGTCTTGATCGATCGCGGCGACGACCTCGAGGTCGACGAAGACCACCAGCACTACGGCGGCGTTGAGCAGCGGCGCGGTGAGATGGGGCGGCACTTCGGTGGCCGCTATTTGCGCTGCCGTCACCTTCGGCGGGTGCAGCGGGTTCCACGGGTTCTCACCGTTTCCCAGCTGGGCGACGTACCGTCGGACGCCCGGAATCGACAGCTCGGCCAGCGCCTCGCGGGTGGCCCGATCACGCACCACGATCACATGGGCGCCCTGGCGGTTGCCGCCGCTGGGCGCGAACCGCGCGTTGTCGAGAATGCGCTCGAGCACATCGTCGGGCAGGGGATCGCCGGTGAACTCGCGCACCGCGGCGGTGGTGCGCATGACGTCATAAATCTCCATGAGTCCATCCTCGCGTCCCTAGGTTGTGGCTTGCGGTGTGGGTAGCACTTCGCGGCCGATGTTGCGGGCTGTAGCCGCTGCCGGGAAACCCGCGTAGCCGGCCATGTGGTAGACCACCTCTTCGATCTCCTCGATGGTCAACCCGTTGCGCAAGGCAATAGGAAAATGAAACTTCAGTTCTTCGGTGGCACGCAGCGCGATGAGCGCGCCGAGCGTGACGAGGCTGCGGGAACGGCGGTCCAATCCGGGACGGGTCCACAAGCTACCGAAAACGTGGTCGAAGCTAAGGTCAGCGAGTTCGTCGGCGAAGCTGCCGTCGCGCAAGCTTGCCAGGTTGTCCGGGATCAGTCCGGGCATCAGCTCCTTGAATACGTTGAGGCCATCTGTGCGGGCATCGGTCATCGGTCTTGGCCTTTCGGTGCGGGGGGTTCACGGGAGATCTGGTAATCGAGGTAGGCATCCCAGCTGTCGACGCGCCGGCGTAGCTCATCAACGACCTGCGGGTGGGTGGGCACGAAAAAGCGGTTGTGCAGAATCGCCTCGGCCACCAGCTCACCGACTGGTGCGGGGTCGAGCAGTTCGAATTGATCGCCGGGGGTGCGCATGGCCGCGCCGGCGCCGAACTTCGGCACCGACGACGCGATGTTGGTCAGCACTGGCCCCGGGCACAGCAGCGTGACGCCGATATTCCTGGGTCGCAGATAAAGTGCCAGACCCTCGCTGATCTGAACGATGGCGGCCTTGGTCGCCGCATAAGGCAGCCGGTCGTAGGAGTAGGTGAACAGGCCGGCGAATGACGCAGTGTTGACGACGTGTCCGCTGCCTTGGTCGAGGAGCAGCGGCAAGAACACGGTGTTGCTGCGCACGATCGACATCAGGTTGATGTTCAGGACGCGTTGCCATTCGGTGACCGGAATATCTTGTGGCAGACCGTTGGTCAGCACGCCGACGTTGTTGACCACGATGTCGACACGGCCGAACCGCTCCAGTGCCGTGTTACGGACGTCGTCAAAGGCGTCAGCCTCCGAGATGTCCGCGGTGCGGGCCGCAGCGGTGGCTCCCTGGGCCGTGAGCTCCGTCGCCAACGTCGTGATACCGACGGTGTCGATGTCGACCGCGACGATGTGGGAGCCGTGTCCGGCCAGGGAGTAGGCAATCGCGCGGCCGATACCGCTGGCCGCTCCGGTGACGACGGCGACCTTGTCCTCAAGCGTGTTCATCAGGTTCACCGCATTCAGGTAACCGTGGAGATAGATTGGGTTGCTCTCGCCTTCATACTCCGCAGGGTGGCAGCCGACGCAGCAGCGCTGAGATAGCCGACCAGTCCGTCGAAGAGGTCGTTGACGTGCAGCGCATAGCTGCGCCGCGGCGCGCCGCAGTGAAGCGCCCGCTGACGGTCGGCCGAGGCATGCAGGCACAGGTTTGCAACAGCTCCGATCCTCTCGGCCCGAAGTGCATGAGGCAGGTGGGGCAACAGATTGCCGGCCGTCCGCAGAAACTTGTTGTGCGAGCTACGCAACGGTGCCGAGACACTCAGGAACGGATGGTCGGCGCTGCGCCCATACCGACGATGCAATTGCTCGATGAACATCAGATAGTGGTTGTTGGCACTCTCGGCCATATCCACCGTGGGCAGCAGATGGGCTTCCAGCACCGACCGTAGATCTTCGGGATCGCTACGGGCAGAGAGCAATTCGCGGCGTTGGATGATGTGCGGCAGCCGGTATTCGATGATCGCTGTTACCAGGGCATCTTTGGAGCCGAAGTGATAGCGCACCGCCGAGTTGTTCGAGGTGCCGGACTCCACGGCGATCTGGCGCAGCGAGACACCGTCGAGCCCGTGCATCGCAAACAGCCTTTCGCCGACTTCGATCAGCCGGTCCACCGTCGATCCCCGTGGCTCAGGGGATGTTTGGCGCACCATGTCACAAGGACAGCACTGCATGAAAATTATGTCAAGTGCCTTAATCTCCACGACAGTTTGCGGAGTCGCAGTGGTCGAACATGCGCGCTCTTGACGCGTCACCGACAATTGATTGACGAGAGGGGTGCACGAAAGGGTCGGGGCGATGGCCACCTTGGTGTCGGTGAACGTCGGTCTGCCGAAGGATGTGGCGTGGAACGGACGCACCGTCTACACCGGCGTCTGGAAGCAGCCGGTGACGGGGCCGCGCATGGTCCGCCGGCTCAACGTGGACGGCGACGGCCAAGGCGACCTGGGCGGGCACGGTGGAGAACACCGGGCGGTGCTGGTCTATCAACTTGACTCCTATCGGTATTGGTCAGACGAACTGCATCGCGACGACCTCCAACCCGGCCATTTCGGCGAGAACTTCACGGTCGAGGGTTTGCCGGACGACGAGGTGTGCATCGGGGACCGATACCGAATCGGGCATGCCGTCTTCGAAGTCACCCAACCGCGGGTCACCTGCTACCGGGTCGGCCTGCGACTTGGAGAGCCGCAGATGGCCGCCCTGTTGGTATCGAACCGCCGCCCCGGGTTCTATTTCCGGGTCATCAGCGAAGGACAAATCGAAGCCGGACAGGACATCGTCAAAGTCGGCTCAGGACCTGAGCAGGTCACAGTCGCCGAGATCGACGCGTTGCTCTACCTTCCCGGCCATCCGCGCGACGCCCTGGAACGCGCCCTTCGTATCCCTGTGCTGAGCCCCGGGTGGAAGGGATCCCTGCAGAATCTGCTGACCCAGGCGGGCACCACCTCGACATCGGCGGGCAACACCGGCCTGACGGCGGCCGCCAGTAGCCCGCCGCCCGCTTGGGCGGGGTTCCGCTCCCTGGAAGTCACGGCAGCCCACGAGGAAAGCCGCACTGTTCGTTCGGTCACCCTGGCCGACCCGGACGGTGCGCCGTTGCCGCCATGGCGGCCCGGTCAATCTGTCGCCGTGCGCATTTCCGGTGCCGAGACCCAGGAGACTTTGATCAGGAACTACTCGCTGTCCAACTGGGCCGGAGCGGGGTATTACCGGATCAGCGTCAAACGCGAGAAGCATGGCGCAGCAAGCAATTACATTCATTCCCGAGTGAGGGTCGGTGACACCCTCCAAGTCGCTGCACCGCGCGGCGCATTTTTCCTCACCGAGGCCAAGTCACCGGTCATCCTGATGTCCGCGGGCGTCGGAGTCACGCCGGTGCTGTCCATGCTGCACACCCTGGCCGCGACGGAATCACCGCGGCAGGTGTGGTGGCTGCACGCAGCGCGCGACCAGTCGCAGCACCCTTTCGCCGCAGAAAGTCGAGCACTGCTCGACCAGCTCAGCAACGGCCACACTCGCGTCGTCTACAGTCGACCCGAACCAGCCGAGCGGCTCCCAGCCAACACCGAGTACGGCCGCCTGTCCGCGGCGGTGATCGCCCAACTCGGGCTGCCCCGCACCGGCGACGTCTACCTCTGCGGGCCGGCAAGCTTCATGGACGATGTCAGTGCGAGACTCGTGGAGCTGGGCTTTGAGCCCGCGCAGATTCACACCGAAATATTCGGCGCCACAGCCGCAATCACACCCGGCATCGCCGCGGCCGCGGTCCCGCCGCATCTACCGGTCGGCCCGCCGGGACCGGGCCCGCTAGTGCAGTTCGCCCGCAGCGGCATCACGGCGCCATGGGGTCCACCCGCCACCAGCCTGCTCGAGTTCGCCGAAGAATGTGACGTCCCGGCGCGATGGTCATGCCGCACCGGCGTGTGCCACAACTGCGAGACAGCAATGATCTCGGGAACCGTCGACTACACCCTCGAACCTCTGGAACCAGCAGCGCCCGGAAACATCCTGTTGTGCTGCACACAACCGTCCGAACCCGTCGTCATCGACCTGTGACAGCCGGGCCAACTGAGTAGAGGTAATGCTGATGTCACGAGTCGCGGTGATCACTGGGGCCAGTCGGGGAATCGGCGCGGCGACTGCACGGGTTCTTGCCGAACAAGGGTTTCGCGTCGTCGTCAACTACCGGTCGAGCGCCGAAGAGGCAGATGAGGTGGTCGCGGCCATTAGCGCGGCCGGCGGTGAGTCGACGGCGATTCGCGCTGACGTCACCGTGCCCGACGATGTCGCCACGATGTTCGACGAAACCGAACAGCGCTGGGGTCGGGTCGACGTGCTAGTGCATAACGCATTGATTCCCTATGCCATCACCTCATTCGCCGATCTGACCTGGGAACAGCTCGGCGGCAAATTGGAGCGAGAGCTGCACGCGGCATTCCTTGTCACCAAAGCTGTTGTGCCGGGCATGACTTCTCGCGGCTATGGCCGTCTGCTCTATCTCACCGCCGAGCCGTCGCGGCATCCACGCAACGGCATGATCAACCTCGGCGTCGCAAAGGCGGCCATGAATCAGTTTGTTCGCTACATCGCACTCGAATTGGCGCCGCACGGAATCACTGCCAACCTCGTCGCTCCGGCAACCGTGCATGGCACCACGATGAACCAGAAGCTGACGCCGGAGGAGTTACGTGCGCTTGGTGCGGCCGCGCCGATGGGACGACTCGTCAGGCCCGACGAGGTGGCCAAGACGTTGGCCTTTTTGGCGAGTGAGGATTCAGGCTTCACCACCGGCCACTATTTTCCGATTGACGGCGGCCTGACGATGGATTGAAATAGCTTCCGCCGCTGGGGAAGTCAGCTGATCAGAAAGGGGTTTGGCCATGGAGACGATCGATCTCGCCTATGTCGGGCGCGGCCTCCACGAGGAGCTGGTCGCCCATGTTGCCGACCAAGAAGGCTACTTCGAGGACGAGCGTGTCCACGTCGCCATCCGCGACGGAATCGGCTGGCCGGCAGAGCGCCTGCGCCGCGGCGCGGTGATCGGTCTGGGTCGGACCCTCTTGTCGAGGCTGACCGACGGGATCGGTTGGACAGCGCTGAGCGTCAGCACCGATCACCCACTGTTCTGGTTTCTCGGCAACGCCGATGTGAAGTCCATGGCGGATCTTCGCGGACGGCGCCTGGCCGTCCACGCCTCCGACAACCCTCCCGGTACTTTCGCCCGGATTGTCCTGCGCAAACATGGCCTGGACCCTGACCGCGACTTGGAATGTCTGGTGCGGCATCCCGGTGACTACCAGATGGACCTGCGACGGCTTCGGGACGGCTCGATCGACGCCGCCTACGTAGGCAGCACGCTCTCGCCTGAACAGGTCGCCGAAGAAGAAGGGTTCCACGTGCTGGCCTGGATCGGCGATCACTTCCAGATCCCCACCGTGGGCGTCGTCGTGGACCCCGACCATATCCCGCTGGACAGCCCAGCCCCCCAGGCCCTGGTGCGAGCGAACCAGCGAGCGCTGCGGTTGCTCGCCGAACAACCAAGCCGAGCCGTCGACTACGTCTCCTGGTTCCTCGATCGACTCACGCGTGAGGAAGCGCAACAATATTACGAACGCTACGTCGGGCCGTACTTCCTCCCAGACCGCAAGGTGGACCTCAACATGGCGCAGCAAGCAATCGACGCGGTTGCGGGCGAACTGGGTGTCAACTCAGTAGCCGCCGACACCATCTATGCACCGTCTGCATGAACTCGCACGCAAAAGTGAAAAAGGAGACTGAAAGCCATGGCATCGAACAAAGATCTACGTCAGCACAGATTTGCCTTGAACAACGGCAGCGGTGAGATCCCGGCGCTCGGGTTTGGGACCTCGCTTTCCGATAACACAAAGACTCACGGCGCCGTCAAGACCGCGGTCGAGGTGGGGTTCCGCCACCTCGACGCCGCCGAGCGGTACCGCAATGAAGCCCAGGTCGGCACGGCGCTCAAAGAGTTATTCGCCGACAAAACCGTTCGCCGCGAGGACCTGTTTGTCACCACAAAGCTGTGGAACAACAACCATCGACCCGAACGGGTCAAGCCCGCGTTACAAGCCAGCCTGGACAGGCTCGGGCTCGATGCCGTCGATCTGTATCTGGTGCACACCCCGTTCGCGTTCCAGCCCGGAGATGACCAAGATCCCCGTCACCCGCATGGAGCTGTCATCTACGACGAGGGAGTCACGTTAGAGGAAACCTGGTCTGCGATGGAAGCCCTTGTCGACGAAGGACTTTCACGGGCAGTAGGCCTGTCCGACATCGATGCGGAACGCGCCCGAGAGATCATTGATACCGCCCGTATCAAGCCGGCGGTCGTCGAGGTGGAGTCGCACCCGTATCACCCGCAATGGGAACTCCACGAATTGTGCAGCACACATGGGATCATCCTGTTGGCGTTCGCGGCGCTGGGGCACGCGCTGGAACCGCGACTGCTCGACGACGCTCTCATCGTCTCGATCGCTCAGCGCTTTGAAAAGACCCCTGCGCAAGTGCTTTTAGCCTGGGGCATTCAGCGCGGCACCGCAGTTCTCACGGGATCGGTGACGCCGTCACGCATTAGGGAGAACTTCGATGTCACTGCGCTTCCGGAAAGCGCGATACAAGAGATCAGCGAGCAGCTCCAAACCCGGATCCGGTTCAATTCCGTCGCCGACGGCGGAGAACCGGGATTCGCTGAGGTGCCTTCGGACAGGTGACAGATATGACCGACGCATTCGTTCTCGGCGGGACACGCACACCGTTCGCGCGCTACGGGGGATCGCTGTCACATCTGCGGCTCGATGATCTGCTGGGGATGACGATGCGAGGCGCCTGTGAACACGTCGGGGTACCCCTCGAGCAGATCGAAGACATCATCGCCGGCTGCGTCAACGTAGCCCACGAAGGAATGGGCGACGTCGCCCGATGGGCCGCACTGGCCGCCGGCTTCCCCGACAGTGTCGCCGCCGCCACGATCAACCGGTTCTGCGGTTCGTCAGTGAGCGCGACGGTGGCGATCAGCCACGCGATCATGGCCGGCGACTTGAATGTCGGAATCGCCTGCGGGGTCGAGTCGATGTCCCGATCAGGCTGGGCCTACATGAAAGGGGACGCACCGTTCTCGCCCCGCGGCCCCGTTTTCCTGCTCGACACGATGTGGGCCGGGGCCGGCGGCCCACCAAACCCGGCTTTATTGGCCCGTAATGCCTACATCTCGATGATCGAGACCGCGCAGAACGTCGCCGATCGTTACGGGTTGACACGCGAGGAGATCGATGCGTTCGCCCTGCGGTCCCAACACCGGGCCGCAGCAGCTCGTGATTCCGGCCGACTGGCCAAAGAGATCATGCCCGTGGAGATCCCGGCGACCAAGAAGACTCCGGCACGAGTGTTCGAGCACGACGAGTTCATCCGCGACGACACCACCGCCGAACGGCTCGCCGCGCTCCCAGCCCAATCTGGTACCACACAGATGACCGCCGGCAACTCATCCCCGCTCACCGATGGGGCCAGCGCGATCGTGATCGCATCGGAAGAGAAGGCAGCCGAGCTCGGTATCACTCCATTGGCCAGGGTGGTGTCGTCGGCGGTCTACGCACTCGATCCGTTGATCATGGGACTCGCGCCGGCGTGGGCGATTCCATTGGCGCTCAAACGTGCCGGACTCACCCCCGACCGGGTCGACGTTTGGGAAGTGCATGAAGCATTCAGCGCCCAAGCGCTGGGAGTGCTGCGTGAACTGCCCAACCAACTGAACGGGTTCACGATCCCCGATGACAAACTCAACCCCAACGGGGGAGCGGTCGCCACCGGGCACCCATTCGGCGCCTCAGGCACCCGTTACGTGCTGACCATGGCCACCGAACTGCGTGAACGCAACGCCCGATACGGGGTAATCGGTGTGTGCATCGGCTCAGGACAGGGCATCGCGCTGGTGCTGGAGAACCCGCAGGCACGATGACGAAAGCCCGACGGCGGTGAAGGCGATGGCCGGTGTGGGCGTGCCGGCACAGCTTCCCACCGTTGTACGCGCCGCCGATGGGGTCACCCGCTGTCGTTGGGCGACCGAGACAGGCCGTGATTTAACTGCGTACCACGATGACGAATGGGGAGCGCCGACACAGGACGAGGCCGCGCTGTTCGAAGCGCTTGTGCTGACGTACTTCGAAAACGGCTTGTCATGGGCGACTGTCTTCGACAAGCGAGATAACCTGCGCAAAGCGTTTCACGGATTTACCCCCGCCGCTGTGGCCGTGATGACTCCCGCCGACGTGGAGCGATTGATGGCCGATACCTCCATCATTCGCAATCGGCAAAAGATCGAGGCCACGCTGCACAACGCTCGTCTGCTGTCGAAATACTCGTTGTCGCAACTAGCGTGGCTGTGTCAACCGCGTGAGCACCACCGACTACGGAGCTGGGCCGATGGCCGGATGGAAAGCCCGGAGTCCCGCCAACTTTCGTTAGCGTTGCGAGAAGCGGGTTTTCGGCTCGTCGGCCCGGTGGTCGCCCACTCGTTCATGCAGACTGTTGGGATCGAGAACGGCCACTTCGAAGGCTGTTTTCGCGCGGCGGCTTGAGGATTATCGCTGAGGTAGCGGACCGGAGCGCACCAAACTTGTTGCGAAACAACAGATTTCAGGAACGCGCGAATTCGCGAAATCCGTTGTTTTCAACGCGGGGCCTCACGATATGTCTTCACCACAGACGTATCGGTTGATGAAGTCCAGGCCTTCATCCGTGACCTCGTACGTGTACTGGGTTGGTTCACCCCGTTGGGCCCCTACGGGCGCTAGTTCAACACGTTTCAAAAGCCCGTCGTTGACCGCGTGCAGGAGGAGGATCTCGAAGCCCGGCTCGACGATGAAGGATCTCCGGTCGGTCTCGGCAATCTGATCGAACACCCGGCGCTCGAACTCAGAGTAACGGCTGTTCAAGATCGCGAGATTGCGCTTATACCCGCGGATCGACTGCCGATCGATTTCTTTCTTTTGGCACTTCTCGCATAACGCGATGAGGTTCGCGAACGACTCGTCGTCGCTCTCTGACTCAGGCAGGATGTGAGCTGTCTCGGTCGTTGGGTGCCGACAGGTGGGGATGGCACATCTATGGCCCGCCTCGACCAGCGCCATTCTTTTTCGGGCCATTAGCACACCTGCGAACGCACCCCGGCCGAAACTTCGCCGGGCCGGCCACGGTGCGCTAGTCAGGGGCGCGCTCCACATTTTCGCGAAACGATGGAGCATCCAGGCGACAACGCACACTGCTATCACCAACACCCCGTAGTGCAGCGCCATGCGCCACCAGGGTCGGGTGGGGTCCTCCTGAGCGGCCACCACCG
>Ga0210390_10002934_pt1 | contig 14828 bp, 10 predicted proteins | sample IncBWH11OmetaG_FD_161050 | JGI IMG/M metagenome (GOLD analysis project Ga0210390, IMG submission 161050) | Forest soil microbial communities from Barre Woods Harvard Forest LTER site, Petersham, Massachusetts, United States - Inc-BW-H-11-O ...
ATGGCCCGGTCGCGGTTTTCCTGGGGTGTCACATAGTGATTCTTCGGAAAAATCGTGACACGCGGTAAATCCTCCTGGCCGCTTTTGACTTCGCCGCTGAGCGGATCGATCTGGCGAATTTTGTCGATTTCTTCGCCCCACATTTCGAAGCGGAACCCGTCGTCTTGGTAGGGCGGATAAATTTCGATCATATCGCCGCGAACACGGAACGTGCCGCGGCGCAGATCCTCTGAACGTTCGTACTGGATATCCACAAGCCGGCGAAGGAGCGCCTCGCGCGAACTGTGCTGGCCTTTCTCGAGGGTAATCAACATGCCGTAATAGGCCTCCGGCGAACCGATGCCGTAGATGCAGGAAACGGAAGCGACAATGATGACGTCGCGGCGCTCGAAGAGCGAGCGCGTGGCGCTCATGCGAAGTTTGTCGAGCTCGTCGTTGATGGTGGCTTCCTTGTCGATGTAAATGTCGGCGGAAGGAACGTAGGCTTCCGGCTGATAAAAATCGTAGTAGCTGACGAAATATTCGACGGCATTTCCCGGGAAAAACGATTTGAACTCGTGATAGAGCTGCGCGGCGAGAGTTTTGTTGTGCGCGAGGACGAGAGCGGGCCGGTTGCAGGCTTCGATCAGCTTGGCCACGGTGAATGTTTTTCCGGAACCGGTGACGCCGAGGAGCACCTGGTGCTTGTCGCCAGCTTCAATGCCGCGAAGCAGCTGGTCGATGGCCGCGGGTTGGTCACCGCGTGGCTGATAATTGCTGCGCAGCTTGAAGTTCATGGAAGGGGTCTCCCGGCACGAATTTCGAGCACTGCCGAAACCTTTATTATACTCCTTGATGCAAATCGGTGTGGGTGGCTTGAGGGGAGCAACCAGAGAAGCCAGCGGGCCGCGTTTTACCAGCTATCCCCACCGGCGCGCGGCGGCCAGGCGCCCAACGCGCTCCGCACCAGAACGATCTGGCCGACGTGGTAGCTGTTGTGTGCCAGTGTCTGCCAAAGAATCGCGAGTACCGTGGACGTGCGCGTTTCTTGCTTCGGATGCATTGCGGGCACTTCGCGATTTAACTCGCTCGCATCGCCTTCAGCCATCGCCGCCAGCACGCCGATCATTTCAGCAAATCGGTCGGCCTCCTTTTTCCATTCGGCTTCGCTCGCGGCAGCGGTATTTGGCGGCCAGCTCTCCGCTGCGTGCTCCGGGTAGTGCGGCCTTTCGCCGCGAATTCTGCGGAGTTCGTAATCCGTCCAATAATTCACGTGCCACACAATTTGCCAGACCGAATGCGTAAGATGGTCCACATGACGCCACGCTAATTCCGCGGAGAGGTCTTCGACACAAGCCAACGGATTCGCGTGGGCGCCTTTTCCATAGAGCAGCTCGATCAATGTGCGTTCCGGCATGATGGTTTTCCTTGGAGGAAATATTCGATCTCGTGTCAGTGATGAGGGGCGAGCGTCTCCGCGAGCAGCGTCACTTGCGCGTGGCTCTCCGCATCGATCATGTAATGAACGCGATTGGAGCCATCTGTTTTCGCGACGATGACGTTCATCGATTGATTCGCGTCTTCCGTCGCGCGCACGACCAAGCCCGTTTTCAAAGAGATGTAGGTGATGGTTTCGTTCTTGCCCTTGGCGATGCCCATGGTTCGCAGGTCATGGAGCTTGTAATCCTCCGGCGTGGCGTCTTTTTGCGACGATTTCTGTTTTAGAATTGCAGTTGTCAGAATCACCGCGCATTTTTCCTGAGCTTGGTCTCCTGAAGCGAGATCGCCCTGAAGCGTTACTTGCATCGCGCCGCACGGCGCATCGTTCACGTACTCGGATTCCTTTTCCCAGGAAAGGCCCGCCAGCAATGCGTTGGAAATCGGCTCTTCGGCTTTCCATTTCTCACCGGGTTTTATGCCTTTTTCCGGGAATGACGCCCCGCCCCCGAATCGCGCCACCCATTCCTGCCAGGCGGCTTGCTCTTCGGAAGAGAGTGTATCCAGGCCTTCGATGTCGGTGACTTGTCCATCCGCGTGAAGAACAAATTCCACGGTCTTTTCAGGTTTGCCGGCTTTTGCTGCTTCGCCGGGGTTTTGTACGGCATTCGGCAGTGCCGTGGAGTCAGCAGATGAGTCGTTAGGGACAACGGCATCTGGCTCGAGGATTCGCGTGCGCAGACGCGCTACCTGCCTGCCTGCATCGACGCGCAAGTCCTCTACCTCGGCGAGCAGAAGAAGATTTTCATTGGTCTGGCCGCCGGCCGGAGACATGGGAGCGGCGACGGTGCTTTCGGTATTGGCATTGGATTTTGCGCTGTAGCCAATTTGATAGCGGATGGTCTGGCCGACGGCGAGTTTGGGGAAGAGCACGACGCGGTCGGCGTTATCGCGCGCCGCGCACGGGACTGCCGCGGCGATCAAGCAGCACCCGAGCAATCGCAGACATTTCTTCATAACAGGCTGTTCATGGCAGGCGCCCCTGCGGGCGTCATTTCTCCGGCGTTTTGAAATGTTTGTCGAAAAACTCGATCGTGGCGTGATACGCAGCCAGCCAGGTTCGATGCAATAGGAAATCGTGAATCTCATCGGGAAAAACCAATTGTTCGAATTCGACGTTTTGTTTTCGCAGCGCCTCGGCAAGATCGACCGTTTCTGCGAACGGAACGTTGCGGTCGTCGTCGCCCTGGATCAGAAGGACCGGAGAACGCCACGTGCTTATGGAAGAAAGCGGCGACGATTCCCAAGCAAGTCTAGCGAAATCGGTGCGATCCGTTGGCCTGTAGGCCGAAGCGAAAGTGGGAATCTCCGTGTTCCAATCGTGGACCCCGTGCATGTCAACGCCCGCCGCGAAAAGATCGGAAGCTCGAGCGAGGCCAAGAGCCGTCAAGTAACCGCCGTAGCTGCCGCCCCACAGGCCGATGCGCGCCGGATCGACGTCTGGTCGCGACCGCAGATAGAGTCCAGCGCCCTCGACGTCGTTGTATTCGCTGGCACCTGCCGCCCCGTAATTGAGAGCTTCGCGAAAATTAAGCCCATAGCCGATGCCGCTCCGATAGTTCACCGCCAGAACGATGTAGCCGCGGCTGGCGAGGTACTGATTCATTGCGTAAGCGTTGCTGTAATAATACATATAGTGAAAGCCGAGAAGCATCTGGCGGCGCGAACCGCCGTGGAAGAAGCAGAGCGCCGGATGACGCGCGCCATCGCCGGCGTTGCGTGGCAGAAAAAGCTGCGCGTGAATCTGCATGCCGTCAACGCCAGAAAGAATCACTTGCTGGGGCGTTACCATGGCGCTCGCTGGAAAATCCGCTGGAAGCGATTCCGGCGCGAGGTCGCGGATTTCGCCTTTGCCTGCGACAAGTGCCGGGCGCATCGTAGTATGCGCGTCGGAGCGCAGAACCAGAACCGTTTTATCGTCGCTTGCGAGTACGGGAGCGGTTTCGATTCCCGCGCCTGAGGTTACGGCTTCCGGATGGTCGCCGGTGGACGACACTTTCCACACGTGACGGCGGTCAATGTCGTCTTGATTCGAAGAAAAGACAATGGTCTGGCCGTTCGAGCTGGCCGCGACGTATTCCACTTCGAAATTCCCCGGCGTAAGCGGTTTTGCTGCGCCCCCGCTTACAGGAGCGGACCAAAGGTGAATCCATCCGCCGCGTTCCCACGGGAAAACGATCCGGTCGCCGGCGGCCCAGATCAACTGATTCTCTGCGACAACTTCGTGAAAAACGCTGCCGCTGCCTGCATCCGCATGCCAAATTTCCTGTCCCTTGCCCGTTGTGGCGTCGGCGATGCGGATGGACCATGGCTGCCCTTCGCGGTCCGGGCTAAACGGAAGCCTGCCCTTGGCCACCGCGATACGAACAAATGCAATTCTGCGGCTGTCGGGGGACCAGGCAGCTTCGAGATCTGTGTCCACGCTTGGTTCAAGATAGATCAGCGACTTCGCCGCGACGTCGTAAACGCCAATGAAGCCGTGGTCTCCGCGGCGGCTCGCAAAGGCGAGCTTCGAGCCATCGGGCGACCAGCGAAGTTCGCTCGCGCCGCCGTTCGAATGAATCAGCTGCTCAGCTTTGTCACTCCCATCCAGCTTTGCAATCCACACCTGCGTCTTGAAAATGAACGCGACGCTGCCACCCTTCGGTGACACGGCGGGTGAATGGCCTTCGCCAAGTTTTTTTGGCGCGCCGCCGTTAAACGAAACGGCCCATATATTCTGCTCGACGCCCTGCGGCGAGTTTTGCGGATTGGGATAGGAGGCGTTGGCGAATTCGAGATCGCCTCCGCGCGTGTAGACGATCGTTTCGGCGTCGGGTGCCCAGCTGAGCATCCCGAGATCCTGGCCGTCGTCGTCCTTGTACGAAGTGATTTGCCGCGACTTGTAGCTGCCGTCAGGCGCGGGCTCCGCGATCCAAAGATTGCGAGCTCCATTCGCATTGAAAACCCACGCGACACGGCCCTTGGCTGGCGCAGGGGTCAACTCCGTCGGAAACGGCGCACTCAGAAACTGTTCGAGGGTCGGCGCTTTTTGCGACTTCGCTGCCGGGCATATCATCAAAGCTGCAAGGATCACCAGCGGAACATAGCGTTTCATCAACAGCCTCCACGGATCGTAGAATTTTGCCGCCGAATTCGTCTTTGGAAAATCGAGCTCGAATCTCAGTCCGCGGGCTGGCGCGCGGCCGTTTTTTCCGCGGAGACGCGCGGCCCATCCAGCGGCCCCGATATTTTCAACACGTGACCGGCGTCCTTCACGCCGATCGTCCTGCCGCGCCGTTTTCCTGCACTCGCCGTTTCAATCGTGAGATCGGCGTCGCGAGCGAAACTCACCGTGCCTTGTAAGGAAGTTTGCTCCGCGCCGGATTCGAGCGTCAGATTCTCGACGATGACGCCGCGGTTGCGCATCGTAAACGTCCCTGCGCCGCTTGTCCACCGCGAAGTGCCGGCATGTGGCGCGCCGTCGGACACGCTGGCACTCACGTCCCAGCCTCGAAATTCCGCATTCTTGAGCTGAACTTCACCGCCGCCAGCCAATTTTTGCAGAAGTTCGTCTCGACCGACGCCTTCGGTAACGACATGCACCCTGCCTGAAGCCAAGCCCGCGAGGCGTTCTGCGAATCGCCCTGCCCCTGGCATTTCCGCCAGATTCACGCGGTCGAGCTCCGCGGTCACTTCATATTTCGGAAGAGGAGCAAACTTCGCAATCACCTGCGCGTGAACCGTGCCGCCAGCCCAGTCCGCCTCCGCTTCGCGCACGTTGAGTTGCAAATCATGCAGCGATCCCTCCGCGCGGACGTTTAGGAGCTTTAGTTTCTCGACCGTCAATTCCCCAATGTCAAGTCTGCCCTCGGCATTGACTTGGCGGACCAGTTCGCTCGCGGCGGGACTCGGCGACGATCCGCCGAGGAGCGAAGGCAACAGTCTCTGCAGCCAGTTTGGCCTCGCCCGGGGCCCCACCCATCGATCAAGCTCCGCAGCGTTCATGCGGTCGGTAGTCAAATTAAAATTCCATTTCGGACCGTCTTCGTTCCCGCCAATATTTGCTTCCGTAATCGAACCGGACCAAGTGCTGCCGAAACCGGTAACTTTCGTCACCTCCACAGTGCGCTGCCCATCTTTCCAGTTCAGTGTACTTGCATCCACAGCGAGCGGCTGGTTCAATCCAGCGATCGCGAGCTTCGCTTTGCTAAAAAGAACCCTTCCGTTCCAACGGCCGACGAAAGGCTTCTGCCATTCCCATCGAGTCACGGCGAGCGCCTCTCCAGTGAGCTCCCATCCGTGATTCACCGGCCGGCCCAAGGCTGCCGCGGCTTTCAGCACGTCTTCCGCTTTTTGCACATGGCCTTCGACGCTGATGCCGCCGGATTGCGTGCTCAGATCCTGATTAAACGTAACGTCCGCGGCGTTTTCCATCAACGTCGCTATGCGACGCTTCCTGGGTGCGAAAACGTCGCGGGCCGAGCCGCCCAGCGCAATCCGCACAGGATCGGATACCAGTTGGTTTCGTTCGCGTCCAACGTGCACGGGACCGATGCGCACAGGAAGTTTGAGGCTCGGCACTTTTACAACACCGCCATTGCTCGAGAATGCAGCCCCGTCGATCTCCAGCGGCCAGCCGCGCACCGTCATCGCGCCAGTAAAGAACTGCTCGGCCGAAATGCCTTCTTCTATGCCGGGATGAAACGCTCTGTACCACGCGAGCAGATCGCTCGCTTGAATCCCAGAGGAATCCAAATGCACCTCGAACGCCGCCGCAGGCCCGGAAACATATTTTGCCCCGCCTCGCAGATTCGACCGCGGCCCTTCGATCGTGACTTCCTCCGCATGCACGCTTCCCGCAGCCACGTTCCAATGCCCTTTGACGCCAAGCCGCAGTCTGGGATTATCGCTGCGCTCGATCAAATCCCAGCGATGGATTTGCGCCGCGCGGGCCTCCACGGAAATAGTCCATTGTCCTGGCGGCATGTCGGCGCTCGATCCTGAGCCGGCATCCGACGCGCCACTCTTCAGCATGCCGTCCAGGGTAAACACGCCGCGCATGCCGTAATCACGGCCGCTCAGCAGCCGGAACAAATCCGCGAGCGAAACTTCCTCCCAGTGCACGCTAATTTGCGCAGGTTGCAATCGCACCGAAGTTCCAGCAATGTCGCCCTGCACTTTCACCGTTCCCGCCGATTGCAGCACGACGCCGCTGCGCCACGGCTGCGCCTCCAGGCGCAATTGCCAGCGCCCTGGCACAATCTGGTCAACGCTTCCTGAAACGCCGGTCATGGCAAACGGAAGCTTGTCGTCGGTATTCTTAAAATTAATGCGGCCATCATCGAAATCGATCTTCAGCAGCCGGTTCACCGGCGCGATGGCAGACGGCGGCCCGTAGACGCGCGTGTTTGTTTCCGCGGAAGCTTTCGGCGGTGGAAGCCAGCGCTCCAGGTTCCATCTTCCTTGATTGTTGCGCACCAAAATCAAACTCGGCCGGCTAAGCGAGAGTGTTCCGAATTCGAAATGGCCAAGCAGCAATCCGGTCCACCGCAGCCCAGCGGATAAATTGTCCGCGCGTAAAAAATATTCGTTGCCGAACGCAGGGTCTTCGCCGACCGACACTCGTTCCGCATCCAGCCTAGGAGCCGGCAATAGCTGCACCGCGAAGCGTCCGACCTCGACGGGCCGGCCAAATGCCATTTCCAGTTGGGCAGTGAGGTAGGTGTGCATACGGTGCGTGCGGACCAGCAGCGACACACCGATCTGCATGGCTACAACCAGCGCCACGATCGTAAGCGCCAGCTTCCACCACTTGCGCGGCATCTTCATGTTGTCCGGAAGTTTCGCAGACTGGGCTGCAAATGAAAAGCTACTGTAAGACAGACTTCGCACTGCTTTTGCTTCGTCCTAGAAGCCGGCTTTCCTCGAGCCTCTCCAAGCAAAATTCGTCAGAGAAAACCTGTCGAGCTCAGTGCACCGTGTGCAGCATCCGGCTCCAACGCGTGCGAGCCGGAAGGTGTGCAAGCGTGTCGAAAACTCCAACCAATCGCTGGATGAAAGTGGTTTGCGTATAGTCACTGCTCGTTGCATCCACCGACCAATAAATCAGGAATGGCCGCCCCATAATCGCGCTGCGATCCACAAAACCCCAGTACCGGCTGTCTGAGCTGCGGTCGCGGTTGTCGCCCATGGCGAATAATTTCCCGGGTGGCACTACGATTTCGTCACCCTGCATATAGCCGCGAAGCGTTTCCCTCCAGCCCGATTCCGGAACAACCTGCGGGGAAATTAGCATGCCCCTCGGCGGAGGAAAAGAATAGTTGAAGTTGTCGTACGGAGCCGACGGGTCGTGCACCACATATGGCTCGTTCAGCGGCTTTCCATTGACGTACATCTGCTGGTCGACGAGCTTCAGGCGGTCACCCGGCAAGCCAATCACGCGTTTCACAAAATGCTGGTGGTCCGCATACGGGTACTTGAAGACGATGATGTCGCCGCGCTCCAGCGGCCGGTATGGAAGCACTTTCTCATACCAAGCGCCGCTGCCTCCGAAGATGAACTTGTTGACCAGCAAATGGTCACCAATCAGCAGCGTACCTTCCATGGAAGCCGATGGAATTTTGAATGCCTGAACGACAAAGCTGGTTCCGAACAGCGCCAGTAGTACGGTCACCAGCAAGGATTCCAGGTACTCGGAAATGGTCGTCGGATCTTCGTGCAGCTCCTCTTTTTTCGTCTCGGTCGGAGCCACCGGATCCACGGGCTCTTCGACCTTCAGCGCCGTTTCTTCTGCCATTCGTTCTCAGCCTTTCCGTTCCACGCGCGCGTCAGTTTCTCCCCAACAGTTCCATCGCGCTCTGTGCCGCCCGCTGCTCGGCTTCTTTCTTTGTGCTGCCCTCGCCGCTGGCCATGCGCTCGCCCTTGATCCAAACTTCCACCTGAAAAACCTTCTGATGGTCCGGCCCGCTTTCGGCCGACAACCGGTATTCGGCAGGCGGCTTCCCTTGTCCCTGCAAGAATTCCTGGAGAGCTGACTTGCGGTCCGAATCCGCAATTCGCTCGCCGCGCTCCTCGAGCGCTTGTTCAAACAGCAGCCGCTTAAGCATCTCCCGCGCAGGTGAGAGTCCGGCATCCAGATAAACCGCGGCGACCACTGCTTCGAAGGCATCCGCAAGGAGCGCCGGCTTTTCCCTCCCGCCGGTCTTTTCTTCGCCGCGTCCCAGCCGCAAATGCTCGCCAAGCCTTACGCGGCTCGCCGCGTCAAAGAGAGAGTGCGCATTCACAAGCCGCGCCCTGCTCTTCGAGAGCTGGCCTTCGCTCCACTCGGGAAACGACTCCAGCAGATATTCTCTCGCCAGCAACTCCAGAACAGCGTCCCCGAGGAATTCCAGCCTCTCGTTGTCCTGGATCGCCGCCACTTCTGCGGAATCTTCCTTGTGCTCGGCGCGTAACTCCGGCACCGCGGAGCTGTGCGTCAAAGCGCGCTCCAGAAGCTCCGGTCTTTTGAACCGATAACCGAGACGCTCTTCGAGTCGCTCTGCGTCACTTTGTGTCATGGACCTGGACAGCGCGCTGCACTCTGGCGACGCTTATTTTGGTGCGCTCAATTGCGTGGCGCCCAGTTTCTTTGCCTCTTCAGCACCGCTCTTGCACGTCGGCTGCAAACTGCCCGGAATGGACGCGCACCTGGTGAAAGCCGCCACCGCGGCGTCAAAATGGGAAGTCTTCTCGTTCGAAATGCCCAAAACATAGAAGGTCACAGGATCAGCTTCCGGATTCGGATCCACCTTTGCAGACGCTTCAAATTCCGGGATCGCGTCGTCAAATTTGCCCCGTCGGAAATAAACGAGTCCCAACCCTCCATGCGCCATGGCCAGCGTCTGGTTTTTGGCGAGCGTGAACTGCGCGTCTGTCATGCCTTCGGGCTTGGAAATCGTGGGAGTGAGTTCGATCGCCGACTTGGAAAATTTTTCCGCTTTATCCAGTTGCTGCGCGGCGTTCGGCATATTCGAGTTCCATGCTCGCGGCAGAGTCTGGCCCAGAATTGCCAGCGTCTGCACATCGGTAGGAGCCAGCGCCACATCTTTTTCGCCTGCGTCTTGCATTTTCTGAATCTCGTTCTCCGCCAGGTAGAGTTTCACGAGGTTCGAATACACCACCGCGAGGTAGCGGCTCTGCGGATATTTCTGCACAAATGCTTCGCCAGCCTGAGTTTTCTTGGCCCCGTCGGTTATTGGCAGGGCATCAAACGCCTTAAAGTCTTTGTCCTCTTCCGGGTTCACCGGAGGCGCCGGCGTGTCCAGTGTCAGAGTGTTTGCTTTGTCTTTATCGGTCTGCTGCTGTGCGGGCGGAGCGCTCTGGCCACTTTGTCCGCTTTGGGTGCTGCCGCTCTGTGCCGCTGCTGCAGCGCATCCTAACAAGAAAATTCCTGCAAAAGCCCCCGCTTCCATCCACTTCTGCCACGTTCGCTTCATTGCCCGCCTCCTGTTAATTCTTCAAGTCGTCGCCCAAGTCCAGGAACTTGGGTTGTTCCGAATCGTTGTTCTTTCCAATCTTCTTGCCCTTGTCGTTCCTTAAATCTAAGGCCGCTCCGCCGGTTTCTCGAGGTTCACGGCTTCGAGACCTTTCTGCGCCGCTTGCCTTGCCTGCTCCGGTCCGCCGGGCACGGCGAGTGCCGCTTGAAACTCGCTTTTCGCCAGTCCCTGCTGCCCTTCATCATCATAAATCCGTGCCAGATAGATATGCGACCACGTCAGCACCATTGGATCCTGCTTCGCCGCGTGCTCTCCCGTCGTCAGCCTGCCAAAAACTTCTTTGGCGCGCGGCCCATCGTGCTCGAGCAACGCCACCAATCCCAAACCGTACCACGCGCGGATCTGGTCCGGATACTTCGCCAGCACCTTCTGAAACGACTGCTCCGCCGCTCGCGGATTTTTCTCCGCGATTCGCTTCTCGCCATCCGTCAGCTCGGCGATCGCTTCCGCGTCGTTCGGCACCGTCGTTGGCGGTGCCACCTTCCGCCGCGTCACTGCTTCGCTGGCAGGATCGTCCGTGCTGTGCCCTCGATCCGAAAAAGCAAATTTAATACCTTCAATCCGCTTGGTTTCCGTCGTCAAATTGACGCCTCTCACCAAGTCCGGGAAATAGAGCGCCATGGACGGCTCGGCGCCCTCGTATTTAGCGAGCCCCTCAAACAGTGGCCTTACCAGCACGTAGCCGTCCGTATCATCGCGGTCTATCGCCGCGTCTCTTTCGCCGGGCGATTGCCGCTTCAGCTTTAGCTCCACCGCCCGCACCAAACATTCAGCGAAATAAGACTCATAATCCTCTTTCAGGTCCGGCGCCAGCCGCGGCGCCAGGGCGGCCTTCTCAAAGAGTTGCCGCTTTACCGCCAGCACGTGGGGATATTGCTGCGGTAGCGGATCGAGCAAGAAGTGCAAAAAGGCGTGTCTTATGATGTCGGTAGGAATGTCATCCGAGCCACTCAGCACGATCGAGTAGTGTTCGCCCGAGTTCCGCACGTTCGTGATGCGCCCGACCAGCGGCTCTAAAATAATCGTAAACGTTCTCGCCGACGAAGCATCCTGCAACTGCCGCAGATAACCCGTGGTCACAAACACGATCTGCGACACCGGGTCATGCACCTTGGCAATCTCTCCGTTGTAGATGGGCTGCAATCCACGCCACAACTGCCCGATCTTTTGCTCCTGGTAATAGTTCGACAGGATTTCGCTGAACCCCTCTAACGCCAGCACTTCCGTCGGCTGATCGTCTCGCTTGACGGTCATCTCGAACCTTGGCGCAGGCCCCGACAGCAGTCCAAACCAAATGTAGCGCGAGAGCGTCGCTCCCGAATCGCGTACAACATGTTCCTTGTAGAACTCCCTCACCGCGTCCACCGCAGGCCCTTGCTGGTGCTGCATCTGCTCGCGAAGCCGCGCGCGCAGCGGATGCCAGTTTTCCGCGCTCACGTTCGATTCGAATCCGGCCGCCAGCAGCGCGCACATTGTCGTAAACATCGCCTCGCTGCCATCCACAGAAACGTTTGTGACTGGCGCAATCTGCCGAGGCGCAGGAGGCAAGGGCACCTGTGCGCCAGCCACCAGCGGTCCCAATAAAAAGACAGCCACCGCGCACAATCCCGCCATCGCTCTTTGCCAATGTTGTTTTGTCATGAACTCTGCCGCAGTTCTCGCTCGAGCTGGTTACTCTCTCAACCGCTTGTTCAACTTCTGAGGTGGGAGCGACGCCGGGTCTCTCCCCACTTCTCCGCCTCTATCCCCTGGGGCGCTCACTATCCTGTGGCCACCCTGCAGCATCTTGTCAATTTACAAGCGCCCTTCCCATCCGTCAAGGAATCAACCCCTTGTTCAGCCCGCTCGCGATCCAACTCTTGCTACTCTGGCAGGCATCTGTTAACAGTGAGGATGCGTTCACACCCGCCGCGGGATGGCCCGACTTTCATGTGTTCCCTGCTTTCAAAAACGGCCGGCTTTTTCTTTGCCGTTTACGTTCTCCCCGGGATTTTGCTCTTGACTCTCGATGCTCAGCTTTTTCGCGAGGACGCCCGAACGTCCGCGGGGCTTCCCGCGCCTCTCTGCTCGGCGCAGGACTCAGCTGCCGCGCCCGCTCCCTCAGGCAAGCGTCGGCTCTCGCAAGAAGTTCAACTCACTGGGGACTCTTTCTGGGTTGACACCGGTATCGACGTGCAAGCAGGCGAACACGTCGCCGCCACAGCAACTGGAGTTCTTCGCTACGCCGACCAGCAAACCGACACCGCTCCTGCCGGAATTGCTCGCGGCTTCAAGGATCTTCTGCGAATTCTGCCCTTCAATGAGGCCGGCCGCGGCGCGGTGATCGGGCGCATCGGCGACAGAGACACCTCGCAACCGTTCCTCATCGGCGCGAAGCGCGATCTCGTCTCGCCTCTCTCGGGCCGCCTGTCGATCGGCATCAATCAACTCAGCAGCGACACCGGCGACGGCACGTATTCGGTTCACATCGAGATTTACCCTGCCGATGCCAACGCCGTCCTCTACACCGCCAAAGCCGTGCCCGGCATACGCGGCGTCGACAATGATCTCTTCGCGAAAATCCCTCGCCGCATCTCCGATAAAGCCGGCGACCCCGGCGATATGGTCAACTTCCTGCTCATCGGCTCGCAAGTCACCATGGAAAAAGCATTCACAACAGCCGGCTGGGTTAAGGTCGACGCCAACGTCAAAGAAACCGTCCTCCACGGCTTCCTCGAAAGCATCTCGAAAGAATCCTATCTCACCATGCCCATGAGCCCGCTTTATCTCTTCGGCCGCCAGCAGGATTACGGCTGGGCGCATGCCGAACCCATCGCTGTCGTCGCCTCGCGCAATCACCTGCGCATCTGGAAAGCTCCGTTCGAAGTCAACGGCCACACGCTCTGGGTCGGCGCCGCCACCCACGACGTCGGCTTCGAAAAAGATCAGCGCAACAACAACCTCACCCACAAAATCGATCCCAACATCGACCTCGAACGCGACTACGTCGAAAAAACACTCACCTCCACAGGCTTCGTCGCCGAAGTCACTCACGTCCTGCCCTCGAATCCGATGCTGGAGGCCAAAACCGCCACTGGCGGCAACTTCCATTCAAACGGTCAGGTACTCGTCTTGAAACTCGGCGAGTCTTCCCAAAAGTAGCTTCTGAAGTGGTCGCGGCCCGGACTTCGCCTGTCGAGGCGCGACCCGACACACGGTTCAGGAGACGTGATTACGACAGTTGGAGTATGATGGCGCCCGCCGAGTACCTTTCATCCGGCTCGTCGACGTCACCCGGAGCCCATCATGCCCGTGACCAAGCCACTCAACGAACCAGCGCGCCTCGCCGCTCTAGAGCGCTACGCTATCCTCGATACCGATCCAGAAGACTCCTTCGACGATCTAACTCGCTTGGCCTCTTTCATCTGCAAAACTCCCGTCGCCCTCATCTCCTTGATCGACGACAACCGGCAATGGTTTAAGTCGCGCGTAGGCGTCGCGGTTTCTGAAACGCCTCGCGAAGTCGCCTTCTGCTCCACCGCCATTCTCCAATCCGAAATCTTCGTCGTTCCCGACGCTCTCCAGGACGAACGGTTTCGCAACAATCCCTTCGTCGTCGCCGACCCACACATCCGTTTCTACGCTGGCGCTCCCCTCATCAACGAAGACGGCTACGCCCTTGGCACAATCTGCATAGTCGATCAAACGCCGCGCGAATTGACGCCGGAACAAAGAGATGCGCTTAAGACCCTGAGCCGTCTCGTACTAGCTCAAATGGAATTTCGCCGCAACTTGATCTTATTGAAAGAAGCCCTCAGTGACCGCACAAAAGCAGAGCACGAGCGCGAACAAGAGCTCCTAAAGCTGCAAGCCACACTGATGCGTGTCCTCGGCCTGCGCCACTCCGTCTCAGCAAGCCGATCCGCCACTACTTAAGCACTGGGGACCCAGCTAGTCTTCTCTGTGAACACTGTGCTCTCCGCCTCCTCGGCGTAAGACTCTTTCTTTTTTGCGATCATTTTCTAACTATTTTCTTAGACTTTTAGCCAGCCCCAACCGCACGTCGCAAAACGTCCCTCGAAATATTCGCCCCGCTCACCACCAACACAACGTTGTCGCCAAATCCCACGCCCCCCGCCAGCAGCGCCGCCGTGCTAGCCGCCCCCGCCGGCTCCGCCAAAACATGCTCCTCGACAAGCAGAATCTCTATCGCTCGCAACATCGCCTCCTCGCCGACAAGCACAACGTCATCCACGAGCTTCTTGACGTCGTGCACGTTCGCCAAGTCGGGCGTCCGCGTAGCCAGCCCATCCGCAATCGTGTCGCAGGTCTCCGTCCCCACCACTCGATCTTCTTTCCACGACCTGTAATAAGCCGGCGCGCGCTCCGCCTGCACCCCGATGATCCTCACCCGGGGCGCAATCTGCTTCACCGCCGCCGCAATCCCCCGAATCAAAGCCGTATCCCCCATCGGCACCACAATCGCGCCGACGTCCCTAAGCTGCTCCAGAATTTCACAACCAATCGTCCCTGGTCCCGCCGGCAAATTCCCATCGGTAGCGTCATCCAAAAAGTAAACGCCAGGCCCCGCCGCATACTCCTGCGCCAACTCAAACGCCGCCGCCAAATCCGTCCCACCACTCTCCACAGTCTCCGCCCCCAGCGAAGCAATCCTCCCGCGCTTCACCGGATTGCACCCCGCCGGCAAAAATATCCGCGCCTTTATTCCCAGCAGCTTCGCCGCATAAGCCACTGCAGCCCCATGATTCCCCGTGCTCGAGGCAATCACTTCCTCCACCCGCCCCCGCTTCAATCGCGTCGCCAACCCCCACAAAGCCCCCCCCCCCCTACCCAACC
>Ga0210390_10002935_pt1 | contig 14815 bp, 12 predicted proteins | sample IncBWH11OmetaG_FD_161050 | JGI IMG/M metagenome (GOLD analysis project Ga0210390, IMG submission 161050) | Forest soil microbial communities from Barre Woods Harvard Forest LTER site, Petersham, Massachusetts, United States - Inc-BW-H-11-O ...
CTGGATCCCAGCCAAGAGAAAAGTATTTGACTGGACGAATTGGCCTTCGGGCGTGAGTTCCTGGATCAGGGCCGTGATGGTTGGCCAGAACATCCAGAAGCCAGCAGCGACAAGGGTGTTCATCAAATAGAGTTGCCAGAGTTGCACACGATGCCGAAACGCGAGAATCGCCACGGTTACGATGATCACGGCACGCAGGGCATCGAGCCACATGACCAGGCGGCGGCGATCTTCGCGGTCGATGAGAACTCCGGTGAAGGGAAGCATGAGCATGGCGGGGACGGTCTGCAGCACGGCAAAGGTGCCGAGCGCCATTTCCGAATGCGTAGCTTCGAGGATGTACCAGGCCACGGCGGCGGAATTCATCCCGCTGCCCAACATGGAGATCACGTTGGCGGCAAAAACAAAACGCAGCGGACGCTGGTCGAAGATCGAGCGCATTCCTTTAATTTAACTCAGAGGCAGTGGTCAGTGACCAGGGGCCAGTGGCCAGCAAATTCTTTTCTGGCACGACACCCTCTTAATTGACCACTGACCACTGGACACTGGCCACTGTTCTTTCTTGCTTCCGCACGCGTTCGGCGCTAGGATTCGCCTGCTGTTTTGAATGGAGATCGGTTCTCGCTCACGCTGAGGTGGCCTATGAAACGCTACGCCGGGTCTCTGGTGGCAGTCGTTACCTTCTGCTTTTTCTTTGTGCTGGCGCGCGCCAACGCGCAGGCTGACAGGATCGTGATTCCCGCCGGCACCCCGGAGGACCACGATCTGCAGTCCATTACGAATGAGCAGGATGCCGCGAAGAAGCTCGCCATGTACCAGGACTTCGTGCAGAAGTACTCATCGAATCCAGCAGCGTTGGCTTATGGGGACTGGCAGATATCGCAGGCTTACCAGGCCACCGGCGATTTGAATAAGGCGCTTGACTATGGGGACAAGGCGCTGACTGGCGCTCCCCGGAATCTCGACATCCTGGTCTCGCAGGCCAACATCGCGCAGCAGGCGAAAGACGGTACAAAGTTAGTCGACTATGCCGCAAGGGGCGGGACGGTGTGCAACGCCATCGGCAAGCAGCCCAAGCCGGATGGCATGAGCGACGACGATTTCAGCAGGCAGGTGGCGGAAGAGAAGAGCGCGGCCAAGAACAACTGCGATTTTCTTGAATCGGCAGGTTTCAATGCGATTGCCAGCGAGAATGACGCGAAAGCCCGGATGGCTGACATCGAAAAGTACTCCGCTGCGTTTCCCGATTCGAAGTTTCAAGATCAAGTTTCGAACTACGCGATGTATACGCTGGGACCGGGACAGTTAAACGATCAGGCGCGGTTGGTCGCGTACGGAGAAAAAACGCTGGCGGCGAATCCAAACTCGCTGCCTGCTTTGTTGCTATTGGCCGGGTCTTACGTCGACGACCCCAGGCCTGGCAGCGTTGCCAAGGCTGTGACCTACTCGCAGAAGGCGATTGCAGTTGCCAAGGGAGATGATCCGGATGCCGATAAGTCGCGCAAACTATCGGCGGGGGTTGCTCATTCGGTTCTGGGATACGCCTATATCAAGCAGGACAAGACGACAGCGGCCATCCCCGAACTGAAGTCAGCCGCAGGACTGCTCAAAGGAACGGACGATCAGCAATACTCCATCGCGCTCTATCGCCTGGGTTTTGCCTACGCGAAGCTGAACCGCGTGAGCGAGGCTCGCGATGTCCTGATGGAGGCGGTGAAGATTTCCGGTCCGGTGCAGGCCATGTCACAGGATTTGCTGAACAAGGTGAATGCGGCGCGGGCGAAAGGGAAGTGAGGGGAATTTTCGCCAGCTGTCGATAGGAAGGCGACCTGAGGGAAGCGTCGAGGTTTTCTTAGCAGGCTACGGAATCCGCTGTATTGCCCAAAACAATTGCATCGCCTAGCATACCGATTAGAAAATTGGATTGGCGGTCATGGGTTAGCGTCAGTCAGACATTCGGACCCTCACGACCGCAGTCTTGGTGCTCGAAACAAACGCGAGTCTACATTCTTTCCATCTTCAGTCATTTAGAGGCGGAGTTCGTTGAAAATGTTAAACTCCCCGGATCAAGTATCTTCTTTCCCCATGAAACTGCGCGACGATTGGGAACCCCGGCGTTATGAGCAACGATTGCAGGCGCTTCGCTGGGAACGGAAGGCCGAGGCGAAGCAGACAGAACGGTTGAGCGCGGTACTCGCGAAGAAAGTACGTTCCATCAAATCCAAGGCAGTGGCCGCCAGGGTCGCTTAATTATTCCTTGCCTCCCAAGTGGATTCGCTGTTTGCGCCTCCGCAGCGTTCGGCGGCGGGCATCCAACTTTTCAACAAGCTGATCTGCGAGCTGGGACAGCCGCCGCGGGTCGGGTTCATCAGCTACCAACTTGCAGAGCCTTCGCCATTCTTCTTTTTTTTTCTTAATTGTCATGCAAGATCTAAGGCAACCACATTGCCAAATCAAAAAGGGAGAAGCCCGCACCGGACATTGCCTCCAAATCGATCACATGGCAAGACTTATGCTGGCACCCTGAGAGAGCAAGAGTGCAGGCAGTACGAAGATATTGCACGAAAGCATAAAGCATCTGAGAGCTGAAGAGTTATTTCGACGGAACCCCAACCTTTGCGGCGTCTCGATGCCAGGATCGGGGATTTACTGTATCGAACAGCATAATCAACTCCGGCTATAATCTCCCGTGCCTTCTTCAAGCGATTCCCGCATTGAAGAGCTTTGCTCACGGATCAAAGTCCTCTGTCGTGAGCCGTTTTCTCGCTCAAGCGAATTGGAGCTTAGAAGGCTTGCTCGACAACTGCGCGTTGCCATCGGTCAGCACGTGGCCACGGCGAAATCTTCCCTGAGCGCAAAGCAGGCAGCCATCGTCCGGCGCGATCCAGGCAATGAGTAGTCCTTGCTGATGTTTTCCCAGCTCATCTTGGGCAGACGATCGCTATCGCAAACGGCGATTTCAGCAACTGACGGTCGCTGTGGGTCCGTTCAGGGTTTCACCAGCTCGACAGAAAGTAAGTGCGCTTTCACGGCCAGATTGTGGCCGCCCTCCAGGTCTCCGGTGGCGACGGCCGCTTTTGACTGTGCCATGAACTCACGGATCTGGTTCACCATTTCCCGTTGGCTTGAGTTGAGCTGGAGTTCGGCGGCTTTCTTCAGATTCTCTTCGGTTGCGGCCCTGAGCTGGTCGGTCGAGGATTTGTCCGAGGCCTGTTCCGCAGCTGTGCCCCCCGTGAGTTGGACCTTCGGCTCGGTTGAGCCTCCGTTGCGCACGACTTTCTTGGGCGGCGGACAAGGTTTCAAGGCCCCCGCGTTTGCATTTTTTGCATCAGGATCGGATGATCCGGTTGTGGTGGATCCTGTGGTGGCCGATCCAGGTGTGGCCAATCCAGGTGTGGCTGATCCCGCGCCCGTTGAGTTCGCCGGATCGGCGGGGTTTCCGACCGCGGTGTTCAGTGAAGTCGGGGCATTCGAGCAATTGGGCGGAATTGTTTTCTTACGGTGGGGGCGAGCGGGAGTCGGCTTGGCTTGAGCGGGAGAGTTCGCGGGAGGGTTCGGCGCCTGCGCTGGCTGGGCGTTTTGTGATGGCGGCGTCTGCGCTTGGGATGAGGAGTTACTCTGGTTCTGAGATGAGTCCGACGAGGCCGTCGCGGGCGGCTGTGCCGCGGCCTGCGGCACAGATCCGCGCAGCGCTGGCGGTAACCAAGCCGCGTTCCGCAGACATAATCCGAGGATTAAGGCCAGAATCATATTCGATCCGAACTGGTGAAGTGGGCGGCAGTCTCTTGCTCTGGGCGCAGACTCGATGTAGCCAGAGGCAGGCGAAAGCGGAACGTCGTCCCCACACCTTCCGTCGATTCAAATTCCACCGATCCGTAATGCCACTGCAGAATCTGATAAGTCTGGGCCAGGCCGATGCCGTTGCCGTCTTTCTTGGTGGTGAAGTAAAGCTCGAAAATCTTATCCTGGACATCCTGAGCAATGCCCATGCCTCGATCGCAGATTTCGGCGATGGCGGCATGGTCGTCACGACGCGCCGACATCGTGAGCTCGCCCCCGCGAGGCATGGCCTGGATGCCATTCAGCACCACGTTGAGCAGGGCTTGCTTCATAAAGTCGAGGTCGGCCTTGATGGAGAGCGGCTCCCCCGGCATTTCGCGCCGGATGGTGATGCCATGCTGCTCCGCGTCGGGAGTGGCGAGCAGCGCGACCTCTTCGAGGACGCGGCGGAAATCCACCTCCACCAGATGCAGTTCGCGAGCCCGCATGAAGTCGACGAGGGTTTGCACCACGCGGTCGAGGCGGTGAATTTCGCTTCCGATAATATCCATGTGACGGCGGGTATCGGGATCGAGTTGCACCAGCTTGTTCTGCAGCAGTTGCAAATGCAGCACGATGGCATTGATGGGATTCTTCACTTCATGGGCAACGCCGCCGGTCACACGTCCGCTGGCTGAGAGACGGCGGGACATCTCGATCTCGTCTCCGATTCGGCGCACCGATTCGGCGTCGCGCATGATCAGTAGAGCGCCGATCTGCGTGTTCTTCTCCTGAACAAAATCGAGAGACACCTGCACGCGCCGGCCGGCAGGAGCGACAAACTCGCGCTGCGAGAGCACGCCCCTATGTTCGAAAGCGTCGAGTACCATAATTCCGAACGGCGTGTCTCGAGTAAAGACTTCCTTTACCGTTCTACCCAGCAGTTCTCCTCGAGGCCTGCCGAGGAAGCGCTCCACCGGTGCGCTTACCAGCACCACGCGGGAGTCTCGCGCGAACAGCATCAAGCCATCCTGCAACTTCGACATGAGTTGGTCCACGTTGTCTTTGAGGGCAGAAAAAATCTCCCGGCTGTCGCGCATCTGCCGGCCCAGGTTGGCGATCTTCAGGGTGACCAGGCCGAATTCATCGTGTTCCGACTCTTTTCCTGACAGTTCCTCGGTTGCCCCCGAACTGACGCTGTCCAGGTTGCGGCTGATCTCCTTGAGCGGCCCGAGAGCCAGATTCGACAGAAGCGCCGCCAGCAAGAAGGAAACGAAGATAAACGTGATGGAAAAATAGACAGCGCGCAGCAAGCGGGGCTCGATCTCACTTCTGAGAAAGACGGTGGAAACGCCGATGTGGATCGTGCCAAAAGGCATTCCATTCAGTAGTAGAGGAGAACTCACGTCGTAGACCGTCGCCGGACCGTACGCGATGCGGAGTTGGCGGCGGAAGCGAGCCGTCTTGACCCGATTAAAATCCGGACGTCGCAAAGCGGGTTTGCCCACGAGTTGAGGAGTGGTGTGGAGTAGGACCTTGCCGTTCACGTCTACGATAGAAGCATCGAAGACGTAGGGCCAAAGGGCGATATCGGATTGAAGATCGTTCAGAATGTTCGTATCCATCGGCAAGTACTCGGCGAGGGCTCGCCGCACCGCTTCAGGATTGTTGGTATCCACGCGAGTGCTACTCAAATCCGGCACGTCATTGGAGGCCAGATATTGCAGTTGCTTGGTGAGGTGCTCGGCGCCATCGGAGGCGCCGGTAATTTGCTGGCTCAGAGTCTCCGAGACGTAAAGATATGAGAATGCAGTCACCATCACGGTCACCATGAAGGTGATGCCGAGCACGATGATGGTTTTGCGTCGCATGGAAATCAGTGGCCAGTGATCAGTGATCAGTGATCAGTGGCCAGTTAAGTGCGCTTTACGGGCGAAATAGTGGAAGGTTTTCCACTGACCACTGGACACTGACCACTGATCACTGCGTTTCCTCAGAGGCCGCATCCGGGGCGCTGCCGCCGTACTCCTTCAACTTATTATGCAGCGTTTTCAGGCTGATGCCGAGAATTTCCGCAGCCTTCGTCTTGTTATTACTGGTGGATTCCAGGGTCTTAAGGATGAGCATCTTTTCCGCCTCACCGACGGTCGTGCCCACACCCAAACGTACCGCGTCCGGATCATTCGCCGCAGGGCGCAAGGGCGCGTGTCCGAATCCCGGAGGCAGGTGTTTGGTTTCGATCATGCCGCTGTCGCAGACGATTACCGCGCGTTCAATGGTATTGCGCAGTTCGCGGACGTTTCCGGGCCAGGAATAATTGTTGAACTGATTCAGCACCGCCTCGCTCACCGCGGCAACCTTGCGGGAGTGTTTCGCGCCCATTTCCGACAGAAGGAGTTGCACCAGATCAGAAATATCTTCTTTGTGTTCACGCAGGGGAGGCATGTGGATGTTGAAAACGTTGAGCCGGTAATAGAGATCGCTGCGCAGCTCTCCGCTCGCGACGGCCTCGTCCGGAACTTTATTCGTAGCAGCCAGCACTCGCACATCGACCGCTGTTTCTACTTTGCTGCCCAGCCGGCGCAGCTTGTGGTCCTCAAGGACGCGCAGAAGCTTGGCCTGAGTTCCCACGGGCATTTCACCGATTTCGTCGAGCAGGATCGTGCCTCCTTCGGCGAGCTCAAAACAGCCGGTGCGGCGCTCCAGCGCTCCCGTGAAAGCGCCTTTTTCGTGGCCGAAGATCTCGCTTTCGATCAGGGTTTCAGGAATGGCCGCGCAATTAATGGCCACAAAGGGCCGCTCGCGGCGCGGGCTCAGTTGATGGATGGTGCGGGCCACTAATTCCTTGCCGGTGCCGCTGGCCCCCGTAATCAGCACCGATGCGGTGCTGGGCGCAACCAGCTCGATGAGCCGGAAAATCTCCTGCATCTTGCGCGATGCCCCGCGGAGCGTACCCAGCGAGCCGGAGTCCCTCAGCTTGCGGCGGGCGCTCTCCAGTTCCGCGCGCGTGCCCACCAGCACGGACGCGTTTTGCAGCATGGTGCGCAGGCGGTTGGTGTCGATGGGTTTGGTAATGTAGTCATACGCGCCCATCCGCATGGCCTGCACCGCACTATCGATCGTGCCCTGTGCCGTTACCACAATCACCGCCATGGCCTGAGATTGCTCCCCCAGTTGCTCCAGCAGTTCGATGCCGCCCATGCGCGGCATCTTGAGATCTGTGATCACAATGGAAGGCACCCAATGCGCGGCCTTTTCCAGGCCGTCCACGCCGTCGCGCGCAGTTTCGGCCCGATATCCCCAAGAGGAAACTAACTCGGCCAGGCCCGTGCGTTCGTTTTCTTCGTCTTCAACAATCAGTACTTTTTCGTGGCTCATTCCTATGGTTGTGCCCGCTTCTTCAAGGTCGTGCTTTCTCGCGGCCTCATCGGCGGCGAGACTACAACCATACGCGGCTAGCTTCCTGCGGGGCAAGGTCTGGAGGCCGGGTCCGCGGGCCGCTTATGGGCAATCCAACGCTCGGATCAAGATTCCGACAAGGTCATGTCAATTTGAGACCGGGATCCCACCGAGGAGAAAACTACAGCCACGGTTGACTGAAGAAGCAATTCTTGAAAATCGCTCTTTCTCTTTAAGATTGCAGTGCGTTAGAATTACCCGTTTCCCGGCTGAGGTCTTTCAAGCTGTTGATCATGCATTGTCTTTCGGCGCAGCCTGCGTGCCAAAGCGCGTGCAAGCCCGTGCGCAAATCATTGGAGGTTGGAATGTCAGTTTGTACTTGCTTAACCAGGAGCCGCGCCGTCGCGGGCCTGTTCGCGGTTCTTGCGGTGTCACTCATCTCGATTCCTGCGCTCGCACAAAGCGACTCGAATCCGAAATATGACGTGTTTGTGGGATATCAGTGGTTGCATCCAGGTGGGACAGTTCCTGCGAGCAACAGTGATCCCTCAAATCCCACTGGCTTTCAAGTGCCGGATATGGCCAAGGGACTTGGTGGGGCTTTCACTTACAATTTCGATCCGCATTGGGGCGCGGAGGCCGACCTCGGCCACAACTGGGGAAACAGCAACTACGAGACCACGTATTCGATTGGGCCGCGCTTTATATGGCGCACCAATGAAGCCAACTACTTCTTGCATTCTCTGGTAAGTCTGAATCGAGTGAGCATCAGTGGGCTCAACGCCAACAATGGAATCGGAGCCATCCTCGGTGGAGGAATGGACCTGCCTATCAGCAAGAAATTGGCTTTTCGCCTGTTTGAAGCGGATTACGTCTGGGGCCGGCACAATTATTCCGATTTCGCCAACTCGGATTTCTCCGAGCTGCGGCGTCCGTCGTTTGAAGGCGTCCGCCTGCGCACCGGGCTTGTTTTCAGTTGGGGTGGCGCGCCTGCGTTAGCTCCTGCCGCCAGTTGTTCGGTGCAGCCGGGTGAAGTGCTGGTTGGCGAGCCTATTACCGCCACTGTCGCCATCAGTAACTTCAACCCCAAGCATACCGTCACCTATGCCTGGAGCGGCAACGGAGGTCAGGTTACCGGGAAAGATACAACCGCGCAGATCGACACGACCAACGCAGCTCCCGGCAGTTACACGGTGACCGCCCACGTGACCGACGCCAAAGAGAAGAACAACAATGTGGCCAGCTGCTCGGCGAACTTCACGGTGAAGCCGCTGCCGCCGAAGAACCCGCCCTCTATATCCATTTCTGCCACCCCGACCAGCCTGCAGGCTGGTGGAACCGTAAACTTGTCGGCCAACTGCACCAGCCCGGATGGTGTTGCAGTCTCAGTAGCCAGCTGGACCGCCAGCGGCGGAACCGTTTCCGGCAGCGGCAGCTCAGCTACGCTGAACACCACTGGAGCGTCGCCGGGTTCAATCACAGCCGGCGCTACCTGCACGGATACGCGCGGTCTGACGGCTCAAGCCTCAACCGAAGTAATGATCGAGAACCCGCCACCGCCGCCGGTTAATCCAGAGATCGTACGGCTGGAAGCGCGGCTCTCGTTGCACAGCGTTTACTTCGTAACCGATTATCCTAAGATCGCGAATCCCAGGGGCGGTCTGCTACCGAGTCAGCAAAAGACGCTGATCTCGCTGGCGACCGACTTCAAACAATACCTTGGAAGCAAACCGGATGCGCACTTGATTCTCGGAGGCCACGCGGATCATCGCGGCTCCGTTGAATATAACCAGGCGCTCTCCGAGCGTCGAGTTAACCGCGTCAAGAGCTTCCTGGTCGAGCAGGGCGTGCCCGAAGCCAACATCGATATCAAGGCGTATGGCAAGGACGACAACCTGACCACTGAGCAAGTGACGACTGAGGTCAACAATAACCCTGACCTGAGTCCGGAAGAGCGGCAAAGGATTCTCAGGAACATTGTAACGATCAGAATGGCGAGCAATCGCCGCGTTGACGTTACTTTGAGCACGACGGGGCAAACCTCTGTTCGCCAATTCCCCTTCAACACGACGGATGCCTTGACGCTGATTGGCGGCAGAGAATCCGAGGTCAAAAAGAAACCTGTGCCGAAGAAGCGGACCGGGAAGCCGAGCACTCAGAAGCCGTAACGGCGTCTGTTTCAGGCTTTGAAAACCTTCGCGGAGGACGCCAGCGTCCTCCGCGATTTCTTTTGTCTTGGAATCCGAACCGGGCCCGTCGCCTCCGTGAATCTCCGTAGGCGACCGGGCAACTTCTACACGGATGGGCCCGGATCGTCTTCTTATGTGCTTGATTCGATGAACCCTGATCTGGTACTTCATTTGCCACTATTGCAGACCAGAAAGCCGCGCGACCATGGATGCGATGACAAAACTCCGACGGGCTCTCCGGTCCCGCTCTGCCTTGGGGATGTTTTGTCTTGCCCTGAGCCTGAGCCAAGGCTGTGCCAGGTCGGAGCCCTCGAATCCGGCGAACGCCGATTCGGTCGAGGCACAAAGACTTCCATTCCACCCAGATACTGATCCAGTTCCGGTTAGCGACGGCGCAAGACCCGCACCTGCCCCCGTTCCGAAGCTGGGCCTGCCTTTTCGGGCAGGATCGCACTCGCGCATCCTGCCCTCCGGAACCCTTCTAACCGTGCAATTGGAAGACTCGCTTTCGACCCCCAACGTTCATGCCGGTGACGGCTTCATCGCATCCGTCGCCGCTTCCCTTACCGTAGACGGCGACACTCTCATTGAACGTGGCACAACCGTGACGGGACGGGTTGAGTCCGCGCAATCCCAAACCGACCGGCCGGGCCTGGTTCCCGGTTCCGGCTACTTCCGGTTGACTTTAAATGGGATCACGATTGATGGCAGGCAACTTGTGCTTCAGACCTCCAGCCTGTATGCAAGGGGACAATCGCCGAGCAATCGATCCTCCGGGACCCCTTCGGATCTCCACTCAGACGGTGTGCACGTCCAAAAGGGACGTCGGCTTACGTTTCGCCTGACAGCTCCGCTCACCGTGAACGATCCAAAGTCGATGGCCAGCGATCAATCCCCCAGCGCGCCTCCCGAATAAACTGGTGCAATTCTTTCGTTTGCAGCCTGATTCAAGCGATTTTCAATGCTTATTATTTCCCCTATGTAGCAGAAAACAAGCTTTTTGCCGAGTTTTCCACAGGCTTTTCCTGATTTGAGTGACGTCTGCCCTTCGCAGCGTCAGATTCGTCCTCCTATATTGAGATCGATTAGTGGGACGGTTTGCCACACCGACGTTCCCGATTCGGGAGCACCGAGGTATCAAGGAGCCCATCGTGGGGTTTCTTTCGGGAACCGTCCCGCGCCAAAGTAATTGCATGAACACCGCAACCCCATTTCCGTGGTCGGACCTCGCCGCCGGAGACAACGCCGACAGTCCGAGTGAGGAAACCCACATCCAGGCTCAGAGATGGGAGGCGGTCGGCCGCCTGGCTGGCGGTGTGGTGCATGACTTCAACAACGTGCTCACCGGCGTCATGCTCTACTGCGATCTCCTACTCTCGAGCCTCGATGCGCGCGACCGCCGCCGGCGTTACGCCGAAGAGATTCGCTCCGCCATCGTGCAAGCCACCGGCCTGGTCAAGCAGTTACTGGTTTTTGCCCGGCCGGAAGCCACACTGGTTCGGACGTTGTGCCTTAACGAAATTGCCCGCGGGATGCACGATTTGCTGGCGCGGCTGATCGGTGAAAACATTGCGCTTGACCTGCATCTCGACCCGGGGTTGGGCGCAGTCACCATCGACCAGGCTCAGGCGCAGCAGGTATTGCTGAACCTGGTTCTCAACGCCCGCGATGCTCTGCCCAATGGCGGCCGGATTACGGTCGAGACCAGCAACTGCAAATTCCAGCCTGTCGCCGGGACCATGTCATCGACCGCGCTCCCGGCCTTTCCATGCGTGCTCCTCGTCGTGGGCGACAACGGTCACGGCATGGACGCTGCAACCCGCCAGCGCCTCTTCGAGCCATTCTTCACCACCAAGAACGCCGGCCAAGGCACCGGCTTGGGATTAACTACGGTCCGCAGCATCGTTACCACCAATCGTGGATTGATTCACTTCGAAAGCGAACCCGGCCATGGTACTCGCGTGCTGATCTTGCTCCCCCTCGCATCTCAGCCTGCTGTTTCCGATCTTCTGGACAAGCCCGATCCAGATTCGCAGATCCAGTCATCAACACCAATTCAGCAAATCAAAAAGGAATCACTCTTATGACGTCAGTCGCAGTAACCCACACCCTCGCTACTCCTCAGATCATGGCCGCAAATTTTCTGAACCTCCTCATCGTCGACGACGAACGCTCCATCCGCGACGCTTGCCGCGAGGTCGCACTATCGCTGGGTTTCATCGCCCACGTTGCCGATTCCGCCGAGCATGCCTATCGCCTGCTCCAAGTTCAAAGCATCGACGCCGTTCTGCTCGATCTGCGCCTGCCCGGCGCGGGCGGCCTCGAAGCTCTCCGTCAAATCAAGGCTCACCGCCCTGAGGCTCTCGTAATCGTGGTGACGGGCTATGGCACCGTGCAGTCCGCCGTCCAGGCCATGAAGAACGGCGCTTACGAATACGTGACCAAACCCTTCAGCGTCGACGAACTCAAACTGCTGTTGCAGCGCGTTTCCAACCACCTCAAGCTGAAAACCGAGAACCGTATGCTCCGCGAGAAGCTGAAGTCGAAGCAGGGCTATGGCGGCATCGTCGGCCGCGCCCCCGAGATGGAGAAGCTTTACCGCATCATCGCCAAAGCCGCCAATAGCTCCCACCCTGTGCTGATCCTGGGCGAGAGCGGCACCGGCAAAGAGATGGTCGCGCGCTCCATTCATTATTCCGGACCGTTCCACGACAAGCCGTTCATCCCCGTCGACTGCGGCTCGCTGGTTCCCACGCTGATCGAAAGCGAACTGTTCGGCTATGTCAAAGGCGCATTCACGGGCGCCAATCAAGCCAAGGACGGACTGCTCGCCATCGCCGAAGGTGGCACCGTGTTTCTCGATGAAGTCGGCGAACTTCCTGTCGACCTCCAGGCCAAACTCTTGCGGGCGATTCAGGAGAAGGAGATTCGTCCCGTCGGCAGCACCCGCCGCATGCCCATTAACGTCCGCATCCTCGCTGCTACCAACCGCCTGCTAGAGCAGGCTGTGACCGAAGGCTCTTTCCGCCGCGACCTCTATTTCCGCCTCAACGTGCTCAGCCTGCGAATCCCGCCGCTGCGCGAGCGCCGCGAGGATATCCCGCTGCTCATTGCTCATTTCATGGAGCGCACCTCGCGGGCCTCCGGGCAGGAAAAAATCCTAACCGACGAGGCCGTCAAGGCCATGCTGGCCTATGACTGGCCGGGCAACGTCCGCGAACTGGAAAACTGTCTGGAGCGCACCTGCGCCTTTACCAGCGGACCATTAATCCATGTACCCGACCTGCCTCCGGCCATCGCCGGCGCCCACGTTGCCGTTCGATCCAACGGCAATGGACACAACCAAAATAAGATCGTCCCCATGGCGGAACTGGAGAAGCTGACCATCCTCAACGCCATCGCGGAACTTAACGGCGACAAGCTGCAGGCCGCCCGCTTGCTCGGCATCGGCAAGACAACTCTATACCGCAAGTTAAAGGACTACGCTGCCCAAACCTAAAGGGCAGTTCTCAGTTCCCAGTTTCCATTTCTCAGTCAAGCAGATAAGGTCCTACTGAGAACCGAGAACGGAGAACTGGCAACTGGGATCTGAGAACTCTTTCTTGTTCCGCAACGGGAAACCGCTCATCGACCTCGTAATCTAACCCGCGTGTTTTCAATGTCAGCGACACTGGTGCGCCGCGTGCTATAGAAAGAACATGATTCTACTCATAACCCCCTCGGCACGCGGCCATGAGTGCGCTGCCACGGTAAAAGATGCCACCGGCGAAGAAACCCATTGGGCGGAGGATCTGCCGCAGGCGGTAGCACGGCTGCGCGAACAGACTTACTCAGCCGTCGTGATCGACCAATTCCTTTTAGAGAATGAGCCCGCCGAAAGCGACCAGGTGATCGAGCACTTGGGAACGGCCTTTCCTGTCTACCTCAACTTTGCCGTCAGCGGCATGGAGCGCCTGCTGCGTGAGGTCCGTTCCGCGTTGCATCGCCGCAAGCGTGAGGAAACTCAGGCCCGCCGTTCGGTCGAGCAACAGATTCGCAGTGAAGTATGCGAATCCCTCACCGCCATGCTGCTCTCCTGCGAACTAGCCATGGCCGTGCCCGAGGTCCCTGCCTCGGCCGCGGAGAAGATCCGCCTCATCGATAACCTGGCCCGCGACATGCGCCTCAGGCTGGGTGCGAACTGATTGGCTTAAACCGATTCGTTTCATAAATCTGTGCAAGATTCTGCACCTTCGTTCGACCGCAGAAAACCTTCGACGCCTCACCCCTATTGGCACTAGAATGAACACGCAACCTGTGGGAGCCCGCATCCCGCGAGCTATCCGACGCACCGGAGGCCCTGTGCACGTTCTGGTCACCGCCGATACCATGTCCGGTTCCTGGAGCTACACCCGTGAACTGGTCACAGGCCTGGTCACGCGCGGCCTTAGGGTCACGCTGGTCAGCTTCGGAGAGATTCCCCTGCCCGAGCAGACTGCGTGGATGGACCTCCTCCACGGCCTTGAATATCGCCCCACAGCTTTCCGCCTGGAGTGGATGGACGAGGCTCCGGAGGATCTGCACGAATCCTCGGATTTCCTTGCTGGCCTGGTTCGCGAAGTTCGCCCCGACCTGCTTCACCTCCACCAGTTCTGCCACGGCGATCTACCGGTAAATGTTCCGCGCGTAGTCATGGCCCATGGTGACCTCATCAGTTGGAGTGAAGCGGTGCAAGGTTGTACTCCCCGCGCGACGCGCACGCTGAAGTGGTATCACGACACTGTGGTCCGCGGCCTCGCCGCCGCCGATGCTGTAATCGCGCCCTCCGCCTGGATGCTCGACACGCTTCGCGTCACCTATACTCGCCCACGCCGCGGAATCGTTATCTACCCTGGACGCAATCCCATCTTCTTCAATCCCTACGTCAGCAAAGAAGACTCTGTGCTTTCCGTAGGCCGCCTGCTCGATGCCGGCAAGCAGGTTCACCTGCTGACGCAGCACGCGCAGCCATTCCCGGTCTGCATCGTGGGTGCGGAGCAAACCGTGCCCGTGCCACGCATTCCGATTCGCGCTGACGTGAAGGTTTCGACTGAGCAGAATTCCGTTGCCGTTCGTGGTCCACAGACCGACGCACAACTGCGCGCCCTCTACAGCCGTGCTGCAATCTACGCTGCCACGGCGCGCTACGAGCCACTCGGCATCGCGTCTCTCGAAGCGGCATTTTCACGATGTGCCATTGTCGCCAACGATATTCCTAGCTTTCGCGAATTCTGGGGCGACGCGGCCCTCTACTTCCGCACCAACGATGCTGGCAGCCTGGCTGAGACTCTTCGCCAGCTCGATGCCGACCGCCCCTTGCGCCAAGCCTACGCCGACCGCGCCTACACCCGCGCCCGCGAACGCTTCACCACCAAGCGCATGATCGACGACTACCTCGACCTATACCGCAGCCTGGTCTCAGCCAACACCCTGGCCGCCTAAGATCGAGC
>Ga0210390_10002938_pt1 | contig 14815 bp, 17 predicted proteins | sample IncBWH11OmetaG_FD_161050 | JGI IMG/M metagenome (GOLD analysis project Ga0210390, IMG submission 161050) | Forest soil microbial communities from Barre Woods Harvard Forest LTER site, Petersham, Massachusetts, United States - Inc-BW-H-11-O ...
CGTGCCGCACGTCGCGATGAGTTACCTCACTGAGTCGGCGATGGGTCCGGCGAGTACGGCTGCCTGCGCGGGAACGTGGTGTCAGGCGGTGACTTTGGCAACCACGCCGGTTTTCGGGCCGACGTCCACCTGCACCCGTAGGCCCAGCGTGTGTGACAGCGCCACCAGGGTGTCCATGGTGGGGTTGTGCTCGGCTGCTTCCAGCCGCGCCACCACCGGCTGGCTCCACCCCAGCAACCGGGCCAGCCCCGTCTGGGTCAGCTTGTGCTCGGCCCGGTAGCGGATCACCGCCTCGGCGACCGCCCGGGCCAGGGCGGTGCGCTCCCACTCGGCGCGGAATGCCGGATCGGCGAGCATGCCCGCGAGCACTTGGTCGTTGCTGATCAGCCGCCGTGTCATGCCTCGATCTCTTTCAGCCGGTCTTCGGCGAGGCGCACCGACCGGTCGAAGCCGCGCTCGTCGTGCTGGGCTTCGGGCCCGATCGCCAGCACCACCGGCCCGTCCCGTGGCGCCGGTACAGGGCCCGCCACGGTGACCGGCCGGAGCGGGGCCGCAGTTCGCGTTGGGCGCCGCGGGAGATGAGGCCACACGTTCGTGTCCGTGCTGTCCGCGAACGGCGTCCCGGTAGAGAGCATCGCGCTGCTCGCCGGGCACGACCGGACGACCACCACCGAACTGGTCTGCCGGCACGAGCTCCGGCCCGCGCTCACCCAGGGCGTAGAGGTCATGGACAACATCTTCGGATAGCCATCTCGTACAGGAATTCACAGTATCGTGCTATCAGCAGGGGGATGAGTTCTGAAATAACCGACATGGGACGGTGCCGTAGTGGCTGCGCTGGCCAGGTCCGAGCTTGAACCGGGTGCAGATACCGACACGGCGGCCCTCGCCCCGCGCGCCCAGGCTCCTACCGTCCTGTACATAGCTGGGTCGGGCCGCAGCGGCAGCACGCTCCTTGAGCGTGCCCTGGGGGAGATCCCCGGCTTCGTCAGCGTCGGTGAGCTCGTCGACCTGTACCGGCGCACCGCCGCTCATGACGAGCGATGCGGGTGCGGGAAGGCCTTCGACGATTGCACGTTCTGGGCGGCAGTCGGTGACCGCGCCTTCGGGGGCTGGGAAGGCGAGAGGCTCGCCGCCGTGCACGGGCTCCAGGGCCGTATCGCCCGGCAGCGGCACATGCCGCGACTGCTCGCGATGCGGCTGGCCGGCCGCGATTTCCGGTCGGACGTCGCCAGCTATGGCGACAACTACGCGAGCCTGTACCGGGCCATCGCCGCCGAATCCGGCGCGGCATGCGTCGTCGACGCGAGCAAGTGGGCGGTCCAGGCGCCCGCGCCGGGCTCGACGTGCGGGTGATCCACCTGGTCCGCGACGTCCGCGGGGTGGCGTCCTCGCTGGGCAAGCGGCACGTTGCCCAGCCCCACGCGGTGCGCGAGGCCGGCGTGATGTCGCATTACGGGCCCCCGGCCGCCGCCGCGCGCCCACCTGGGCACATCGGCGATGGCCGGGTGGTGCTCGGCGCCAGCCACGGCCTGTCCGGCAACCCCTCACGGTTCAGCGACGGAGGGATCACTCTGCGTGCCGACGAGAACTGGCGCACCGGTATGTCCGGGCGGGACCGTCTCGTTGTCACGGCGATCGCCCTGCCGATGCTGCTTCGCTACGCCCGCGCGCCCGCGGGCACCGCCCAGCGAACGGGGCCTCATGACTAACGCGCCCGCCCTGAAAGCTGCCGGGTGGCCGCTGGTATCGGTGATCATGCCGACGCGCGGCCGTCCAGACCTTGTCCGGGAGTCCATCGCCGCCGTGGTCGCCCAGACCTACCCCGGAGAGATCGAATGCCTGGTCGTGCACGACCAGGAGCCACCCGACCAGGGGCTTAATGGCCTGGGCACGTCCCGGCACCGGGTCGAGGCGATGATCAACACGCACTCACCGGGCCTGGCCGGCGCCCGGAACTCCGGCCTCGACGTCGCCCGCGGCGAGTTCGTCGCGACCTGTGACGACGATGACGTCTGGCATCTGGCCAAGCTAGCCCGCCAGGTGGAGCGCCTGTGCGGCGAGCCCGGCCTGATGGTGGTGGGCTCGGGCATCAGGCTTCGGCTGCCACGTGGCAAGATCCTTGACTGGCCCGGGCGCGCGGAGAGCATCAGCCACCAGGACCTGCTGCGGAATCGCGTCAAGGAACTTCACTCATCGACGCTGGTGATGCGGCGCGAGGCGTTCGATGCAGTCGGCGCCTACGACGAGGAATTGCCGCGGGGCTACGCCGAGGACTATGACTGGGTGCTCAGAGCGGCCCGGGCCGGCCCGATAGGAGTGGTCACCGAGCCGCTCGCGGACATTCGCAAGGACGCCAAGTCCTGGTACCGGGGCGGGAACGCGGCGCCGGCGCTTGAGTACTTGCTTGCCAAGCACCCGGACTTCGCGACGTCACCCCACGGCCACGCCAGGATCCTCGGCCAGATCGCCTTCGCCCGCTCCACGCTCGGCGAGCGGGGACCGGCCTTGCGCTACGCGGCGAAGGCCATCGCCTGTTGCCCGGTGTCGCCCCACCCTTATATCGCTATCGTCCACACCACAACGCGAATTCCTCCCCGGCACCTGCTGCGGGCGGCGCGCTTGTTCCGCCGTGGCATGGCTTAAGAGGAAATCATGTCCGATCTGCTGCCGAACTTCCTTCATATCGGGCCAAGCAAGTCCGGCTCGACCTGGCTTCACGAGGTTCTTATCCTCCACCCGGAAATCTACCTCAGCCAGGCGAAGGACCTCTATTTCTTCAGCCGCTACTACGACCGCGGGCCGGGGTGGTACCGGAGCCAGTTCCGTGATGTACAGAAGGAGCACAAGATCATCGGGGAGTTTTCCCCCGACTACCTGGCCTGTGCCGAGGCAGCCGAGCGCATCCGGGACTGCCTTGGCCCCGGGATTCGGCTCATGGTCACGCTCAGGGAGCCGGCCTCGCGCGCGTTCTCCTCGTACCTGTACCTGCAGAAGCACGGGCTGGCGGCGCCCACCTTCCGCCAGACCGCGCTGTCCCGCCCAGATCTGCTAGACCATGGCCGTTACGCCACCAACCTGCGCCGGTACCTCAGCTACTTCGGCCGCAAGTCGCTGCTTCTCTCCCTCTTCGACGACCTCGAAGCCGACCCGCAGGCGTTCCTGGACGGCGTCACCACCTGGCTTGGCGTCGCGAGGCGGCCGGTCAGCCCGGAACTCCTCGAGGCGCGCCTGCCGGCCAGCAAGGCGCGGTGGCTCCCGCTCGCGGTCCTCGCCAAGCAGGGCGCCAACGTGGCGCGGCGCTTCGACGGGGCGGGTCTGGTCGGCCGGCTCAAGCGCTCGCCCCTCGTGGACCGGGTGCTGTACCAGCCGCTGGGCGATGACCGGCCGACCCTGTCCACCGAAGACGTGGCCTTTGTCCGCGAGCAACTCGACGGGGAGATCGCCTGGGTCGAGAGCGAGTTCGGCATTCCGTTGCGGAGCCGCTGGGACTGGCGTTGAGGCGCGCCTGGCCGCCTGGCTCGGCTACGAGCCCAGCTGGCGCCGCGGCCTCTAGCGGGAGTCTCGGCAACCCGGGCTCGGAACGGACTACATGGCGCTAGGTCTTATCCGGGCGCATGCCTCCCCGGGCGAACCTCGCCCGCGCGACCATGCGGCCGTAGGCCATAAGGTCCAGCGAGTAGCGCTTCCACAGCCGGCCCGGCTCCCTGGTCAGCCGGTAGGCCCAGCCGAGGCGCATCGTGTTCACCCAGCCCGGGTACCAGTGCACCCGCTCGGCCAGGTGGTCGAGGTAGCTCCCGCCGGTGATGATCACCGGGACGGTGAGCCGGCCGGCCACCTGCCACACCCAGGTCTGCTGCATCGGCGTGGGGATCGACACGTGGAGGATGTCGGGCTTCGCCGCGTTGATGGCCGCCACCATCATGTCGATGTCGGCCTCGTCGTAGCGGCCCGGATGACCCCGCACCACGTCCCAGTAGCCGTGCAGCCCCCCGGCGATCGGCAGCCCGGGGAAGGACGTGGTGAGGTTCGCCGCGGCCTTCTCCGGGGTTCCCTCGCTGCACCCAAACAGGAAGTTCGAGAACCCGCGCTCGGCGGACAGCGCGAACATCTTCGGGCAGATGTCGTCGTTGCCCTGCCGGTCGGGTACCGGCAGGCCGAGCATGCGCCCGCCGAGCACGATCCCCCAGCCGTCCGGCAGGACGATGTCGAACTGGTTCATCTTGCCGATGAGGCCGGGGGTCTTGTGCCCGCGCAGCACGTAGTCGGGATTGATGAACGAGACCGTCAGCCGGGACCGTGTCTCGACCGCCTGCTGGACCGCGTCGAGAAACGCCTCGTCCGGCAGGCAGGACAGGCCGATGCCCAGGAAGTACCGCTTCTGGGCGCGGTACCTGGCTCCCAGTTCACTGTCGAGTTCAGGCGCCGTCAGCCTGGCACCGGTTGTCTGCTCCGTTGGCTTCACCGCAATCCTCCAATGATCGCAATCCTATGGCCGGTCACGGCACCTTTAGCGGCATTCGTGCACATCTGCAACAGGGCTCACGAGGAGGAGTGCGGGGGTGTTGCCTGTCGGCCACTGAACTGGCTGCTGTTGAAGGCCTGCACCTTCCGGAGGAGCCCGATGAGCGGGCCGGAGGACTTCATGACGTGCTCGGCCGTGTCCACGGCCGCCCTGGGGACGAGGCTCTCGGCTTTGGCCAGGGCCACCCGCGCCGTCCCCACGAGGCGGGGGTGGATGAGTTCCTCGGTCGGGCGGCACTGGGCCGGCCGGAACTCCTGCCGCCGGACCTGCTGGTGCTCGATGTAGCGGCCGGCTGAGCCGAGGCAGTTGCGGCATGAGGGGAGCGGCTCGGGTGAGGTCAGGTAGGACAGCAGCCGGTCCCGGAACTCCGGCGAATCGTCGATCTGGATGCCGTTGCTGTACGTGGCCTCCGGGCCGAGCGCCATTCCTTTCGGGATCATGTAGCCCTGCGCGCATTTGAAGAACCACCCATTGGCGACCGTGTGGCACCGCCACCGGTGCGCGCTATTGCAGGTCGCGTAGATCCTGTTCACCAGGCCAGGGTCGTCGGTGCCCTGCTCGGAATACGATTCCTGGAAAGCCTGATAATGCTTATACCGCAGGGACACGTTGTGCCGGCGGGCGAGATCGACGCACGTATCCAGCTGGTCCTGCTTCAGGCTCCGGCCGGGGTAGAGGGAGATCCGGACCGAGTCCACCACTTCCCAGACGGCGCGCTCCATCCGGGGCAGCAGCAGGCCATTCGTCCAGATCTCCAGCGTGTCGGCGACCTGCGACTCACGCGCGGCCATCATGATCTCCAGGAGGTCCGGGTGCAGCAGCGGCTCACCCCCCAAGATCTTCAGGACGTTTGCGTGATAACTCCGCGCCAGCGCGGCCAGGTCCCCACCGAGGGCACCGGGATCGACGACATGCTTCGGCAGCACCGGCGACAGATGTGAGCAGGCACGACACCGCAGATTGCAGTGCTCGACAATGTTGACGACGCAGGTGCGATTGAGTATTCGCCCGTCCCTGAGCCTGTACCGGTCACCCAACGCAAATCCCTCCAGGTCTGGTGTGATCTCGGCTGGCCCACGCCACCTCGTACAAGGTTGGACCATGTCCAATCCGACCACAAGGGAGCAGCTTGCCCGAAGTGCCAACCCACTGGCGACGGGGGGCCCGGGTGAGCACGGGGGGCTTGCGGTTTCGATTGCGGAGCGACAAGCTACGTAGTACAAATCGGCCGGATCGTGGCTAACCGTAGTAATAACAACACGGTCCGTGAGAGTCTGGCACTCGGTGGGCCGAGGGGAAATCGATGACGCAGAAAGTCTTTATCTCGGGAATCGCCGGCTTCCTAGGCAGCCATCTGGCCGATCGTTTCTCCGCCCGCGGCTGGCGTGTATGCGGAATCGACAATCTGTCCGGCGGCAGTGAGCGCAACGTCCCTGCCGGGGCCGATTTCCTCGCTGCCGACTGCTGTGATCGTGGATCGTACGCGCATCTGCTAACAGGTGCCGACCTGGTCTATCACTGTGCTTCGGCCGCCTATGACGGCCTGAGCATCTTCGCCCCTTCATTCGTGTTCATGAACACCGCGCAGGCTACGGTGGACCTGGCTACCGCCAGTATCTCGGCTGGCGCCGGTCGGTTCGTCCATTGCTCGTCCATGGCGCGATACGGCGCTCTGATGCCGCCCTTCACCGAGGACATGGAACCGGAGCCGGTAACGCCGTATGGCCTGGCCAAGCACACGTCCGAACTCATGGTAGAGAATTTGTTCTCCAGCCATGGCGGCGAGTACGCGATCGCAGTACCGCATAGCATTATCGGCCCGCGGCAGCGCTACAACGATCCGTACCGCAACGTCGCCGCCATCATGATCAACCGCATGCTCAGTGGCAAGCAGCCGATCATCTATGGTGACGGCAGCCAGTTGCGCGGATTCAGTTTCGTCGGCGACGCGGTGGCGTGCCTGGAGCGTATGGGCGAGGAGCCAGCTGCCGAAGGGCAGATCATAAACATCGGGCCGGACGAGGAAACGACGACGGTGCTCCAGCTCGCTGAAGAAATCGCCGACATCATGTCATTCCAGGTCGATCCGATATTCGTGCCCGCCCGGCCGCTGGAAGTCAAACACGCCACGTGTAGCGCGGACAAGGCGCGCAAGCTGCTCGGTTACCAGACATCGACGTCGCTGCGCGATGGCCTTGCCCGCATGGTCGAATGGATGGCTGCTCAGGAGCCGATGGAGTTCAGCTACGGCATTGAGATCGAGATTCCCTCCCCCGAGACCCCGAAGACGTGGGTGAACAGGCTCATCTGATGGACAGAGAAACCCCTGCGAGCGCTCCCCGTTACCGGGTCTTGCTGGCGTCAAGCAGTGGCGGCGTGCTGCTCGACCTGCTCGCGCTGAAACCGTGGTGGTCCCGGCATGACGTGTCCTGGGTCGCGGTGCGCGCCGAGGACACCGCCGCGCTGCTCGCGGGCCACCGCGTGCACTGGGAGCGGGAGCAATCGGCGCACCGTCCCCTCGGCGCGCTGCGCGCGGCCATGCGCAGCCTGTGGATCCTGCGCCGGGAACGGCCCGACGTGATCATTTCCGCGGGCACCGGCGTCGCCGTCGGCGTATTCATCGCCGCCCGGGTACTGCGGATCCCGGCCCTGTGGCTCGAGACGTTCAACATCGTGGACACGGCCGGTTCGGCGAGCAAGATATGCGGCCGGCTCGCCAGCGCGGTCCTGGTCCAGCGGCCAGCCCTGGTCGGCACGCGACCACGTGCCATCCTCATCGGTGAGCTGTACTGATGGCGCGCATCCTGGTCACCGTGGGCATGGGCCCCTGGCCCTTCGACCGCCTCATCGGGGCCCTCGGCCCGCTGTGTGCCGAGCATGAGATCTTCGCGCAAACCGGCACGTCAGCGGTGAAGCCACCGTGCCCGCACCGGCAGTTCGTCCCGTTCAGCGACTTGCAGGAGCGAATCGTGGCCGCTGAGGTGATCATCACACACGCCGGGAACACGGTCCGGCTGGTGCAGCGGGCGGGCAAGGTCCCGATCGCGGTCGCCAGACGGGCCTCACTCGGCGAGATGGGTAACGATCACCAGGTAGCCTACCTCCAGCGCGAGGAGCAAACCGGTCCGGTCGTGGCGGTCTGGGAACCGGATGACCTCAAGCCGGCGGTCACGACGCACGCCGACCGGCAAGCCCAGCTGCTGCGCGAACGGCCGCTGCCTCCGGTGGCTGCTCCCGATCAGATCATCCGCACCCTTGACTCACTTTGCGCGCGACTGTGCCGCGGCGGGCGCCATGACCGGTGAGCCGAACCCGTTCGCGCGCCATCATCTGCGCCGGTACGCGTTCTGCTGGCAGCAGCTCGCCGGGCAGCACGGTCAGCATCTGGACCTCGGCTGCGGCGAGGGCGAGTTCCTCGCGGTGCTGCACGCGACAACCCCCCTTCAGTGCACGGGCGCCGATCCGCACGCCGGGTACCTCGCTCAGGTCAGGCAGGCCAGCCCGGACATTCCTGTTCACCACATACCGATAGATGACGAACTGTGCTTCCGCGCCGGTGAGTTCACCTCCGTCTCGCTCCTCGACGTGCTCGAGCACGTCCCCGACGAAGCCCGCGTTCTGGCAGAGATCCGGCGAGTTCTCGCCCCCGGCGGCCTGCTGATAGTGACCGTGCCAGGGCGTCATATTTTCTCCTTCCTCGACCCGGACAACGCGAAATTCAGATTCCCGCGGCTGCACAGGGTGATATACAGCGCCCGATTCGGCCGTGAGGTCTATGCGGAACGATTCGAGAACCTCGACAACGGCCTGCGCGGAGACATGTCGGTGGGCAAGGAGGAGCACACCAACTACCGGCGGCGCGACCTGCTCGCGCTGCTTGGAGAGCAAGGTTTCGACCCGGTCAGCGTTACCGGGGCCAACTTGTTCTGGCGATGGCTGCAGATACCTGCCTTGCTGACCGGCGGGCGACTGCGCAAGCTGCTCGAGTGGGCCATCTACATGGATGGCGAGATCTTTACTTCGGCGAATCTCTTCGTAGCCGCGAGGAAAGTGCCATGAGAACCACGGAGCAGGCGCGTCTCGCCAGGTTCTTCATCCAACTCGGCGTCAAGCGATGGATCTTGCCCAATACTCATGTCCGGCCGCTCGTCGCCGAGCTGTTCCTGACCGAGAATTGCAACCTGCGATGCATCAGCTGCGCCTGCTGGCTGGAGAATACCAAGGGAGAGCTGACGACCCCGGAATGGAAAGATGTCATAGATCAGCTGGTGCGGCTGCGGATCGTCAAGGCAAACTTCACCGGCGGCGAGCCGTTGATCCGCCCGGACGCCCTGGAGCTCATGGCCTACGCGCACGCTGCTGGCATCCGGCATATGCACCTGAACACGAATGGGATCCGCCTCACCCCGGGCGTGCTCGAAGAGGTGCTTGCCGCCGGGGTCAGAAGCTTCAACATATCGGTGGACGGCCCGGACCAGCGCGTCCACGATCACGTCCGCGGGCGGGTCGGCGCCTTTGATACGACGATCGGCCACCTCAGGCACCTGATCACCCAACGGCAGCGTTTTGGATTGAAGATCCGCATGAATTTCACCATCATGCGAGACAATGTCGAGTACCTGCCCGATATCGCGCGGCTGGCGCAACGGCTTCAAGTCCGGCTCTACCTTAATCTCGCCACTGATCAGACATTTCTGTTCCGTGCCCACGAAGTGTCGATACAGAAGCGGGTCGGTGCTGGCGAGATCGACTCCGCGCTGCGCCGCCTTGAGGACGTCAAGCGGGCGGACCCGCGCTGGCTCCCCCGCTATGCCGACCTCAAGTACATACCACGGCACTTCTCCGACATCGTGCAGCGCGACGTGCCTTGCGCGGAGTCCCAGCTCAAGCTGATGATCCATGCCAGGGGCGAGATCGGCGGATGCTGGGCGCACGACCCATCATTCAACGTCCGGTCCCGCCGGATCGCGGAGGTGATCGCCTCTGCCCACTATCGCGAAGAGCACGCCCGGCTGTTCCGTAAGGACTGCGTGGGCTGCGGGAGCAACTACAGCCTGAACCTGCGCTGGCTGCCCACGACGTATGCGGACGACCTGCTGTGGCGGATGGGACGCCGTCATCTCGGCACGGAGGCGTGAGACATGCGATCGAGCCAGCAGCTTTATACCGCGCTTGCCCATGGCTACCGCGAGCACTTCGAGAGCCCGCACCGGCGCGCCTACGACGCCATGGCCTGGGACCAGGTGCGGCACCTCCTGCCCGATCGCGGCCCCGTCGTCGATGTTGGCTGCGGGGTGGGCCGCTGGGTGGAGCGGCTGCTCGCGCTTGGCTATGAGGTCATCGGCATCGAGCCCGCGCCCGGGATGATCGCCGAACTGCGGCGCGCGGATCATGGTCAGGCCTTCTCGCTCATCGGCGAGCCAATGGAGGCCGTGCAGCTGCCCGACGAGTCGGCGGGGATGGTCATCGCCCTTGGCTCGCTGCAGTACAGCGCGGATCCGGAAGCGATGTTGCGGCGCTTCGCCGGGTGGGTGCGCCCCGGCGGTTCGGTCGTGGTGCTCGTCGACTCGCTGGTTGCCCTGGTGATCGAGTTGCTACGGGACGAGAAGTATGAGGAGGCGATGCAACGGCTGAGGACCCGGACCGGCGTCTGGGTCGTCGGGGAGCAATCCGCCGAGATGCACCTCATGGACCGGGACCGGTTGCGGCGGGCATTTGAGGTTGCGGGCCTGGTGGACGTGCAGGTGACCGGGCTGCTCGCCACGGCGGCTCCGCTGGGGCCGGACCGGCTCGCTGATCGCCTGGGACGTGACTGGGATGCCCACCTGCTCATCGAGCGGGAGCTTCAGGCGCATTCCCTGCTCGCCGATATCGGCAAGCAGCTCCTGGCGACCGGCCGCCGCGCCGCGGCGCCCACCGGCGACCGGGATCCCCGCGGTCTGGAACCAGGGGGCTAGATGGAGCCCTGCATCCTGATTGGCGGGTCGGGGGCCGTCGGCCAGGCGATCGCCCAGGCGCTACTTGACGCAGGCAGGGAGGTCATCGTGCTCGACGGGCGCGCTCCGCCAGGCAGGATGACGGCGGCCGGGGCTCGATGGCTGGAAGCCGACCTGCTCACCGGCGACCTGCCGGCGCTGCCTGAGGGGGAGGCCGTGCTTCTGCTCGGCCTTGTCGCGTCGCGTCCGCGCTGGCCATGGCTCCTGCCCATGCGCAATGCGATCGCCACGGCGCGAATCCTGCCGGCGCTGACGGGACGAGCGGTCCTCCTGATGTCGTCGGCGGAGATCTATGGTTGTGCTTGCGCGCCAGCGAAAGAAGACACGCCGCCGGTGCTGCCGCTGACCATCGACCAGATCGACGAGTGGTGCGACGACGCAATAAGACTCGCTCGTGAGCCGTGCCCGCCATGGCGATCCGCTGCCCTTGGGCGGCGCCTGGCGGCTGCCGATACCCCCGGCCGCTGGGCGTACGCGCTGTCCAAGCTGGCCCAGGAACGCCTGGTCGCGCGGGAAGCCGATGCGGCCCGCCTGACTATCCTGCGGCTCGCGACCATCTGCGGAACCGGGCAGGACTGCGCCACTACCCGCCTCATCAGGCAGGCGCTTGCCGGGCATCCGCTGCGGGTACCGCGCACCGAGCGCAGCTTCGTGCCGATCGGGGAACTAGCCGGAATCGCCGCTTCCGGCCTGCCCCCCGGTGTCTACAACGTGGGCGGAGAACCAGTGTCGCTGCCGGTACTCGCGGCGGAGATCCGCGATCTGTGCGGCTCGGCCGCCCGGATCGAGCCCAGCCCGCCCGGTGCTGGTGACGACGGCGTGGTCATGGATACGTCCCGGCTGAGAGCGGCCGGCCGGAGAATCGGGCCGCTGCGCCCGCACCTCGGGGCGATGGTGGCGGCCGTCCGCAGCGATGGCAGCCCGGCTTTCGAGCCGGTGCTTCCTGTGGTGATTCCGCCCCGGGCGGCCCGCCCGGACCAGGTCGCCGCCCGCCAGCAGGCCAGCCTGTGGCGCGGCGAGGTCAAGCATGGGAACCGATGGTCGCGGGAGCTGAGCACTGCGCTGGAAGAGGTGCTCGGCATCGGCGGCGAGCACACGCTGCTGGTGACGACGTCGGGAACCTCGGCGCTCCGGCTGGTGATCGCCGCCACGGTCGGCGCAGCCGAGCCGGGTGACACCGCCGTCCTGCCTTCCTTCACGTTCCCGGCCACCGCTGAGGTCCTGCTGCAGCTCGGCTATCGTCTGAGGTTCGCCGATGTCGACGAGGGCACCTGGACCATCCATCCGGAAGGGCTCGGCGCGATGTTGGCGGCCGAGCCGGCCCGCGTTGTCGTGAGCGTCGACACGTTCGGCAATCCGTGTGACTACGCGGCGCTGGCGCGGGTCTGCGGCGGGGCGGGCGTTCCACTCATCGCCGACTCGGCTGCGTCGATCGGCAGCCGGTACCAGCACCGCCCGGTCGCCGGATTCGCCCGAGGTCACGCCTATTCGATGAGCTTCGCCAAGGTGCTGTCGGCCGGCGGCGCCGGCGGAGCGGCCGTGCTGCCAGCAGATGCGGCCACTGCGCTGCTCAGCGACCAGCACGGCTGGTGGCGTTCTGAGCTGATGGACGAATTGCACGCGATATGTGCGCTCGATCAGCTGGACATGCTCGACGACCTGGTGCGGCGGCGCAACCGCGTCGCCGATGTCTACCGTGCGGGGCTACCGCAGCTCACCCCTCAGCAGGTGCGCCCAGGCGACACCCACAGCTATGTGCACTGGGTCGCCAGGGTGCCGCGCATACCGGGCCGCGAAGTCCTGCAGCGGGCACTTGGTGACTGCGGCGTGCAGACCAAGCCCTACTTCCGCGCGCTGCACTTGGCGGGGTTCGGCGGCGGCGGGCCGCTGCCGGTCACCGAGCGGCTGGACGGTGAGGTGCTGGCCCTGCCGATGTCCTCTGAGCTCACCGAGGAAGACGCGGAGCAGGTGGTGATCGCGGTCGAACACTGCCTCGCCGCGCTGGCATGCGGAATGCCCGGCCGGTCATGACGGCACAGCAGCGGCTCGGCCGCGTCGAGCACACGAGGGCGAACGGGCCGGGCAAACGGCTCATCGATCTGGTCTTCGCGGTAACCGCCCTCCTCACCATCTGGCCCTTGCTCGCCGCGCTTGGACTGGCGGTCCGGGTTTCATCGGCCGGGCCGGCCCTGTTCCGGCAGGAGCGGATCGGCAGGGGGATGCAGCCGTTCACCATGCTGAAGCTGCGGACCATGGTTGACGGTGCGGACCGGCTGGTGGCCGGGCTGCTCGACAAGACCGGCGCAGACCAGCGTTTCTACAAGTTCCAGGACGACCCCCGCATCACCAGGGTCGGCCAGTGGCTCAGACGGTGGTCGCTGGACGAGCTGCCCCAGCTCTGGAACGTGGTACGGGGAGACATGAGCCTCGTCGGGCCGCGCCCGGGGCTGGCGTCGGAAGTCGAGGCCTATGAGAGCTGGCAGCTCGTGCGGCTCGCCGTGCGGCCGGGGCTTACCGGTGCCTGGCAGGTCAGCGGCCGTTCCGAGGTGGTCTTCGATGACTGCGTCCGTATGGACCTCGCCTACATCGAGAACTGGTCGCTGCGCGGTGACCTCATCATCCTCGCAAAGACGATTCCCGCGGTGCTCAAGCGGAGGGGCGCATTGTGACAGGACTCGGAACCGCCGCAGCCCGCAGGATCGCCGTTTTGGGCACCGGCTACGTGGGGCTGACCACCGGCGCATGCCTCTGCTCGCTCGGTCACCGGGTGATATGTGCGGACGTGGACTCCGGCAAGGTGTCCCGGCTGGCTCGCGGCGAGGTGGATATCCGTGAGCCGGGTCTGGCGGAGTTGCTGCGGGAGGGGCTGACGTCGGGACGACTGTCCTTCGTGACCGGGGTAGCGGCGGCGGTGGCCGAGGCGGACATGGTGTTCCTGTGCCTGCCGACGCCGACAGGCCCGGATGGCGTCCCGGACCTGTCCGCGGTGGAGGCGGCCGTCGACGCGTGCCGCCGGCTCCTGCCGGCGGGCGGCATCATCGTGACCAAATCCACCGTTCCGGTGGGCACCGCGAGGCGAATCGCGCAGTCACTCGGGCGCGACGACGTCGGGGTGGTGAGCAATCCTGAATTCCTCCGCGAAGGCTGCACCGTCGCGGACTTCATGCACCCGGACCGGATCGTGGTCGGGTGTGACCGGCCGGGCCTAGCCAGCGAAGTCGCCGCGCTGTACGCGCCGCTCGCCGCGCCAGCCGTGCTCATCGACGCGGCCAGCGCAGAACTGGCGAAGTACGCAGCGAATTGCTTCCTGGCCATGAAGCTGTCCTACGTCAACGCGATCGCCGAATTGTGCGAGCGGCTGGACGCCGACATATGCGAGGTCGCCGAAGTCCTGGGCTATGACAGCCGGATCGGCCGGGACTACCTGTCACCTGGCCCGGGGTGGGGAGGGTCCTGTCTTCCCAAGGACACCAAAGCGCTGGTGCAGATGGCGGACGCAGCCGGCCTGCGCTTCGGGCTCCTGGACGCAGCGGTCCAGGGCAACGTGCGGCAGCAGCGGCGGATGACCGAGAAGGTGCGATCCGCTGTCACCGGTAAGCCGGGGGGCTCGATGTCCGGCAAGCGAATCGGTCTGCTCGGGCTGACGTTCAAGGCGGGCACCAACGATCTGCGGGAGTCGCCGGCGCTGGCCGTGGCCGCCCGGCTGCACCGGGCGGGAGCGGAACTTGCCGGGTGCGACCCGGCGGTCCCACCCAGTCAGAACCTGGGCGCGATCCGGGTTGTGGCCGATGCCTACGCCGCGGCAGCCGATGCGGACGCGATCGTCGTGCTGACCGAGTGGACGCAGTTCCGCGCGCTGGACTGGGTGAAGGTTGCCAAGGTGATGCGCACCCCAGTCGTCGTGGACACCCGTAACCTGCTCGATGCCGAGGTGATTCGCCGGTCGGGGCTTACCTACACTGGCCTCGGCCGCGGCCTTCGCGCCCGGTCAAGGATGGAGATCTGAATTGGGCGACCGATACCGGCTCAGAGATGGGCGAATACTCAATCGCACCTGCGAAGTCAACATTGTCGAGCATTGCAATCTGCGGTGCCGTGCCTGCACGCATCTGTCCCCTGTATTGCCGAAGCATGTCGTCGATCCTGAGGCCCTCTGCTCGGACCTGACCGCGCTGGCGAGGAGCTATCACGCGAACGTGCTGAAGATCTTGGGAGGTGAGCCGCTGCTGCACCCGAACCTTCTGGAGATCATAATGGCCGCGCGTGAGTCGCAGGTCGCCGACACGCTGGAGAT
>Ga0210390_10002939_pt1 | contig 14805 bp, 9 predicted proteins | sample IncBWH11OmetaG_FD_161050 | JGI IMG/M metagenome (GOLD analysis project Ga0210390, IMG submission 161050) | Forest soil microbial communities from Barre Woods Harvard Forest LTER site, Petersham, Massachusetts, United States - Inc-BW-H-11-O ...
TAGAGGAACGGGCGGCCGACGGCGAGGATGGCCATGGCGCCGCGGCGCGTCCAGCGTTCCAGGAAGCTTTGCGAATTCCAGGCGAAGAAGCCAACGGGGCGGACGGCGGTGAGATCGAGGAGGCTGCCTTCAACGCGCCAGAAGACAGGCTCGCGCGCGGGTGCGGAGGCTAGTGGTGAGCGCCCGGATATTTTCGAGGTTTGAGCGTTTGAATTAGACGAGGACATCGTTGAGTGAGTTGTAGCTGGTGCCTCGGAAGTAGTGAAATTATCACGGTATTTGGCGCCAAGCAAGAGGACGGCATGGTCGGTTGTGCGTCAGCTTCCGGTTGGCCGACCATCCGGGAATTTCGTCCAACTTGTTCACAAGCCGAGAAAATTGCGAAGCAGACCAAACGCAATGCCCAGCAGTATCAGGGGGACGATCTTCAGTTTGAATCTCTGGAGCAGCAGAAGCGACAGCATCACCCAGGCCAGAGACGTCACATGGAGATGCTTGAGATCCCAGACTCCTGATGCGAAGACCACCGCTTTCCCGAGAAATACCGTCAGAGCAAGGATCGCGCCTACCACGACAGCGGTGATCAGCCCCAGGGCGCCTTCGATTGTGGGCTTGTTCTGCGTTCTTTCCACCAGCGGCGCACCCGCAAAAACGAACAAGAAGCCTGGCAAAAAAGTATAAAAAGTCGTTGCCAGCAGGCCCAGAGTTGCCATCCACAATGAACCGTGAAAGTGGTTGTACGCCGCCAGGAACCCGACAAAGGCTACCACTATGATTAGAGGGCCCGGAGTCGTCTCCGCCAGTGCGAAGCCGTCGGTCATTTGCAGCCTCGTCAGCCAGTGCAGCTTTGTTACCGCGACCTGCGCCACGTAAGGAATTACCGTGTACGAGCCGCCCATGGTGACGAAAGCGGTTTTTGTGAAGAACAGCACTAACCCGGCCCAGAAATGGAAGTCGCCCGCGAAGAAGTAGAAGAGCAGCAGTGGCATGAGCCAGAGAAGCAGGACGCTCGCAGCCAGCTTCACGATAGGCCTCAATAACTGGACGGGCTCCGGCGCCGTCGAACCGCGGCGGATGTAATAGCCCTCGTCGTCCTCTTCCGAGCCCAGTTCTTTAGGGCGATGAAGAAAACCGGGCCGCAACGCCCCGAGTAGCGCTCCAAGAAGACCCGCACCAAGCATCATCACGAGCAGCGAGATATCAAAGAAGGACATCGCTGCGAACGTGGCAACCGCAACGGCACTGTGCACCGGTCCGCGCAGCGCTTTTCTGGCAACTCTGTGCAGGGCAACTATCACCAGAGCGATGACGACGGGTTTTAAGCCGTTGAACATCGCCGCAATCCACGGCAGGCTACCGTACCTGACATAAACAATACTCAGTGCCAGCAGAACAAACATGGAAGGCAGGACGAAGAGTGTTCCGGCAACAATCCCGCCCCGCTTGCCGTGCAACTTCCACCCAACATAGATCGCAAGCTGCTGTGCTTCAGGACCAGGAAGAATCATGCAATGGCTCAGCGCGTGAAGGAACCTTTCATTGCTGATCCACCGCTTCTTCTCGACCAGCTCGTCGTGCATGATGGCGATGTGAGCGGCGGTACCGCCAAAGCTGATCCAACCCAGCTTGAACCAGAAGCGCAGCGCTGCCCTGAAAGAAGGTCGCTGCGGCGGAGCGATTCTTTCATCCCGGGGCATCGCAGGTCCCGAGAACGATGCTGGGACGCCGGCAAAAGAAGTTCGCGAATCTGAATCCATTGAGACGTTATAACATCATAATAAGTTAAAATCGACTGCATTCGGAGCGGTCACGTTGCATCAAAAAGGAGGTTTGCGAAGATGAACACACTTCTGCAATCATCGGAACGAGTTGGCAGCACGAGTTTTGCTTTCTGGAAACGGCCTTCGGTAGCGGGTTGGGCTCCTCTTCCGCTACGCCTGATTGTTGGCTATGGTTTCATGGAGCATGGCTTTGCGAAACTGTCCAGGGGGCCTGCAGCCTTCGCCACAATCCTGCAAACGATCGGCGTGCCCGCGCCTCATCTCATGGCGTGGCTTACAATTTTAATCGAGCTCGTCTGCGGCCTCGCCGACTTGCTCGGTGCTTTCATAACGCTCGTCAGTCTGCCGATGGCTGCGGTGGTTGTCGTAGCGACGCTAACTGTCCATCTCCCCTACGGGTTCAGCTCGATCAAGCTGCTCAGTGTGACGTCCGGGAGGGCCCAGTTCGGGCCGCCGGGCTACGAGCTTGATCTTCTCTATCTTGCCTGCCTTGCGGCGCTCGTATTCGGTGGTTCCGGGCCGATGGCGATCGACCACTATTTCAAGAAGAAATGATGGTCGCTTTCATGCGCGCAGCAGGCATCGGAAGATACTCAGCGAGAAGTCTTTCGCACCAGGCGTGTGACGAATTGGACGAGATCTCCCCGGTAGTGCAGTGTTTCGTAATCGACTGGACGGCTGCCTGTCGAGTAGGAAGTTCGCTCAATGCGAAAAATCGGGCTCCGCGGTTTCACTCTTAGCGCGCTGGCAACCTCGCTCGCAGCGGCCACTGCTTCCAATTTGTACTCCGCCTCGATCAGCGGCACATTGTACTTGCGTTCAAGGAGCGAAAAAATGGGCTCGACCTTCAGATTGTTGGTGATGATCTTCTTGCCGATCTCCAAGGGTAGGTAGGTCTCGTCGAAGGAGAGGGGAACGCCGTCTGCCAGGCGCACGCGACGGATTCTGACGACGCGCTCGCCCCTGGTCAGCGCAAGCTGGCGCGCTACGGTCGCGTTGGCGGTGACAATTTCCTTACCGAGTACGCGGGCCGTTGGCCTGTGGCCGAGTGCGTGCATATCTTCTACAAATCCGCTCAACTCTTTAAGGTCGTGCATGATTCTCGGCGCAGCGACGAATGTACCCTTGCCGCGGCGAATCTCGACGAGACCGCGGCTCACGAGATTCTGAATCGCGCGACGAACGGTAATGCGGCTGACCCCGAATCGCAAAATGAGGCTGTCTTCGGTCGGCAGTTGGTTGCCGATCGTCAGCTCTCCATCGGTAATCTCGCCAGCGAGGACTTTTTCGACGCGTGCATACAGCAGAGAGTCATGCGCCACGGACATGACGACATTATAACATCGTATGGCTTCACCTGAACCCATCCTGCGCGCGGAGCGTCTGAGCGACGGATTAGCCGGAAGTTCAGGCCGAAGCGGCTGCTACCCTTCGATTCGGCGCAGCCGAATCTCAAGATGAATCGCCCTGTAGGGCGATTCACAAGCAGCGTCCCTGCCTGGCTTTGCGTGGAAGTCGTGGTGCGGATCGCCCATCGGGAGATTGGCGTTCCCAGGAATGCCGCGCGGCTTCAGCTTCAGCGGAATTTCTTTTCCAGGGCGGGTAACGTCTCGATGAAGACGTGGCCGACGATTGCGAGGCTGCGCGGATCAACCTTTTCCAGCGTGTCGTCTGGAGTGTGCCAATACGTTGTCTGGACGTCGAAGTCTATGATGTCGCAGCCGGGAACTCCGCGACGGATAAATGAGAAGTGATCGTCGCCGCCTACGGTAGTGGTTTCGTTGACGAAAACATTGCCGTAGCCTAGATGCGCGGCGGTTGCCCAAATCAGATCCGTCAGCCAGGGCGTGGAGCCGGTGTCGCGCTTGATCTTCAGGTCGGACGGACCAATCATGTCCGCGAGAATCATTGCTTTGACGTGTTTGAGATCACCTGAGAGCGCCATGCTGGCGGCCATCTCGCGGCTGCCGAAGGTGCTGTTGGTGTTATTCCACTGGACGCTGTTCTTGTCGGGCCAATCTTCCTGCGCTTCTTCACCGTCGAAAAAGACGATCCAGGCGCTGAGCGCGGCTTTGGTCTTGCGAGTGCAGAAGATTCGGGCTAGCTCCAGCATTGTGCCGGTGCCGGAACCGCCGTCGTCCGCGCCGACGAAGTTCGGCAAACGTATCGTGTCGTAATGCGTGGTGTAGAGGACGATGCCGCTGCCTGCGCCGGGAATCTTGGCGATCATGTTCTTCATCGCGATGTCGCCGAGCGGCGTGGAGCCGTGGAAATCGTGCTCCTCGACGGGGCAGCCGAAACTTTTTAGCTGGCTGATGATGTAAGCCTGGGCGCGATGAATTCCGTCCGAGCCTGGCGGGCGTGGACCGATTTCGACCAATTTGCGCACATGTTCGAAGGCTTGGGCGCCGTCGAAGCCGCCGGTAGTTGACGGAGGAAGCGCCGCGGAGAGATTCGCCGCTTGCGTTCGAGCTGCGGCGTTCACCGTCGGGCGGCTTACGCTAGGTGGTTGGCTGTTGCAGGCGACTGTGCACAAAAATGCGAAGCTCGGGATGATAATCTCAATTTTGCGCACCTTAGACCTCCGCTCAGGCTGTGCCGACTGCCGTGAGCCAGTCAACGTTTGAACTCCGTTAACTAACGCCCGGTAGTGTTGAGTCTAAGCTTGCCCGCTTCGTCCCGAGAGGCGTGGCACGAGGCGGCCTCTACATAAAAAACTTGGATCGTGCGATTGTGGTGGTGCGGCGATTATTTTTCGGGTTTCGGGTAGTCGAAGCGGAAGGATTCGCCGGCTGGGCCTGCTACGCCTCGAGTGTTGTACTTCAGCATGTAGTCCAAGTGTTGCTCGTCTTCAGGATACGCTACGCCATCAGGATAGGGGTAGGGCACATTGGTGTGGAAGGGCAGTGGAGTTACGGTGTCGCCGTGCGCGGCGTAGAAGTCCATGTCTTTGGCGAAGCCGTTGGCGTAGAGGAAATAGTCGCGGGTCCAGCCGGCGGGAAGATCTGGCAAGTGCGTCGAGTCGAAATCTACCGCGACTTCGTCGCCGGAGCCGAAAATCACGTACTCGTCGTCGGTTTTCTGCACCAGGGCGGTGACGTCGCCATAGCGCGTGTAATTTCCGATTTGGCGGGCGTAGGGGCCTGTGGCGCTTACGTCTTCGTAGACGTAGGAGAGATCGTTCTTGGGATTGCCTTCGACCACGCGCGGGTAGCCGCGGAATTGCAGCTTGGCTTCGGCAAGGGGAACTTCGGTGAGTTCGAATTCCGTGCCTTCCGGAGAATTGTCCACGCGGATGCGGTCCCAATAGACGCGCAGATTGGTGGAGATGCGGATGAAGCGCGCGCCGGGCGGAATTTTTCCGGTGAGGTCGGCGACCATGGTGCGCGCGAGGCCTGCGGGGAAACCCATATCGTCAATCACGCGGACCCATTGGCCGGAACCGTCTTGCACTTCGACGTACGGCGGGACGGGAGTGATTCCAGCTTGCCAGGCGGCGTACATGGAGCTGGCGCTGAAATAATCCGTGAAGCCGTCCATGAGCAGACGGAGGGGGCGCGAGGAATCCCAATCGCCGAGGTCGAGTTCGATCCAGTGCATTTCGGCGAAACCGGCGTAGGGCGCGAGCGGGAAATTGGTGACGTATTTGTGATCTTGCTCGCGGAGGAGCGGGAGGAGATCGCGGCTGTGATCGTCCCAGGCGCCGGCGGGCAGATGCGCGTTCTGGCTAGCGATTACTTTAAATTGCGGGAAAGGGAGCTCGCTGGCGAAATGTTCGTTGGGATAGACTTCGACGTCTATCGGGTGATCCACGGCTAGCAGGCGGGCTTGGTCGAGATAGTCCAGCTCTTCCATCGGTTCGAGCATGCGGAAACGCAGGCGGCCTTCTTGCGGTTGCGCGAGCGAGCCCGTGACTTTGAAATATTCGGCGGGGTTGGGAATGTTGCGCTGGTTGGGGCCGGTCCAGTGGCCGACGATGCCGGGGCCGATCAGGTCGGCGAGAAATTCGAATTTTTCGCCGTTCCAGACGAAGACGATCGGGCAGGAGCTGCCGCGGCGATCAATTTCGGTTATGAGTTCTGCTTTGTGCGCGGGAATCTCGAGTTCGTCCTGCAGGACGCCGGTAGGCCAGAGGAGACGGATGACGTCGGCTTGGCGTTCGGCACCAAGGCCGGCGACGATTGGGGCTGGGCCTTGTCCCAAGTAGCCTGAGGCGCCTGGGATTTCCCATTTTTGTTGCAGAGCGCCGGCGTACATTTCTACTTTTGTGCCGATGGCGGATTTATTGTCGTTCTCGCCTTTCAGCGCGATGCGCAGCCAGTTGTAACGATTGCCGCCTTCGTTTTTCAGGAGCACTGGCGGGAGATTATTTTGAGTGATTAATAGGTCGGTCGCGCCGTCGCCGTCGAAATCGAAGGCGATGATGCCGCGGGGATTTTTCAGCGCGATTTTGTCGAGGCCTGTGGAAGCGGTGACGTCGCGGAAACCGGCGACGCCTTCATTGCGCAGCAGGACGATGTGTCCTGCGCCGGAGAAATCTTCGCCTACCGCTACCAGGTCCATCCAACCGTCGTCATCGTAATCAATTGGGGCCAGGCCCCAGCCGCGCATCCAGTCGAGATCCGGAAGATTCACTCGTTCGAAGGATTTTCCGGCGTTGTTGCGCCAGAGGCTTAGGCCGGGCGCGCCCCAGTGCGTGAAGGCGAGGTCCATCCAGCCATCCTTATTGAAATCGAGCGCGACGACACCGGCGGTAGGAGCGGGCATGTCACTGCTCCACGGAGTGATGGCTTGGAAGGCGCCTTCGCGCGGATTCAGATACGCGACGGGAGATTTTTGCCAGCCGGTCACTATGAAATCTATGGCGCGGTCGTTGTTGATGTCGCTGGCGATCGCCCCTACGGATGGCGCGGTGGCTGCCAGGGCGGTTTCTGTTGTCCAATTCGTGAACGTGCCGTTACCGTTGTTGCGCCACAGGACGTTGCCGGGGGCTGGGGAGTCTGTCGGGAATTCAAACGGGCTAGCGGGATTGGCTAGCGGGAAATCGTTGAAGCGCGTGACGTAGAGATCGAGATCGCCGTCGTGATCGAAATCAATGAAGGTTAGGCCTAGCTCTAGTGCGCCGGCTGTGGCTTCGGTGTCTATTCCGGCTTCTTTGGTTACATCTTTGAATGTGCCGTTGCCTTCGTTGTGGAAGAGCATGACTCTACCGTTCATGGTGACGGCTAGGTCGGGCTTGCCGTCGTTATCGTAATCACCGACCGCACAGGCCATGCCTTGGCCGTGGCTATCGAGGTGAGCTTCGCGCGTGACGTTTAGGAATCTTCCCGCGCCGATATTCTTGTAGAGCGCGGAATTGCCGCGGCCGTCTGCGTCCACCAGGAAGATGTCGGGCTTGCCGTCGCCGTTGTAATCAATGATGCAGGCGCCGCTGCCTAGGAATTGCGCCAGGGAACTGGCAGGAATTTGCGCCGCGGGTCTTGGAGCGCGGGCTTTTCGCACGGAGAGCGTCGCGTTGGCGGCTACTGATGGCGTGGTGTCCGCGCTGGCATGCGCCTGCGTGGTTGCGATACGCGCTCCGGCGGAGGTGGGCAAGTTCGCGGCTTGTGTGACGTTCACGAAATGGACCGGCATCGCTTGCGGCACTGGCTCGGGCGCGGGTTGCATGATTTCGGCGAGGGAATATTTTCCTTGTTCGCCGTAGATGAAGCTTACCGGCTTGCCCAGCTTTTGCGACGTCATGTGCTGGAAACGGTCGAAGTGTACTTTGGCTTCGGCGGTTTTGCCGCTGCGTTGCAGGGCTTGGGCCATGCCAAATTCTGCGGAAACCTGGAAGGGGTTCAGGGTGAGCGCGCGCTCGAAGGCGGCGATGGCTTCGTCGTACTGCTGCTGCTGCGAATAAATCAGGCCGAGAAAATATCGCGTGTCGGCGTCGTAGGGATCGAGCGCGGCGACTTTCTGGAAGTCGGCGATGGCAGCGTCGGCATCGCCCCCGGCTTTTTCCATCAGGCCGAGGTTGAACCATGCCCAGGGATTGCGCGGGTCGCGCTGTACGGACTTTTGCAGGATCGCGCGGGCTTCGTCGAAGCGCTGCATGTTGAGGAAGGCGACGCCTGCGTTGAGGCAGCCGATGTCGGTCTGGGGGTCTAGGATGCAGGCGCGTTGGAATTTGCCGAGCGCTTTTTCGAATTGCTGGCGATTCATTAGGGAGACGCCGAAATTGTTCTCTCTGATTACCTCAGCGCGGGGATTTGCGGGAGGTTCTTGGGCTGTGGAATCGTCACCGGTTTTCGGGTTTGCGGGTCGGGCATGGGCGCGTTTTTGTGGCTGAGCTGGTTGCTGCGGCTGCGTGGGTTCTTGCGGTTGTTGCTCTTGGCTGGCTGCGATGAGCGTGCAGGCGAAAATCGTCAGGAAAATCGCGGCGCGGGTGATGCGGATCATTACGCTCCCTTTGTGAATGCGTTGGACATTCTACCGCGTCGGGGGCAGTTTGGCGCTGGCGGCGGCCGCTCATCGCAGCGGCGGATGGAAATCGAATTCCGGATCAATGTCCACGGGAATCTCGCTGGTCTTGGCCAGCAGCGCGCTCAATTCCGGCGGCATCGTGCCATATTTCTTGAACCAGGCATCCGTGCGCGCCCGATCGCCAGTCGCTTCTTGCTCGAGCAATTCTTTCGCAAGTGACGCGATCGCCGCGGGCATCTTGTCGAAATCAATCACATACAATCCCGTCGCCGAGTCGCGGCTAATCGCTCCCTGCTCCGTGTAATAGTTTAACTGCATGATTTCACCCGCGCCATGGGCCTCCGCGACGCCGAACCGCACCGTGCGAAAAATTCCCGCGACATAGGAAGCGTAGGTGATGTTGCGCCGTTCCTTCGCCAGCACGCCGTGGTCAATCAACCAGCCGTAGCAAAATTCGCCCACCACGTCGGCCTTCGATTCTTCCAGCGCGGAATAGGACGACCCGATCGCTTCGTTAATTTGCACTTTGCCTTGCGCGGTGTGCGCAAATGCCGGGCCCAGCCCGTGCGAAATTTCGTGCATGATCGTGTCTGCCAGATATCCCTCGCCGCTCGCCATGGCCGCCTGGTCCGGGCGCATGGTGCGCTGCGCCAGCGGCAAAATAATGTAGTTCACGCGCGCGTCCATGAAATTCTTCCAGAACATTTTCTTCGAGCCTTTTTCTTCGTGGATGCGCGGATCGTTCGGCAGATTGTCCGCCACGGCTTGGTATCCGTGCAGCAAATCCCCCGCGCGGTAAGGCGAATCCACTACTTCCATCGGCGACTGCTTGCCGCGCTTCGAAGGCAAATCGGCGGCAGGCAAGGGCAGCGCTTCCTGCAAATCCGGAACGTATTTCTGATACAGCGCCAGCTTCTGGCTTTCCGCGTCGTTGCGGATCATCACCGAGGCGCCGTAGGTGGTTTTCACGCCAAGCAGCGAGTCGTCATAAACCTCATAAGGCGCGAACACCACATCGAATTTGGGATTTTCCAGATCAAGCCACGCAATGTCGCTCGCGTAGTAGTCATCCGTCAGCAGCGCGTCAGCCCGCAGTCGCAAAAATTTTGCAAACGCCGGATCGTCGCTCAGCGCCGCAGCCTCGCGCAGATCCTTCGCCATCGGCTCCAGAAATTCCTTGAATGCGGAGTGATATGGCGTGATTTTCGTCCGATAGAAGTGATTGGTCCAGTCCTGCGCAGTGATGTCGTATTGAACTATCGTGTGAGGGTCGTAAATTCCCGCTTTTTGTTCCGGGCTCTTTTCAATGATTTGTTCGATGGCGGGTCGCGTCAAGGCCTCATCTGTGCTGAAGAAATAGAAGCCCCGCCCGGGCGGCATGGGTTGAGTGCCAACAAAGGGCTGGTCATGATCAATCAGGTCGAACCGGCTGCCGTTAATTTTCAAATATCGGCGCAGCAATTCGTCCTGCGGATCTTTGCTGCTCGCGAGCGACAAATACAATTTCAATCCTTGCGGATCGCTCTGCCGCCAGTAAATGCAATCCAGCAATCCAGAAGCGTCCACCAGCTTCGCGACCATTTCCTTCTCGCGCGCGCTAAGCCCCGCGGAATTGAACGGCATGTGCACCAGTTTGAATTTCGCGACGCGCTCGGCAAGGTCCGGCACCACATAAGGTTTCGAGGACGAAGCGGAGTTCGCCGTCTTCGAAGCGTCAGACTGGGCGTCGGCAGCCGAACGCTGGTTTGCCGCCAGTGGGTAGAGTGTTGCCACGCCGATTGTCACGCCCGCCGCCAGCGGCAGGAAGGATCGCAACGCGAGAGCAAGCTTCTTTTTCATCGGGGTCATAGGGCGGCAATTCTACCGTGGCGAGCGAACAGGAGGAAGGGATACATCGCGGAATGCGCAACATGTGTTTTTTGTCGATTAGCACGGTGGGCCGTCGTTTGTTTTCTGGGAGTTACATTGGGCTTTAATCGCGCGAATTCGCGATTAGAAACTGGCAGCGCCGAGCGACGAAATGGTGGGGCACTCTGCAGACCCGCTGCGGGCAGTCTGGCAGGACCAGCCGCGAGAATGGCTGAAGCCGGAGCAGCGGCGCAAAAGCTCGCCGGAGAGGTACGGCGCCGCGCGATCGTTTCTATGTCTTGCGTACGCCATAATTTACAAAGATAAAAGCAGGCGTGGCGCAATGGCGGGCGGGTCCCGCAGGCGCGGGACCCGCCCCTACGGATGCAGAGGCAACGGCGAAGGCAAACGAGTTGGGGAAGCGTTGTTGAAAAGGAACGGGAAACCGCCAATCGGGAGATTGGCGTTCCCAGGAAAGGCCCTGCTACAGCGGGCGCCGTGACCTTGCGGCGCCGGCGGAATGTTAAAGTCCTGGCAAGCTGGGGCGAGCGCTTCGATCCGGCACAGCGGGATCCCAGGATGAATCGAGCTGCAGGGCCAACCCTTCGATCCCGCGCAGCGGGACCTCACGATGAATCGCCCAGTAGGGCGATTCACAGGCGTTACTGCGCGGGGCTGCCCAGTTGTTTCAGCTTCTGCTCCGCGCTCTGTCTAATCCCATCGCGGAGTCGCGCGGGATCAGTTGTGTCCGACGCCAAAAGCTCCAGCGCCTTCTGCGCATTCTGCCGCGCCAGATCTTTTTGGCCAGCCGCCAGGTAAGCGTCGCCCAAGCTGTCATAGACATTCGGCGAATTCGGATAAGCCGTCACATTCATCTGAAAAAGCTCGATCGCCACTTTCGTATCGCCGATCGCCAGGTGTTCATATCCAAAACGGTTAATCAACGCCTCTGAAAACAAGACGACCGACGGATCAGCGCGCCGCTGGTTCGCAAACATCTGCTCGGCCTTGCGCATTCCATCCGGCTCATCCGCCAGCGCCAGGAAACGCGATTCCGCGGACCACGGAGCAAGCGCATGAGTCGGCGCCGCGGGCGAATTGCGCAGCGTCGAATTAAACCAATCCACAATCATCCCCGGCAATTCAGGATGCGCCGCAAACATGACGACGCCGTGCCCACCGACCGAATAATGCACGAACTTGTTGGCAGGATCCGGCGAGACATCGTAGAGCCACTGCATAATTTCCGCCACGCCGGGATCATCCGGATCGTCATCGGCCACCGCGAGAAACAGCGGCAAATTCGGCGAGTTGTGCAGAAATTGGCGCCCCGAACGATCGGTGGTTTCCGACAGCAGCACCAGCGACTTCACCTCCGGATGCCGCCGCGCCAGCTGCACCGCTTGATTCACACCGCAACTCGCTCCGCCAGCTCCGATCACGCCGCGATTCACGCTCGGTTGCGTCTGCAAATAGCGAAACGCAACGTCAACGTCCGCGGGCCACTGCTCCTTCACGATTTGATCGGCTTCCTGCACCGACGAAACTTTGTCCGGACCTTTGCCGCCGCTCTCGCCGTAGCCGCGAAAATCCACAGTCAAGACGTTAAGCCCCGCAGCAGCAAGTTGTGCGGCAAGGCCGTCCCAAACTTTGCGCTGGCGGTTGCATTGATGCAGTAACAGGATCCCCGGTCCGGGCTGGGCAGCGGCGAAAAAACTGGCCTTCAGAATCACGCCGTCGGGCGCGGTCAAATCCACCACGCGCGGCGGCGGCGTTTGTTGTGCCCCGCACGCCACGGGCAGCGCCAGCGCAACAATCAATAAGAAAAAAAGAATCCGGAACTCGGCGTGGCGGTCGATCATGTCTACCTCCCCAGAATCCCGTATTTTAGACACCCGCTGGGATGGAATTACAAGCGAAGATGCACAGCTCCGCGAAAGCGTTGCCAAAGCTCCGGCAAATCGCCGGTCGCGCCCGTTCAGTTCCCGTGAGCAGGGATGGTCTGGCGCAGCGGCTTTTCAGTCTTGGCCGCGTCTCTTTCGGCTTGTCCGGGAACGAGCTGGTATCCGCGCTTCCCCGGCCCGGGAAATACCTGCGAGAGCGCCATCAGATTTGTGTACTTATTGAAAGCGATTTCCGCGGCGTGAATGGTCGGCTCGGGCGGGATGGACTGCGCTTCCACCTTGACGGACGCACCGCCGCGAGGGTCGGTGAATTCCAGCGTCAGTTTGGCGGACCCGGGAACTTCGCGAATGACGAAATTGCCCTCTGGAAAAGTGGTGTTCCCCACCACGAACGGATGGGACATCCTGAAAACGATTTGCGTAGTGATTTGAGCGCTGGCGGCGAATACGCCGATGATCAGCGCTAGCACCATGAAGAGCGCGAGCTTTCCGGCGAGTGGCTTCATGAAATCTCCTTGCGGGCGGATTCTGCACGCGAGGATATTTCTCATCCGCGCCGATGTCCACAGCAAAAATGTGGCTGTGGCGTTCTTTTGCTTCGATGGCGCTACCAAGCGGCCTGCGGTGCTATGCTCAACGCGTGGCAATGCAGGATGCGGCACAGCAGGAACGGGCGCGCGCAGGTCTGTGCGCCGATTGTGTGCACGCCCGGCGAATCGAATCCGATCGTGGCGCAGTATTCTATTTGTGCGAGCTCTCAGCGATGGATCCGGCGTATCGAAAATATCCTGCGCTGCCTGTGATCCGCTGCGCGGGTTACCAGGCAAAAAGCTAGCGCACGCGAAGCGGGCGCAATGGGAGGGGAACTCATGGCTATTCAAACCGTGCTGCAATTGGGCGACCCTAAATTGCGCGAAATCGCCGCGCCCGTCGCGAATCCTCGATCACCCGAAGTAGCAGCTCTCGTCAAAGACCTCGCCGACACGCTCGCGCACTGGCGCGCCACCACCGGGTACGGCCGAGGCATCGCCGCGCCGCAAATCGGCATTGCCCAGCGCGTGATATTCCTGCAATTGCCAGGGGCGCGGCCGTGGCCGCTCATCAATCCCGAAATCATCGAACGAAGCGCGGAAAAGATCGTGGTGTGGGACGCGTGCCTGAGCTTTCTTTCAATTTTCATGCAGGTGGAGCGTCACCGTGAAGTGAAGCTGCGCTTCCAGGATCTGCAAGGGCAATCGCAGGAAATTCAAGCTGGCGCGGAACGTGACCTAGCGGAGCTGCTGCAACACGAGATTGACCACCTCGATGGAATCCTCGCCGTGGATCGCATCACAGACATACGCACGCTATGCACACGCGAAGAGTTCGAGAAACGATATCGAGCCAGCGGCCCATACGCCACAAGCGCGGTGCTTTAGCCGGTTGACCGAGCCAAGCACACGGTCGAAGAGAGATCCTGCGCTTCGCTCCCTTCGCAAAATCACTCAGGGCAGGCAGGATGACGGCCGCGTGCTGGGACGTTGAGGGTCTATGTGGCGCAGTGCTACTGCGCGGCGACCGTCGTGCGGTGCAGACGATCCTGCAGCGCCTTGTTCTCGCTGCGAATCTCCCCAGGCAGCCGGCTGCCGAATATTTCGAAGAATTTTGCGGTCGCGTCCGCTTCTGCAGACCAATCATGCGCGTCCACGCGCAGCAACTCATCCACCACCGGGCGCGAAATCGCCAGACCATCCAGCGTTAGCGAGCCCGGAGCGGGCACAAAACCGATCGGTGTCTCCGTCGCGGCCGCCCGGCCCTCGATGCGGTCCAGCATCCACTTCAGCACGCGTACGTTCTCTCCGTAGCCGGGCCACAGGAATTTTCCGCTGGCATCTTTGCGGAACCAGTTCACATGAAAAATCTTCGGCGGGCGTTTTATTTTCGGGCCCATTTCCAGCCAGTGCCCGAAATAATCCGCCATGTTGTATCCGCAGAAGGGAATCATAGCCATGGGATCGCGTCGCGGCACGCCCACAGCGCCAGTGGTGGCGGCGGTGGTTTCCGAAGCCATGGTTGCGCCGACGAAAACTCCGTGCTGCCAGCTGCGCGATTCATACACCAGCGGAGCCAACCGTTCGCGGCGGCCGCCAAAAATAATCGCGGAGATGGGCACTCCCTCTGGATCTTCCCAGTGCGCAGAAATCGAAGGCGACTGCTTCGCCGGAACCGTGTAGCGCGAATTGGGATGCGCCGCCGGACCTTTTTCCCTCGACCACGGCTCGCCCTTCCAATCAATCAGGCCCGGAGGCGGCGGAGTGCCGATTCCTTCCCACCACGGTTCGCGCGCGCCGCTGATCGCCACGTTCGTGAAAATTGTGTCGTGACGCAAAGCCGCCATCACGTTCGGATTGGTCTGCGCATTCGTGCCCGGCGCCACGCCAAAAAATCCGTTCTCGGGATTGATCGCGCGCAGCGTGCCGTCCGCGCCGATATGCATCCAGGCGATATCGTCGCCCACGGTCCACACGCGATAGCCCTGCGATTCCAGCGCGGAAACCATCATCGCGAGGTTCGTTTTTCCGCAAGCGCTGGGAAATGCCGCGGCCATGTACGTCACTTTGCCCGACGGATCTTCCAGGCCCAGGATGAGCATGTGCTCAGCCATCCAGCCTTCCGTGCGCGCCATCCAGCTGGCAATGCGCAGCGCAAAACATTTTTTTCCCAGCAACGCATTACCGCCGTAGCCGGACCCGACACTCCAAATTAATTTTTCCTCGGGGAAATGCATCACGTAGCGGCGTTCGGGGTCCACGCCCGCCAAAGCGTGC
>Ga0210390_10002942_pt1 | contig 14796 bp, 11 predicted proteins | sample IncBWH11OmetaG_FD_161050 | JGI IMG/M metagenome (GOLD analysis project Ga0210390, IMG submission 161050) | Forest soil microbial communities from Barre Woods Harvard Forest LTER site, Petersham, Massachusetts, United States - Inc-BW-H-11-O ...
GGGATGTCGCGGGCGTCGGCGCTGGAGTTTTCGTTTTTCTTGTCGATGCCAACGATGGCGGTGGCCACGCTCTACACGCTGTACAAGTCGATTCACGGAACGAAGACGGAGAATCCGATCGGCGCCTCGAGTATCGATGCGCACGGATGGATCGTGCTGGCGATCGGGTTTGTGGTGTCGTTTATCGTCGCCTATGGAAGCGTGGCGTGGTTTATGGCTTGGGTGAGACGGAGAGGGTTTGGGCCGTTTGCCGTGTACCGGATTATTGTGGGGATTTTGGTTTTGTTTTTTGCTGCGAAATTGGTGGGATGAGAGAAGACCACAGAGGCCGGAGTCTCAAGCAAACAACAGCATTTCCTCAGGGGCTAACGCCCAAATCTCGACAAGCATTGCAATATCGGAGCTGAAGCTCCGAACCCCGGGGGCCCTGACGTGCCTAGGGCCGCGGGGTTCGAAAACTTTCCAGCGCAGGCAGGCTCACCCTCGGTGCCTTCACTCGGAACCAAAGAGCGACAACTCGGCGAGCTGCTACTTGGGGATGACTTCGCGGGCGAGGTGGCTGGCAACTACGTCGCGGAATTCGCCGCGCTTGCGAGCAGCGTCCTGGGCGGCCTCGCGGGAGCCGTAATGTTTGGCGACGATGCCCGCGGCTTTCGCGTCGATGGCGTCCATGGCGGCCCAATTGGGGAAAAGGATGCCAAGGGCGATGTCCCAGTCGTCCGGGCTATTGGTGGTGGCGTTGGTGAAGGCTTTGTAGTCCGAGATGAGGCCGGCCTTCTTGTATTCCTCCAAAAGCGGTTTGAGATGATCGTGAAAGTCCTTCCAGAAGGTATCGCCCATGCCTGGTTTCAGGTGGTAATAGGTAACGCGCCAAACGGGGCCGACATCGTAATTCGGACTTTGTGCGAAGGCGGGCGCGGCGACGACAAAACAAAGAAGCAACGCAAGGACGCAGAAATATTTCCTCATGATTTCTCCTGTCGAGATTCTGGTTGAAATGGATACCAGGGCCGATTGATTGGCGTGGACTGTAGCATGGGCGACAAGGGCGGTCAATGTAGTCCCATTGGGTTTCGATCGACGCTAAAATCGAAGAGGGATTCCTGGTTTCGCGGACTCCGCTCGCCATGGCGGTTGTTTTTACTCGCTGGAAACAGGCGGGAAGTTGAGCTTGTGCTCGTGGTTGCCGGTGGTATGATTTTGTGGTTCCTCCAACGAGGGGCGCACAGCGCCGCGCCCCGGAGAATCGCCCAGAGGTATGAGCGTTTGCGTGTACTCTCAGCCTTCCCCCAAGGCCTAGAGGCTGGCCGTTTAAAAAAAACGGCCACTACTCAGGCCAGCCTGAACGTGGTTGCGGCGTAAGAACCTGCTGCCACGCTGGCTATCGCTGAGGAGAGATTTCGTGCGCTTTCTGACACCTACGGAAAATAAACGGCTGAATGAGCTCATTGGATTTGTTTGCGTAGCGGCCGCAGTGCTGCTGGCGCTTGCGTTGATTTCCTATTCGCCGCATGATCCCGCGTTTAATGTGAGTACCGCTTCGATGGGCGAAAACCCAGTGCGGAACTGGATTGGGCCGGCGGGGTCGTATACGGCGGATTTGAGTTTTCAGATTTTTGGTTTTGCGGCGTTCTTGTTACCGGTAGCGATCGGGATGTTGGGCTATCGGTGGTTTCGGAGCCGCGCGGTGGATTCGCAATGGGCGACCCTAGTGGGTTATGCGTTGCTGCTGCTGTCGCTCCCTTCCCTGCTGTCCATGACGCATTTTCCGGATGTGCGCGGGGCGATCCCGGCGGGCGGGTTGCTGGGCGGAGCCGTTTCACACGGATTGCAGAGCGGATTTAATTTTTGGGGCGCGTTGCTGGTGGCGCTGATCATGATCGTGGTGGCGCTATTCCTGGCCACGAGTTTCAGCTTCAGCGGCGCGCATGCCTGGGCGAGCAGCTCGAAGGGACCGCTCGGGAAGATGGAGAAGTTTGGGATTTTGCAGCGGGCACGAGCGCGCTGGGAGGAATGGCGCGAGGAACGTGAAGAAGAGCGTATGCGGCGCGAGGTGGAAGAGCGGAAATTGAGTGGGCGGAAGCCGGTGGCACCGCAGATTGTGGGACGCGAGAAGGCAGACGACGGCGGGAAGACGATTCACCTCGAGGAAGAAGGAGACGTTTTCAAGAGCAAGAAAGCGGCGGTGGTAGAGCAGGATGAAGAGGAGGAACGGGCGGCAACCAAGGACGCCGGTCACAAGGTGCCGGTGGTGGTGCTAGGACCGGACAAGGACAAGAAGGCCGTTTTGCCGAAGCCTGAAGCGAAGAGCGCCAAGACCACGACCAACTACAAATTGCCTTCGCTGCAACTGCTCCGAGAGGGCGAAGGCAGCCAGAAGCTCGACGAAGACGAATTAAAGATGCGGGCAAGGGCCATTGAGGCCAAGTGCCACGAGTTTGGCGTGGAAGGGCGCGTCACGCAGATCAACCCGGGACCAGTGGTGACGACGTTCGAGTTCAAACCGGAAGCGGGGATCAAGTACAGCCGGATTATCGGATTGACCGAGGATTTGTGCCTGGCGTTGCAGGCGGAATCGATTTTGATCGAGAGAATCCCCGGAAAATCGACGATAGGCATCGAGGTGCCGAACGATCGGCGGCAAACGATTGCGCTGCGGGAGATTGTGGAGTCCACGGAGTTTGCCAATTCGCCGAGCAAGCTAACACTGGCGATGGGACGGGATTTGCATGGGCGGATTCGTGTGACCGATCTGGCGTCGATGCCGCATTTGTTGATTGCGGGTTCGACGGGCACGGGCAAGAGCGTGTTCATCAATTCGCTGATGATGTCGATTTTGTATAAGGCTACGCCGGATGACGTGAAGATGGTGCTGGTCGATCCGAAGCGCCTGGAGCTGAATTTGTATGAAGGGATTCCACACCTGATCGCGCCGGTGGTGACCGACCCGAAGGTGGCGTCAAACGTGTTGCGGAACGCGACGCGGGAGATGGAGAACCGGCTGAAGCTGCTGGCGCAGCGCGGTGTGCGAAATATCGATCAATACAACCGGACGTTCCAGAAGCAGCAGTCGCTTTCGTTGTTCGAGAATCAGGAGAGCGAGCACAAGCCGCTTCCCTACTTGGTCATCATCATCGACGAATTGGCGGATTTGATGATGGTGGACACGAACAATGTGGAGGAATCCATCACGCGGCTGGCGCAGATGGCGCGCGCGGTGGGCATTCATCTGATTCTGGCGACGCAGCGGCCGTCGGTGGACGTGATTACGGGATTGATCAAGGCGAACTTCCCTGCGCGAATTTCGTTCCGCGTGGCCAGCAAGGTGGACTCGCGAACGATTCTGGATTCGAATGGGTCGGAATCGCTCCTCGGCAAGGGCGACATGTTGTATCTGCCGGCGGGGTCGGCGCGATTGCACCGCATTCATGGACCGTTGGTGTCCGAAGACGAGATCAGCAATGTGTGCGAGTTCTGGAGAGACCAGGCGGAGGCGAAGTACAACGAAGCGCTGCTGGAGGCGCCTAAGGAAGATGCGGAGAAGGAAGCTGCGGCAAAAGGCGGCAAGCCCGCCGCAGGTCGCAGCGAGGCTGCCGGGGGCGATGCGGAGGGCAGCGAGGACGTGGACGATGAGTTGTATCACGATGCGGTGCGCATTTGCTGCGAGATGGGGCGGGCATCGACTTCGACGCTGCAGCGGCGGTTGCGCATTGGGTACGGACGCGCGGCGCACCTGATCGATCTGATGGAAAAAGACGGAATCGTAGGTCCGCCAGACGGAACGCGCCCCAGAGAAGTGTTGAAGGGCAGCGAATGGATGCGGGAGTTTGATGACCGGGAGCGGTGACGGAAGATAGAAACGCGAAATCGGAAACTAGAAATTGGAAGATTGTTTCGCCCTGCGCTGCGGGTACGATTGTGTCCTGAATTCTCGGGTTGGATTCCTGCCAGTTCCCTGTAACTTACCGCTGAGCCAATGCAGAAAGGTGTTTAACTTTTAGTTTACCTGTACCAGGGGACAGTGAAAGTCCCTAGCGGAGTTCAAAGCGCAAGCCTGCACCAGAACACGCCTTATGTTCAGTAGCGATGCGTGCGCACGAGCCATGAGACTGGGCACGCTATGATGCACAGGCCCTGTACACAACATAATTTCTCTGGACGCCACACCAACCCCCGCTCAGCCAAAGGAAAATTCCTGCGAATCGTCAAGCCCTTCCTAGCAGTACTGAACATTATATTACTATTATCTACCGGCGCTCCGCTGGCGCTCGCGCAAGGCCGATTGACGACGTATCCGGACATCATGAGCTTCGGGAATGTTGCGGTCGGGCAGTCGAAAGCGATCTCCATGGAGATCAAGAACACGGGCGGCTCCAGTTTGGTCGTTTCTGGGCAGAGCATTGTGGGCGCCGGATTGAGTGTGAGCGGCCTTACCTTGCCCCTAACGTTGGCAGTGGGAGCGACGGCGACATTCAACGTAGTGTTTGCGCCGAAGGCGGCAGGCTCCGTGACCGGGTCGCTCCAATTGCTGAACAACACGACGATTGGACCAGGCGTGGTGACGCTGTATGGCACCGGGACCGGCGGAAGCACGGGTTCAACGGGTACAGGGTCATCGGGGTCGAGCCCAACGCCAGGGTACCTCAGCGCGAATTCGTTGAGCGCACAGTTCGGAAGCGTGCCCGTGGGGACGCAGAACACCCAGGTGATTGCACTGAAAAACACCGGCGGGCAGAGCCTTTCGATCAGCAGCATCGCGGCGAAGGGCACGGGGTTCGCTGTGACCGGGTTCACTACGCCGATTGCGCTTGCTGCGGGAGCACAGACGCAGATCACGGTGGCATTTTTGCCAACGACGGCCACAAGTTTCAGCGGATCGGTGGCAATCGCTTCGACTGCGTCCGACAGCCAGATAACGATAGTGCTGACGGGGACGGGGACAAGCAGTTCACAGACCCTGAGCGTAAGTCCGACGAGTGTGGCGTTTGGGAATGTGGACGTGAATGGTTCCGAGACCCAGCAGGTCACACTGAAGAATACCGGCAACTCCAGCCTGACTATTTCCTCTGCCGTGATCAGCGGGACGGGCCTGACCGCCTCCGGGGTGAGCAATAACACCACGCTTGCGGCTGGGCAGAGCGCCGTGCTGGTGGCGGATTTCGCACCGAAGACTACCGGCAGCGTGACAGGATCAATCAAGATCACCAGTAACGCTTCGAATGGCGCGAGCTTTACCGTGCCAGTGACCGGGACGGGCGTCTCTGCGGCAGCGCATGTGGTTACGTTGAACTGGCAGGCAAGCACAACGTCCGGAGTGATTGGGTATTACGTGCTCCGATCGTCGGTTTCTGGTGGGCCATATTCGCAGATTGTGGGTTCACCGGTCAGCGGCACGACCTATTCAGACAGCAATGTGACCGCTGGCGCCGAATACTACTACGTGGTAACAGCGGTCAATTCGAATGGGTCGCAGAGTTCGTATTCGAACCAGGTCACCGCTACGGTCCCATAAGCGCGGCGGAGTTCTAGTAGGGCCCATCTTCCCAGGCGGACCGCTACGCACCTGCCGCACCTGCGCGCGCGTCGGCAATCCTCAGCCTCTAGAAGACAGGCGCACATAAGCACCAGATCCGCCCTTTTTATCGACGGCGTTCTATGAATTTGCCGACTAGCGCGGCGGCGTGTTCGCAAAGCTTGCGGTCTTCGGGGCCGAAGGCGGCTGGGAAGTGGGAGTCGATGTCCAGTTCGCCGACGACTTTGCCGTGGGCGAAGATGGGAACGACGATTTCAGATTTGGTTTCGAGGGAGCAGGCTAGATAGCGCGAATCGGAGTTGACGTCGTCGACGACGATGGTCTTGCCGGTGGAAGCGGCGGCGCCGCAGATGCCCTGGTTCAGCGGGATGCGCGTGTGAGGGGTCATGGTGCCCTTGAAGGGGCCGAGCACGAGGATGTCGCGGTCTGCTTCCTTTTCGAGTATGTAGAACCCGACCCAATTGTAGCGCGTTAGCTTTTCGTGAAAGAGGGCGACGATGCCCTTCATGAGCGCTTCGCCGGAAGCCGAAGATCGGGCCAGGCTGTCGAGAGCCGGGATGAGGTCGGAAGATTTCGTTTCTGTGGTAGACATGAAGAGTAGTGCAACACAAACGGGCGGCGCGGGGCAACTTCCAAGCGTGTTGGCATGGCCTGAGAATAAAACACCAGCGTAGAATTGACAGTGTGTGGAGCGGCCTCTAAACTAAATGAACTGTGTGCCGGGGTAGCTCACTGGTAGAGCGCCGCCCTGAAAAGGCGGGCGTAGCCAGTTCGATTCTGGCCCCCGGCACCATCGGAATGCGCCATCTCTGTTTCACCAAAGAAATCTACTTTGCCATGAGCGAGATACGCCCTTTTTCCGCTCTCTTCCACAGGCTCTAGCGTCAAGTGGCCAACGCGCTCGGCAAGAGCCTCATGCGCCTTCTGGACGTTTTCTGGATGCGCGAGTAGCTCACGAATTTTAGTCAGCCGCGCCACAGCAAATTCCCTTAATTTCCCCAGCTTTGCCCGTATCGATCCAGGCAGGGGTTCGAGGAGTTTGTCAGTGATGGAGCGCAATTCCTTTTTTCGCTCACCTAATGCATTCATAATGCTCTGCGACCTTTCGCCATGTGCTATCGAATCCGTGAGCCGCTTCAATTCCACGTCTAGCTCTTTTCTCTGAAGCAAACGGGCAGGCTCTACCTCAAGGCCGGCAAACCGCGTGGTCAGGGCCTCTTCCATTTTTTGCTACGGCATAGTCAATAACCTCAGTCTTGAGCACGGACTCAGACAATCCCTTCAAAAGGCTCTCTTCGAGTTCATCTCTCCTACAAGCAGTGAATTTGTGCAGACTGAATTTCCTCTCTGATGATGAAGTGAACAGCCGTAGCGATCCGCGCCATTTCGCCCCCTCCCACTGACAAGGGTGATGCTCCCGCCACATGATGGTTTTTGGGCAGACGTCGTGCGGTCGGCAGTTGGCGCGTTCGGATCCTTTGACCCTTTCATCCTATGCTTGCATTGCCAAGCCTTGTCGAGCCGGTCGTCGTTTTTTCTTCCGAGTAAGCCCGTTAAGGCGGCCACTGATCCCGTGAGCATAACCCGTGAACGTGACGACCCGTCAGCGAAGTAGGAACGCCCTTCGTCACGACACTCTGCTTAACGACGACGTCGACAACATGTTCCACTGGTTACACGGTGCCGTCCACTAACAGTGGATGGGTCATCTCTCGCGGTCGAACCCAAGAGTCAAACTGATCGCCGCTGAGGAATTCGAGTTTCAGAGCCGCCTCGCGCAAACTCAGGTTCTCGCGGTAGGCGGTCAGCGAGATCTTCGCTGCCTTCTCGTAGCCGATATGTGGATTGAGGGCCGTCACCAGCATCAGCGAATGATCGAGATGTTCCTCGATTCGTTTTTCGTCGGGCTGAATCCCGACGGCGCAACGGTCGCTGAAGGAGCGGCAAGCCTCGGCGAGGAGTTCGACCGATGTGAGAACGTTGTGCAGAATGACCGGCTTGTAGACATTCAACTGGAAGTTGCCCTGCGACCCTGAGAAGGCAACCGCGTGGTCGTTGCCGAACACTTGGACTGCCACCATCGCCAGCGCCTCACACTGAGTTGGATTGATTTTCCCGGGCATGATGGAGGAGCCTGGCTCATTTTCGGGAATTCTGAGTTCGCCAATACCGGCACGCGGACCGCAAGAATACCAGCGAACATCGTTTGCCATTTTCATCAGCGCCCCCGCAAGGGTGCGAAGGGCGCCGCTTAGGCTCACCATGCCGTCGTGCGCCGAAAGCGCCGCGAATTTGTTAGGAGCCGAGACAAACGGCTGGCCGGTTTCGTCAGCGATGCGCCGGGCAGCTACCTCGCCGAAGCGGGCGTCCGCATTGAGCCCCGTACCCACGGCCGTGCCTCCGATGGCGAGTGCGTAAATGCCGGGGAGCGCTGCCCGAATCCCACCGAGCGCCTGATGGATCTGTGCCACCCAGCCTGAGATAACCTGGCCCAGGGTGATGGGCGTCGCGTCCTGGAGGTGGGTTCGTCCCACCATGACAACATCGTGATATTGTTTCGATTTCTTGTCGAGTACGTCGCGCAGACCGCCGACGGCAGGAAACAACTTGTGCTCGACTGCCTCAACAGTCGCGATGTGCATCGCAGTAGGAAAAGTGTCGTTTGATGACTGGCTGTGATTGACATCGTCGTTCGGGTGAATCGGTTTCTTTGAGCCGACCGCGCCACCTGCCAACTGGATCGCACGATTGGCAATCACCTCGTTGGCGTTCATGTTGGTCTGTGTGCCGGAACCGGTCTGGAAAACTACCAAGGGAAACTCGCTGTCCCATCGGCCGTCGATGACTTCCTGCGCGGCACGAACGATGAGATCGACTTTTTCTGTGGGAAGCTGGCCCAACTCGCCATTCGTGAGGGCTGCACATTTTTTCAGAATGCCCAGGGCGCGAATGACGGGCCGTCCCCAGCGAAAGCGCTCGATGCCGATCGGAAAGTTCGTGTAGGAGCGTTGGGTCTGCGCGCCCCACAGTCGCTCTGCAGGAACACGGACCTCTCCTAAAGCATCTTCCTCGATACGGAATTGACTCCGGGTTGTGGTGCTCATGGTTTCGATGTTCCTTAAACTTAATTTTCCACCTTGTCCAAAGCAGAGATGCCCAAGGCACGCCGACAAGGAGAAAGAGAATGAGAAAAATGGCTCCGGATTCCCAGTTCCATGCATGCCAGCAGAGCGAATTCCTTCACGGGAATTCCCGGTATTGCGGCACCGGGGGATCGGGGGCCGCAGGTGGCGGATCGATCATAGAAGTCTCCTACTACTTTGAAAAATTGAGGTACGCGGGGGCCCACTGCGTCTCGTGCACACGCCGACGCAATTCGTCCTCGCTAATCTTGGGAGCCACACCCTCTTTTTGTGCTTGGACGCCAACCGCGAACGCGATCTCGGCGGCGACACGCCTGATATCTGTCAGGCGAGGAAGCAGGGATGCAGACGGATCTTTAATTGCAGGCGAATTTGCGCCAAGCGTGCGAGCCGCAGCTAGCATCATCGGCTCGGTGACGCGGCGAGCACCCGAAGCGACGACAGCAAGTCCCATGGCGGGGAAGATGAAAACGTTGTTGCATTGCGCAATTGGAATCTTGCGCCCCTGGTAGTTGACGGGGGCGAAGGGAGACCCTGACGCAACCAAGGCGCGGCCGTCGGTCCAGTGAATCAAATCTTCAGCCTTGGCTTCCGATTTTGAAGTGGGATTCGAGAGCGGAAAGATGATGGGCCTTTCCACTTTGCGAGCCATTTCCCGAACGATCGGTTCCGAAAAGGCGCCGCCAACGGTGGAAAGACCAATAAGGACAGTCGCTTTGATCTGGCCAATCATGTCGGCCAGGCCGATGTGTCCGTTGGAAGTTCGAGGCCATTCGGCAACGCGGCTCTCCGGTTGGGCATAAACGGCTTGTTCAGGCCTAAGGTCCTTTCGGCCCGAATGCAACAGGCCGTCTCTGTCAATGACCCAGAACTGGCTTAGCGCTTCCTGTTCCGATAATCCATCCCCCGTCATTGCCGCGCGCAGTCCATCGGCAACACCTATGCCGGCGGAACCTGCACCGAACATCACAATCTGTTGCTCTTTTAGATTCTTTCCGGTCACCTTAACCGCGCCGAGGACGGCGCCGAGAGCGACCGAGGCCGTTCCCTGAATGTCATCGTTGAAGGTCAACAATTCGTCGCGATAGCGAGTGAGGATGGGCCGCGCGTGCGGGGTGGCAAAATCCTCCCATTGCAGGCACGTTTGAGGAAGCTCCTGTTTCACGGCCTGCACGAACTGATGTACAAAGTCGAAGTAGGCTTGGCCTGTGATCCGCTCATGACGCCAGCCGAGGTATTCAGGATCGTTGAGCCGCTCAGGGTTGTTCGTGCCGACGTCCAGCACAATCGGCAGCGTTCGTTCGGGACGGATGCCACCGATCAGGGTGTATAGAGAAAGCTTACCGATGGGGATGCCTAGTCCTCCCGCGCCCTGGTCGCCGATGCCGAGAATGCGCTCGCCATCGGTCACGACTATTACATCGGCGTCCTTATTCGGGCGATTTCGCAGGAGATGGGGAATTGAGTCGCGAAGCGGATAGGAGACGAAGAGTCCGCGGGGTCTACGATAAATGTGGCTGAATTGCTCACACGCCAGCGCGACCGTCGGCGTATAGACGAGTGGTGTCATCTCCTCGATGCGGTCCAGAAGGAGTCTGTAAAAGAGGACTTCATTAGTGTCCTGCAAAGCGCGCAGATAGATGTGGCGCTCCAGGTCGTTATCTTTTTTCTGGAAAGCCTCGTAGGCGCGGGCCACCTGCTCGTCTAGGGTTTCGACATGCGGAGGGAGAAGGGCATGCAGGCCAAAGCGAGTCCGCTCCTCGTCAGTGAACGCCGTGCCCTTGTTCAGCACAGCGGTGTCTAGAAGATCGATTCCATGGCGGAGATCGGATGAACCTGACGCGATGACCGCTCCTGCTATAACCATTCGTGTCTCACCTGTCCCTTTCGTCTTTATCTTTCTTGATCGAATCGTTTTCGACATTTCTCAGCTCAGAAGATTGACTCGCGCTAAGTCGATGATTTCGTCACCGCGCCCATTGAATACGGCTTTCAGCATGAAGAGACTGAAGCCTTTGGCCTCTTCGTATGTGATCGTCGGCGGCATGGAGAGCTCCTGCCGTGGAACGGGAATTTCGACCAGCGCCGGGCCGTCGTACTTGAGGGCTTCCGTGATAGCCGGAACTACCTGATCGACGCGTTCTGCGGTTAGTCCCAGACAACCTGCTCCTTCGGCGATCTTCGCGAAACTCGTGTTATGGAGTCGGGTGGCAAACTCTGGGAACCCGCCCGCCTTCATCTCCAATTCAACAAAGGCCAGCGAATCGTTCCGGAAGACAATCACTTTCACCGGCAACTGGTGCTGGCGCAACGACAGCAGATCGCCCATGAGCATGCTGAGGCCGCCATCGCCCGACATAGAAATCACCTGACGCGCGGGAAAAGTCACCTGGGCGCCGATGGCATGCGGAAGAGCGTTCGCCATGGAACCGTGTGTAAACGAGCCGAGAAGGCGGCGTTTGCCGTTCATTTTCAGGTAGCGTGCCGCCCAGATCGTCGGGGTACCCACGTCGCAGGAAAAGATCGCGTCTGGCGCGGCGAGTTCGTCGAGCACGCGGGCAACGTATTGCGGGTGAATGACCGTCTGGTCGGAAGCGCGTGTCGCCAGATCATCGAGGCCAGACCGGGCCTGGCGATAGTGCTCAAGCGATTCCTGCAAATGAGCCTTGGACTGGCTCGGTTCCAGCCGGGGCAAGAGCGCCCGGAGCGTCGCTTTCGTATCCCCAACAAAGCCGAAATCGACTTTGGTCCGCCGCCCGAGCTGTTCGCCGCGGAGATCGATCTGGACGATGGTTGCGTTTTTGGGAAAGAACTGTTGGTAGGGGAAGTCCGTTCCGATCATCAGCAGCGTGTCGCAGCTCATCATGGCGTGATAGCCGGAGGAGAATCCGAGCAGGCCTGTCATGCCGACGTCGAAGGGGTTGTCGTATTCGATAAATTCCTTTCCGCGCAGCGCGTGTACGATGGGGGCATTCAGCTTCCCCGCGAGTTCCAACAGTTCGGCGTGGGCTCCCGCGCAACCCGCTCCGCCCAAGATCGTTAGCTTTTTCGAGTGATTCAAAACCTCCGTCAGTACCTTGATCTCGTCCTCAGAGAGACACACGGTTGGTTTGGGCTCGGGAAAGTGGAGGCGTGGGCCCTGTTCGACAGCCTCTCGTAACGCAACGTCGCCGGGGATAGCAACAACCGAAACACCGCGCCTCGCAAGCGCCGATTGTATGGCGATCTCCAAAACGCGAGGCATCTGCTCGGGCCGAGACACGAGTTCACAGTAATGGCTGCACTGCGCGAAGAGATGTTCGGGATGAGTCTCCTGAAAATATCCGCTACCGATTTCATGACTTGGAATCTGGGCGGCGATCGCAAGAACAGGAACCCGGCTGCGTTGACAGTCGTAGAGGCCGTTGATTAAGTGCATGTTCCCCGGGCCACAGCTCCCGGCGCAGACGGCGAGCTTGCCGGTGAGATGTGCTTCGGCGCCAGCGGCAAACGCTGCTGTCTCCTCGTGCCTTACGCCAACCCATAGAATCTGTTCGCGCTGGCGAAGCGTATCGGTGATTCCGTTCAACGAGTCTCCAGCGACTCCATAAATTCGCTCCACTCCCGCCTCTACCAATACATCCACGAGCACTTCCGCGACGTTTTTCTTAGTCATTTTTTCGTTCACCAGAATCCGAACTCCGGTCGCCTGCCAATTGACATGAAGAGAAAACCGCCAAGCGATAGCCGGGAAGGCCAACATTCGTTGCGCCCCCCTGGCCATCATCATTGGTAAGAGCTCCAACAATTCCCCTCCTGGAGCTTGGGAGTTGTATATATCTCTGAGAGGTGAAGGTCTTTGCTAAACGGACTTCATTTGTTGGTAGTTATCGCGAATTCTGGCCGAGGAGAGTCGAGCGTTGCCTTCGCGGGCTGTGTCTTGGAAGAGGAGCCTGTGGGCGTGACGTTGAGTGAGCGTGTGCGAGTTTTGTTTCAACGGTTGCGCCTGCCGCTATTTCGCTACCTTCTGAGAAACACCCGGAATGCCGGGACAGCGGAAGATTTGGCGCAGGAAACGTTTTTTCGCGTGTGTCGGCATCTTGAGACGAACGGCCACTCGATAACGCGAAGGCTTGGCCGCTGACTGTCGCCAACAACCTTGCGATCGACGAGAGCCGTGCCGCCCGCCCCCACTTACGCGAGACTTCGCCCCGCCCCGGCTATCGACCTCTTTGATGCAGAAGTTTTCCTACCTCTGCTTCCAATCGAGTCGGGTCTTTGCACAAGAGCAACTCGGGATCAGTACCTTCCAATTGGTGCAGCGGGAAGGTTGGCTCGCGCGGCTCACAGCGCAGCCAGGGCTGACAACCATCTCGCCGGCGTAGGCAAGAGGAACGATTTGACACTGAGGTTGGCTACCAGCCGGATCTCCGGGCAGGCCCCTTGTAGTGTCATCAGAGCATACGGAGAGAGACGTAAGAGAACGACATCCGGTTGGTTTGCCGCCACCAGCGGCTCGTAGGAGATCATCCCTGGTCGAAAGTGTAGATGGGGAGCGTTTGCAAGGTCGGACTCTCCGACCCAGCCGCTGTTCAGCAACGCCGCGGCATCATCTCCTGCCGCCACAGCCTCAAAGTTGATGAGGCCATGCGTGTAGCTGCCCACGCTGCGGTTGGCATGGTCCGACGGCTGTTTCGCGAGCCGGCCCTTTTCGGCCGGTTCCCAGTAACAGCCGCCTGCGGGTTGTATCTCCACAGGGTCGGAGTCGGTAGAAGGCGTACCCTTGTGGAAGCTCACCGCGACCGGGGGGCGAGTGAGCATGAGCAATTCCGTGAGGTGTTCAGCGAGATCTGCGGTAGTCATTTGATCAGCCCTTTCTTGGTTAGAGAATGCTCCGACACTGGTCGGCCTTCGCAGTCGCGTCAGTGGGAACGGTCCGCCAGGAAGAGTTTTACCTCGGCGCAGAATTGATGCGGATACTGGAATAGTGCACCGTGTCCGGAATCGGGGTAAAGGATCAGGCGTGCATCGGGCAAATGCTCCGCAAGAATGTAGGAATTAATCGTCGGGATCATCACGTCATTGATCCCGTTGAAGACGAGCGTCGGTTGCTCGATTTCCTTCAGCCTGGCGTAGCGTATGCTTTTCGACTCTCCCCAAGATTTGATGGCGACGGTTTGAGCCTTGGCGACCTCTGGACTGGATATTGGATCGCGATCAGCTTTGCGCCAGTTTTTGCGATCCCAAAAGGCGCGGCCAGCTGCCTGGCTCGTCTCCGTCGGCGCAAAAAAGAGGCGCATCTCGATGTCGAGGTGTGAGAGCGACTTGTCGGACAACACCTCACTCGACGGTGGCACTCCCCCGATATCTATTCTTTCGCCTCCCTCCGGTCCGGTGCCGGCGAGGATCAGGTATCTCACCAGCGTTGGCCGATCCAGCACAATTTGCTGTGCGACCATGCCGCCGAGCGAAAAGCCGAGCAGGTCGATGCGCTTCAAGCCAAGGGCGTCGACAAAATGCAAGGCGCCAGTCGCCATGGCCTGGATGTTGTCCGGGGTCTTTCCGCTTGTACTTCCTACGCCCTGGTTGTTGAACAAGATCACTTCACGCTCTTGCGCGAGCGCGTTGGTCACAATCGGGTCCCAATGGTCCATCGTGCCCGTGAAATGCTGGCAGAACAGCATCGGAAGTCCCGTACCGCCGCCAAATCGCCGATAGGCGAAGCGGGTGCCGTTAGCCTCGACAAAACGCGTCGGTGCGGACTCATGTGCTTGCGTTGACGTTGTTTTCGTTGACATAACCTTTCTCCTTCGTTCATCGGATGGGTTCGAGTTTCAAGAATTCCTAAACTATTCGATCCGCCTTTTTCTACGGCGAACTGGATCGGAACGCGATGTGAAAGTTATGTTCGTCAACATCGGCCTCGATCCGGATCGAGTCGCTCGCACTGATATGCCATTGGCTGAACTGCTGATCGTTGGCGGTAACGACGACGTCGGCAGGGTCTGGCAAGCCTTTTACGGTAAACTGCGTGGCGGTGCCCCGCCGCGACGGGGTCGCCGCTATTGTTTCGATGTCGAGTACGCCCCGGGCCATGTCGTTTTGCGCACGGCGGATGCCAAGGTTCGGATAGTCGACGTC
>Ga0210390_10002944_pt1 | contig 14788 bp, 13 predicted proteins | sample IncBWH11OmetaG_FD_161050 | JGI IMG/M metagenome (GOLD analysis project Ga0210390, IMG submission 161050) | Forest soil microbial communities from Barre Woods Harvard Forest LTER site, Petersham, Massachusetts, United States - Inc-BW-H-11-O ...
GAGGGTCAGGCCGCGCGGATCAGACGCCGACAGGCCCAGGGCGTCGATGATGTTGAAAACAGCGATGGGGAAACAGCTGTAGAGGTCAAAGAAGTCGATGTCGTCAACATCCACCCGGGCGACCTCCAGTGCGTGGCGCACCGCGGCGACCGCCGAAGGGGCCTGGCCGAGCTCCCTACGCTGCAGCAGGGTGCGCTCGACCAGATCGGCCTGCCCGTGCAGAAATACCCACTTGTCGTGCGCCACCCCAAGGCGCCGGGCGGCACCCGCCGAGGCGAGCAGCACCGCCGCGCCTTGGTTCACTTGGTCGCGCGCGACCACAAAACGTGGGTAGGGGTCAGCGATCATCCGATTGCGCTCGGTGATGGTGACCAACTCGTCTGCGCTGCGCCGCACCGGGGCAGCCGAAAACGGGTTGCGGGCAGCTACTTCGGTGAACGGGGCCAACAACTTGCCCATCGTCGCGGCGTACTCGCCCCGGCCGCGGCCCTGGGCGGCCCGGCGCGCGTTCTCCAGCAGCGCGTACTGGGTTGACGGCGCGCCGATACCATGGGCTACCAGTGCCGGTGTGAGTAAGCCGGTCAACCCGAACCCGCGGTCCTCGATGGACCCGACAGGATCATCGGAGAAATCTGGCTTGTGTTCGGCACCGGCGCAGTGGCGAATCGTGGAGATTGCCTCGGAGCCCACCAGCAGCACTACATCCGCCAAGCCCGCCGCGACGGCACGACTGAATTCGCTGACCAGGCGCTGCGGGGACTGTCCGCCTACGACATCCAGGACCGCTCGCTTGGGCGCCGCACCGAGCCGATGCGCCACCGACAGTGGGAACTTCGTCGACCTACCCAGTGGGGCAACCGCGCGGGCCGAGGAGTTCTCGAACTGCCGGGTGGCAGCGATCGTGTCGACCGCGGCTATGACCGCGTCAGCATCTGCTTGCGAGTCGGCCACCGCGGCGCGCGCGGCCTTGACCGCCAACGCGATTGGCGACAAGCCGCCGTAGCCGGGGTCCTCGAGGCGCTCAGCGGCCTGCCCGACACCGATCAGCACAGGTGTTCGCGGATCCAGCCCGACAGCAGCCATCTCAGATGCACCCAGTGCAAGAGCGTAAATCGGGCGCACGCCGGTCTGTGCTGCGCATCGGGGCGGTCACGATGGGTCAAACGCAACCGTGGAGGCACGGATTGACCGGCGGCAGTGAACTGATTTGGGGTGCCGCGCTGTTGGCCGCGGGCAGTTGTTTGGTCAGGTCAACGTCACCGTCGAGATCGGGTGCGATCGGTAGGAACGCACAGACGAGGCTGATTCCGAAACGACACGGATCACCGCCGGGGTCAGCGTCGGCCGGTGTCGCCTCGGCCGTCGAGACCAGCGTCATACCCAGCAGCAGCGCCGCAGCGTGGGTCAAGATCGGATTGCGCCTCATCGCGTGCCCCTCATCTCACCGGATCGCAGCGGCCAGATCGCCCGACATCGCGGCCAGTTGCGGACCCCAGCTGCTCCAGTCGTGTTGACCGCTGACAGGAATGTCGAAGTGGCCGTTGCGGCCACCGTTGGACGTGTAGTGAGTGAAGAAACTGCGGTTGCTGCCTTGGGCCTGATCGCAATAGCCGATCATGGCTGCCGGGTCACTGCACGTCACGGTGCCAGGACTGAACACCCACAGGCGGGTGTTGGTGTCGACTAACGACTGCAGATGCGCATCCGGGTCGTGCCACTTCCACCGGCCGAGCTGAGGCGGGCCCCACATGTTGCGGGTGTCGACACCGCCGAAGCGCGACATGCCTTCAGTGATGGCACCGTTGAAGGCGGTCGCAGACGGCGTCAAGAACCCCGAGAACGAGCCGGCGTAGCGGAACCGGTCGGGATGAAATTCGGCCATCGCCAGTGCGGCCGTTCCGCCCTGGGCAGCACCGACGATCCCGTGGCCACCGGGCGCCAAACCCTTGTTGGCCGCCAGCCAGTTGGGAAGCTCGTTGGATAAGAAGGTTTCCCACTGTTTACTGCCGTCCTGCTCCCAATCGGTGTACATGCTCCACGCGCCGCCGGCAGGAGCCACCATCGAGATACCCTTACCGGCCAGTGTGCTCGTCGCCCCGCCTGCGGTCACCCAATTGCTTACTGAATCACCGGCGTTGAAAGCATCGAGCAGAAAGACCGCATGGGGTCCGCCGGCACGAAACGTCACGGGGATATCGCGGCCCATTGCCGCCGAGGGAACCATGAAGTTCTCGACGCCCGCGTCGGCCTTGGCGGTGCGCGAAGCCGCGACCCCGATTCCCAGGCTCAGCGCGACGACGCTGAGGACGTGCAGGACTTTGCGCACTGGCCTGATAAGGCCCGGGCGCCCTGGTGTGTGAATGCTGTTGGCACGCCGCGGAGTCAACGCCGATCTGAACTGCAGGCACCGGAGCGTCTCGTGGGCCAGCTTGCTCGCAGCTGGATGGGTGGCAGGATTGGCACTCATCGTGGAGCAGTCTCCCGTTGTCCGTAAACGGCGACGACGACCGTACGGTCGAGGCTGTTCTCGGACCAGACGCCGATTTGGCTGTAGGCGCAGTTCTGCATGATGGCCAGGTAAGCGGGGTTGTAGTACCACTGATCGAGCAATTCGAGGCTGCTGATGGCCAGTGCCGGGTTGATCGCCACGGTCTCGGCCACAGCGCCGCGAAAGCCCGCCGCGTTGGCCCGATCCTGGGCCGTCGACCCGTCAGAACCGATGTCGCCGTCGAGATTACGGTTGTGCAGCACGTCGTCGGTGTGCCATTGGGCGGCCAGACGCAATTGCGCATTGGCGACGATGTTGGTGGTGCAGCCCGCCTGACGCTGGATGGTGAAGACGTTGGACACCACACCGTTGTTGAGGCGGTGGTTGTTGGGGATGAGCGTGTTGTCGTCATTGTCGGCGTGACTTGCGGGTACCCCCACCGCAGCGACAACTCCGGCCATGAACAGGCTCAATGTGGCAGCCGGCCTGCTGAATTCGGTGATCGCAAGCCCGGTCACGGCACAAACTCGACGTTCGACATCTTGACGCCGTTAGCGACCTTCTGCATGTCGATGCGCATCCGCCAGGCCTTGCTGTCCGACTGGTTGCCCGCGTAGGTCGTCGTGACAGCTACCGCAAGCAGGACCCGGGCGCTGTCTTGGTGAACTGACTCCAGGCCCGCCTCGGTGATCGTGCCCTGCGACTTGGATTTCGCCCGTTTGACGACATCGACCAGCGGCTGGGAACGCGACTGGAAATCGTCGCGGAACTTTCCGGTGGCACCGTCCAAGATGCGGTGAACATCGCTGTCGGCGTGGGTGTAGTCAATCGTGGTCAGGTCCAGTGCCTCCAGGCGGGCCATCTCCACGAACATGGCGCCAAGTGCCGCTTCCTGCTGGGCCTGCAGCGCCCGGTAGCCCAGCCACCCGGCCAGTCCCCCGGTTGTCAGCACAAGGCCCACGCTCAGCACGACCACCCACCGTGCGCGGTGGCGCCTGCCGGCCACCAGCTGCGGGTGCCCCTCGGGCGGGTCGGCTACCGCGACGTCGCGTTGGGCGGCCGGCGCGTCGGTGCGGTCACTGGCACCGCACTCGGTGGTCACCGGGGAGTAACTGACGCGCGGGATGCGGTACCCGTTGCGCGGGCTGGTGATCGGTTGCATGTCGGCTCCTACACAATTGCGCTGCCCCGACGCTGAACACCCGGGTGCCGCACGGTTGGAATCCGACGTTAAATGCCGCATGCGGCGACGACGAGTCAGTTATGGCAGGCCGAGGTCCGCTGCTGGCCGACTGTGATGGGCCCTCAACAACCGCGGCCAAGCAGGGCGGACGGCGCTGCTCACCCGAGATGTGATAGGAGGCTATCAGCTAGGTTAGGCTGTGACGGTGTCAACTTCCGTGCGCGGGCTGCGCGCTGACGCCGCCCGTAATGTGGAGCGCATCATCGACGCCGCGCAGCGGGTCTTTGCGCGTGCCGGCTCCGCGGCTGTGATGGAGGACGTGGCCGCCGAAGCCGGCGTGGGCGTGGCGACCGTGTACCGGCGCTTCCCGACCAAGGAAGTGCTTCTCAGGGCGGTTCTGGATCGCAGCTTCGATGAGTTTTTGGGGGCTACCACCCAAGCCCAACACGAGGCCGATCCTCGTGTTGCGATGCGCCTGGCCCTCACCGGCGCCGTGGCTTTTCTGACCCAGGACCCCAACACCATCGCGGCGGCCACGAGCAGCGGCCTGTGGACGATGGATATGGCATACCGATTTTGCGAGCCGGTCGGCCAGATTGTGCGCCGCGGCCAGAAGGCCGGCGTCTTCCGTCGTGACCTCGTGCCCGATGATGTCCCGCGGATCATGCTGATGCTCATCGGCACGTTGCCGTCGTTCTATCCGGAGTCCGACGGCTGGCGCCGCTACGTGGACCTGATCCTGGACATGCTTACCACCAGCCGCACAAAGTTGTCCGCGGTCAGCCCGGTGCGCGATCACCGGCCGCCGCTGCCGGCGGACTAACCAACGCCGGCAACGTCGCACCCTGGAGCAGCGTGGCCCGTAAATGGGGATTGGGCACTATGGCCGCTTCGCGGCCGATTACCGGCGCCGCTTCCGGTGCAAGCCATCAGAAACATTGCGCGCCAAAGGCATTGAGCTAGGCTGCCGCGCCTTGCGCATGTCCTTTCCCGGCGGCTCGCCAACGCAAGAAGCTGAGCGCCGGGGCAACCAATCGAAATAACCGCGCGCAGAGCGGTTCCCGGCCCCATCCAGCCTTCCCCGCGCCAGGCAACCGGGATCCCGCCCAGATCCCTTGCAGAGCTGCTCAAGGCGCTGTGCGTTATCGGCGGCAACACCACAGGACATAACACGGTCCACGACATCGACGACCGAGCACACGTCGACGCGTGAACATGGCGACCGGTTAGCCAGAACCGACAATAACGCTGTGCATGGGGCCGCCAACACTGGATAAGACTCGGCGGAAATCGGCTGTCTCAACCGCGCGCACCGCCCTACCTTCGCCACAAGGCATCGTCGCGGGGCCAGCAGGAAGGACAGTCTGATGACTCGATTCGATGACCAGGAGTCCAGCGCGGTCGACGTCGCACGCGAGAACAGTCCTCCCGAGCCGGTCGCTCTGCACAGAAAGCCCGCTGACACCGACAGATTCAACCTCCGCACTGAGCCCGCGCCGGCTACTGTGCTGACTTTTCAGCCACCCCAGCTCGACGACGGCGTGGACGCCGCCAGCCGAGAGCGCTCCTGGACCGCCCGCTTCGCTGACGCCCTGGCGAGGTCCTCCTCGGCCAGGGCGACCAAACCCGTGCGTGCACTGGGGGACTTCTTCGCGATGGCGTTGGACACCTTCATGTTGATCCCGCGCCGACCGTTCGCGTGGCGGGAGTTCTTGTTGCAGTGCTGGTTTGTGGCGCGGGTGTCGCTACTTCCGACGATGCTGCTGGCGATACCGCTGGATGTGCTGCTGATCTTTACCTTCAACATCTTGATCATGGACTTCGGTGCGGCGGACTATTCCGGCACCGGCGCGGCGTGGGGCACGGTCACCCAGGTCGGTCCGGTGGTGACGGTCTTGGTGGTCTCGGGCGCCGGCGCCACGGCCATGTGCGCTGATCTTGGTGCCCGCACGATCCGCGAGGAACTCGACGCCCTGCGGGTCATGGGTGTCAATCCGATCCAAGCACTCGTGGTGCCCCGCGTGCTGGCAGCCACCGTGGTCGCAACACTGTTGTCCTCAGTGGTCATCCTGGTTGGCTTGATCGGCTGCTTTGTTTTCTCGGTGTTTGTTCAGCACGTCGTACCCGGCGCGTTCCTGGCCAGCCTGACCACCATCACACACGCGGCCGACTTAATCGTGTCCTGGGTCAAAGCGGCGGTGTTCGGTCTGTCAGCTGGCTTAATCGCCTGTTACAAAGGCATTTCCGTTGGCGGTGGACCCGCCGGTGTGGGAATCGCGGTCAATGAAACGGTGGTGTTCACCTTCGTTGCGTTGTTCGCGATCAACATCGTCGCGACCGCTGTGGGCGTAAAGATCACGATATGACCATCGGCGTTCCCAGCAAGCAGTACCAACGCCTGCGCAACCTGGCCGCCGTCGGCGTCAACAGCCTGACCGTAATCGGCACGCAGGCACAGTTTTACGCCAAAACGCTGGTCAGCATCAAAGACGCATTTGCGCGCTACCGAACCGAGATGGTGCGGCTGATCGCTCAGATGAGCCTGAGCACCGGCACACTGGCGCTGATCGGCGGCACAGTGGCGGTGGTCGGCTTCTTGACCCTGTCAGTCGGCAGCCTGGTTGGCATCCAGGGCTATAACCAATTCGCCAGCTTCGGCACCGAAGCGCTAACCGGTTTCGCATCAGCGTATTTCGTCACCCGGTTGCTGGCCCCGGTGATCGCCGGTATCGCGCTGGCCGCGACGATCGGAGCCGGTGCCACCGCTCAGATGGGCGCCATGCGCATCAACGAAGAGATCGACGCACTGGAGGTGATCGGCATCCGCTCGATCGCCTACCTGGCGTCAACCCGGGTGGTGGCCGGCGTCACCGTCGTCATCCCGCTGTACTGCGTCGCGATGTTGGCCGCATACTTCTCGGCCAGGTTCACGACCACCTACGTCTACGGACAGTCCACCGGCGTCTACGACCACTATTTTCACACCTTTTTGAATCCGATCGATTTGATCTGGTCGTTCTTTCAAGCCATCGCCATGGCCACCGTCATCATGCTGGTACACACCTACTACGGCTTCAACGCTTCCGGTGGCCCAGCGGGAGTCGGCGAAGCCGTGGGCCGGTCGGTGCGTACCTCACTGATCGCCGCCGTGTTCGTCGTCTTGTTCCTCTCGCTGGCTATCTACGGTCAGTCCGGCAACTTCCACTACGCGGGCTAGCCGATGAAAACGACAAGACGGCGTCGCGGCGTACATCCAGCGTGGTGGGCGCTGAGCCTTTTCGCGGTCATCGGACTGATTGTGTGGGTCTGCACAGCGATGTTCGCGGGATCGTTTAACACCTATGTGCCAGTGACTTTGACGTCTGATCGCACCGGGCTCGTCATGGAGCCGGGCGCCAAGGTCAAACTTCGCGGCGTGGAAGTGGGCCGCGTTGCCAGCGTCACCGGCGGGGCGAGCACCACCAAACTCAAACTGGAGATGTTCCCTGGCCAGATCCGCCACATCCCAGCCAACGTGCGGGCCGACATCAAAGCCACCACCGTGTTCGGCGCCAAATACGTCGACCTCACCCTGCCGGACAAGCCCAGCCCCAACAGGCTTGCCGCGGGCGCGGTGCTGTGGTCAGACAACGTCAGCACGGAGGTGAACACGGTGTTCGAGAACCTCGTTGGGCTGTTGCAACAGATTGACGTCTCCAAGCTGAACGCAACGCTGACCGCCTTGGCTGACGGTGTGCGCGGGCAGGGCCCACGAATGGGCGAGGCAACCACCGATGCCAACCAAGTACTGCTGGCCCTAAACCCGCGCATGGGCACCATCAGGCAAAACTGGCGATCATTCAAAGGGTTCAGCGACGCCTACGCGGGCGCGGCCCAGAACATTCTGGCCACCCTGGACGCAGCCAGCACCACCAGCGCGACGATCACCAACCACGCCAAGGATCTGGATGCCTTGCTACTGAGTGTTATTGGGTTCTCCACCAGCGGCGTCCAACTGCTCGCGCCCAACAGGGACAACCTCGTCAACGCGATCAACGGACTACAGCCCACCACCGACCTGCTGCTGAAGTACAACCCCGAGTACACCTGCCTGTTGGTAGGGGCAAAGTTCTACCTGGACCACGGCGGATACGCCACCGTCGGAGGCAACGGCCGTTCGTCGGTCGTCGACGCCGCCCTGCTGCTCGGCGACGACCCCTATCAGTACCCGCAGAATCTTCCGATCGTGGCGGCCAAGGGGGGCCCGGGCGGCGCGCCGGGCTGCGGGTCGCTGCCCGATGTCGCGAAGAACTTCCCGGTGCGCTACGCGGTAACCGATACCGGCTGGGGCACCGGGGTAGACCTGCGACCCAATCCCGGCATCGGGCACCCGTGCTGGGCCGATTACTTCCCGGTGACCCGCGGGATACCAAAACCGCCCAGCATCCGCCAATGCATACCAGGGCCGGCGCCGGGGCCCATTCCCTATGCCGGGGCTCCTCCGTACGGCGCATCGCTGTACGGCCCGGGCGGTGCTCCGCTGTGGCCCGGCGTGCCGCCGCCGCCCGCACCCGGGCCGGCGCCCGCCCCATCTTCCCCACCGGCACCGTGACCACCACCTGGACCCGTGCCGCAACACTAAGCAAGGACAATCACCGTGACACAAGGCCTACGACGCGCCCTGATAGGTTTCTCCGCCTTCGTGGTTTTCTGCCTAGTGAGCGCGGTCGCGTTGACGGCGGTCTTCGCCCAGCTGCGGTTCCAGCCCGAGCAGGCGTACAACGCCGAGTTCAGCGACGTAAGCGGATTGGCCGTAAATGATTTCGTGCGTATCGCCGGTGTCGAAGTCGGCAAGGTCAAAAAGATCTCGATCAACAAGAAAAACCTCGCGGTAGTCGAATTCACCGCCGACCCTACGGTTTTGCTCACCCAGGGCACCAAAGCCGCGCTGCGCTGGGCGGACCCGATCGGCACCCGCTACATGGCGCTGCTGGAAGGAGCCGGCGGGCTACAAAGACTCAATGCGGGTGGCACCATTCCGGTGCAGCGAACCGAACCGGCACTGGATCTCGATGTCCTCCTCGGCGGGTTCCGGCCACTGTTCCGGGCACTGGATCCCCAACAAGTCAACGCCCTGTCCAGTCAGCTCATCCAGGCTCTTCAGGGCGAGGGCACGACGATCGACTCATTTTTGAGTCAAACGGCCTCGGTGACTGGCACACTCGCCGACCGCGACGAGCTTATCGGACAAGTCATTACCAGCCTTGACACCGTGCTGGGGACACTGGGCGGCCAAAGTGACCAGCTTCGCAAGGCAGTCGACTCCCTGTCGGGACTGGTCAAGGCGCTGGCTGCACGCAAGCCCGACATCAGAAACGCCGTGGCCTACACCAACGCCTCCTCGGCCACATTGACCGATCTGCTCAAGCAGGCCCGTGAACCGTTCAAAAATACTATCGCGCAGTCGGATCGCGCCACGTCCATCATGGACGCAGACCACGACTACCTCGACAACCTGTTCAACACGCTGCCCGATTCCTACAAGGCCCTCGCGCGGATGGGCATGTACGGCGACTTCTTCAGCTACTACCTGTGCGACCTGTTCCTCAAGCTCAACGGCAAGGGAGGCCAACCCGTCTACATCAAGCTCGCCGGCCAGGACTCGGGACGGTGCGCACCAAAATGAAGTCTTTTGCTGAACGCAACCCATTGATCATCGGCGCGGTCGGAATCGCGCTCGTCGCAGGCACTATGGCCCTGGCGTTGAATTACGACAAATTGCCGATCGTCAACTCCAAGAATCACTACTCGGCCTACTTCGGCGAAGCCGGTGGGCTGCGAGCCGGAGCGCCCGTCCAAGTGGCCGGGTTTCGGATCGGTCAAGTGTCGGCGGTCAAGCTCGACGGTGCACAAGTGCTGGTCACCTTCGACGTCGACAAAGATGTGCACCTCGGCGAGCGCAGCGAGGCGAATATCCGCACCAAAACCCTTTTGGGTGCAAAGGTTTTAGAGGTGACCCCGCGCGGTGACGGCCAGTTGTCTGCACCGATTCCGCTCGGACAGACCAGATCCCCCTACCAACTGCCGGATGCACTGGGGGACCTTTCGAGCACCATCAGCGGACTGAACACCAATGCGGTGTCAGATGCGCTGGCGACCCTGTCACAGACATTCCACGACACGCCGCCTGATCTGAAAGCCGCTGTCGACGGGGTAGCGCGGTTCTCCCAAACACTGGATACCCACGATCAACAGCTCCGCAATCTGTTGGCCAACGCCAACAAAGCCACCACCGTGTTATCACAACGCGCTGACCAGATCGCCGGTCTGGTCGCCGACAGCAACGCCCTGCTCGCCGAGCTGCGGACGCAAAGCACTGCGTTGGAACAGATTTCAGGTAATCTGTCGGCGTTCGCGAAACAACTATCCGGCTTCATCAGCGACAACCGCACCCAGTTGCGTCCGGCGCTCGACAAGCTCAATGGGGTCCTGGCGATCGTCGACAACCGCAAAGGGCGCATACAAGAGGCGATAAAACAGCTCAACGCCTATGCGATGTCGTTGGGCGAGGCCGTCGCATCCGGCCCGTTCTTCAAGGCCTACCTGGCCAACCTACTACCCGGGCAATTCGTTCAGCCGTTCGTCGATGCAGCGTTCTCCGATCTGGGCCTAGATCCCAACACACTGTTGCCCTCTCAGCTCGTCGACCCGCCGACCGGCCAGCGCGCTACCCCGCCGTTGCCGATGCCCTACCCGCGCACCGGCCAAGGCGGCCAACCTAAGCTCACCCTGCCCGACGCGATCACCGGCAATCCGAGTGATCACCCGTGCGGAGTCCCCGGCGTGGCGTTGCCCGGCCCGGGCTGCTACCCCAACCGCGAACCGCTTCCCGCGCCGCCACCTGGCGGCCCGCCACCCGGCCCGCCAGCGCCCACGCCGCCCGACCTCGCCTCGGTACCCGGGCCGACGCCGTCGCCGGTGTATCACCCTGCCCCCGGCGAGGTCCCACCCAGCGGGCCGACACCGGCACCCGCCCCAGGAGGACAGCGATGAAAACCCGCAACGGAAAGATCGGCGTCGCAGCGGTCCTCGTGCTGGCGTTGGTCGTCGGCATCGTAGTCGGGGGACGTTGGTTCAGCAGAAGCCAGAGAACCCACATCGTGGCCTATTTCGATAACAGCAACGGCCTATTTCGCGGCGACGAGATCCGCATCCTGGGTGTGCCGGTGGGTGGCATTGATGCGATCCAGCCAGCGCCTGATCGGGTGAAGATTTCGTTCTGGGTCGACAGCTCGGTCAAGGTGCCCGTCGACGCGCGGGCAGCGATCTTGTCCCCGCAATTGGTCACCGCACGGGCCATCCAGTTGACACCCGCCTACACCGGGGGACCGGTGATGCGCGATGGCGCGGTGATCCCGCAAAGCCGCACCGCCGTGCCACTGGAGTGGGACGATCTGCGCGCGCAGTTGAACAAACTGACCGCGGCCCTGCAACCCACTCAACCCGGCGGTGTGAGCACACTGGGTGCGTTCATCAACACTGGCGCCGACAACCTTCGCGGCCAGGGCGCCAACATCCGCGACGCGATCATCAAGATGTCGCAGGCGTTTTCGGTTCTGGGCGATCACAGCAACGACATCTTCGCCACCCTCAAGAACCTCTCCGTGGTGGTGTCGGCCCTGCATGACAGTTCGGCGTTGCTGCAACATTTGAACACCAACCTGGCCTCGGTGACCGCGCTGTTGACCAACGATCCCGGCGAAGTCGGACATGCCATTTCCGACTTGAACACCGCTGTCGCGGACACCACCAGCTTCATCGGCGAAAACCGCGACGCGCTGGGCACCACGACAGACAAGCTGTCATCGGTCTCCAAGGCGGTCGTGGACAGCCTCGACGACATCAAACAAACACTGCATGTCGCCCCGACCGCATTTCAGAACTTCATCAATATCTACCAGCCGGCACAGGCGACGCTGTCGGGCGCCCTTGCTGTGACCAACTTCGCCAACACGGTCAGCTTTCTGTGCTCGGCAATCCAGGCCGCCTCGCGGCTGGGCAATGAACAATCAGCGAAGCTGTGCGTGCAATACCTGGCGCCCATCATCAAGAACCGTCAGTACAACTTCCCCCCGCTTGGCGAGAACCTCTTTGTCGGTGCGTCCGCGCGGCCCAACGAAGTTACCTATAGCGAAGACCGGCTGCGGCCCGACTATGTGCCGCCACAAGGCAACACCCCGGCCAATGCCCCGGCGTCGCCACCGGCTAACGGCACACCGCCACCGCCACCGCCGCCGCCCGGGCCCGCCCCGCCGGCCGTCGGATCCGCTGTCGCCACGAATCCTGCACAAGGTCTGCCAGGCATGATGGTTGCGCCGGGAGGTGGCAAGTGAGCCACATCAAGACAGCGACGATGCGCTGCCTGGCGTCGGGCGCTTCGGTGATCGCGATTGTCGCCGCACTGAGCGGCTGCCAGTGGCGGGGTATGAACTCCCTGCCGATGCCCGGTACCCAGGGCGGCGGGCCAGGGTCTTTCGAGATCAAAGCGCAGATGCCCGACGTCGCCTACATTGAACCGAACTCACGAGTGCGAGTGGGTGACGCGAACGTGGGCAGCGTCACCAGGATCGAACGTCAGGGCTGGCATGCGCTGGTCACCATGAGGCTCAACGGTGGTGTGAACCTGCCGGCTAACGTGATCGCCAAGCTCGGCCAGACAAGCCTGTTGGGCTCACTTCACATCGAGCTTGCACCCCCTACCGGCGCTGCTCCAGAAGGCAAGCTGCACAATGGATCCCTGATACCCCTGGCGAGCACCGGCGCTTACCCCAGCACCGATCAGACACTTGCGGCAGTGTCATTGTTGCTCAACGGCGGCGGGGTCGGCCAGATCCAAGACATCACCGCCGCGTTCGCCACGGCTTTCGCCGGCCGCGAACACGACCTCAAGAGCCTCATCACCCAGCTCGACGAGTTCGTCGGACATCTCAACGCACAAACTGGTGACATCATCGCGGCCACTGAAAGCTTCAACAATCTCGTTGGTCAGTTCGCCGATCAAAAGCCGGTGCTCGACAAGGCGATCCGCACCATCCCCGACGCGCTGGCTGTGCTCAACGATCAGCGAGACAACCTCGTCACGGCCGTTGATGCGTTCGGAAAATTCAGTGCGGTGGCGACGGACACAGTCAACAAGACCAAAGGTGCTCTCACCCAGGAACTCAAAGACCTCGCACCGGTTTGGGAATCGCTGGCCAACGCAGGGCCGGCGCTGACCCGCTCGCTGAGCTTTTTGGCTACCTACCCGTGGCCCAAAGAGACGATCACCAACTGGGTGCGCGGTGATTACGCCAACCTGTCGCTGGTCCTTGATCTGACACTTAGCCGCATCGACTCGGCGTTGTTCGTCGGCACACGCTGGGAGGGCAACCTGACCGAGCTGGAATTGCAGTGGGGCCGCACCATCGGTCAGACACCCAGCCCTTACACGGCGCGCAATCCGTTGGTCGTTCCCTACCGCTGGGATCAGGGGCGATAGCATGCGGTTGACCAAGCTGGTCAAAATCCAATTAGCGATCTTCGTCGTCGTGGCCCTTGTGGCGGGTGCGCTCATGGTTTTCGGCTACGTCAACGTGCCCGCGTTGTTGGGCTTCGGGCAGTACACCGTCACCGTGCAGTTGCCTCGCGCGGGCGGATTGTATAAGAACGGCAACGTCACCTACCGCGGCACCGAGGTGGGCCGCGTCGCCGAGGTGCGCCTCACCGACACCGGGGTCGACGCCATCCTGTCCTTGCGTTCCGATATCGCCATTCCGTCAGATCTCGATGCGCAAGTGCACAGCGTGTCCGGGGCCGGGGAACAGTACGTCGCGCTCGTGCCGCGCAGCGACAAAGGTAGGCCGCTGAAAAGCGGTGCTGTGATACCCGTTGACCGCGCCTCGGTACCTCCGGACATCAGCGAACTGCTCGACGCGACCAACAAAGGCCTGCAGGCCATCCCGCACGACAACGTGAAAACACTGGTCGACGAATCGGCCACGGCGGTGGGCGGTCTGGGCCCAGAACTATCCCGCATCGTCAAAGGCTCGACCACGCTGGCCATTGACGCGCGCGCCAACCTGGACCCACTCACATCGTTGATAGACCAAGCCAAACCGGTGCTGGACTCACAAGCCGACAGCGGACAGGCAATCCACGCGTGGGCTAGTCACCTGGCCGATCTCACCCGGCAATTGCAATCCAACGACGGCGCGATGGCGGGGTTTCTTCAGAACGGCTCCGCCGCGGCCAACGAAGGCCAGCAATTGCTTGACCGCCTCAAGCCCACACTGCCGGTGCTGTTGGCCAACCTCGTCAGCATCAACAAGGTTGCCATCACATACCAGCCGGCCATCGAGCAGTTGTTGGTGTTGCTGCCGCTCGGGACAGCTAACTTGCAAGGGGCCGGAGTCGCCGACCGGGACACCAAACATCCTGGCACTTATATCGATTTCAACCTCAACCTCAACCTGCCGCCGGCATGCAATACCGGGTTCCTGCCGATACAGCAGATGCGCACAGCGAACTTCGAAGACGCCCCCCAGCGACCCGCTGGTGACCTGTATTGCCGCATACCCCAGAACTCGCCGATCACCGCGGTGCGCGGCGCCCGGAATTACCCGTGTCTGACGCGTCCCGGCAAACGCGCTCCGACGGTGAAGATGTGTGAGAGCGACGAGCAGTACGTGCCACTCAACGATGGCTTCAACTGGAAAGGCGATCCGAACGCGACCCTTTCCGGGCAAGGGGTCCCTCAGCTGCCGCCGGGATCGGCTCCGGCGCAAGCAATCCCAGTGCCTGGAGGCGGTAGGCCATCACCCCCTCCGGGCGCCCCACCGCCGCCAATCCCTGCCGCTGAGTACGACCCGGCCACCGGAACCTACGTCGGACCGGACGGCAACACCCATACACAGCCGGATCTGGCGCGCAACGGGGCCAATCCGCCTACCTGGCAACAGCTGCTAACACCACCTGGCAACTAGCCATGAGATGTTGATGAAAAAGAAAACTGGCCAGAGCTTACGGCTCTGCGGCCCTTTCTCGGTGGAGCTGCCGGGAATCGAACCGGGCGTATAAAACCGCGTGAACTGCGGAAACGC
>Ga0210390_10002945_pt1 | contig 14784 bp, 14 predicted proteins | sample IncBWH11OmetaG_FD_161050 | JGI IMG/M metagenome (GOLD analysis project Ga0210390, IMG submission 161050) | Forest soil microbial communities from Barre Woods Harvard Forest LTER site, Petersham, Massachusetts, United States - Inc-BW-H-11-O ...
AACCCCTTCGCCTTCTACTTCGCAGGCCGGGGCGGGATGCTCGGCGAGGTAACCCCGGACGTGGTGACGTCCGCGATGGGTTGGTTCGCGCCGACGGCGATCGCGGCGATGTACACCGAGGGTGCCGCCGTGGCCGGCGCCCGCGCCGCCTCCGAACGGATGGCCGAGGCCCACGCGAGGTGGGGAGACAAGTACTACGCAGGGGTGGACGGACTCGACGAGGCGGTCTCCGTCAGCGAAGAAGTCGTCAACGGCCTGGAAGGATCGGCCATCCCTCTCTTCGTCGGGTGGCGCGAGGCGACGCCGAGCGAGACGGCGGCGGGTCGGGCGGCCCAGCTGATGCAGATGTTGCGCGAGTGGCGGGGCGGCCTCCACCTGGTCGCCACCACCGCGGTGGGGCTCTCGCCCCTCGAGGCGATCCTGACCAACGAGGGTGAGGGCCAGGCGAAGTTCTTCGGCTGGAGCGATCCTTTCCCCGACGTCAGTGCGATCAAGGCCAAGCACGACGAGGCCGAGGCGATAACCGACAGGCTCTGCGCGGCCACGCTGGCCCAGGCGCTGCCGACGGACAAGTTGCCTGCCTTCGAGGCGTCCGTGGCGTCGTTCCGGGCTGCGCTCCCCTAAGCCATCGGGGCCGGCCGCGGCGGGGAAGCCCAGAAGCCCGAACCGGCTACAGTGAAGAGCCGCTCAACGGGAGGAAGTCCAGCCCAGCGAGCACGGCGGTCATAGCCGTCAAGGACCTGTGGTGCAGCTCGGAGTGCACGCCGCCCTGTCAAGGCGGAGGTCGCGGGTTCAAATCCCGTCAGGTCCGCCGCCAGGTTTCGGTCGCGCTGCGGCGCTCGAACCTGGTACCCGGTCGGGTAGCTCAGTTGGTAGAGCGCGCGCCTGAAAAGCGTGAGGTCACCGGATCGACGCCGGTCCCGACCACTTGGAGTGCCGTGACCAGGTCTTCGGTCCCACCGACGTCACAGGGGACTTCGCAATGCCAAAGCGTGAGGTCACATGGCCGACACGTCGATTGGGCCTGCGCATTCCAGAGCGGCTGCCGTCGGCGTGCCCACAACGTGCCCACAACGAGATTGAATAGTTCCTGTTCGGAGGCTGCGGGCTCGTATTGCACGTCCTCCGGCTGATCGTGAAGCGTCGTCGGATCGGCGAGATCTCCACCCTGGCAATCGCCCGAACATCCTCATCCTCGTGACGGATCAACAGCGCGCCGATTCGATCGGCGCGTTCAGCAGCCCATGGGCCCAGACGCCTCACGGGGACGCCTTGGCCGCCCGAGGTATCCGTCTCGAACAGGCGATGGCGTTATAAGAAGTGCGAAGGAGCCACGATCAGAAGCCAACCTTCTTACGTAGCAAGTCGAAGAAGATCTCGATGTGATGGTCTCCTTGCTGCAAGAGCTTGGAATAGGCCTGGTACCTGGCTTCGAACTGATTCGGGTCGGCATCATTCAGACTTCCGAAGGCAACCGCCGCGTTCCTATACACGCCCGCCGTCGCGCCCAGTTCTCCTTCTGCCTTCCTCAGCCCTCGAGGGGCCCGCGTCGATTGCAGCCACTGCGTGAGGACAGCGCACGCGTCGGTAACCGCCGCCGCAAGCGGCTCTCGCTGCGTTGCCGGCGTGGCGGGAGTCTCGAGGCTCCCCCGAAGTTGTGCGACGGCCTCCGTAAGGACGCGGAGCTGGTACCGAGCGTCCTGGGCCCAGCGGCGTTGCGCCATTTCCGGATTATCGATCTCGGTCACGTCAGAAGGAACAGGCCAGGTCATTGCGGGTGAGTTTGCCAAACATTCGCGTTTTGTTCACTTTACGGATACCCAAAGTTTCCCTTCCCGTCACGCGTGGCTGCGATTCTGCATCCGGCCAGCAAGGAGGCGCTTTCCACACGTGACCGATCTTCAAGCGTCGAAACAGAAAGACCTGGTCATTGCGCATCTCGTGCCCCAGAGTGGCCTCGCCGCTCCGGGGCCCACCGTGTCGGAACTCCTCAACGAAGCCCCCACGAGCAAATTCCACCGCCGAGCGGTCCTCATCTCGGGCATGGGCTTCTTCACCGATGCCTACGACCTCTTCGTCATCGCGACGGTGGCGGCATTGGTCAAGACCCAGTGGCATCTCTCGACGACGCAGACGAGTTGGGTCACCGGCTCGGCCATCCTCGCCGCATTCTTCGGAGCGCTGATCTTCGGGCGCATCGCGGACGTTGTCGGTCGCAAGGCCGTCTACGTCACCGTCGCCGTGATCATGATCGTCGGCGCGATCAGCTCAGCCCTCGCCCCGGGGTTCATCTTCCTCGTCGTCGCGCGATTCGTCTTGGGCCTCGGGATCGGCGGGGATTACCCCGTCTCGGCCGTCCTCATGAGCGAGTATGCGAATCGCAAAGACCGTGGGCGCCTCGTGGGCCTCGTGTTCTCGATGCAGGCACTCGGGCTCATCGTTGGCCCGCTCATCGCTCTCGTGCTCCTCTCCTCGGGCATCAGCGGCAACCTCACGTGGCGCCTGCTGCTCGGGTTCGGTGCCTTGCCGGCCGCCGCGGTCGTCTACCTCAGGTCGAAGATGCCAGAGTCACCGCGGTTCCAAGCCAAGGTCAAGGGCAAGTCAGAAACTGCAGCCCGCCAACTCCAGGCGTTCACGGAAGGCGCCATCGATGCCTCCGAGACCACCTCGGAGGAAACGCGGCACATGGGCCTCGGCGAGTTCTTCCGGAACCGGCGCATGATGGTCCTGGTCCTCGGCACCGCTGGAACATGGTTCCTCTTCGACTATGCGTACTACGGCAACACGCTCTCGCTGCCGAGCATCCTCAAGGAGGTCTCGCCACATGCGACCCTCGAGGCGAAGCTGGCCTGGACGCTCGGCATCTTCGTGGTCTTTGCGCTACCGGGGTACCTGCTGGCGATCGCCAAGATGGATCGCATCGGGCACCGTCGCTTGCAGTTGATCGGTTTCGCCGTGATGGCGCTGTGCTTCCTGGCTCTCGGCGCCATTCCCGAGCTGACCTCGACGGTCGGTCCGTTCCTGCTCATCTTCGGACTGAGCTATTTCTTCGTCCAGTTCGGGCCGAACACGACAACGTTCGTCATGCCCTCTGAGGTCTTCCCCGTCAGCATGCGCACAACCGGGCACGGAATCGCCGCGGGCGTCGGGAAACTCGGAGCGTTCATCGGCGTCTTTCTCGTCCCGTTACTGCAAAACAAGATCAACCTTCGAGGCATGTTGGTGGTCGCCGGCATCGCGGCCATTTTTGGGTTCTTTCTCACAATGGTTCTGCCTGAGCCGGCCCAGAAGAGCCTGGAGGAGCTCTCCGGCGAGGAGGATGGGGTCGTCCTCCCTCTGCCCATCTCGGAGCCGCCGAACATTCCCGCCACGGAAGACGTGAGATCCGCTTCCCAGCTCTGAGCTTGAAGTTAGTTGGAGCCAGGGAGCGCCACGAGCGCTACCGGGACGTCACAGTGTCAACAACGGGCCTGATCCGTGTTGCCTTTCGAAGATCTCAGAGTGCAGTCCAGGGCAGAAGGATAGGGCCGTCATCGCTCGGAGCTCCGCGCACGATCACCCTTACGACGTCGTGCAGACCTCGAGGAATCACGATCTCCGAGGGCGCCGCTAGCTCCTCAGGTGTCCACCAGCGCCAGCTTCCGTGCACTTCTCGTTCCAACTCCGTGTAGCCGTCGATTTCGGGTGCAAAGCGCTGCGTCCGGAGTCCGAAGTACCAGTCCTCTGAGAACAAGGCCCCGCCTCGGTAGAGCCACTCGCCGCTGCTGACTGCAAGAGGGCTCCCCAACTGACTCGAATCGATGGAAAGGCCCGTCTCCTCCTTGAGCTCCCTCGCTGCCGCCCGTCGGAGAGTCTCTCCTTCTTCAACGGATCCGCCCGGAGTGATCCAAAAGGGTGGCTTGCTGTCCTGGGGGTCGAGTATGCGCACCAGAAGCACACAGCCCTTGTCGTCAACCAGAATGACCCGAGCCGACGTCCGTAGCTCCGGACTCATTTGGCCATTGTCCCATCGCTCTGGGAGAGAGGCGGAGCGATACATGGGCGCCTGGGTCGGGTCCGACCAATCTCAGCATTCGATCGGGGGCGTCGTCCGAAGACCAATCTCAACGACGCGACGAAGTCGCTGAAAATACTCGCCACTCATGTTGCCAGCAGCTCCATTACCCTGCTCGCCGATGGCAGCACCCACGCCGCGCACTTACGTGTTCCTCGAAGGTTGTCGCAATCTGCGAGATCTGGGGGGCTATCCGGCTCCGGGTGGCCGCCGGGTCAGACGAGAATGCCTCTTCAGATCTGACGAACTCTGTTCGCTCACGCAAGAGGATGTCGACGTCCTAGTGGACCTTGGCATCCAGGTTGTCTTCGATCTGCGCAACGACCTCGAACGCTCGCGACGCCCAAACCGGCTACCCCCTGGGATCGAGGTGCTCGAGCGCCGGTCGCCGGGGTCAAAGGAAGGTCGCACCACGGAGGAGAAAATCGCGACCGGGGAGCTCCCCGAGCGCGACGACAAGTTCATGATGGCCGAATACCTAGACCTCCTGACCCGTCTCTCCCCTGAGCTTCGGATGCTTCTGGAGCGTGCTGTCGATGCGCCAGAGAGGCCCATGTTGTTTCACTGCGCGGCCGGCAAGGATCGAACCGGGATCGCAGCGGCTCTGCTCCTCGGGTTGTTAGGGGTGGCCGACGAGACGATCCTCGACGACTACGAACTCACCACCGCCCATGCCGCGCCCCGCCGTCTGCAGGCCATGCGTCCACTCCTGCTTGAGCACTGCGTGTCCGAGGAGCAGGTTCGCCCTCTGCTCGAGGTGCGGCGATCGGTGCTTGCTGCAACGCTCGCGCACATCTACGAACAATGGGGCGGCTTTGAGGGCTACGCGATCGAGATCCTCGGCGTGACGGCTGATCTACCTGAACGCCTCCGTCAGTCCCTTCTGGTGCCTGCAGAACCAGAATGCGAGATCTGAGCTCCGCATTATCGAGGAACTAGCTCACCCAGAGATCGAACAACGAGACTCCAACATGGATGACTCTGTCGGACGTGAGAGCTTTCAAGGTGGCGCGGTATAACGAGATCATTCGGTCTTGGGACCCCAGTTTTCAGGCAGCGGGCGAAGGACGAAGACAAGGATGCCGAGATACTTGTCCATCCACGCCTGCTTGTGCGGATAGCGACGTCTAGCGTCCGCGGACAGTTGCGGCTCGACCGTGGTTTCGATCCACAGCCCCGCAGCGCTGAAGACGTTCAACAAGTCCGACATCGTGTAGGGGAGTTTGGAGAGCGTGATCTGATCGTTCCAGCTGCTGCTGTAGGAGTACACGCCCCTGCTGAAGTACTCCTCGCCGAGCGAAGTCCCGTTTCGTTCGGCGCGCTCGAGGGCGTATCGGATCGGTTGGGTCCTGGTCAGCAGAATGAAGCCGTCTTCAGCCAGCATCGTCCGAGCCGTCCGCAGCGTGCGCACCGGATCAGACGCATAGCCAAAGGACTGCAGGAACATGACCCGGTCGAACCGTCGACCCGCTAGCGCAGCGACAGATTCCAGCTCGGACAAGTCGCCCTGCACGAGTTCCAGACCGCTCGGGAGGTTGGTGATGAAGTTGCCGCTGATGTCGACGCCGACAGAGGTGCCGGCGCCAGCTCGAACGAGCTCGGCAAGTTTGCCGCCGTTCCCACAGCCGAGGTCGAGCACCGACCGACCAGTGACGTCCCCAAGGCACTCGCGCTGCGTGGGCCATTCCACCAGCCGGTCCAGCGAGTCGTCCCTGCTGCGGGCCCGCTCGTAGTCAGGCGCGAGCTGCCTCCACGGTTGGACCGAATCCGAGCGACTCGGGCCAACCGACTTCACGATCTCCTCAGGGTCGTTTGATCCCACTAGCCAGTCAATGTAGGTGGCTCCGCCGTAGGTACGGAGAGTGAACGAGTGGAGGTGTCAGCTCCCACCGCTTCTGCGATGCACCATCCGAGATCCCTTTAGGCAGACGCCTGCGTGGATATGGAAGTACGACGTGATCTCAGTGCGACCTTGGCGCAGCGGTCCGACCGAAGGCCATCACGAAAACGGAGACGCACCGAGCACCGCCGCCTCCGCAATTGTGGTTATCGCCTGGCATTTCATCTGATTTCGCTCGTCAAGGGACCGAAGGCGTTTCTCTGACATTCCGATCTGAAAAGCGTGAGGTCACCGGATCGACGCCGGTCCCGACCACTGGAAGTTCCCTGTTCAATACCAACGAATACTGGCTGTCGATTTCTCGTTCCGAATTTCGTCCCCACAACGTGCCGACACGGAATGGGACCGAGCTCTGAATATCGGACGTCGGACGGGTCCGTCGCCCGCAATCGGGAACCTGCCAACTGAAGATTCTGCAACACGTCGCCGGTACGGCGGTGCCGGGCCAGAGCGAACATCTACCCGACTGTCGTGCCGAGTCCCCGTGCAACGAACTCGATGGCGACCTTGAGGAGCTGATCGTCGACGACCTCTGGCTGCATGATTCGAAGAAGGCTGATGCCGCGGAAGAGCACCTCGATCACCCGAGCGACCCGTTCGGGATCCTGAAGAGGCTCCATGTCTTCCTCTTCGCGCAGGGTGCGAAGCAGGTCCGCAGAGGCCGCAACGGCTTCGTCGTCGATCGCGGCCAGCCGAGCCCGTGCCTCCGGATTGCGCGCGGCGTAGAGCCAGAACTCCAGGTGGAGGAGCGGTGAGGTGGGCGCGTCTCGGCTCTCGTCCTGGATCAAGGAGACAAAGTCGGACAGCCGGTCCGCTGGAGGGACGTCGGACTCCTCGAGCGTCGCGACGAGCCGGGCCATCTCTTGCTCATAGCCAGCCTTGAACAAGGCCAAAAAGAGATCGTCTTTGCTCTCGAAGTTCGAATACACGGCGCCCTTGGAGAACCCCGCGACCCGGGCGACCTCGTCGAGCGTTGCTCCGTGGAAGCCCCGTTCGGCGAACACTTGTGCGGCGGCAGCCAGCAGGTGCTCCCTGGTGAGTTGGCGGCGACGCCTTTGGGTGAGTGGTTCGAGAGGCACGGTTGATCTACTGGTCAGAATAATGAATACTATTAGGTATGTATCATACTCACGAGCATGCTCCGGAAGATGTTCGGGCGGACCGGCCGGATCTGGCAATCGAAGCCTGTGGTCTGTCCCGGAGCTTCAGTGACCAGGTGGCGCTCGATGGGCTCGACCTTCGTATCGGTGTCGGCGAGATCTATGGGTTCCTGGGCCCAAACGGCGCGGGCAAATCCACGGCCGTGAGGATGTTGTGCACGCTGCTACGGCCAAGCCGAGGGACGGCAGTCGTGGCAGGTCACGACGTGGTCCGTCAACCCCTCGAGGTGCGTCGGCGGATCGGCGTGGCTCTCCAGGATGCAGCGCTCGACGAAGGTCAGAGCGGACGGGAGCTCCTGATGCTCCAGGGGCGCCTCTACGGGCTGGGTGCCGCGGAGATGCGACGACGGCTCGACGAGGTCCTCGACCTGGTCGACATCGGAGACGCAATCGACCGCCGGATAAAGACCTATTCGGGTGGGATGAAGCGGAGGCTCGACCTGGCGGCTTCGCTGGTCCACGGCCCCGAAGTGCTGTTTTTGGACGAGCCGACCACTGGTCTCGATCCTCACAGCCGCTTCACCGTGTGGTCCGAGATCCGGCGCCTCAACGCCGAGCTCTCGATGACGATCTTCCTCACCACGCAATACCTCGAAGAAGCCGATGAGCTGGCGCACAGAGTGGGCATCCTCTCGGCCGGACATCTCGTGGCAGAAGGCACGCCGACCGAGCTCAAACGTTCCCTCGGCGATGACGTCGTTGTGGTCGAGGTGGACGGCGACGACCCGTCCGCAATTGGTGAGCTGGCAGCGCTCAGCATGGTGGACGACGTCCAGGGTGTGTGTGGGCGGATCACCATCGACACACCGCACGCGCCGAGCGCGATGGCCCCGATCGCCCAAGTTCTCGGAACCAGCGCGCTGACGGTGCGAAGCCTCACGCTCAAGACGCCCTCGCTCGACGACGTCTTCATGGCCCTCACCGGCTCCCGGCTCGAGAGCGAACTGTCGTCATGAGCGCACAACCGATGGCGGCAGTCGAACCGCGGTACTCGGGTGTGTGGCGCGACATCGCTCTGGTCGCTCACCGAGCGTTGCGCCAGGTGCTCCGAGAGCCGACGTCGGTACTCCCCGCAGTCTTCGTCCCCGCGTTCTTTTACGCGGTCAACCTGGGCGCGCTGGAACGATTGGCGAGCTCTGGTCTCGACTACAAGGCTTTTCTCCTCCCGATGGCGATCGCTTTCGCCGTGACGGGCATGTCCCGGGCGCCCGCACTCGTAACCGACATCCAGGGTGGCTACTTCGACCGTCTGTGCCTCACCCCGGTGCGCCGCAGCGCGCTCCTCCTCGGGCTCATGGCGGCCGATGTCGTGGTAATCGTTGCCTTGTGCCTGCCGGTCCTCGTCATCGGCTACGGCGTAGGCGTCCGCTTCAGTACCGGCTTCCCCGGCGTGTTGGCGTTCATCGGCTTCTCAGCGTTCTGGGGCCTGGCCTTCACGGGCTTCCCCTACGCCGTTGCCTTGCGCACCGGGAATGCCGCTGCGGTCAACGCGTGCTTCGTGGTGTTCTTCCCTCTCTTCTTCCTCACCGACGCCGTCGTCCCGAAGCCGCTCCTCACTGGCTGGTTCTCTACGATCGCCACCTACAACCCCGTGACGTACCTCCTCGGTGCGTTGCGAGCGCTGATCAGCGGCGGGTGGCAGACGAAGCCCCTGCTCGAGGGAGTGGTCGCCCTGGCTGGCTTGTCGGCGCTCGGCATGGGGCTCGCATTAAGTGGACTCCGTGCCCGGGTGCGCATGGGTGAATGAGCGACGTTGTTGGGACGTCGGAGTCGATCCCCTTCCGGAGGTTGAACCTTTTACCTGCCCGAGTCTGAAAGCGTGAGGGCACCGGATCGGCGCCGGTCCCGACCTGTATCGTTATCTCCCTATGCGTGCCGTCGGGATCGGAGGCGGCGATGATGTATCACTGGGGTCGTGACGGTGGCGACTGAGCTCATCCATCTCTCCGGCGTGCTCAACCGGCCTCTCGTCGATCGCAACGGCGATCGGCTCGGCCGTGTACGGGACCTCATCGTTCGGATCGGAGACAGCCCGCACCCTCCTATCGTCGGCGCGGTCGTCGCCATCGCGGGACGCGATCTCTTCGTGCCCGTGCGCAAGATCTCTGCCATCGAGCCCGGCCGGGTCAGGTTCAACGGCGACAGGGTCGACCTGCGCCGCTTCGAACGCCGGCCTGGCGAACTGCTCTTGGCCCAGGACCTGAAAGCCCGTCATCTCATCAACTTCGTGGGTGGGCGGCTGATCCGGGCCAACGAGATCGAGCTGACTCGCACAACCAATGGCTGGGAGGTCGTGGGTGTCGACCCCTCGACGCGCGGAATCCTGCGTCGGCTGTTGCCAGGACGCCTCGGCCAAAAGTCGCGCGCAGGGACGATCGTGGATTGGGGCAGCATCGAACCTTTCGTCTCTCACGTGCCGTCTGCGCGCCTGCGCATCCCGTACCGCAAGCTGGCCCGGCTGCACCCGGCCCAGATTGCGGACCTCGTCGAGGCGGCCTCACACGAGGAGGGTGAGGAGATCATCGAGGCTGTCGCGCAGAACAGGGAACTCGAGGCTGACGTGTTCGAAGAGCTCGATCCAGAGCACCAGGTCGAATTCATCGAGTCACGTTCCGACACCGACGCTGCCAAGGTGCTGGGCTCGATGGCCCCGGACGATGCAGCCGATCTGATCACCGAGATCGATCAAGAACGCCGCGCTCCCATCCTCGAGCTCCTCCCCGAACCTCAAAGGCGCAAGGTGCGCTCCCTCTTGAGCTATCACCCTGAGACAGCCGGCGGCCTCATGAGTCCCGATTTTCTGCTTCTCCCCGATACGACGACAGTCGCAGGAGCCCTCGAGGCGATCCGGTCGAACCGCGCGCCGCGGGAAGCGTTGGGCGTCGTCTTCGTCGCCGATGCAAATGGTCTGCCGACCGGCTCGGTCTCAACCGTCCATCTAATACAGGCGCCACCCGACGCGCCGCTCTCTGCGGTGGCCACGTCGGGTGTGGCGCACGTGCATGCTGACTGGGATCTCGGTGCCGTCGTCCGCAAGATGTCGGACTTCAACCTGACGGTTGCGCCGGTTCTCGATCACGATCACGGATCAATCATGGGTGTCATCACGGTGGACGACGTCCTCGAGCTGCTACTGCCTTCGGGCTTCCGCCGGGACTACGGCGTAACGGCGGCGGAGGAGTGAACGTGGTCCGACGACGAAGACCCGCCCGGCGGACGGTCTGCCCGCGCGACGCGGCGGCCTCTGGCTAGTCGGCTGTCCGTTCGCTCCTCATTGGAGCACGCGCAACATCAATGAAGCACAGGTTTCGGTTTACCTAGTTCACCGCACGCGCTCGCGTGCCGTGACAGACGGACGACGTCACGAACACATACAGGAGGAGGTGAAAATGCCTGACTCGCCAGATCCCGAGCACGGCACGGCGGTGCTCGACACGGCCCACGTCGGCGACATCCATGGCGCGTTCGGCACTATTCGCCAGCACGACACGGGCGCCCGGCGCTCGTGGGCGCAGCACCTTCTGACGCTGGTTGCCATCATGGGTCCCGGGCTGATCGTGATGGTCGGCGACAACGACGCCGGCGGTGTCTCCACCTACGCCCAGGCGGGTCAGAACTTCGGATTAACCCTCCTGTGGACCCTCCCGTTGCTCATTCCGGTACTCATCGTGAACCAGGAGATGGTGGTGCGTCTCGGAGCGGTCACCGGCGTCGGTCACGCCCGCCTCATCAACGAGCGATTCGGAAAATTCTGGGGGATGTTCTCCGTCGGGGACCTCTTCATCCTCAACTTCCTCACGATCGCGACGGAGTTCATCGGCGTCAGTCTCGCCCTCGGCTATTTCGGTGTCAGTGAATACCTATCTGTCCCGATTGCCGCGGTCAGTCTCATCGCGATGACGGCCACCGGCAGCTTCCGACGGTGGGAACGGTTCATGTTCGTCTTTATCTTTGCGAACTTCTTGGTGATCCCTCTCGCGTTCATGAGCCACCCACCCGCTGGGCCATTCTTCAAGGGTCTCGTGACCCCGGGCGTCCAAGGTGGCTTCAACTCGACGTCGGTGCTCCTGATCATCGCCATCGTCGGCACGACCGTGGCCCCATGGCAGCTGTTCTTCCAACAATCGAACATTGTGGACAAGCGGATCACTCCGCGCTGGATCAACTACGAACGCGCCGACACGGTCGTCGGCTCGATCGTGGTCGTCTTCGCCGCCTCGCTGCTGATCGCTGTGCCTGCGGCCGCGTTCGCCCACACCCCGCTCTTCGGCCAGTTCACCAATGCCGGTGGCGTGGCCGATGGCCTCAAGCACTACGTGAGTCATGCCGCTGGGACGATCTTCGCCATCATCCTTTTGAATGCCTCCATCATCGGAGCTGCCGCTGTGACCCTCTCCACCTCGTACGCATTCGGTGACGTCTTCGGGACGCGTCACTCCCTCCACCGCTCGTGGCGAGAGGCAAAGTTCTTCTACGGCGCCTTCGCCGGCATGGTGGTCCTGGCCGCCGGCATCGTGATCATTCCCGGCGCGCCGCTCGGCGTCATCACGACCGGGGTCCAGGCATTGGCCGGGGTGCTGCTTCCCTCGGCAACCGTCTTTTTGCTCCTGCTCTGCAACGACAGGGACGTCTTAGGCCCCTGGACGAACCGGCCATGGCTCAACGTCGTGGCGGGCATCATCGTCTCCGTTCTCCTGATGATGTCGTTCGTGCTCATGATCACCACGCTGTTCACGTCTGTGAACGTCAACGACCTCGCCCTCGTGCTGGGCGGCATCCTGCTCGTCGTCTATGTCATCAGCGGTATCGCGATGCTGCGCCACCGGCGCAATCGGTCGCCGCGTCCCGTTGTCTCGCCGGAGGAGCGGGCCAACTGGCGAATGCCGCCACTGAGTCTTCTCAGCCGCCCAACGTGGTCTCGAGGACGAACCTTGGGAATGTGGGCGCTTCGAGGCTATTTGGTCGTTGCTGTCGTCCTGCTTCTTGTAAAGGCCATCGAGCTCGGCGTCAACGGGAAAGGTTGATCGCTCAATGCACGGACGACCCGCCGCGAGCACCGCAAGAGGCCGCCGCGACTAGACGGTGCTCAGCGTCGCAAGCGCGTCCGGTGACCCGACCAACAGGTCGACGACCTCGATCTGCGTCGAGGACGACCCGGTCGGTGCTGCTTCCGCCCGGCTCTGGGTCTGCATCGCTTGAATGACCGGGCCGAGGCTCTTGGACTCAAAGCGCTCCCAGTCCTGTTCCGACTCCCACACGTCGATGAATTCCAGCTCGCCACCGCGCAGGAAGACCATATGCACGAGAAGCCCGGCGGGCGCTTCCGGTCCGACCTGCTGTCGGACAGCTCGATGCGTCTCGAGGTCGAACGGAGCCTTTCTGATGTACGCATACGACACGGGTACCTCCTCGGATTTGCTAATCGAATACAATGGTATGTATCTGATACAGGAGTATGTACCTAATGAATTCGGAAGTCAAGAAACGGTCTTATGACTCCAGCGGACGGCAGGAACAGGCCAGACGCAACCGCGCTCGGATCATCGACGTCGCGCTGACGCTCTTCGTGCGCGATGGCTACGCGGGGACGACCATTCCCGCCATCGCCGGGGAAGCCGGCGTGTCGGTCGAGACCGTCTACAAGTCGTTCGGGAACAAGGCGGGCCTCTTGAAGGCGGTGTGGGACGTGACGCTGGTGGGCGACGACGAGCCGATCCCGATGGACGAACGCGAAGAGGTTCGCTCGGTCATGGCCGAGCCCGACCCAAAACGGAAGATCGAGCTTTATGCCTACTTCGTGCCGATGATCGTCGGCCGCGTCGGACCGTTGGCCCTCGTCATCCGCGAGGCCGCGTCGGGTGATCCCTCCGCCGCCGCGATCGAGACGCAAATCGAAGAAGAGCGCCTGACCGGGATGCGCATGTTCGCGCAGCATCTCCATGACGGCGGGCACCTGCGGAGCGGTGTCGCGGTTGACATGGCGTGCGATGTCCTGTGGACAGTGACCTCGCCGGCCATGTGGGATCTCCTTGTCCTTCAGCGGGGTTGGGACGCAGAATCCTTCTCGCGTTTCATCGCCGACTCGGCCATCGCCGTGCTGCTCTGATCGGCTCCCTTCAACGACTCCCCGTACGGTGACAGAGACCGTCGTCGTCGTCGATTGCCACTCAAAGGCCTCTCAGTCGAGCCCGCTGTGGAACGCCTGCCAGGTCGGAAGGATCTCGGGCAGTTCGCCCTTTCCGATCGCACTGGAGGGCCAGTTCGCGAGGGGAAGCCCGATCGGCCGCTTGAGCATGTCGGACCCGTAGAACAACAAGTGGCGGCGGCGGACGAAGAGCCAGGCACCGTCGCGTCGCTCGTAGATGTCGTGGTACTGGATCGCCTGCACCACCCACTGATCACCCATCTCGATCTCTCCCCGGCAGGAGACGATCCCGGTGGCATGGTCGTCGTCGGCTACATCAATCACGTGGTTGCCGACGACGAGGATCGTGACCCCGAGATCTCGCAGTTGATCGGTGAAGCTAGCCCGCAAAGCGTCATGGCCGACGAGGTTGCGGCCGACGCGCACGTCTTCGACGAACAGGCCGACCAACGTGTCGATGTCGCGAGCATCGAGGGCGATGGCGTAGCGGCTCGCCAACTGCCGGATCTGCTCATGGGCCAGGAGCCAGGCGATCGGATCCACTTCCGGGTCGTTCATGCCAACAGGCCGAGCTCGCAGGCCAGGTCGTGGACATCGTGGGACGTACCGTTCTCGAACTGCCGTTCACCCGTGGTGGCGAACCACGCCACCACACGGCCCACGAGATCGGGAGCGATACCTTTCTCGGCCACGTATTTCAGATCCTCGACGGCCAAGACCCGTTCTGTGGCGACGAAGCCGGGATTGAGGTTGAAGGCCCTCACGCCGGCATCTCCGCATTCCAGGACGAGCATGTCGGCGATCCGATGGAAACCTGCCTTCGTCACTGCGTACGACAGCGCCCAACCACCGTCACCCACGGGATGGCGAGGGGTGTGCTGGCCGGCGGCGCTGCTGATGTCGAGCACGAGTCCCCCGCCTCGGCCGATCATGTGGGACACCGCGTGTTGGGTCAACAGAAGTTGCGCGGTGACGTTTCCGAACACGCGACGGGCCAATTCATCCGGATCAGTGTCGACAAAGCGGTGCTGGCCTCCCCGGCCGACGTAGATGGCGTTGTTCACCAGCAGGTCGAGGCGTCCCAAGCCGGTGATGGCAGCGTCGACTGCGGGTGCCAATTCCTCTTGGTGCAGCAGATCGAGCTCGATCGGTACGGCACGGCGTCCGGTTGCCTCGATCGCGGAGGCCGTGGCGTCCAGGCTCCCTGGCAGCGGCGTACCGGTGTCGGGGTCCGACGCGGTGGGATCGCCCTCGTGCACCGTGCGCGCGGTGATGGCGACGTCGAAGCCGACCTCGGCGAGGGCGATCGCAATCGCACGCCCGATGCCCCGACTCGCGCCGGTCACCAACGCGCCGGGTGCGTTCGTCGTGGCGGGATCCCTCACGGATGGTCTGGCAGGTCGGGAGCCCACGCGGCCCCGTTGATGTGGGCTCCCCCGTCTACGAAGAGGGTGTTCCCGGTGAGGTAGCGGGCATCGTCGCTGGCCAGGAAGACAGCAACCGGCGCAATGTCGGATTCGGGATC
>Ga0210390_10002946_pt1 | contig 14783 bp, 9 predicted proteins | sample IncBWH11OmetaG_FD_161050 | JGI IMG/M metagenome (GOLD analysis project Ga0210390, IMG submission 161050) | Forest soil microbial communities from Barre Woods Harvard Forest LTER site, Petersham, Massachusetts, United States - Inc-BW-H-11-O ...
TCGATCTCATGAGTGGCGAGTTCATGGAGGCGGCGCGTGCCCGCGGGGAACGCCTGCACTACGTGCTGCGGCGAGAACTGCTGCCGAATGTCTGGCCTCTGCTGATGGTCGAGGCGAGCCTGCGCGTGGTGTTCGCCGTGCTGCTGGGCGCCGTGTTGAGCTTCCTTGGCTTCGGCGTGCAGCCGCCCGCCGCCGACTGGGGCCTGATGATCAGCGACGGTCGCGCATTCGTCGACAAGGCCCCGTGGATCTCGCTTGCCCCGGGCATCGCGATGAGCATTACAGTGATCGGCATCAGCCTGCTTGGCGATGGGCTGCGCGAAGTACTTGACCCACGCATGGACGGCCGCCGATGAACGACACGGTCATCCATGCACCGCCTCTGCTCGATGTGCGCAATCTGACCGTGCGTTACGGCGGCCACCTAGACCATGCCGCTGTACGCGACGTATCGTTTCTTTTGCACCCGGGCGAGGCCCTCGGCATCGTCGGCGAATCCGGCTCCGGCAAGAGCAGCATCGCCGGCGCGATCCTGGACTTTCTCGACCCGTCAGTTCGGATTGATGGGCAGATCCTGTTCGAGGGACGCGACCTCACACGTCTGTCGCGCAAGGACCGCCGCGCAGTGCTTGGACGCAGGATCGGCTCCGTGTTCCAGGATCCGTTCACCGCTCTAAATCCCGCGCTTCGTATCGGGCGACAAATCGCCGAGCCGATCGTTCGCCATCTCGGTGTCAAGCCGTACGAGGCGGCACGGCGTGCGGTGGACCTGCTGCACGAGATGGGCATCCAGCGAGCCGAAGAGGTCGCTGGCGCCTTTCCCCATCAGCTTAGCGGCGGCATGAAGCAACGTGCGCTGATCGCGGCGGCATTGGCGTGCGAGCCGCCGCTGCTGATCCTCGATGAACCGACCACGGCGCTGGATGTTACGGTGGAGGCGCAGATCCTTCGCCTTCTGGCCCGCCAACGGCAACAGAAGCGCGTCAGCCTCCTGTTCATCAGTCACAACCTCGGCATTGTGCAACGCCTCTGCGACAGAGTCGCCGTGATGTACGCAAGCCAGTTCGTCGAGCTTGGGACCGTGCACAGTGTGCTGGAACAATCGGCGCATCCGTACAGCAAGGGGCTGCTCGCTTCGCGCCCGCCGCTGCGCGCAGCAGCGCGCGGGAATCGCTTACCGGCAATCCGGGGGCAGATGCCGAGCATGCCGCGTCCCGACACCGCCTGTGTGTTCACACCACGCTGCCCATTTGCCGAGGCGCGCTGCACCGAAGGAGCGCAGGTTCTGACTGCGGCATCGCCCGGTCATCTCGCGCGTTGCTGGAAGGCCGATCAGGTGGGCGACTGGCCGCGCCAGGGCGTTGAGGCCATCGATCAGGGGCCATTCCGTCCAGGTGACGCATTGGTCAATGTCACGCGACTGCGCAAGACATTTTCGGCACGCCGCGGTTTGGCAGCGTGGCGACTTTCCGTCGCCGCAGGTCGGCCGCGCCTGCGTTATCAGCCCTCGGAGGTGGCGGCGGTGGATGACGTATCGCTGTCAGTTTCACCAGGCGAGGTGCTGGGGCTCGTCGGTGAAAGCGGATGCGGCAAGTCCACCCTCGGCCGCCTGGCACTGCGGCTGCTGCATCAGACCGCTGGCAGCGTCGAATTCGACGGCGCCGACCTGAGCCATGTCTCCGGTTCGGACCTCACGACATTTCGCAAGCAGGCGCAGATCGTGTTCCAGAATATCGGCTCTTCGCTGAACCCGAGGCTGTCGGTCGGTGAAGCCATCGAGCGTCCGCTCGCCCTGTTCGGTCTCGCGAAGCCACATGAGCGGCGTCAGCGTGTCGAGGAACTTCTCGACATGGTGCGACTGCCGTCGTCCTACCGGCAGCGCTACCCGCATCAACTCAGCGGCGGTGAACGTCAGCGTGTCGCCATTGCACGCGCACTGGCCACCGAGCCGCGCTTTATCGTCTGCGACGAACCGGTCTCCGCGCTCGACGTTTCGGTGCAGGCCGCGATCGTGAACCTGCTGGCAGACCTTCGCGATCAATTCGGCCTCGCCTACCTGTTCATCTCGCATGACCTGGCGGTGGTAGCGCAGCTTTCCGACCGCGTCGCGGTTATGTATCAAGGCCGCATCTGCGAGATCGGCACACCGGCCGAGCTGCTGGCTTCGCCGCGTCATCCCTATACGCGCATGCTGCTCGCTGCCGTGAAGGAGGACCCAATGCCAGAAGAGCGACCGGCGGGCTATCAAGTCGCTACATCGGCATTGGGTTGCGCGTTCGCCGCACGCTGTCCGCATTGCCTGCCATCCCTGTGCGACACCACACCACCGCCGCTGCGTACGATCACAGCCTCGCACGAAGCAGCGTGCCATTTCGAACTATCGTCGGAGACGCGCCACGAAATAGCGTCCGTGAGTACGATCATCTCATGAAGTCCAGGAGAGACGGCAACACCGAGTATTGAGCGCGTGCCGATATTTGGGATCCAGCCGCTACGCTGGCGGCGGGTTCGCTTGGATCCATCGATGAGCGAGCATAGACGGGAATGTCCAGTGATTGGGGGAATGATGCAGCGTCGGCCCGACAGTCCGTTCTGGTTGGTATGTCGCCTAAGCCTTTGACCCAATCCAACCCGAGCGTTCAGGTGTAGACTGCGCGAACCTGGAGCAGGAGATCGGCTCCTCTTCGTGAGAGGCGCATCCGACTGACGAGGAAGTCTGCTAATCCCTCGGTGACGGAAGTTCTCACGGGCAGGCCGGCCCGGTACCGCTTTGCCTAATTGGCGCCTCAGATAGCCCTGCCGTCTGGCAGCTGCCCAAGTTGGTCGCCACCTTGTGCGGATTCGCCGAGACCGCTTGCGAATCAGCCGATCTCACGCGGATAGGTCTGGGCCGGCGGTCACCGACTGGTCTTCATGTGCGCACCCGTCAATGGGGTCCGGGCCACTACGCGCGCTGCCACAGCTTTGAGCCGGCGGCACGCCATTAGTCCGCTACGGCTGCCGCGGCTATGCTCCCTATGGCGGAAGAGCGATCTCCCCATTTTGGCACGATGCCAGGAGCAAGTCTGATGTCGTTAGCGCAATGCCCAGTCGTAACTAGAATACGGATCGTACCCGCCCTTGCCAGTCCGCGATACAAAGTGGGGGTGAAGCGTGATCGACTACGGTCAACGCCCGTGCCGGCATGTCCGGAACGGCAGGGCCAAGATGGCCGAATGGTTCCGGTGACGCCATGGCCGTAGTAATACAACGACCGCGATCTGCAACTGCAGCGTGGTATCGCACAGAATACGAGGGAGACATCCTTCGCTTGATCGTTGGGGGTTCCTGGCTAATCAGCGAAGCGCGCCGGCTCGATCCAATGCTAAGAACCCTTGATCCAAGCGGCTATGCACGGATTATGATCGACTGCGGAGCTCTCGAGCGGCTTGATACCGTCGGCGCCTGGCTGCTGTTGCGCACCAAGCGAGTCCTCGAACACAACGGTTTGGAGGTTCAGGCGGTCAACGTACGTGAGGAATACAGGGCGCTCGTCCACACCATAGACCACGAGTGCCGGGCGCCACCAGTCCGGCTGCCGCTACCGCACACCTTAACAGACCGGTTGGAACGTATCGGCCGTGGCCTCTTTCACGCGCTCCACCAAGCGTACGCATTGCTCGGCTTCTTCGGCCTCGTCGTATTAGCGACAGTCACCACCATATTGCAGCCAAGCCGGTTGCGCGTTGCGGCCCTCCTTCATCAGATTGAGGAAACGGGTGTGAACGCCCTGCCGATCGTCGGGCTGCTTTCGTTCCTCATCGGTGTCGTCGTTGCCTATCAGGGGGCAGATCAACTGCGCCAATTTGGAGTGGAGGTGTTCACGGTCAATCTGCTCGGCGTCGGCATCCTGCGCGAGCTCGGCGGCCTAATGGCTGCCATCATAGTCGCAGGACGCTCCGGCTCGGCCTTCACGGCGCACATTGGCACGATGAAGGTGAACGAGGAGCTTGACGCGATTGAGATCTCCGGCCTTAGCAATATCGAGGTGCTGGTACTCCCGCGCGTCTTGGGCATTTTGGTGACTCTGCCGCTCTTGACATTCTATTCCAATATTATGGGCCTGCTGGGGGGCATGGTCATGTGCTATTTTGACCTCAGTATCACGATCCCAGCGTTCTTGCATCAGCTTCGCGACGCAGTCGTCGGTTGGACTTTCTGGGTCGGCCTTATCAAGGCGCCGGTGTTCGCCTTTATCATTGGCCTCGTTGGCTGCTACCAGGGGCTGAATGTAGAACGCAATGCGGCCAGCGTCGGCAAGCTTACGACGCTGGCCGTGGTCGAATCCATCTTCCTGGTCATCGTCGCGGACGCGATCTTTTCAACACTTTTCTCGATGCTCGGTATATGAGCGACGGCACTACAGCTCCTTCCGTCATTCGCATACGTGGGCTAGTGACCCGCATCGGCGACCGAGTTCTTCATGACCACATTGACCTTGACGTTTTGCGCGGAGAGATCTTGGGAGTGGTCGGCGGCTCCGGCACCGGCAAATCAGTTCTCCTACGGTCGATCATTGGACTGCAGCGGCCAGCGGAGGGCAGTGTTGAGGTGCTGGGGCAAAACATAGCCGGCCTCGGCGGTGGTGAACTCGTACGGCTGCAAATCCGGTGGGGCGTTCTGTTCCAAGATGGCGCACTGTTCAGCGATCAGACCGTAGCGCAGAACGTCCAACTACCCCTTCGCGAGCACACTGACTTACCACAGCAGTTAATGGACGAGATCGCATCGGTTAAGCTTAGCATGGTCGGACTACCGCCCGATTCTGCCAAGAATTATCCTGCGGAGTTATCGGGCGGCATGCGCAAACGCGCTGGCCTCGCGCGTGCGCTCGCGCTTGATCCGGAGCTCTTGTTTCTCGATGAACCAACCGCTGGTTTGGACCCCATCGCCGCGACTCAGTTTGACGAGCTCGTACGCGAACTGCAGCAGAGCCTCCGCCTCACCGTCTTCATGGTGACCCACGATATAGACACACTTCGGGCGACGACCGACCGCATTGCGGTGCTGGTGGATCGCAAGATCAAGATCGGCACCATTGCCACTTTGGCTCATGATCCCCACCCGTGGATTCACGAATACTTTACCGGCGCACGGGGGCGTGCAGCTTTGGCAACGCAATAGGAGACTGCAGCATGGAAACGCGGGCAAATTACGTTGCAGTCGGGGCCTTTGTCCTGACCGTGCTGGCTGGCGTATTTGTCGCGATGCTGTGGCTAGCTCGCGTACAGTTCGAAACGGAGTACAAATATTATGAGACACATGTTGCGGGGCCTGTGACCGGGTTAGGGTCCGGCGCATTGGTTCGCCTGAACGGCATCGAGATCGGGCGCGTCACCAGAATCGAGCTTGATCCAAAAGATCCACAGCTTGTGAGGCTCATCCTGGAAGTCCGAAATACGGTTGAGATCCGTACTGACGCGGTGGCGTCGATTGAAACGCTAGGACTGACGGGCGTCAGCTACGTCGAGATCTCAGGAGGGACGCTTGGCTCACCACCACTAACGGTTGCGGAGGGACAGCAGTATCCCACCATAACCTCCCGGCCATCTTCGCTCCAGGAAGTGTTCAACAATGCGCCGGAACTGCTGGCAAGGCTCCTCCTTATCTCGGATCGGATCGCAGCGGTTCTTGATGACAGGGACCGAGAGGCGATTGCTGAAGTTCTCGTCAACATTCGAGACACTACTGGCGTCTTCGCGCATCGCACTCAGGACATCGACCAACTCATAACCGATAGCAACCAGGCCATGCACAATCTGGCGTCTGCCAGCGCGTCGCTCAACACCATGCTTGGCAAACTCGAAGGCACATCCGACCACGCCGATCGACTGGTACTCTCGGCGAACGATGCAGTGGATCAGGCGACTAAATTAGCCGCCGATCTCGACGCAGTCGTACTATCCAGCAAGCCCGGGTTGCATGATCTCACGACCAATGGCGTTGTACAGTTAGACGAACTCTTAGGCGATGCGCGCCGCCTGATCTCTAGCCTCAGCCGTGTCTCGATGGCACTCGAGCGTGATCCTAGCCGCTTTTTGTTCGGTGATCATCGCGAGGGATACACGCCGAGATGACGGCGCCGGTCCCGTCACGCCGCCGGATGCTCAGTCTTGCTGCATGCGTGATGCCCCTCACTGGATGCAGCTTATTGTTCGCCCAGCCCGCGTCTCGGCTCTACCGGTTGGCGCCTCAAACAGAAGGAGTGCCGAATCTGCGGCCCGTCCACCAGCAGCTTGTGATTGTCCTGCCGGTGTCCCCACAAAGCCTCGACACAGACCGCATCGCTTTGACGCGCAATCGTACGACGCTAGATTATTTCGCGGATGCGAGTTGGACCGATCGCACCCCTGTACTCTTGCAGGGATTGTTGATCCGAGCATTCGAGGATAGCGGCCGCATCATAGCGGTCGGGCGCGATTCGACTGGCCTCACCCCTGATTATCTGCTCGAAACTGAACTGCGCGAATTCGAGGCACGCTATGGTGAGGCAGGCAGCCAGCCGCCGACAGTGACGGTGAGTTTGGTCGCCAAGCTGGTCAAGATGCCAGATCGCCACATTATCGACAGCATACGCGTCGGCGAACAGGCGTCTGCGGCGCGCAACGATCTCGCGAGCATTGTCGTTGCATTTGATACCGCCGTCGGCAAGGCTCTTACCCAGGTCGTCGTCTGGACGCTTCAGATAATGGCGCGCGGTCGATGAAGACCGGTGATCAAGAGCGCGGTTGGTCAGGCCAGCACAAAGTTGCTTGCGTGCAGCGATCCTGCCTCGACCCCGGGCAGCAACAACGAACTGCCGTTGCCCAGATTGATCATCGCCCCACCGGAGGCCGCCGAGGTCGCCGCCTGCACGTCGGCGAACGACGGGAATTGCACCTTGCTGAACTCGATCATGTCCTGCACCGGGCTGAATCCGCTGATCGTATGCGAACCGGCCGCAAAACTGGTGAACACGAACTCATCTGGTGACGCTGGTGTCGCCGCCAAGGTCTCGTTGGCCGACGCGCTGTAGATGAAACGCAAATTATTGTCGAGGAGGTTCCACCCTGTGCCGGGATTGCCCACAAGACCGCCGCCGACAACGTTGAGGCCGTGCATGTCCCACAGCGCGACCGACCCGTTGGTGTTCTGAAAGGTGATGTCGGTGTTACCCGTGCCCTTGATTACCCAACCCGGCCCGGGATTACCCACAAGACCACCGCCGACAACGCTGAGGCCGTTCATGTCCCACAGCGCGACCGAGCCGTCCGTGTTCTGAAAGACGATGTCGGTGTTGCCGTCGCCGAAGAAATCGCCCGTGCCCTTGATTTGCCAGCCCGGCCCGGGGTTCGCCACGAGACCACCGCCGATGACGTTGAGGCCGCTCATGTCCCACAGCGCGACCGACCCGTCGGTGTTCTGAAAGAGGATGGCGGAGTTACCGCTGCCGAAGAAGTCGCCCGTGCCCTCGATTTGCCAGCCCGCCCCGGGGTTCGCCACAAGACCGCCGCCGACAACGTTGAGGCCGTTCATGTCCCACAGCGCGACTGACCCGTCGGTGTTCTGAAAGAGGATGGCGGTGCTACCGTCGTCGGAGAAAACGCCCGTGCCCTTGATTTCCCAGCCCGGCCCGGGGTTCGCCACAAGACCACCGCCGACAATGTTGGTGCCGTTCATGTCCCACAGCGCGACCGACCCGTTGGTGTTCTGCAGGACTATGGCGGAGCTACCATCGGCGAAGAAACCAGGTGCAGCCGATGCCGCCCAGGAGCCGTCGCTGACTAATCTATACCAGGCGCCGGTTGCAGCATCCTGGCCATACAAAAAGTTGTTGTAGTACTCCAGCTTTGCAGTACCGTTGGCCTCAAAGACTGGCGATCCGTTTACTAGTGCAACGCCAGCGGCTGTAATACTGTAGACATTCCCCAAATTATCGGTGAACGAGCCAGAACCGGGTGTGATGGCTGTGCTGCCGGCCGTGCCCTCGACGTCCCAGGTCGGCCCGGGATTCGCCACAAGACCGCCGCCGATAACGCTGATGCCACTCATGTCCCACAGCGCGACCGCCCCGTCGGTGTTCTGAAAGACGAAATCGCTGTTGCCGTCGCCGAAGAAATCGGTTTTGCTCATCGTGGTGCCTGTCCCCTGCCTGTCCCGGATCGCCGCCCGGAAATGTCATATCGCAGGAGACACCCCCATGTCACTACCGGAATAATAGGGATTCAACATCCAATTCAACAATCCCCACACCCGGAGTTCCCCCACCGGGAAGACCAAGCCAAGGCTGGTAGCGGGTTGAAGATTTCACTCTTCCCGGAATTAAATTCAATCCTTGCGGTTGCGGCGGCGCTGGGAGGCTTGTGGGCAGGCGCCGCCCTGTGGGGAAAATGAGGGAAGCGCAAGGCGTTTTCCCCGGCTGGTCCATAGAGGAGCGCTTGCGCGGTCATGCGGGAATCGGCGAAGCCGAATGTCCACAAATGCGAAGCATCCTGGCACCATCGCGTTATGCTGCCTCTGCCACTGCCAGCGTGATCGTGCCGAAATAGGCCTCGTCCCGCCGATAAGGTGGTCAGACCCCACGCCGATTCGGAGCCGGAATATGCCTCTTTCATTCCGCGGGTGAAGTCCTTCGGCCTCCGGGCCCACTGCCAGCGAGGCGAAGAATTTCATCAGACAGCGCCGACACGAAGCATCCATGCAATATGCTGTCTGGTCGCAGGGGCGTCGCGCGGTAGCGAGGCCCCCAGAATGGCGGCGATGGCGGTCATGCGCCGGTGGTGGGAGGCCCCCGTTCGATCGCTGCGTCCGGACCAATTTCGGCCCGGACGCTATCAGCCCGGCGTGAAGAACGCCTCCCCGGCAAGGCCGGGCAGTGGAGGAACACGCCAACGTGCGGAAACTGGAACCTCGGCCGGTACATGGTGATCCACGGACAGGTCGTTCTGGCTTGTCAGGGGTCAAGAACCTGAACACCATGCCTCGCAAGGGCGCAACGAGGCGCGGGCGAGAGGGAATCATGTTTCAATACGACCCCTTCAGAGACTCGACCGAACACCTGAACGACGGGGAAACCTTGCGGGTCCGACTGGCTAAGGACGGTTATCTGTTCCTGCGCGGCCTGTTGCCACGAGAGGTGATCCTCGATGTGCGTACCCGACTTTTGAGTAAGGCGATGGAGGGCGGATGGCTGGCCCCGAACTCGCCGGTTACCGTCGGTGTCGCCAATTCTGCTGCCGCCTGCAAGGATCCTGAGCCACGCTATATGTCCGTGTTTCGCGGCCTCTGGTCGGACGAGGCCTTGCATCGCCTCCGTATCGATCCGCGAGTGATTGCTCTGTTCGACCGGATCTTCGGTGAGCGCGCCCTGGCGCACCCGATGTTTGTTCAAAGGAACATTTTTCCTCAGTCAGATGGTTTCGACTTCACCACCGGCATTCATCAGGATCGCGTCCACATCGGCGGCGCGACCAGCTACGCGATGTGGATGCCTTTGGGGGACTGCCCACGCGAGATGGGTACTCTGGCGGTCGCGGCGGGGTCCCACAGCGGGGGCATTCTGCCGACCAAGGTCGGTTCGGGGGCGGGAGGCATGGATATTGCCGTGCCGATCCCGGGTACCTGGGTCACCGGCGACTTCGAGGCGGGCGATGCTCTGATCTTCCGGGACGTGACGGTGCACAAGGCACTGCCGAACCAGACTCGGTCGATCCGGATGTCGTTCGATGCACGGTATCAGAAGCTGAGCGAGCCGATGGCGGACGTGAACCTGATGCCCTACGCCGGCTGCGGCTCTTGGGACGAGGTATACGCCGGGTGGTCGAGCCATGAGGGCCAGTATTACTGGAAGGACCTGCCGGTCGGGATCGTGCCTCTGGATCGGTCGCATTACGAGCGACGCGACGCAACGGCGTTTGAGATGGCTGAAGCCGGCGATCGTGGGGCAAGGGACGCAATCCTGCGAATCATCCAGCGTGATCCGCTGCCCGAGAAGCGGGAGCGCGCAGAGAAACTCTTGGCACGGCTGGACGCAGGCTGACGACAAGGGGGACGATCCGTTTCGGTGCGCACGCCCTGGTGAGCGACCTGCAACTGCACGAAGCGGGGTTCTGGCAATGGCTCGAGCGTCCATTCCTCGGGCGCGATCTCGGGCCGCGGCCACCCTATCGGCTCGATGGTGCGACCCCGCCGATCCGTCGGCCGGCGCCGACGCTGGGCCAGCACCATCAGGAAGTCTTGGGCGCCCGCCTGGGGCTTGATGCGGTTGGACTTGCGCGGATTGAGCGCCTCGGCGTGATCGACGCGCGCGCTGGGACCCGCACGGGATAGGGAAGGCCAGGTAACACATGCAGATCCAGAAGCTGCTGATCGCCAATCGCGGTGAGATCGCAATCCGCATTGCACGCAGCGCGGCCGAAATGGGGATCGCGACCGTCGTGATCTATGCCGAAGATGACCGCCGCTCGCTGCACACGCGCGCCGCTGACGAAACCATTGGGCTCACCGGCAGCGGACCTGCCGCGTATCTCGACGCAGCGCAGATCGTCACCCGCGCCGGAGAAGCGGGCTGCGACGCGGTGCATCCAGGCTACGGCTTTCTGAGCGAGAATGCGTCTTTCGCTCGGCTCTGCGCGGAGGCCGGCCTGGCATTCGTCGGCCCGCGGCCGGAGACTCTCGATCTGTTCGGTGACAAGGCAGCGGCACGACGCTTCGCGGAGAAATGCGAGGTGCCGGTGATAGCGGGAACAGCTAGGGCGACCACGCTCGATCAGGCGCGCGCCTTCCTCGATTCACTCGGGCGAGGTGGCGCGATGATGGTGAAGGCCATTGCCGGCGGCGGCGGGCGAGGTATGCGCCCGGTCACCGATCCGGCGCAGCTGGCGACTGCGTTCGAGCGCTGTTCCGCCGAGGCCCAACAGGCGTTCGGCAACGGTGATCTCTATGTCGAGCGACTGTTTCCGCGCGCGCGCCACGTCGAGGTTCAAATAGCCGGCGACGGAACCGGTGCAGCGGTGCATCTGTGGGAACGCGAGTGCAGCGTACAGCGCGCCCGCCAGAAGATCATCGAGATCGCCCCGGCGCCATTCCTGCATCCGCAGATACGCGAGCGCCTTTTGGAAGCCGCCACCACGCTAGCCGCTGCCGCCGACTATCTTGGCCTTGGCACAATCGAGTTCCTGGTCGACGCGCAACACGATGGACCGGATGCGCCGATCGCTTTCATCGAGGTGAATGCGAGGCTCCAGGTCGAGCACACGGTTACGGAAGAGATTACCGGCCTCGATCTGGTGCGGCTGCAATTGGAATTGGCGCAAGGCGTGGGGCTGCTCGAACTTGGGCTGCATCGCAATGCACTGCCCCCGCCGCGCGGGTTGGCGCTACAGACACGCGTCAATCTGGAGAGCATGACCGCAGAAGGGGGCGCGCGCCCGACCGGCGGCGTGCTGGCTGCTTATGAGCCGCCGTCCGGGCACGGTGTTCGCGTGGACGGCTACGGCTACACCGGATATCGCACCAATCCTCGCTTCGACTCGCTTCTCGCCAAGGTCATCGTGCATGCGTCATCGGGCCGGCTGGCGGATGCCGCGGCGAAGGCACGACGGGCGCTGTCCGAGTTCCGCGTGAGCGGCGTTCCGAGCAACATCCCGTTCCTGCACGCGGTTCTTGGCGATGCGGACTTCGTATCCGGCGCCGTCCATACGCGCTTCGTGGAGGAACGCGCGGGCAAACTCATAGCATCTGCAACGACGCCTGACTTGCGCTGGTTCGAGCCGGTGGGCGCAGCCAGTGCAACGCGGCTGGCGGGCGCGCAGGTCGATCCGCTCGATCCACTCGCCGTGGTCCGCTATGGCAAGGAAGCAGTGACATCCGACGACGACAATACAGTCACCGACACTGTCGGGCCGGAGGGCACGGTTGCCCTGCGGGCGCCGATGCAAGGCCTGGTCGTTTCGTTGGCGGTTTCCGCGGGTGATACCGTGCACGCCCGGCAGGAAGTGCTGGTGATGGAAGCGATGAAGATGCAACACGGCGTCGTTGCCGAGACCGCTGGCATCGTACGCGCGTTATGTGTTGCTCCTGGTGATACCGTGTTCGAGGGATCGGCGTTGTTGTTCATCGAGCCAGCCGAAGTGGCAGGCAGCGATGCCTCCGCAGCGCAGGACATCGATCTCGACTACCTCCGGCCCGATCTCGCGGACGTGCTCGCCCGGGCGCAGAGCACGACCGACGAGGCTCGACCCGAGGCCGTTGCACGGCGTCGTGCGACCAGTCAACGTACCGCGCGGGAGAACATTGCCGATCTGGTCGATCCCAACTCGTTCGTCGAATACGGACGAATGGTGGTCGCGGCGCGCCGCTCGATCAGCACGCTGGAGCAACTGATCGACGAGTCGCCCGCAGACGGTTTGATCATGGGACTGGCGACGATCAACGGCGATCGGTTCGCCGAGCAAAAGAGCCGAGCTGTCGTCGTTTCCTACGACTACTCAGTGTACGCGGGCACCCAGGGCCGCATGGGTCATCTCAAGCAGGATCGCATGTACGAGCTTGCGGAGCGGCTGCGCCTGCCTCTGGTGCTATTCGCCGAAGGCGGCGGCGGACGCGGCAGCGACCCCGATCGCGGGTTCAGCACAATGGACACCGACACATTCCATAAGTTCGCGCGGCTGTCGGGTCTGGCCCCGCTGGTCGGGATCGCGTCGGGCCGATGCTTCGCCGGCAACGCGGTCCTGCTTGGCTGCTGCGACGTCATCATCGCTACCGAAGACACCACGATGGGGATGGCGGGACCGGCCATGATCGAGGGCGGTGGCCTCGGGGTGTTCAAGCCGGAAGAGGTGGGTCCGGCGCGGGTACAGGTGGCGAACGGCGTGATCGATGTGCTGGTGCGCGACGAGGCCGAGGCGGTCGCGGTCGCCAAGCAGTATCTGTCCTACTTCCAGGGAAGCATTGCCGAATGGTCCTGCGCCGACCAGCGGCGCTTGCGTCATATCGTGCCGGAGAACCGACTGCGCGGCTATGACATGCGCGAACTGATCCGCATCCTTGCTGACGAAGGCTCGATGCTGGAGCTGCGCGCGGGCTTCGGACTGGCGATGATCACCGCGCTGATCAGGGTGGAGGGCCGGCCGATCGGCGTTATCGCCAACGATCCTCGGCATCTGGGGGGTGCGATCGACAGCGACGCCGCCGACAAGGCGGTGCGTTTCATGCAGCTTTGCGACGCGCATGACATCCCCCTGCTTTCCTTGAACGACAATCCGGGGAACATGGTCGGGCCGGAGGCAGAGAAGACCGCACTGATCCGCCATTGCTGCCGCAGTTATCTGATCGGCGCCAACCTGAGCGTGCCGATGTTCCTGGTGTGCATCCGCAAGTCGTACGGACTCGGCAAGCTCGCGATGATCGGCGGTGGGATGCGTCTAGGCGTGTTCTCCATCGCCTGGCCGACCGGAGAGTTCGGCGGCATGGGGTTGGAAGGGCAGGTGAAGCTCGGGCGGCGCAAGGAGTTGGCGGCGATCGCCGATCCGGCGGAGCGCCGCGCCGCGTACGACCAGATGGTTGCCGAGCTTTACGAAAAGGGACGGGCGATCAATCAGGCAGTCGGTTATGCCGTGGATGACGTCATCGATCCTGCGGAAACGCGGCGCTGGGTCGTCGCGGGATTACGCTCGGTGCCTCCACCGTTGCCTCGCGAGGGAAAAAAGCGGCCCTGTGTGGATGGATGGTGAGGAAGGCGTGCGGCCGAAGTGACGGTTGCGTCCGAGCCCGCGCGTGGAATGGCGCCTGAGCAGGTCTCTGAAGACGGCCTTGCGACGATCCGCCTGCTCCCAATCGGCGCGAGCGCGCCTTGCCGCTCACCATTCGCGAGGCGCCTTGGCCGCAGTTTAGACTGGTAGTCGATCTGCTGGGCCACGTGGGTCTCCTCCCGCGTCGGCGTCGATCGTGATAGGGCGGAATGGGTAGGCACAAGGCGGGAGGCGGCAATGCAATGGCGGATCGGCGACGTGACGGTGACCAAGATTGTCGAGCTCGAGGTGACCGGTGGCAGCCGCTTCATCCTGCCACAGGCGACGCGCGAGGAAATTCAGCCGATCGCCTGGCTGCGGCCGCATTTTGCAGACGAGGATGGCAGGCTGCGCATGAGCATCCACAGCTTCGTGGTGCAGACGCCGACGCGGCGCATCGTGGTGGATACCTGTCTGGGCAACGACAAGCAGAACCGGCGGATACCGGCGTGGAACGATCTGCATGGGCCGTTCCTGGATGATCTCGCGGCGGCGGGATATCCGCGCGAGTCGGTCGATACCGTGCTGTGCACGCATCTGCACGTGGACCATGTCGGGTGGAACACGATGCTGATCGGCGGAAGGTGGGTGCCGACGTTTCCGCGTGCGCGCTACCTGATGGGGCGGATCGAGTATGAGCACTGGTCGAAGCCGCAGGGCCGCGAGGACATGGTCGCGGTGTTCGGCGATTCCGTGCGGCCGGTATTCGACGCGGGGCTGGTCGATCTGGTGGAGACCGACGCGCGCATTTGCGAGGAGATCGATCTTGTGCCTACGATTGGACATACGCCGGGCCATGTCAGCGTGCGCATCCGCTCGCGCGGCGAGGAAGCACTGATAACCGGCGACTTCATGCACCACCCCTGTCAGATCGCGCATCCCGAATGGGCGTCGACGGCGGATTCCGATCCGGAACAGGGCCAGCGCACGCGCGAGGTCATGTTCGAGCGCTTGGCGGGAACCCCGGTGCTGGTG
>Ga0210390_10002947_pt1 | contig 14783 bp, 12 predicted proteins | sample IncBWH11OmetaG_FD_161050 | JGI IMG/M metagenome (GOLD analysis project Ga0210390, IMG submission 161050) | Forest soil microbial communities from Barre Woods Harvard Forest LTER site, Petersham, Massachusetts, United States - Inc-BW-H-11-O ...
AATCATTACTAAAATAGTTCTGGTAATGTTTACTTGATATTGTAAAGGACCGGAAGAAATTCCTCTGATAGACACATCGTAAGATCCGGGAGTAACTTCTCTAACAATTAGTCCTGGACATAATTTTAAGGCCTCTGGTATAGAAGTAGCACCCGATTGAATAATTTCCTCGGCTTTTATTATATAAGAAGTAAGCGGCGATTTGAAGCTACTCTCTTCTTTACGCAAAGCAGATACCATCGGCATATTCAAAAGTTCTTCTAATGATAATGCCAGTGGTCGGGCAAGCACACCACTGTCTTTTCTCATAGATAAATTAGTGAACTTATCTTGTGCAAAAGAATCCTTTACAAACAGAATTAAAGAGAAAAAAAAAGCAATTCTTATAACGATTTTCATCCTTCAATCGAATTGATATATGGCAAAAGCAATTAACTATTTTAACAAAGAAAAGAAATTAATTTTTGAATATAGGTATTGAAAGAAATAATATTTAATTGCAATATTTTGACAAGTAATGATTTAATTACAGTTTAAATGGAATCATTCTTATCAGGTACGGTTTATTTCATAATTATTTACTTGAATAAGTGAATTAAGTATTGTACTTTTCTTCACAAATAAATATAGAACCCTTTTCAATAAAAATAAAAATGAAAACAACTATCGGAATTAGTGAAGCGAGCAGTCAGGCCGTTTCTGTACAATTGGCAAAGTTATTAGCAGACGAATATGTATTGTATACTAAAACCCGCAATGCTCATTGGAATATCGAAGGAGCGGATTTCCACTCCATGCATACCTTCTTCGAAGCACATTATGAACAATTAGATGAAATTATTGACGGTGTGGCAGAGCGTATTCGTATGATTGGGCATTATGCACCCGCTACGTTAAAAAGTTTCTTAAGTCTCACACATCTTACCGAAAGTACCAACAGTGCCAACAACAGTGCAGGTTTTATAAAAGAACTTTTGGAAGACCATTGTTCAATTATCGAATTTTTGAGAGGCAATATCAATTCTTTTGCCAATGAATACCACGATTTCGGATCAAGCGATTATATAACAGGTTTGCTACAAGAACACGAAAAAATGGCCTGGATGCTTCGTGCACACCTGAAATAAGTTAAATTTAATGGGCGAAAAACAAACTACAGGTTGTGCCTTATTTACTTCAGACCACGCTCTATTGAAGAAACTAAAATCTATTGATTCCGAAACTATTCGTTATTAATAAAATTTATGAAATTTCGAATAAATTACTAATCAAAAGTAGCTGTGTGTCAATACTACTATTCATAATCATAGAGCAGCCTGGTAACAATTGTACAATTCAGTTCTCAAATTTATGAATATATAAGTTATTGGAAGCGTCTTCAACATTTCTTCAAAAATGCAAGCTAATTTTATTAGCTTGCATTGGCTTATTTAGACTATGAAAAAATATATATTCCTTGCGTCTCTGTTATTAGCAAGTATTTTCAGTTATTCTCAAATTATTGTAGGAAATCCGGTTCCAAAACCTACTTTTGAACTAGCGACAGGCATTCAATTGAGTACATTGATTGGAAGTATCTATGATCCTGGACTTCAAGCCAAAACTCCGATCAGTCAATTGACACCTATTTACACCATCATGGGTTCTTTGAATATTCCAATAAAAAAATTAAAAGAAAATTTTTATTTTGGTATCAATCCTAACCTGGGGATAGGATATGGATATGGCACCTATCAGGGAACTGTTCCCGCATTTCTTACCTTAAAATACGGTGCAGGCTCTTCCCGGGAATCTCAATCTCGTTTTGGTTTTGGTGTTGGAGGAGGCGGTTATTTTTGTGGGTATACAACCATTATCACCTCTAATTATACCGGAAATTATATAAATTATTCTTCCGTCTATTTAACACCCGCTGTCATGGCAGAATTTTCATTTGATATGGGCTATAGAGGTGTTTATCAAATCAGGGTTGATTTCACTCCCGTTGCCACTCAACAATCGGGAAATTTTTCAGGAACTACCTCTCAATTCAATTTACGATTTGTAAGAGTTTTTTAAAAGTTTTTAGGATAAAGGTTTATACAGCTATTGTAGAGAATTATTGACAGAAGTAAGATGAAAACATATTTTTCTGCCTATTTTACTTTTTTGTCCGACATTTTTATGTTGCGGAAGATTTAACCTGCACTTTTTTAAAAATTACTCGTCACATTTGTACTTTATTACACTTTTAATATTACTTTAGAAATGTTATTGAATCATCCTAATGGTCGGATGAAAGGAACAAGCTAAAATAAACCCATTCATTCCTTTATGAAAACTACAAACTGGTCTGAGACTCTTAAACCGCTTCTTGCAGCATACAAAGGGAAAAAACATCCCTTAGAATATAAAAATCTTTATCAGTTGGTAGTGATGGTAATTTTATCGGCACAGGATTCTGATAAACATATCAATGAAATTGCGCCTTCATTTTTTAAAAACTTCCCGGACATGACCGCTCTTGCAAAAGCAGATGCGGAAGGCTTACATCCTTTTATAGGGAAGGTGCGTAATTTCGGCAACAAAACGAAATGGTTGTTGGAGCTTGCAAGCACTATTCAAACAGATAAAAACATTCCTCTTACGATGGATGCGCTAACCAAACTTCCTGGCATAGGCAGAAAATCCGCTAATGTAATTATGCGTGAAGCTGGTGTCAAAGCAGAAGGAGTAATTGTTGACCTTCATGTTGTAAGAGTAGCCCCTCGTATTGGAATCGCTAGCGGAACAGATCCTAAAAAAATTGAAAAACAAATCATGGAAGTAATCCCGCAGAAAGAATGGGGAGAAGTGGGAATGGCAATCTCTTTTCTGGGAAGAGAAATCTGCAGACCTTCCAATCCGAAGCACCACGAATGTATGGTAAACAAATGCTGCGAATATTACAAATCGGTTTCTTAAATAAGTGCAGCAGTTTATTATGTAATATGTTTTTTAAGTGAATGAATAACATAATCCCAACTAAAATGATTCGTCTTATTCTTATACTGATTACCCTTTCTTCCTTTCATCGATTGGCTGCCACTGATATCGACACCTCTAACACGAAAATAAAAATATCCAAAAGGGCACTTAATCATACTTTAGAAGTAGAAAAAAAAATCAAAGATTGCGAGAAAACAGAAGCTATTCATATTATCCTTAGCGAAGCTATTAGTGTAGGAGCTCCTACTTATAACACCGGGAATCATATTGGTTGTTACAGAATTTATGAGGGTGCTGCATATAAGATTCTTCATCGTTATGGAACAAAATGTAAAGAAGTGCAGAAAATACTCGAAAGTGCGCTGGAAAAATCCTATGGCGATTACAATGCCACCGAAAAGGCATGGATTATGAGAATGGCTTTTGACAAAATTTTAGGTGTACCTACCGTCACCAAATAAAAAGACGTCGGAGCACCTAAGCAACTCCGACGCCAGACATGTTGCACTACCCGTCGCATGCAACACTACCCAAACCTACCTTTCTTACTATCTTTATTTGCCACCATGCCCCTGATGACGTGTACTTTCATACTTCGAAAATTGATCAGCAGATAATATTTTTTTCAAATCAGCTTCTTTGGCTGAGCGAAGTTGTTTCATTTGAGCTTTTCGGTCTTCTTCACTCAAGGAACTATTGCTTCGTATTGCCTGAAACTTTGGTTTGTACTGGGCCTCCATACTCTTCCAAGAACTCACCTGATCATTTGTAAGCCCTAAGTCTGCCTGAAGTTTCGTGTAATCAGGTTCGTGTCCTCCACCGGAACCTTGATGCATATCATTCTGACAAAAAGCGGATGGGGTAAAAGCTACCACACTTCCTAGAAGCATGATGCAAAATATAATTCTTTTCATATTCACTACTTAAAATAAAATCAACCAAATGATTTCAATATACTTTTAGACGATCACTACAAAATTTAATTGCGGGTATAAATAGATTTTCAAGGATTACTTATTCACATTTTCTTCTTTCATTTTTCAATAATAATTTCATAATAATTTTATAATGATTGCGTTTTTATCATTTTTAGAAAGTGCTAAACAAAAAAATAAAGCTAAACGACCATTTTAAATTAAAAATGTACAATCGAACCAACAGCAACACCACTAAAAGAACTGGCTCCAACAACTTCAGAATTTCAGAAACAATCCTTTTTCATTAAATTTATAATAGCGATTGATTTAGTACTTAATTCATCTATTCAAACAAAAAAGTGGTCCTATTTAATTTTATTTAAATATTAAAACTATGAAAAGACTAGAAGATAAAATACATGTTGAGATTGAAAAAATCTGCGACAGAGGGGATGAGTTTGCACAACTTGGGGACTATCCTTCGGCTTTGGAAAATTATTGGAAAGCTTATGATCTCCTGCCGGAACCAAAAGAAGAATGGGTGGCCGGAACCTGGATACTTGCCGCTATTGGTGATACCAATTTTCTGAACAAAGACTATCAGGCTGGGATTGACAATATATCCACAGCAGCAAAGTATTTTCCAAACGTTGCCGACAATCCATTTTTGCACCTAAGACTTGGGCAATGCGAATTCGAACTTGGCAATTACGAAAAAGCATCCGATGAATTTATGAAGACTTTTTCGCTCGAAGGGGAGGAATTATTCCTTAACGAAGATTCAAAATATTTTGAACTGCTGAAGTCAAAATTGGTATTGGAAGAGGAAGAAACGAGTTATTGATTCTTCACCAAAAAAGTTCTATAAAAAACGATTGCTCTTATGTATAAGAATATCTATAAGGGCAATCGTTTAGGTTATCGATTAATCTTGTATATAAAAGTAGTTTGATTGGCATTGACCGGATTAAGCCAATACATTACTTTATCAAGAAAGCTAGGTTCTATTGTAGTTTCATATTTAATATTTGGAAAATATTTTTTAAAATTTTCTACACGCTGATCTATATTTTTTCCTTCCATAAACAATACATATTGCGGAAAACAAGCGCCAGGACTTGACACCATTGTTTTAAATTCTTCTAAGGAATTATTTTCTACAAAATCATATTGTCTGGGCCATTGCTTATTTAAATAAAACCGAGGCATTTGTATTCCCCCACTGTGCAAACTATTCTCAACCACAAAACAAGTTAAGGTTCTGTCTTTGGCAAGATAGCGCATTGCATCCACACGATTTTTTTTGGAAGAAGATAGACTCAGTGCCAACAATAAAATAGTGTTAAGAATCAGAAAAAATATTAAAAATCCCTTATAAAGATTTTTATTTTTAATCCAGAACATTGATTTATCATGAAATTCAGACCATGCTGCCACTCCCGCAATAATTATAAATGGAAAAGCGGGAAGGATAAACCGTTCTTGCTTGTTTGGAAACGAAGAATGGAAAATAAAAAATGCTAAAACCGGAAGTAGAATAATAAGGTTTTTCTTCCAGTCTTTAAAAAATCCGAAAATAATGAACAAGCTTACCGGAGGAATAAGCATTCCGGCAACTACCAGGGAGTATCCGTACCAGGGACCATTGGGATAGGCATGTGCATTTTCAATGTTGTATTTCATATATCCCTGAAATTCTGCAAAAGGATATCCCCAAAAGAGCATATCACCTACTCCTTGAATGAGAAGAATTCCAATCAATGCACCAATACCAAACAACAAGGCGTTCACAAACTTATTTTTAATAAGAAGCGCAAGGCCCAAGCCTGCTATAAAAGTGATAACCTGAAACCGGATTGAAAATGCCAAGCCTATAATAAGTCCCGAAAGGAAATAATTCACCCATTTATTTTTGTCATTGTATACAATCAGCCAAATGCTGAACATTAGAAATGGAATACAAACCATTTCCACGAGATTTCGCACACTTAGCATTGGCATAAACCATAAAATTGCCAAAAGCCACCCTCCCAACGCTGCCGCCTTTTTGTTATAAAGCTTTTCAAAGATTCCAAAACCCCAATATATAACCAACAACGATAGAAGTCCATGTATCACACGCATTACAAACATCTTAGCAGCAGGGTCATTAATTCCTGCCTTCTCAAAGGTCCAAAAAAGAGTATAAAGTATAGAGGGATAGGTAAGACTATGTCCGCTCGCAACGGTCACATTCTTTTTTGTACCGGGAAGCCATTCGTTTGTATTTTCTCCGTCAATCCATGATTGAGCTATTTCGATGGTAAGAAAATGATCGTCGTGCATCCCGTAACCTGTAGAAAATATGGCTGCAACCATTCTGAAAATAAAGGCAACGATGAGAATACTGGTAAGGGTATTTTTTTGATAATACGCACTAATGAAAGAAAATGACATAAACGTTTCGGGGAAATTATTTTATTTATCTTGATTATTTTATTTAGCTATAAACGCAACCGAAAATAAAATTAGCAATTCTTTACAACATAACCATTGTGTTTCAAAAATTAAGTATAAAATTCTATTCATAAATTAATTCATTCTATACAAATCCCAAGTTAGAAAATTTCTTCCGCAATATTTTCTCCGCATCGGTGTCCATCCAATTATTTAACAAGGTAGCATATACTTCTCTGAAATCAATTTGGTGTTTTAAATCCCCTTCTTGCAAATCGGTTAAATCAGGCATTTGGTTATAAACTCCTTTTTGCTTCAAATCGCTTCCAATAACAAATAAATTATTGGAAGTTCCATGATCTGTACCTCCACTTGAGTTCTGTGCCACACGACGACCAAACTCGGAAAATACTACAATTATAACTTCTTCAAAACGATTGTTATTTTTAAGATCTTTGACAAGCATGTTGGTTGCATCGCCTAATTCCTGAAGCAATTTAGCATGTTGATTTAATTGGTTTACATGCGTATCAAACGATCCATGAGAAGCATAAAATATTTTTGTATCGATACCTGACACGATCAACTCTGCAATCATTTTAAGATCTTTCCCGAGCGCTGTATCCGGATAAGAAAGCGTAGTCTTGTATATTTTAGACTGATTGTAAATATATTTGGCATTTTGAATAGTCTCGGTCATGGTTTTGAACAAGTAATCGATGTTGTCGTTTGTTCCATGAGGCTGCTGAGCCAATGCCGTAAAATAAGGATCAGTAGTGGTATTAAACAAACGCTGCGGGTCTTTCATGGCCAGTCCTTTTACGTTTTGTCCTTTCATTGCGAGACTCAAGGTGTCGTCTATCTCTATAGCGTAAGAAGCCTTTTCACCATTAGAACAATTCGCATCTAAGTAACGTCCTATCCATCCGGTGGTCACTATTTCGTTGCTGTTACTAGCTGAATGCCATATATCCATGGAGCGAAAATGGGAACGATCAGGATTTGGATATCCTACACCATTTAAAAGACATATATTTCCGTTGTCATATAATTCTTTAAAGCCCGACAAAGATTTATGAAAGGCTATATCATCGTTAATAGTAAGAAGGTCTTGCTGCTTTAATCCAATTGTTTTTCTTTCACGATAATAAACATCATTTCTAAAAGGGACAATCGTATTCAATCCATCGTTACCACCATTGAGTTGAATCATAATAATTTTTTTTCCTTCTTTGCTTTTCTCCATCAGACTTTTTTTATCTGTAGCATATAAAAAGTTTGGAAGCAAGAGAGAGGCAGATGCCAGCGAAGATAGTTGTATAAATTTTCTACGAGTAACCATTTTAAAAAAATTTAAGATTAACTTAATTGATATTCGGGAGTACTCATCACAAATGTTGTAACTCCTTTTATGTAATCGATTTTATTGCTGGTATCAATTTTAGATTCCACAATTTCTTTGCTGACACTTATTTTATTTGTTCGTATATGGAGTTGTACAATTTCATCAAACAAATCTTCCATTGGTACCTTATCAAAAATGGCTATATACGAATCCCAATGCAGGGTTGCTTTTATACGCTGATTAGCTTTGGTAAGATAGTTCTTATTCATTTGTTCTTGTTTTTTCTGTGCAGCCATAGGATCGTTATCCAAATCAATGCCATCCACTTTTGATTGTGCCATAAACTCCTGATCATAATAAAATATTTCCGGTAGCCTCATTCGCAACATCAACGAGGAACTATCAATCCAGCTTTTCCCTCCCGGCCAACCAGCCACATTAGGCGGATTAAAAAGATTTTGTCCCAGCAATTTCTGAAACTGTATTAGTACCTGATCGTTTTCAACATGTACTTGATTTACGCGCATCACGTTGACCAATAGCTCTACTGGAGACTTTATCAATGCCCCTTTATTATTTTGACTATAAAACCAATCAGAAGAAAATATTTCTTTCATCAGTACGGATATATCATAATCGTTTCGTCTAAATAAATTAGCAAGTTTTGTTACTCTGTCAGAATCAGGTATATCGTTTACAAAAAAACGATATACCTTTTCTGTTATGAATTCAGCCGTTTGGGGTTGTTTCAATATAATAGTCAACACATCGTCTCCGTTAAAATTTCCTGTATTTCCCAATACTGTTTTGGGAGCATCATCGTGCTGCTTTTCTCTGAATTTAAATACTCCGGAAGCATCAAATCCCCATCCTGTAAAGGCACGAGCAGCTTCCTTAATATCTTGCTCCGTATAATTACCACGACCCAACGTAAATAATTCCATTACCTCTCTGGAAAAATTTTCATTAGGGTGTTCCTTTTTGTTTTGTTGGTTATTCAGAAACTGAAGCATAGCAGGCGTCTTCGATATTTCGCGAAGCAAATCACCAAAATTAGACAAGGAATATTTCTGTAAAGTATTAAAATAATGTTGCATGAAATACGCATTGTTTATTCGACAAGCAAAATGTCCATGCCAGAAGAGGGTCATTTTTTCGCGCAATCCAAAATCCTTTTCTTGCATGTTTTTCAACCACCGTGCATTCATTTCAACGATTTTAATACGAGATTCCTTTTGCATTTCACGTTGTTTTTTCTTGTACTCCTCCCTTTCCATATCACTCATTTCTTTGGGTCTTTTCTCATTTTCGGAAGGTTCCTTAACAATTTGAAACGGAGTATACGATTCGCTTTCTTTAAAAATCATTGTTACAAGTTCCTTTCTGGATTTTCCTTTCATTTTTTGATACATCAAAGGTGAAAATCCATATCCCGAGCGAGATACTAAATGAAACAAATTATTGGTGCTATCAATGTTTTGCATTGGGGAATTTTCTGTATTAGATAGTAAACGTTCAATTTGGTTTAATAAGTATACTCAAAAATGTAATTAATTTCTTCCATTATTATACAGTTAAGCTGAATTAGTTTAGTAAAAACATCCGTCCCCAAGATTCTTATTGGCATACGTAACGTAAAAAAATGGGATACAAACAAGTTTTTAGCTTGTCTTTATCCCATTCCAAAATACAGAGGTATCTTAAAAGACCTACATGACTATTATTCCGGTATCGTATGTCCTTTACCCAGTGCTACTTTGGGATTGCTATAGGTACCGGAAACATGGAAAGGAACTTTCAGTTTTTCAATTGGTAGCAACTCCACCTTAATAATGTAACTTATGGTTCCACTGACTCCACTAATGTCATTGACGCCTTCTATCTCGGTATTAAATCCTGAAACATTTAATGAAAAAGGTTTCACGTATAATTTATTGTCTTTAATTTCGGTTACCATTACAAAATCTTTCAAGTGAGGGTCGTCGATTTCCTTTTTCTTAGCAGTCTTGCTTATTTCTTCAAAAATTTTCATTCCATCAATTTTTGCCTCCGCAATTCTCAACTCACCTCCACCGATTAACGTTTCTGTTTTGGGCGACATGTCCTGCGCCAATTCTCCCTTTAAAGTATATGTTACAGAAAAAATACCCGAAGCATTGGCAGCGGCAGGCATCATGTCTCGTATGAATTTTACTTCTTTATAAGCCTTTTGTATATCCAGTTCTTTTATTTCTATATCAAAGTCGAAAAGTGGGTGTTTTATATTTTGAGTGTTGTAATCACCGCTAACATTGAACAAAGCATTCAGCGTATTAAATCCGGTTTCATGCAGTGTCATGATTCCATCTTTCATTTTTATTTCTCCTTTCATGGAAGCGATGGTCATGTCTTCGTACTTAATGAACGTAAAATCAGAGTCAAAAACGAAGTCTATATTTCTTGGCACTTCCCACACACCAATATTTCCGGTACTTTGCGAGGATGGAGTAGTAGAGGAGGCCTTATTGTCCGACAACCACTCGTTGAGGTCAAGAGTATCACATGTCAAATTCAGATCTCCCCTAATCATATCGTTGCTTTTTGTAACAAAAGCCATATAGTTAAATAAATCTCCTGTAATGTTCACATTGCTCTTACCGAACTTACTTACGAATTTGTTTAAAACGATTTTTGTTGGTGTAAAGGTAAACAAGGCGTCCTTTATACTAATCGGTTTAGGAACACTGGCTCCACTGACTTGCAAATTTTTAATCTCGATTGTGCCGCTGGTGGCAGTATTGCCATACCGACCTGCTTCCAAATCTGATATTCTGCCTTTTGTTTCTATATCTGAATCAATAATTCCTGTTATTTTAAATCCTTCTACGGGATATATTTTGGTTAGCTTTTCGAGATCTACCAACCCTTTTTTTTTCTTTTCATAGTTATAGGTATTTAAATCCGATATGCTACCAGATATTTCAAAAGGTTCACCTTCTAAAGAGTAAGTCAGTTTTTGAATATTTAATCGGGTATCTGTTACATTACCTGTCTTATTCATAGCTTCTGCAATCAAATGTATATTTTCAATTGGTTCCGGATAATCGTCAGATTTCACGTAGCCATTTGTCAGATTGATTTTTGCATCTACCGATGGGAATTTCTTGTCAGAGATATCATAGAGGCCATTCGCTTTTACATCCAGATTAAACATTCCTTTAAGAATGGTACCTTTCACAGGATACATTTTTTCTATATCTGCCAAATCAAGATTTGCTTTAATATCAGCGTCTATCTTGTATTTTTCATATCCTTCTACCTTTAGATAGCCATGAATAGGATTCTTTTTGCCCAAATTCATGTGGATGCTCTTAAAATCAACAATCGTGTTTTCTATATTACCGGTATTATTGTCTACCAACAAGTGTAGCTGAATATCTTCGATCGCAGAAGGCAAACTATCGTATTTTACTCTCCCATTTGCCAAGCTCATGTTTACGTGAAAAGTAGGAATTTTCTGAGGTATGCTGCTTTTATTTTTTCCCTTAGCAACAATACTGTCAATGTATACACCTTTTGCTTTCAATTCAAAATCCAGTTTCCCCTTTAAGTCCATCCCTTTTATAGGATACATGGCCTCGAGTTCTGCAAGATCAATGTCCGCAATAATATCGGCATCTATTTTATAGTTGCGTATTCCTTCTACTTTTACTCTTCCATGCACAGGATGTTTCCCCATATCCATGTGAAAAGTTCTTAAGTCAATAATTGTGCTGTCCAAAATACCGTACTTGTTTTCAAGCACTAAATCCAGCTGAATATTTTCTACAGGATTAGGTAGGCTGTCAATTTTGAACATTGCATTTTTAACCTTAACATCCAGATTAAATGTAGGGATGACTGTTGAACTATCGAGGTATTTTCCTTTTACAAAACCACTAAACGTAAGCTCTCCGGAAGTAGTGATCTCTTTAAAATCTTCTACCACTACTCCCGGCAATAAGGAAAGTATGTTTTTAAATTCTGCTTCCTCTGTAGCAAAGCTAAGATTCATATCATACCCCTTGGGAAGCATGGTCAGGAAACCTTGTAAACTAAATTGAAAATGGTTGATTTTTATTTTATTTTCTTTAAACGAAATTTTATTTTCTTTCATATTCATTTCCATAATCAAATCGATGGAAACTTGTTTCTTATTAAAATACTGAATGTCTCCATAATCCATTGAAAGAGATTTAATACTTGTTTCTGTACTGAAATCAAATATTTCTTTAATAAAATCACCCTTGCCTATGTGGTTTAATCCATCAATAGATACGAAGATATTTTGCGATTTGTCGTTGTAGGTGATTTTCCCTTCATTAATTTTTATCTTATCCAATTCAATATTAAAAGAAGAAGAACTCGTATCTGTTTGGGCAGCTGAAGTATCCGGTTTCATTATAGAATAATTGGCATGACCATTTTTAAGTACAATTACATCAATTTTAGGATGGTCTAATTCTATGCTTTTAAGATCAATGTCTTTCCCCGTGATGATACTCCATAAACCCAATTCCACTGCTAATTCTTTTATATCCGCCAAGGTATCTCCAGCAAATTCGTTTTCGCCTATGATGGATATATCATGAAGGGAAAGCGTCGGATTAGGGAAATTGTGAAAGATACCCAAGCTAATATCATTGAAATTCACTTTGGCATTTGTTTTACTATTAATTTCAGCAAGTGCTTTTTTCTCGATTGTAGGTTTATAAATAGTGGCTAAAATATAAATCGCAACTATTATTGCTGCCAATACACCAAGGACAATGATTGAAATTTTTTTCATAATTAAAATGTTGATATTAGAAGTGACCAATATACAAAAAAAACATTTTTAAAAAAGAACCTCTTTATTCCATTAAATGCAAGCCAAAATACAAACTCGTGAATAGAAAAAAGTTGCTTACATTATTAATACAATACTATTTATTAGATTGATTACTTTACGATAATAAACAGATAAGATCGTTGAAAATTCTTTGCTGCCTAATTTTTAAGCGGCTACCTCCCACTCCTTCGCTTTTATAATACTTTCTTTTACATTTTTTTTACTTTTCCTGTTCATTTCTCTTATTTTTATATGTTTATAAAATGCTGTTTGTGCGGATATAGAAGCTATGAGAAAACCAGCAAATCCATCTAAAAAACCAAGCTTAAGAAAATAGATTTTAAAAAATTTATACCCTGGACTAAAAAAAATATCAACCATTGTAGATATTCTACCATTTTTTATGGCTTCCAGAGCCATGATATTTGTGAAGAGATTGGCTTTTTTTACATGATCCTCAATTTTATAATAACTATAATGATATAAATCTCCCTCCAACGTACAACAAGAAAGACCGCTTTCCAATTTTAAGGTTTCGTGAATTTCACCCTGCCATTTTGCAGCATCTCTTTTCCAAATTCTTATTTTTCTATCCGGATACCAACCTCCATGTCGAATCCATTGTCCACAATAATTTGTAAGCCGTTTTACAATATAGACATCGTATTCAGGGTTGTTTTTTATTTTCTTTATGGAAGATAGAAGCTCGTCCGAAAGACACTCATCTGCATCCATTGATAAAATATAATCGTATTGAGCCAATGAATTAGCAACATTCTTTTGTTTCGAATAGCCAAGCCAAGTTTGTTTAAAAAATTGAACCTGATATTCTTGGCATATTTTTTCTGTATTATCCGTTGAAAAAGAATCTAACACAATGATTTCATCCGCAATTTCTTTTACAGAATCCAAGCATCTTTTAATGTTTCGTTCTTCATTAAACGTAATTATTACCACTGAAATTTTAATGCTTTTCCTCATAATGCAGTATTTAATTAGCTTAGAACTTCTTTACAATAGTACTTCTCTCTTAAGAGGTTAGAAATCCACAAATTCTTTTTCTTCCCTCTTTCATTTGCCCCTCATCAAGAATTAAGTAGCAGTACTTTCATAAATCAGTCATAAATACTACAAACTTAACTCCGTCAGTAAGGATAGACGGGTGTATCGTTGCCCCCACCCGATGTATTTACCCAACTAAGTTTATATCCGTAAGGATATGGCGCCCCTAACTTATAGTAGGCACCCAAATTATACGCTACTCCGGAAGTATCGACACCAAAATTAATGGTCATGGCACTCGTTAAACCCAATAACTGATAATATCCGGACAAAGGTCCGGTAGGAACGGAAGAATTAATAACAATAGGTTTCGTTAAGGCACTGGTAAATAATTCTCCTGCTCTATCTGTTCCCCAAGATTCTATGCGTGTGTAACCATTTACCGTGGTATCTTGGGAAATGGTCAATTGATAGGCAAGTGAATTGGTTTTTACTATCTTTCTAGTTCTTGCAATGTTCCATGGTCTTACGATCCCACCTCCAAAATCAATTGTAAACGTTCCTTGCACTTTATGTTCAATGGTAGTGACTCCATCTCCCGGTAAATGCCAATAATTATAAGTAGCAGCTGAAATATTAGTAATGGTATTGTTGCCATTAAATGTAATACTATTCCCATTAGAGGTTCTTGTAACTGTAAAGTTGTTAAAAACGAGTGTGAGTACGCTTCCCGGTACATTCCAATCACCCGTAATTTGCACCGTTACTGCGCCTGTACGGTTCCACATATTTCTTGTATCCGTCCCATGATAGTTTATAATATAAACGCCGTTGGATAAATTGGAAGAATCGATGGTAGCACCGGCTATGGATATTGTTCCACTTGTAGGATGTCCTGAAAGAATAATATTTGCATCACTTATTACCTGATCCGACTGCATGGTTATAATATATTGATCGGATGCTGTCGCCACTTGTTGAGTAGTATCGTCTGCCGAAGGGGTAGAACTTTTCTTACAGGAAACTATCAAAATAACAATCGGAAATAGCATAAATAATAGTTTAACAAGTACCCTTTTGTTCATTTGTAACAAGGCTCTTTTCCTTTTGACATTTGTATTCGATAAAAGTTTAATCGAATAATCATTAATTTTAGCTTGTATTCTCATTTTGGTTTATAAATAGTTGAATAAAGTAACAAATAGTTCAACCATTTTGAAAACTAAAGGTTATATTTTTATCATTTATCTGTTACTAAAAAATATAA
>Ga0210390_10002950_pt1 | contig 14776 bp, 9 predicted proteins | sample IncBWH11OmetaG_FD_161050 | JGI IMG/M metagenome (GOLD analysis project Ga0210390, IMG submission 161050) | Forest soil microbial communities from Barre Woods Harvard Forest LTER site, Petersham, Massachusetts, United States - Inc-BW-H-11-O ...
GAGAATGGAACTGCCATCGGCGGCGAGCAGCGGAAAGGCGGTGACACTCGAAGCGAGGGCAATTCCAAGGATGGTTTTGAGCAAAGAACTGAGTCGTTTCGGCATTTGCAAAACTCCTTATTCTCTCCTTGAAATTTGCGGGGGCTTTTGCAAACAGGAACGCAGTACGGAAAGGATGACGGCGCGAGAAGATGGTCCCACCGCCACCCTTCCAACTTCGAAGCTGAAAGCGCGGACAAGGGTAGGAGGATGAGCGCTGGCGATTGTCAGAATTATGTCATGAACGTGTCAAAAGAATGACCACGGCACAGGACGAGGTGAGGAGATTGCCTGTCAGGATTTGGCAAAACCAGACAATCGCTGCGCGAAAAACGAGATCGGCCGGGAAATGTTCCTGGTTCTCTGTTTCCGCGCGTGGTTGAGAACCGGAGCACTCCCGACCGATGCGTGAAGAATAGAGGAATGCAAGAGGAGAGTTGTCAGAGAAGAGTCACAGGAAAGCAATTGAATTGTCGGAGTTTCGGTTGGCGGGTCAGTAGGCGTTCTTGTCGGTGAAGCCGCGGAGGAGGGTAAGCAGAACGATCTGAAGGTCAAGAGCAAGAGTCCAGTGGCGGAGGTAATAGAGGTCGTACTCGACGCGCTTTTCGATGGAGGTATTGCCGCGCCAGCCGTTTACTTGGGCCCAACCGGTAATTCCAACCTTCAGGTAGTGGCGGCGATTGTAGTTGCCCACGGATTGCATGAATTTTTGCACCAGCACGGGGCCTTCGGGACGCGGGCCAACTACGCTCATGTCGCCTTTGAGGACGTTGAAGAATTGCGGAAGTTCGTCGAGGCCGGTTTTGCGAAGAATGCGACCGAAGCGCGTGCAGCGTGGGTCGTTCTTTATCGTAAGACGCGCGTAGCTATCATTCGGGGAATAGATCATGGTGCGAAATTTAAACATGCGGAACAGCTTTCCGTTCAAGCCCACGCGTTCTTGAACGAAAAATATCGGGCCGGGCGAACTGACCCGCACTGCCGCAGCGATGAGAAGAAAGAGAGGAGCGGTGAAAATCAGAACACAGGTGGAGAAAATCAGGTCGAAGGCACGTTTCAGAATGATGTAAAGAACGGATTCGGCTGGCGTGCCGTGCAGATCGAGCATCAGGAGATCGCCAATGGAAAAGATGCGCTGGCGGCTTTCCAGTGGCTCGCCGACATCGAGCACGAGGCGCATGGGAACGCAAAGAGACGAGAGTTGCCGGCGAATTTTGGGGAGATCGCCGAGCAGTTCCGGTGGAATGGCGAGGATGACGTCGTCTAGCGAATTGCCGATGGCCAATTTTTCGATTTCGGAAAGGTCGTGAACCGGAACAGTGTTTACTGCGCAGGTTTGGCCGGGCAATTTTACATGGCCTTTGATGGCGCATGGAGTGAGGGGATCGGAAAGAAGCGAACTGGCGACGCGCACGGCGAATTCGTCGGCGCCGACGATCAGCACATTGGCGCCGGAGCCCTGGTGGATGACGCCATTGAGCCAAACACGTCGAAAGATGCCCGGGAGGAGCAATGTGAGGGAAAAGAGGCTCAAGCCGCTCAGCCAGATGAACACGCGTGAGAAAGCTGTGCCCCGATAGAAAAAGGTCACCGCCAAGACGGCAACGTAAGTGGCCAGACAGGCGACGAGAACGCGGCGAAAGCGTCCGCTTGCAAGGAAATGATTTTCGATGGAGGCAAGTTCGTAATGCTCGACGACGATGGCCCACAGAATGGTCGTTAGGAGCAGAAGGCCAAAGTAGGCAGAAGGGTCGGCATCGCTCGAATAGCGCGGGATCAAATGCGTGGCAAAACGCAAATACCCGGCGAGACAAAACGCCGCTAGGGGCGTGGCGAGTACCGCCAGGTTGAGAGCGAACTGAGCGCGTTTGAGCCGTCCGCGAATCATGAGTCTAGCCGGCCCTTGTAAAATTGCTGCCATCTTTCGGCAAGAAACAAGCCAAAGGTTTCCTGGAAGTTTTCTTCGGCGAAGCGATTGGCTTGCTGCTTGATGAAGAATGGGCAGAATTTGTGTTGAAGTTCTTCGAACGCGACTATTGCCTCGACCAGCGAGTCGACGGATTGTTCGCGAAAGAAAACGCCACTGGCATTTTCGGCATGGCCCAGAGAATCCGCGTGAAAGCCGTCAACTGTTTCGGTCACGCCGCCACGGCCGTACGCTATGACCGGACGCCCGAACGACAGAGCTTCGACGGGGACGATGCCAAAATCCTCTTCGCCGGGAAAGAGCAGGGCGCGGCAGTGGGCGTATTGCTCGTGAAGGTCTTCATCCGAGAGCGCACCGCAGAATTGGATCGTGGAGCCGGCGAGTTTCCGCAATTTCGAATACTGCTCGCCTTCGCCCACGATGCGCAGGCGGCGGCCGAGGCGATTGCAGACGGCGATGGCCAGATCGATGCGTTTGTACTCCACCAACTGGCCCACGACGAGATAGTAGTCTTCGATCTTTTCGGTGACGTAGCCCGCTTTGGTGTTCACCGGCGGATAGATGACGGCTGCTTTCCGACGATAGTGTTTGCGGACGCGAGCGGCGACGTTACAGGAGTTTGCGGCGAAGTAATCGACGCGATCGGCTGAGGCCGAGTCCCACAGGCGGAGATAGTGGCTAGCCAGCGTGAAAAATGGACGCGACAAGAGGCCGAGGCTTCCGCCGTTTTTGTAGCGATGGTAGAAGTCCCAGAGATAGCGCATCGGCGAATGGCAATAGCAGACGTGACAGGTTCCCGCGGAGGTGAGAACGCCTTTGGATGGCCCTGATTCTGAACTGAGCACCAGGTCGTAACCGCTCAAATCGAATTGTTCGAGCGCCAGCGGGTAAAACGGGAGAAGGCGGCGGTGGTAACGATGGCTTCCGGGCAATTTTTGCAGAATAGAAGTGGTGATCGAACGCCCGCGAAGAGATTCGGGGAGGGCGTCGGGATCGATAATCAGCGAAAATAGATCGGCGTGCGGAAACATAGCGGCCATCGCTTCCACAACCTTTTCACCGCCGCGCCGGGAAACGAACCAGTAGTGCACGATGGCAACACGCGCCTTTTCGAGCGCAGGAACCTGCGAACCCGCACGCTGCGACGAGGCAATGCGCACTTGTTGTGCGACGCTTACTTTCATCGGCCACCCGGTTCATTTCGCGGCAGGCGTAGAACGTAGCGGTGATATTCAGTTTGCGGCGTACGTTGCTCGACAATTTGCAGGCCCGCACGCGTGATGGACCCCGCAATTTCTTCCGGCGAACGACGGACGCGGCGAATGCCTCGACGCCGGAAACGCGGAAGAAGAAAGTCCGGCAACCTGGTTTTCAGGCGGTAGAGCGCCGTGGAAGGACGTGTATCGAACTGCAGATAAGCAATGCCGTGTTTGTGAAGCAGTGTGCGAATCACGTGCAAGTAGCCTTCAATGATGGAAAAGTCCGGGATGTGCTGGAAAACAAGTAGCGAGTACAGAAAGTCGCAGTTACCCGCGTACTTTCCCGTTTGTTGCAGGAAGTCCTCAGGACCGGATATGGGTACGAAGGAAGCGTTTCGGACTCCGTTGTCCTTTGCAAAAGAGCTGGCGCGTTGCACCATGCCGCGGGCGATGTCTACGCCCACGACTTGGCGGAAATGACGAGCTAGTGGAAGGACAAGCCGGCCGATTCCGCAACCAACTTCCAAAGCGACGTTGCAGGCCACCTCTCGTGACTGAATGACCGGCAGAATTTCAGTTCGAACGAGTTGCTCGCCGCTCTGCCAGAAGACGCGCGGGTCGGTACGCTTCATGTCCGTGAGAATGTAGAGATACGGATCCACTTCGGCAAAATGTTCCCAGGAATTGCCGGCGGACGGAGCAGGAGCAAGCGACTTCGCGATCACACGGCTGGCCATACTTGTAGACCTCCGACTTGTAGCGATTTACCTGGAATCATGGATGCGATGCGATATTTCCAGCCGACTAAATTCAGCAGCAACGCGACCATGGTCAAAATCGTGAGAGAGGTAACGGCAGTACCCATCATGTGCTCGGTGAAGCTCATGCCGAATTCAAGGACGATGCAGGCCTGGATGCCCTGCGCGAGGCAATGTCCGAATGATCCGGACTCGAATATTTTTTTCTGTTTGCCGACCCAGCGGAATGTGGCGACCCACACTCCGAGCATCAAGGCCAGGCCGAGGATTCCGCCCTCGGCGAGAAAATGCAGATAGGAATTGTGCGCGTGCAAATCGTCGTTCTCGACGGAGCCGCCGGTGGCGAAATAGATGAAGTTAGGAATGCCGGAATAGATCTTGAGTTGATCGTTGTAACGCGCGAAGCCGGTGCCGAAGATCGGGCTCAGCGTGAAATCGTCGATCGCGCGTTGGTAATAGGCAAAGCGCATGACGATATTCGGATCCTCGAGGTTGGAGACGGCTTCGGTCCGGCGCTCGACTGTCGGCTGGATCAGGAGGCTGGCAAGCAAGGGCACAAGAATGGGAACACCGTACTTCAGGACATTCTTGAAGGAGGAACGTCGCAGAAAGGAGAAGAGAAGGGCGGAGACGAAAGCGACGTAGGCGGTGCGCGATTGCGTCAGGACCAGGCCGATGACGTTTGTGGCCAGCCAAAGCGCTGGCCAAGAAATGAGAGAAGCGTTTTTGCTGCCGACCAGAAGCGCGAAAGAGAGCAGGGCGGCCATGGCGTAGATGGCGCCGGCGGCGTTGTGGGCGCGAAAGAATCCGTGAAAGATGCCTGTGGAGAGCGAGGCATCGTGAATCAGTTGCAAAGGTTCCGGCAGTCCAGACAGCCCGAGATTGATGACCGTTGAGTCGACAAACTCCGCAAGGCCGAGAAGCGCGACGAGCGACATGCTGGTCAGAAAGAAGCCAAGCAGACGGCGAATAAACATCGCATCGAGGCCGAGATCGATCACGAGAAGGAGCGGAACGTAAGCAATGAGAAGCGCTCCATCAAAGCGAAGGAAATCGAAAGAAAAGAAGTTAGCAATGGGCGCGCCGGTGATCACGTAGCTGGCGATCCAGTAGAGATAGGCGGCCAGCAGCACTTTTTTGGCAGTCACGGGGCCGTAGTCGGCGAGCGATCTGTCGCGCGCCTCTCTGTTAATGAGGTAAAGCGGAAACAAGCTGGAAATGGCCACGATGTTGAACACCGGGAACACATTTCCGAGCAGGCTGACGACCATCAGAGTTGTGACTGTTTTTCTCATGTGTTCAGCAATGCCGTCAGTTCCGTGTTGGTCTCGAGAGGCGCAACGGACGCGGCCGGGCGTTCCGGCAAATTCCAGAGACGCAGGAACAAAAGCGTCATTGCGGCTTCGCGAATCAGGATTGAGTAGGCGACTCCGGTCGCCCCATGCCAGCGGCCGAGGAAATAATTCAAGAGTAGGGACAACACCGCGGTGAAGCCGTAGATGCCAAGCGAAATGCGGCTGGCATTGCGGGCAATGGTTCTGCTCAGAAAGGCGGCGTTCAGAAAAATGAAAGGAAGCGCGAACATCATGATCGTGCCCGGCACGGCGGCAGCCGAGAAGCTTTGTCCAAAGACAGAGAGGACAGCAGCGCGAGCGAAAATGGCAGCGATCGCCGCCAGCGGAATCGTCAGCAGAATTATGCCGTGGAGGCAGTTACGAAAATGCACGTCGAAGGCTTCGCGGTTACCGGATAGACTCCCCAAATCCGACAGAAGAATGCCACTAAACAGCCAGGCGATGACGTAAATCATGACCAAACTAGTGTCCGCGGCAGCAAAAGCGCCGACGACGCTGGCCGTGGAGATTAGAGAAAGAACGACGACGTCTCCGCGCAGCATCAGTGTAGAAAGGGTGTAGATTGCACCGACTGGCGTGGACTTACGGAGCAGTTGCCAACAGAAAGCCGACGAAACAGCGGAAACGCGAAAGCCGAGACGGCGCAAGGCGGATAAGGTCAGCGCAAATTCCAGGAACTGTGTGGCCAGCAAGCACAGCAACAGTACGGAAAGACTTTGTTTACGGAGGAAAACAGCCAACACACCGATCGTCAGGAGCGCAAAATGCAGTGCTTGTGCACGGACGATTGGCTTTGTCTTGTCCAACGCTTTCAGCAAACCGGCGTTCAGGCGGCAGTAGGAATAAACGAAGGTGCGAATGATCAGAATTGCAGCGACGAGCCAACGGGCGCTCGAAAGTCCGAGGACACTGGCGACGATAGCGAGGACGCCGATTGCTAGCAACGAAAGTATGCTCTTGTCGATGCACAGAGCGGTGGCGAAGCGGCTGAGATTTTCGTGACCGCGGCTGACTTCGGCGATGCCAGTGAGTTCCAAGCCATTGTCGGCGACACGTTCTGCCAGAGTAGCGACGGCGAGAATTGCCGCGTAGGCGCCCAGCACCGCGACTCCATAGACGCGGCCGATCAAGACGGCTACGAACGCGTTGGCAATGCGCAAGAGCAGTTCGCCGCCAATGACGTTCGTCAAATTGTTGATCGTTCTACGAATTTGACTCACAGCGGTCTTTGCTCCACTCCGCCTGACGTGTACCTTCGTCGGCGCTTACGGCTGAGTTTTCCTGCAAGCCCGAGAAGATTTGTCGCGTGCGGGCAGTGAAGGAAACTCCCTGCTGCGCAACGTACTCGAATTGCGGCTTTACGCTACGCGCCATGTCGAGAACAAGAAGCTTTCCCGGATCTTGCGGGTCCATTTTTTCCCAACCATCGGTAACGACGACCCAACCCATGCCGGCTACCATGGCGAGCAGCGCGCCAAGCAAAGTCAACAAGGCCCGAGGAGGAAACACCTTTCGTTCCGGAACTTCCGGGGGATCGAGCACCTTCACGCTTGGCACTTCCTTGGCTTCCTGAACTTTCGCGATTTCGTATTGTTGCGTCAGCGTTTCAAAGACGGTCTCTTCGACTTTCATCCGGCGATAGAGGTCGGCATAGGTGACACCCAGAAGTGGCAGCTTGCGAATCGAGGGATACAGTTCGTCCTCTTGTTGCGATCGAGCCGATTCGGGAAGATCGGCTTTTCCTCCCATCTTCAGAAGCTGGCGGCGCAGCTCATCGATGCGAGCTTGCATGGCTTTAACGCGGATGTTCTGATCGGTATAAATCTGCCGAAGACCTTGCAGTTCCGTTTGTGCAGCGATGAGCTGGCCTTCCAGAATCGCGGCGGCCTCGACCATGGCCTTGCCCTGCTCTTTAATGTCAATCGCGCCGCTTTTGCTGGCGAACTGGCTGAAATCCTTTTCGGCTGATTCCAGGTCTGTTTTTACTTCTCGCAGGCGTTCTTCCAAGAAGACGCGCTCGCGATGCGCCGACGAAGTGTTCAATTGCGTGACAACGTTGTTCAACTGCGCGACGTATTCTTCAGCCAAGGCGGTGGCGCGCTTGGGATCGTGATCCGTAACTTGAATCGTCAGAATGCCGCTTTTGCGTTCGATGGAAATGTCGGTTTGCCGCCCAAGTTCTTTACGGGCGTCCATCATGCGCTTGACGCTGTAGATTCGTCGTAAATCGTATTTGTTGACGAGATCGTTCTGCACCGTGCGGCTCTGCAAAACACCGGCGAAAAGATCGGCGGAGGTTGTCATGCCAAAGAGGTCGCCGCCCAGAGCGCCGAGCGTGGCTCCCATTCTTCCGGCCATACTGGCTAGCACGGCCATGCCCGCGCCTGCGGGCGGATCGGGCGGCATCAATCGCGTAGTGGCGGCGTAACGAGAAGGAATGAGAATCGCGATGACTGCAGTAATGGCGGCGCCGTACGCGGCAAACTTGCCGAGCAGCTTCCGTTGCTTCCACAGGCGGCCGATGCGCGCGATTTTGCGCACGCGATTTTCAACCTGATCCTGACGCAGACGGTGCGCGAGAAGCTGGTCGATGTCCAGCGCTCGTAACACCTCCGGCGTGGCATTCGGTGAAGTCATGCTCATGGCAAAGGGCTCCCAACGGAGGAATTTCCATTCGGACTTGCAGAAGTACCGGGCGTGGCTGCGTGGCGTCCCCATTGCGGCAGGAAACCAAGCTCAACAGCGGCGACAAGATTGTTTTTCGATCCTGAAAAAAGAAGCGGATAGGAAAAAATGTGTTCGAATTGAACGAATCCCTTGAAATAGACTCCCGAACGTTTCGTGGTGGAATAGGTGGCTTGATAGTCCTGCCACTTTCCCCCGCCAGGAACAAAGTCGGATAGCACTCGGCTCTGTTTCCAGGACAAATCGAGGGTGTGTCGCGGCGAAGCCCAATAGCGGATCCATCCTTGCAGCGTGACGCCTTCGCGGCCGACCACATTGCCCATCAGATTGCCGTCGTTCGTATATCCGTCGGGATAGTCGAGGTTCCAGTAGTTCAGGTAGCCGTGACTTTGAAACGACGCGCGCCCCGGACTCGTCGAAGTTGTCCATTCGAAGTGCACATCCCACTTGGGCAGAAAAGGCAGGCGCGAAAAGTAAATTCCAGGGCGTAGAACACTCTTTGAGACGTTCTGAAGGGGGATTAGATCGTCGTCGTCTTCCATTTCACCGTAAAGCGTGACCCAGTCGTTCATCCGCGGAAGGCGCCAAGTCCAGTCGATGGCGGTGCGAGAATCGCCCGGGACGCTGCCGGTCACGGAATTGACTCGCCCGAAGATGCTTTCCAGAACATTTGCGGTGGTGATGGGATCGCCGCCCGTGCCGCCGATCAGGGTTGTACGGCTGTAAGCGAATTCCAGCGATGGAAACGGTTTGAAGCTAGCTTTCTGACCGTAGATCCAGGGCTGAGACGGACCGCCTTGCCCTTCCAGGCGCCCGACGAATTGCTCCACGCTGAAGGGCCCGAGAATTTTGGAAACGCCGGGAATTTCGAAGGCGTTCACGGGAACGATGCGCAGCATCGGAAACGGCGCGGCGTTGTTGCTCAGCAACAGCGAACCCCCGGGACCGGGGCCCCACGAGAGACTTTGGTTACCAAAGGAAATCTGCCAACCATGGAGATTGATTCCGGCGTAGGCGTCCAGAAGAGCAAATTGATTGATGGGAGCAAATGGTTGATCCGAGGGAACTGGGCCTTTGTCGCTGATCCCGATGAATTCGCGGACCGGAGTGGAAAGAGCCCCCTGAGAGGGAGAGTGTTGATATTCGGCGTCGATGTAGAAGAAAAGGTTTCCGTAGGTGGCACTGGCCGACCCGCCATCGATGAGATTTGTACCTTCGCGAAAGGGCCGGCCGTAGTCGTAGGCAAAGGTTTGCCCGAAGTGGTAACCGTCATTCAGCACCGTCCCGCTGGCGCTGACGATGCGCGTGTACAGCGAATCGATTTCGGCAGATTGGTTCGGGCCCGTGAAGGCTGCTTCTTCGCGCGCGAATTCGTGATGCAAGGATTCGATCAGCGATCGCGCTTCGGAGGTCAGCCGCGAATCGGGATGGTGTGAGTTTGCCAGCGCTTCGTCGGCGTCGATCAACAACAGGGCGCACTGCTCGCGCGACCACGGCCGCTTGCCCTGATAGCCGGCGCTCACATAACCGAAAGCCGCGAGGCGATCGAATGCCGGGTAGACCCAACTGTCTACCGGAACGTATGGTGAGCCGGGATTCTTTGCCGGTCCGGATTCGGTGTCATGGAACATCTCCTTCAGCGGATTCCAGGCCGCTCCGCCGAGTTCGGGATTGTGGTGCTCGCGATAGACGTATTCCGAGACCAACCAGCCCAGGCCACTTCCGATCAGCACGTCGGAGGGAAAGTGCTGCTTGCTGCCGACGCTGGCGACGCTGACGGTTGTAGCCAGACCGTAGGCCAGCAACTTTGTAAGAGGTCCGTGATATTCGTGCGCCAAGATTCCGGCTGCGGCCCATGCAGCGGCGGAATGGCTCGAAGGGAACGACGAGCCACCCTGGAAAAACTTGCCCTGACCATTCGCTTCGAGCGGCCGCTCGCGTGAGGCGACGAGTTGCATGCCTTCTGAAACGAGTAGTGAATCGATGACGGCTTCGCCCGCGAGCAGGCCGGTTTCGCGCTGATGTGGATTGCGCGTGCGGAGGCTCCAGAGATAAAAGCCGCCCGAAGCTGCTCCGAGCGCGGCAAGGCCGCCGGTGCGAACATCCTCGAAGCGATGCAGTGTTTGCGGGCTGCTCGGAAGGGCTTTGCTGAAATTGGGATCGGTGAGGAGAAAACCGGTGGTGAGGCCGGCGACGGGCACCAGCCATTCCGCGTCGGACAGACGCAGCCTTAGAGGGCTGGTCCAGATTCGCTGCTGATCATTGAAGAGCCGGCCGGTGCTGCCGACCAGATCGGAAGCCGGCGTCGTCAGCCAGTTGGGATGCCGTTCGCTTGGCCGCTCTTCGGACTTGGCGGCTGGGGCGTCCAGCGAGGTCGATGCAGATTGCTTACTGCTGCTTTCGCCTTCCTGCTGCTGGGGCGAAGCCGCCGCGCAAGCGCCGGCCGCCGTCAACGCTGTGCTCACGATGATCAAAAAGCGCGCCAATGTGATTCCTTTCCTCGCAGCTCGGACAATTTCCCTCACGGCTTCAAGTACGCAACCGCGAGCGCGACGGAAGTTGCTACCTGCGCGGTCTGCATGAGAGGGACCCAGTTCCGGGCACCAATTCTCGGTGCTTTTTCTGGAACAACGATGACGTCGCCGGGCATGAGCGACGCATCCATGGGATCGCCAGACCAAGGCCCGCGATTATTTTTTGCGGACAGCACGGAGCCATCCGCGCGGATAACAAAGGCTGCTTTTTTGTCGGCGAGTTCGGTGAAGCCTCCGGCTTGGCTCAAATACCAATTGGCGCTTCGCCCAGGAATGTAGCCCACGGCCGTGCCGTTGAAGACCTGTCCTTCCACCATAACGTAATTCGGTTTTTTCGGAACCAGGATGACGTCGCCGTTGCGAAGCGGCGTTTGGCCCGCAGATTGGTCAAAGGATTTTTCGCCGAGCGTGCCGTGGAGAACGACCCGGCCGATGGGCAGATGAGTTTCTAGTTGCGTCAGAGCCGTTTCGTTTTGCGCGAGGGCGGTCAGCTTCGCGTTCTTTTGGTCCGCATCGTTTTCGGGAAGTGCTTTGAGTTGCGTTTCCTCGGCTTTCACGCGCGCAATCAGCTCCTCGTGCGATTTCAGCTCCAGATCGCGGACTTCTCGGCGCGTCAGCACGGTTCCGTACGGATAGGCTTGCGAAGTAAATCCTCCGGCTTTGGCCAGCACCGCGGCGAGAGACTCGCCCGGACGAATTCCGTAGGTGCCGGGATGTTGGACTTCGCCGCGAAGTGTGACTGTAGCTCCAAGATCGTTCCAGCCCGGATTTTCGCGGATGGAGAGCACGTCGCCATTGGCGAGAGGCTTATTTTCGTTGTCGTGGTCCGTGAGGGCGGTGGCGAGATTCACATTGAGAGTTTCGATCTGCGGAGAGCCGGATTGCGTCTCTCCATGATGCGTGAGGACAGCGTTCTGCGAATCGGCGCTGGGCTTCAATCCGCCGGCGGCACGGACAAGGTCCTCGACGTGCATGCCAGTGGTAAACGGGTAGCGGCCGGGATTGGCGACGTCGCCCTTGACGTAAACGGCCGGAGGTTCGGCTTTTGCCGTGTTGCGTTGGACGACGATACGATCGTATGGCTGAAGCACCAGATTATCGGCGGCATTTCCCGCCAGGGCTTCTTTCAAATTCACGCTGAGGATCTTTTCCGTACCGTCTTTGTCGCTGCGGAAGATTTGCGCGGAGTCCATCGCTGCGTCTGGGGTAATGCCACCGGCAAGATAAATCGCGTCGCGAAAGTGGACCTGGCCCGAGGTCGCGTATTGGCCCGGCGAGCGCACTTGCCCGTCGACCCAAACTTGGGGGGCCGGTTCGAAATCGTATTTGCTGAAGACCCGGACAGTGTCGAGCGGTTTCAGCTTCGGAGCGCTGGCGGGATTCGCGAGCGCGGCTGCGAGATTAAAGCTTTCGACGCTCGGGCGAAAATCCGGGGCGTTCAGGCGGACGATTTCGGCGTATTTCCCAGAAGGCTCAGGCAGCAGGTCGGAATAAGAGGCGACCAAGTCGAGTACGGTCATGCCTTCCTTGTAGGAATAGCGGCCGGGGCGGAGCACGTGGCCCTCGAGGTAAATCGCCTGCTCGTTATAGGGAGCGATAGGGAAAATGTGGATGCGGTCGCCATCTTGAATCTGGAAATTGCGCAACTGCGATTCCGCGTTTTCGGCGCTGGATTTTTCGGAAAGATCGAGGCTAAACATGGTGCGGCTCTCGTGCGCCACCAGGCGTTCGACTTGTACCTGTTTGAGCGCGGCGGCCGGCAGGACTCCGCCAGCAAGATCCAACGCATCTTCAAGAGAAGTGTTTCCGTGAAGTTCATAGATTGCCGGGCGGCGCACCATCCCTTCGATGGTGACTTGCGGGCCGACCGGAGGAACGAGCAAGGAATCGCCGCTTTCGAGGCGCATCTGATCGGATCCGACGCCGCGCAGCAGCAAGTCATACGCGTCCACAACTTCAAGCAACTGTTTGCCGCGATAGTGTTTGATCGCGCGCAGTGAGCCATGTTCCGTTGGTCCACCCGCAGCCACGAGCGCGTTGAGGGGGCTGGAAAGCGAACTCAGGTCGTAGGCGCCGGGGACCGCGACTTCGCCGACGACGTAAACGCGAACAGTTCGCAAACGCGAGAGGGAAACATCCGTAGAAATGTCGCGAAGTTGCGTGCGCATCAACTGCTGAACGGCGAGTTGAACGTCGCCTAGCGTTTTGCCGCTGACAAGGATCGGACCGTACTCCGGGAGGAGAATGCGGCCTTCACGGTCGACTGTGCGTTGCAAACGCTGCGAGACAGCGCCCCACAAATCGATGGCCAAGCCGTCTCCCGGACCCACGACATAGTCGGGGCCGACAGGGAGGTCCATTGGAATGGCGTTGGCCTCGCGCGTGCCGGAAGTGAGAATATCCACGCCGAAACGCTCGGGAGCCCTGTTGCGATTGGACACCTGCACGTAGAGATCGACGAGCGAAGGAACATCCGAATAAGGATTGGGTTTACGTACGATGGCTCCCTGCTGCGAATCCCCATTGGGATAGCGTTGCTTGTAGCTTCGCAGCGAGGATGGCGAGATGGCGGCGGTTTTGTCATAGGCGGTTTTGTCATAGGCGCTGTTGGACGCGGGGTTCGAACGAGACAAGTCGTCGTTCGGATTTGCTGCGCCGCTGCCTGCGCGGCTCAGATAGCGTTGAACATCTTCCTGAGAGAATGGAAGCATGGACGCATTTGCCGCGTCACTCATGGCCGCGGCCCGCAGCAGACCACTCGATTCGCCATCGTCGTCTTCCGATGAATAGGTTGCTCCGCCGAGTTTTGTCTGGATCATCGGCGACTTGTTCAGTTGCTGATTCGGGTTGAGGTTGGGTGGCAGCATAGGGCTTCCGCCACCAGGTTCATCGGGAGAATTTGGCAAGTCGGGCTGCATGCGGCGCTGCGCGGGTTCTGCACAAATTGGATTGTTTCTGGGAGAACAATTTTCATTCGTCGCGCTGGCCAACGAGGTCGATTGTTCTTCCGACTTTCGAGGCTCCAGCGATTCGGCATCTTCGTGCGCCTCAATCTGCACCAGGCGCCGCGCGCGTTCTTTGAGGACGAGTTCCTGCTCCTTACCGATTTCGGAGTCGGGGTTCACGTTGGGCAGCAAATATCCGTAGCGCTGCACGAGCCGTGTGGCCGTAGCACGGAATGTCGCGTCGTCGTCCAGACGATCGAAGATGGCCTGCTGGGTCAGGTCCGAATCTTCGACGATTTGCCCTTTGGCAATCGCTTCCTTTTCTACCAGCCGTTCGAGCTCGACCAGAAGTCCAGGATCCTTGGCGAGAACTGCGCGAATCTGTTCGACAGGCGCGGCTGCGAGACTTTTTTCCTGATCGGAATCGGATTTGTGCTGCCGGCTCACCGCGGCCTGTTGGCCTGCATTTTGTGCGGGCAATGTTTGTGCGGCTACACCGTTCCACGGAGTCAATACCGCGGCACAACACAACCACATCATTGTCTTTAGCTTCATCGATTTCATAGTGAGGCTCTGTTCAGGCTTGGCATTTTCATAACCGCTGTCTCGCGGATTCCGGTGTCGTGCACCGCGCTGAGAATTCCCTGCGCGGAGGACTCGATGTCGGCACAGTGGATGTCAAAAGAAGCCCAGAAATAAAGGGTGCGGTCTTTTCGCGAGGCGACAGCGATGATGCGTAGCGCCGGATGGTCCCTAAGGACCCGCTCGCAGATCGCTGGCCGCTGTTCGCTTTCATCGAGAGCAATCACCAACAAGTCGGGAAGCGTGGCACGGACCTGGTCGGCGATCTCTGCTTCCTCCGATACTTCTCCGACAATTTCAATGCCGGGCTGGTCCGCGAGAGCCGCCAGGATCACTTCCCGCATGAGCTTGGGACGGTTGGCCACGAGAACGCGCGTCGGTTTTTCCATCGGAATCTCCTCGTGCGCTTAGTTTCCTCGGAAGCCAACGGAAAGACAGGACCCATTCCCGACAAACGAGGGTGCCAATTCGATCTAAGGGGAAGTACCTAATTCGGACTAAGCGCGTTTTGGTTTCAAAAAACGTTGCAAAGTTGTGAGCACGAAGATGACGTGTGTTTGACTTTTCGGTGACAACCGGGCGGGCAAACACCAGTAACCTGCAAATTGTCACAAGGATTCTTGGGCGGAAAACGCTCAATCATGAAGAAGTCTCGCGTGACAAGAACAAGGGAGCAGACGGGACGGTTCGATGAATCGAGCATTAACAATATTAGCTTTCTCATTATTTGCAGCCTGCGGCGGGCGGGCGCA
>Ga0210390_10002951_pt1 | contig 14771 bp, 6 predicted proteins | sample IncBWH11OmetaG_FD_161050 | JGI IMG/M metagenome (GOLD analysis project Ga0210390, IMG submission 161050) | Forest soil microbial communities from Barre Woods Harvard Forest LTER site, Petersham, Massachusetts, United States - Inc-BW-H-11-O ...
CACAGAGGAGGATTAAGGTTCGACTGCGGAAGGCTCTTTGGTGGACAGCTTGGCTTCTGGGCGGGAAAGACACGCATCACGGAGAGCATCGCACAGAGGTCACGGAGGTCACAGAGGGGGGATTAAGGTTCGACTGCGGAAGGCTCTTTGGTGGACAGCTTGGCTTCTGGGCGGGAAAGACACGCATCACGGAGAGCATCGCACAGAGGTCACGGAGGTCACAGAGGAGGATTAAGGTTCGACTGCGGAAGGCTCTTTGGTGGACAGCTTGGCTTCTGGGCGGGAAAGACACGCATCGCGGAGAGCATCGCACAGAGGTCACGGAGGTCACAGAGGGGGGATTAAGGTTCAGCTGCGGAAGGCTCTTTGGTGGACAGCTCGGCTTCTGGGCGGGAGACGTGCATCAAGTGGCTGCAAACTCTCTTGCCTTTAAACTTTGCAATCCGAAGGGCGCAAACGCGATCTCTTGTGTCCTTTATTGGATCAGGTAACTCAGCTCAGAAGGCGATCAATATCACCTTTCTATGAACAAACCGTTAAACCAGTAGCGCTTTATCGAGGCGAAAATTTGAGCAGCATAGAACAAATTTATCGTTAGCTATGAAGGTACTGAAAAATACGGACGATCTGGGTAATCGGACTAAATCTTCGTCCCGACTGCAAGCGCGTCCAAAAAGCGACGTTCAATGCAGGATTCCTTCTGCTCTCCATAATTGCAAAGCCGAGGACTACCAGTGATTAGTGATTTGGCAGCGTTTTCGTCGTCAGGCCAAATGACGCTAGTGGCCCGAAAAACCATTCAGTTATTAATCGCTGCCCTCATCCTGATTTTGACCGCCAGTCATTCTCATGCCGGTCTCGGGTGGACACTCGCGCAATTTGAGCAACAATATGGCAAGCCTGTTTTAGATCAGGAGGAGATTGCGGGACGGAAAGGATACATATTTACCGCGGAAGACTACATCATTGCCGCTTTTTTTCGTAACACGCAAGTTTCGCGTATTCTGTACATCTGTCGCGATGGTTCAGTGCTTGACTGGGAAAGGGCGAGAGCTCTTCTAAGGGCTAACGCGCCGGATGCGGTCTGGGACGATGCCTCCAAGAATGAGGCTGATAACACCTATCGGGTAAACGGCACTAAAGACGGCTTGGAAAGCTATTACGCATCTTTGGCCGACGACGGGAAGATGCTCGCTATTTGGACTCAGAAAGATGATGAGGCTGCAAGAACAGAAACCAAACTCGATACGCCTCTAGTCTCGAGCGTTGTGGGTGTGCCGGCAAACGCGAGTGCCTCGTCTCCGCCGCAGCGGTCGACTTTGGTGCACGCAACCCGGACAAAGATCGTCAACGCTAAACTTCGGTCATCCCGCCGTGAGATTTTTCACGTCGCAAACTCTGATGCCAAAGCACGATCAACCGAGCCCTCACATCAACATGTCGGGGGCTACCATCCCGCCCCTACCCCATTGTTAATGAATGCCGGCACCGGACTGTACAATTCGGATTATACTCAACCCTTTAAGGATCAGAAAAAAACACCGGGCCCATAAATAACTCTCGTCTTATAGAGATTAGGCTCTTTGTACACAATGTGTCGGCGAGAAGGAATGACTTGCCCGCCACTCTATCGATTGCTCGAGAAGTCTTATGCTAAATTACGCCGTCGCGCCGGTCGTTCCGGGCGGGCGGCGACAGCTCCCCGGTTGCTTCATTGCTAACTAAACTAAGAGATTGACCGCCTCGAAATGAAAGGAATTCTCTCATGCCCCTCGCCCGCATTGATCTACCAACCGGCAAGCCGCCTGAATACGGCCGCGCCGTCGCCGATGCCGTGTATGAGGCGATGATCGCAACTCTCAATGTAGCCAACAACGATCGCTTCCAGGTAATTTCCGAGCAGACCCGGGAAACCCTGCTCATCGATCCAACCTATCTCGGAATTGAGCGAAGCACGGACGCGCTTATCATCCAACTCATCCTCAGCGAAGGACGAACGGTCGAGGTCAAAAAAGCCTTCTACAAAGCGGTCGCCGACGGACTGCACGAGCGCCTTGGCCTCAGACGTGAGGACGTTTTCATCAACCTTGTCGAGGTGAAGAAAGAAAACTGGTCCTTCGGTAACGGCGTTGCCCAGTACGTGGTCTGAATCAAGGCTTCCCGGATGGCACACCCTCGCCAACGTTACGCCAATTTCGTGAAGCCGTCGGGGCTCCAGCGTTCGCTACCCACTCCGTGATGTACGAAGAAGAGGCCAGCGGGATCGTACTTTTCCTTGACGGCGAGTAGCCTTGGGTAGTTCGAACCCCAAAAGGATTTCTGCCACGCCTCGTCAAAGAAATTACTCTCCGAAACATATGAACCGGCGTCCGGGAGCAGCTTCCGCACTTCATTCATGGCTTTATCGATTGCATCCGCATGTTGGCGAGCGAGCGCCAGGTCAGGCTCGTGGCTGGGAATGCCGGGATAGGCCGGCGGCCCCGAAGCCGCGCTGATGAGAAGTGCGAAGGCGTCGAGAGCCGATGGATTCACCGCTGTGTCCCGGGCTGCGGCTATAGCCTCGGGAGGAGCTCCGGCAAGGCCTTTGTTGACGTGCAAGGTCACCCCCCAATGCTGAGCTGCCGCAAACAGCGCATCGGCAAGGTTTTTCTGCTGGTCCTCTTGGAGCAGAGAGGCGGGAATCCACGCCGATTGGTAACCGTGCAGCACCTGACCCGTCTCCCCAAGATTGCTTGCCCAGAAGATATTGGCTTCCGGCGCGCCTGGGCGGTCGTCAGCGAGCACAAGTCCGGGGGCTTTCTTGAGAAATTCAGGGTCCCAAAATTTTCGTGCCCGCAGAGCTATGATCTTCGGCTCTGACAAGCCGAAATCCTGCGGAGAGGTTGCCAGCCAATCGAAGAAAGGACGCCAGATCATCTCGGCTTGGTGCTGGTCCAATCCTTGAAACACCATAGCGATCGCTAGGACGTTACCCGGACGGAAGGCGATCTGCTCACCCCAATGCGGATTGAACAGCGACTCACCGTAGAATTCGATGACCTTGGCTATCAGTTGGCGGAAGGCATTCGCCGATGTTGCCTTTACAGTCGTGAACACCGCACCGAAGAATTCCGGCAGATCGTGTGTCCGCAACGTGAGACGGGTCACGACGCCAAGGCTCCCCCCGCCGCCCCCCTTGATACCCCAAAACAGGTCTGGATTCGTGCAGGCGTTGGCGATCCTTACCGCGCCATCTGCAGTAACAATCTGAGCTTCCAGCAGGCTGGCAGCAGCCATCCCATAGGCCTTTGAAAAGCTTCCGAAACCGCCGCTTTGGATTAAGCCGGCAACGCCAACCGTTATGCATCCACCACCCTGAACGTAGCGTCCCCCCTTCGTCGTGACAGCGTCGTAGGCCTGTCCCCAGATCGCACCCGGCTCGATCGTAACCGCCTCCTGCGGCGCATGTTGACCCTCGCAACCCGAGCTGATAAACGCGTCGTGCAAAGTGATAGCCTTCATGTTCCTAGTCCAGATCAGCAAAGAATCTGCGGCATTGGATGTACCCTGGTAACTATGGCCGCCGCCTTTCACGACAAGTCGCAGGTTGTTTTCGCGGGCAAAATTGACGGCCGCCACGACATCGTCGGTTGACTCGGCCGCCACCGCGTAGGCGCTGGGTTTCGAGGTCCAAGCGTCGACCCAGCCGAGACTCTGCGTCAGCCCAACCTCGTCTCCAAGGTAGTACGGATTCTTCAGTTCCTTGAAAATCTGGACACAGTCCGGGCTCGACGGCGCCTCCACGCACTCGGCAAGCGGCGACTGAACTTTGACAAGTTTGCCGCGGATTTCCTCTCTGAGCCGGTCCCAGCTCGTTTCGGAGGGCCACTCAGAGTCAGTTGGCCGAACACGAGACAAACGACGGGTCGCGGCGGCGGACGATCTTGCGCCGAATAGCCAAGACCAGATGCCCGGCATAAACGAAATCGACGCCATGACTATTTTTAATAGGCGTCTTCTGTTCATCTAACCGCCTTTGGCTTTTCCGGAAGGGCTAATGATTAGAACGCGCTTTTTTTGCCGATTCGATGACCCGTTGCTCTAATTCGCCCGGCAACTCTTCATAGTGACTGAACTCCTCGGTGTGCAGCCCGCGCCCGCCAGTTAACGAGCGAAGCTGGCTCGCGTAGCGATAAAGTTCTCGTGCTGGAGCCAGGGCGTGAACAACCTCGAGGTGGTTTCCCGCTTCCATGCCCACCACTTTGCCACGGCGACTTGAGAGGTCCCCGATGACCTTGCCGACGCAATCCTCAGGAACCTGGATCTCCAGGGAATGGATCGGTTCCAGCAAACAGGGCCGTGCCTTGAGGAACGCTTCCTTAAAAGCCCAATAGCCGGCGACTTGAAATGAAATATCGTTCGAATCGACCGGGTGCATCTTGCCGTCATAAAAGTTGACGTTCACATCCACAACCCGATAGCCAGCCAAGACTCCTTCCGAACAGGCATGCAGGACACCACGTTCAACCGATGGGACAAAAACCCGATCGACGCACTGTCCCGAAAGCGACTCGGTAAAACCGATCCCGGAGTCGCGTGCCGCCGGCGTGATTCGCAGCAACACCTGGGCAAACTGCCCTGCGCCACCCGACTGCTTTTTATGGCGATAATCCGCTTCAGCACTGGTCTTAATCGTTTCCCGAAAGGGCACCCGTGGCTCGACGAGATCGAAATGCACATTGAATCGACGACGAAGCCGATCCGCGACAACGTCCAGATGCAATTCGCCTTGTGCGGCAACGATTGTTTGGTGAAGTTCGGGATCTGCCGTGAACTGAAACGCAGGATCTTCTCCATGCAAGGTGGCGAGACCGGCGGCGATTTTGTCCTCCTGACCTCTGGCCCTGGGTTGCAGCGCGGCATGAAGAGAGGGTTTCGGATATTCAGGCTCCGGGAGTTTCACGGGCCTGGTCGTCAGGCAGAGTGTGCTTCCGGTGTGGGTGTTCTTCAGCTTGACGGTCGCACCGATGTCCCCGGAATTCAGTTCGCTGACAGCAGCACGATCGCGGCCGTTGAGCAGGTAAATCTGGCCGATGCGTTCGGTGATATGGCGTGCGCTGTTGTATAACTCCATCCCGGTTCTGACAGTCCCGGAATAGACACGGAAAAAGGAGAGCTCACCAAAGTGCTCCTCGTGCATTGTTTTGAAGACATGCGCGACCGGTTCCGAGCCGGTAAGCGCAACTTCGACCTCGCGGCCATTGGCATCGCGGGCGATCACCTTCGTTCGGTCAACTGGTGAGGAACCGTATTTCGCTATGAAATCCATTAAACGTGCAACCCCCACGTCCGTCTCCGCCGAGACGCAGAACAACGGGATAAAGTGCCGCAGTTGGACCGCCGCATGGATACCTTTGCGAAATTCCTCCTCGGAAAGTCCTCCCTGGTCGAAGAACTTGGTGAGCAACGCGTCGTCGGACTCAGCGATCAATTCAATCAATTCACGGTGGAGTTGCAGCACCCGATCCTTCCAGCTTCCTTCGGCAGGTTCCTCGGAATACCGGCCACGGCCTGTCGTCTCGTAGGTAACGACGTCGTTGCGGAGCACATCCAGAATCTGATTGAATTCAGGTCCCGGATTGATCGGGATGTTGAGGGGAAATACCCGCCGGCCATAGTGCGCCCGAGTATCTGCGAGGACCTTCTCGAAGTTCGCGTGCAGTTTGTCCATCGCGTTGATCACGATGATTTGCGGGATACCGCACTCGTCTGCGAAATTCGAGACTCGTTCGGTGCCAACGCCGATGCCGTGTTGTGCGTGAACAACCACGAGCGCGAAGTCAGCGACGCGCAATGCCGCGAGCGCCTCGCTCATAAAGTCGAGGTAACCCGGCGTGTCCATGATGTTGAACTTTTTGTCCATCCACTTGGTGTGCAGCAGCGAGGTCTGAGTAGAGACCTGCCGCTGTTTTTCGCTCGCGTGGTAATCGGAGACCGTGGTACCGTCTGCGACGCGTCCCATGCGGTTGATCGCGCCGCTGCATGCCAGCATCGCTTCGCTCAGGATTGTTTTTCCGGACGATGCGTGCCCGACAATGGCAAAGTTGCGGATGTCCTCACAACGATGGCCTGACATGAACCTGACGATGAGGCGGAATTAGCCTCCATGCAAGCCTCGCGAAACAAAACTGAGGTTGGACACTTCGGGGCGGGGTAAGGCGGGACGCCTTACTTACTAGTAGGCAAGCCGTCCCGGCTTGCTTCCTCGGGGCGGGCCTTCTGGTCCGACGAGACGTTAGTTCTCACGGAGCCATGGCGTCGAGGATCCTGAGTCGAAGATGCTGAGCGGCGACAGCGGTCGAGTCGGTAAGGAGCGCCCTATCGATGGCGGCGAGCGCCATTTCAGGATTGTGCTGAGCCAACAGCATCTCGCTGGCACGCGTGCAGATGGCGCTGTTTTTCGGAAGCCTTGCCAGACCGAACGCGCGAAGAAAGTCAGCACGCTTGGCATCAGTTTCAAACGTCGCCAGCGCGATATGAAGCAACGGATGATCAGGCAGGAAAACTAAAGCGTTTTCAAGCCATTGGCCGGTTAGGTTTGGACTTGTCAGAAGAGCGTTGTCCACCCAGTCTGCAATTTTCACGTTGCTCGCCGGAAACATCGTTCGATCGGGCCCGGCGCTGAAAAACCACCGTATGAAGCCCGCGTCGGTACGAAAGTCCCGCGCTAATTTCTGGAACTGTTTTGTCAGCTGCGACCTGCGTTCCTCATTGACTATAACGAGCGAGCCGTCATTTGAGAATTGGAGTCCACTTGCGACGTCTGCAAGTGATTCGATTTGCCGTGTGGAATCCGAAGCGGACGCGTCTCTTCCTGTGCTGTCTCCCCCTGATTTTGCCATCCGCCGAGTCAGCTCTGCGGGAGTAGCCGCATCCCAGAGTTTAGCGGTTTTGTCCCAGCTTACCGTCAGAATCCGCGCACCGTCCGGACTAAACACCCCGTTGTTGACACGATCCTGGTGGGCAAAGCAGGCGAGCAGTTTGCCCGAAGTCGTATCCCAAAGTTTGGCGGTTTTGTCTGCGCTAGCCGTCAGGATTCGGGTGCCGTCGGGACTAAACACTGCGTTGTTAACACGATCCTGGTGGGCAAAGGACGCAATGAGCCTGGCGGAGGCTGCATCCCAGAGCTTTACGGTTTTGTCCCAGCTTGCCGTGAGGATCTGGGTGCCATCGGGACTAAACACTGCGTCGCTGACACGATCCTGGTGGGGAAAGGAGGCGATGAGCTTACCGGAGGCTGCATCCCAGAGCTTGGCGGTTCTGTCCCGGCTTGCGGTCAACATCCGACCGCCGTCGGGACTAAAGGCCGCGCGGGAAACTCCGTCTTGATGGGCAAGGGTACCAATCAGCTTGCCAGAGGCCGTATCCCAGAGCTTGGCGGTGTTGTCCGCGCTGGCGGTCAGGATCTTCCCACCGTTCGGGCTAAACACCGCATCGTTGACCTGATCCTGATGCCCATAAGAAGCGATGAGCTTGCCAGAGGTCGCATCCCAAAGCTTGGCGGTTCTGTCCCGGCTCGCCGTCAACATCCGACCACCGTCCGGACTAAAGGCCACGCGGGAAACCCCGTCTTGATGGGCAAGGGTGGCAATCAGCTTGCCAGAGGCCGTATCCCAGAGCTTGGCGGTGTTATCCGCGCTGGCGGTCAAGATGCGCCCCCCGTTTGGGCTAAACACCGCATCGTTGACTTGATCCTGATGGACGAAGGAAGTGATAAATTTGCCCGAGGCCACATCCCAAAGCTTGGCGGTGTTGTCCCAGCTCGCCGTCAAGATCCGACCTCCATCCGGACTGAAGACCGCGTCGTTGATCCGGTCCTGATGAACAAAATAGGCAATATGATTACCCACGGCCGCATCCCAGAGTTTGGCCGTGTTATCGGCGCTCGCCGTCAGGATCCGACCTCCGTCCGGACTAAAAAGCGCGTGGTTGACCCGATCCTGATGCGCAAAGGAGGCGATGAGCCTTCCAGAAGCCGCATCCCAGAGCTTGGCGGTATGGTCCCAGCTTGCGGTCAGAACTCGAGCTCCGTCCGGGCTGAAGGCCGCGTGGGTAACCCCGTCTTGATGGGGAAAGGAGGCGATGAGTCTTCCAGAAGCGGCGTCCCAGAGCTTGGCGGTGTCATCCCAGCTTGCGGTCAGGATCCGCACACCGTCCGGACTAAAAACCGCGTCCTCCACAGCGCCCTGATGAGCGACGGAGACGATTAAGTCGCCCGAGGCCGCATCCCAGACCTTGGCGGTATTATCTGCGCTCGCCGACACGATCCGAGTACCGTCCGGACTAAACCTTGCGCTGTAGAGGCTATTCCCGCGAGCAAAGGAGGCGATGAGCGCGCCCGACGGCGCGTCCCAGAGTTTGGCGGTGCCGTCCGCGCTTGCTGTGAGAATCCGAACACCATCCGGACTGAACACCGCATTCTCAACGGCTCCCTCATGGGCAAAGGAAGCAATGAGCTGGCCCGAGGCCGCATCCCAGACTTTGGCGGTATTGTCTGCGCTCGCGGTCAAAATCCGTCCACCGTCCGGACTAAACTCCGCGTCGCTCACCCGATCTTGATGGGCAAAAGAGCCAATAAGCTGGCCCGAGGCCACGTCCCAAAGCTTGGCGCTGTGATCCGCGCTTGCCGTCACGATACGCGTACCGTCGGGACTAAACACCGTGTGGACGACTCCATCCTGATGGGCAAAGGAGGCTAAGAGTTGACCCGAGACCGCATCCCAGAGCTTGGCACTGTTGTCCCAGCTCGCCGTCAGGATCCGAGCGCCATCTGGGCTGAACACAGCGTCGTTGACCACATCCCGGTGGGGAAAGACAGCGGTGAAGGAGGGTAGCGCCTTTTCACGATGAATGATTAGTTCTTGGAAGAATCGTTCTAAGGCAACTAGATTTTTCGGGTTGAACTTGATCGCACGCGAAAGAAGTGCGACGCCTTCCCGCCACTCTCCAAGCTGAAACTGACGTTCAGCTTGGTTGAAGCTTTCCCAACTCGCCTCGCGGAGCTGGTCGTGAAGCCTTGCAGTGACTCGCTCCGCCTCGTGTCTTTGACTCTTGGCAACCCAGGCAAAAACCCCGGCTGCAATCGCGAGAAGCGCGAAACCGACGGTGACTACATTTCGTATTCGATTTCTTAATCTTCTTTTTCGAGTTTGTTCAGCGACACTGGCCTCGATATAGCCGCGTTGTTCCCGATCGAGCGAATTTCCGAACTCATCCACTAACTTGTCCGCCTCCGCCAAAGGAAGTCCAGGCGGCAAAAGATAGTCCCGATGTTGCTCCATTAGCTTCCATTGCCGCATCGAAGCGTCCAGGCGATCGCGCATTCGCAAAAATTCACGGTTCTGCTTCAGCCAATCCGCGACGCGCTGCCATTCCCGCAGCAACGCTTCGTGCACGATACTCACCGTAACTTCCCCTTGGGGATCGGTGTCGGCGACTAACAGCCGGTTCTTAACGAATAGATCAACGAACCCTTTCGCGCCGCCTTTCATTCCCGCGTCGGCTCCCTCTAAGCTAACGAAATCACGGTAAGGTACCGTCCGCCGGTTAGGCACTTCCTGTTCGCCCTGGCCCAACGTGACCAGATAGCGCATTACTAAAGGAAACGCACTCTGTTCATCCGGTCGTAGCGTGCCGAATACGGCCTCGGCATGCCTGGCAAGCCCGCCCTTCAATTCACCTAGCTCGAGATAATCTGACCACCGGAGCAAGTCATCGCGCCGCATCGCCTGCTCGTCGTAGAGCAACGACAAAACATGCTCGAGCAACGGCAATGATTCTGGGGTGACGGAGGCCGCACCGCGCAGGGCGTCGTCCAGGTGTTGACCCGTCTCCCGGTTTTGCTCGAAACGTAAACCGGCCGCTTCGGCCGGAAGCCGAATCATGTTCCGGATCTCGTAAGCCGTGGGAGGCCGGAGATCGAATTTTCCGCACGGCTTCGTGAGCTCAATCAGATCCGGAAATTCCTGATACGATGGGTAAAAGTCACTCCGCAATGTTGCGAGGATGAAGACTCGGCGGCTCCGAACCAAACTAACGAGCGAGAGGATGTACTCCTGCTTGACCTCCGGTGAAAAACCGGTAGTGAACAATTCTTCCAACTGATCGACTACCAAAACTAAACGAGCTTTTGGTAGTTCCAGCTTCTCTTTCTGCCCACGAGCAAAGTCCGCCTCGTCCGATCTTCCTGACGCCCGCAGGTTTCGCTCCCTGTCCTCCAGATCACGCGAATGCCGAATTTTCCACTCCCGCGCGGCGTGATCGAGTGCGTCTCGGACCCGGAGCGCGAAGCTGCCAGAATGCTCCCTCAATTCCCTTCCCAGATCATAGACCGCGTTTGGCGATTCCGGATCCCGCAAGCCCGGAAGCGCAGAGGGCTCCAGCAGCGCCGCCGCCAAAGCGTCGAAGCAATCGCCCCCGCTTCCACCCGCTCCGGGTCTCGTTATTGACCATCGCCACAGTCCAATGCCTTCAATGGTCTCTGGTTGCGTTAACAGCGGAAGCACGCCCGCTCGGACCAGCGAGCTTTTTCCTGAGCCACTAGCGCCCACGACCAGCACGAATGGCCGTTGCGCTTTAACTTGAATTTCCAAGGCCTCCAACACTTCCCCGATGGCTTTTGTTCTGCCATGAAAGATGGGCGCATCTTCGAAATCGAAGAAATTTAGCCCCCGGAAAGGACTGGAGTTCCACCGGCGCACTTTCCTTCTCGACGTGTGCTGTCCGATCTCCTGGTCTACCTGAACCGCGAGAAAATTCCGGAACTGTTCCCTGAAAAGCTCTTCAAACTCCTGGAGGTTGCGATAGTCGCTAAAAGTTGTGGCGGAATCCCGCTGGCTATTCGGGCCTCGATTGGCAAAAAAATCCTGTAAAGAGTCCCATTGCCGGCCGAAGGCCTCGCGTTCCGCTTTTGGCTCCAACGGCAGAGTCGGTTTCGAAAGATTGCGGTACACGTGCAACGGAGAAATCCCGCGGTGCTTGTTTGCGTGCTCCATTGCCCCCACGACCTCGTTTTCCTTTCCCGACGGAGATTGGTCGCCTTCCGGCGGACATATTGTCTGGACCACCGGGGCGCCGAGTCGCGACCAAAGGATGCAAATCACCAGATCGAATTCCGCTGTATTCGGGATCTGCCCCTGATACCCCAAATCCGGTCGAAACCTCTGATATCCCAAAAAATAAGGGCATAGAAGCAACCTTCCGTGGAACTCAGTTTCCAGCCCGCCTTTTTCGAACCCGCCGTTTTCTTCCGCTAAGCGTTGGAAGTTGGAAGAAGAGGCGCTCAACGCCACGTTAAACTCGGCGGCAATCGAGCTCATCACTCGATCCGCTAAGTGCCGCTCCTTTTGAACATCGCCGGCTGAGGAAATGAAGACTCGGATCGTCTTCATCAGGGAGCGGCCGGCGTCGACTGCATCCCGAACCATCGGCATGATTTTTGAAAGCTCGGCCGGAGTCTGGAAACGCCGCGTCGGGTCTTTCTTTAAAAGGATGTCGAGCAAAACGACTACCGGCTGTGGAACACCCTTGAGTTGGTCAAGCGGCAAGGGGGCGTGCTGATGTTTGTACATCACTTCCGCAGGCGCGCCCTGGAACGGCAGCTGACCGGTTACCATCTCCCAGAGCGTCACACCAAGTGAATACAGATCCGAACGGATATCGACGCTCACGCCCGCGAATTGCTCGGGACTGGCGAACTCCGGAGTTCCAGCGAACGACACAGGAGTTGAAATCGCGGCTTGCAAAGAAGGTTCATTCACCGCCTTCGCTAATCCGAGGTCGATAATCTTCGCGGTTAAATCCCCCTGCTCGAAGCTAACCATGATGTTGGTCGATTTGATATCACGGTGAACGAGATTCTGTTTGTGCACCGCGGCTAAACCTGCAGCGACCTGAGCCACAATTTCGAGCGCCAACTTTACCTCAAGTCGGAAGGAGCGTTGGATGAGACTCTCCAGAGTTTCCCCCTCCACAAACTCCATCGCGTAAAAGTAGCTGTTCCCGGTCCTCCCCAAGTGCAATACCGAGGCGACGTTCGGATGACGAAGACTGGCCGCCGCGCGCGCCTCGCGCAAAAATTGAAGCTGCGCCGACTCGTCTCCGAGATATCGTTCACTGATGAGCTTCAGGGTCACGGGACATCGCAGATCGACATCGAATGCTTTGTAAGTAACACCCATCGCGCCGCGCCCCAGTTCGATCGGTTTCCCGTTTTCCCCGTTCACCAGCTCATAATGCTCCAAGCGTTGCGCTACCAGTTCGGATTGAGGCTTGACCGAATACTCCGAAGAAAGCTCGCCCGAGACAGACTCCGCATCCAGCGCTTGACGAAGCATACAAACCGGGCAGGACTTCATCGATCCAGAGATCTCGCAACCGCAAGATTGGCAGGTGCGAGTTTCCTTCCCTTTCATAATTCTAATCTCCTTCGGACGCGATCAGAAACCAAGCGAAGGCGTAACGCTGATTCCAACAAAGTGTCCCCAACTCGGCAAATACAAATTCGAAAACCGTGGCAAACCAGAGTTTCTTGAAGGCCAGAGTTTTAAACCGTCCTTGTGTAACTCTTACTCATAATCCGGAGATAAACGCCCACATTTGTTACAAATGGATTTGGTCCTCCGGGTTTCAGGACTTTTTCCGAAATCCTGATAAACTCGACTAGGTGGAACCGTCAGAAAACTCAGTTCTCACATCTTATTCTGTGTCCATGAATCCTCAATGATCTTTGCAGCCTGTTCGGCCGTGGTGTTTCCCGCGGCCACGTCTGCGCTCACGTCATTGAAAACTCGACCGGTGTCGGGACCAAGCAGTTGATCCATTGCGATCGTTATCCATTGTGACTTCTCAACCTCCTGGGCGATCTGTTTGAAGAACTGATTTTGGATCGCCTCCGCGGTTCCCTTCACCATCGGGATGAACAAGCCTTCTTTCGCTAACTTAATCTGGATCTCTTTTCCTAGCCAGACCTTCATAAAATCAACCGTCTCTTCCGGGGCGTCTTTCGCGACCAGCCAACCATTCAGACTGGCAAAGATGTCGTTTGCGTGACCTCTGCCACCTTTGACTTCCGGGAAAAAAAACCACCCAAGCTTCTCGTCCGGAAGTCCCTTTTGATCTATAGCGTTCGATCGCCCCCACGTTAGGTCCCAGGTTCCCATGAGGTGAAAGGCCGCCCTTCCGTCGTGAAAAGTCCCCGCTGCCTCTGGGTAAGTGTTGGCGAGATAGCCCTTCTGAAACGGTTGCAGTGCCGCAAGATCTTTGTAGAGCTGAAACGCTTTTACAACCTCGGGACTATTGTATCCGCCGTTCTTGCCATCATAGGCCGCTAACATCCCTTCCCGGCCGAGGATTCGCATCATGAGCATGGCAGGATAGAAATGGAGAGGCCATTTGTCTTTTCCACCCACCGCTAGCGGTGTAATGCCTGCGGCCTGACACTTTTTCACAGCATCGATTAAATCCTCCCAGTACATGATCTTTGTCGGGTCGACGCCGGCTTTCTGACATAGCTCCTTATTATACCAGAAAACCATCGGACCAATGTCGTTTGGCAGACCGTATGACTTGCTTTCATAGGTAAAATTCTCAATGCCGGCAGGGTAAAAAGTGTCTTTGAACCCGCCCTCCTCGATCGCCTTCGTAATACCTTGGCAGGCGCCCGCATTCACCTGTTCGTACATCACGCCCCCGCCCCAGCTATGAAAGACACTGGGTCCATCCTTGGATTGGAGAAGAGTAGGCAACTTCGCTTTAAAAGCCTCATTCTCCAGATAATCGAATTGGACTTTCACGCCAGGATGAGCCTTCTCGAACTCATGGGCGGCCTCCTTCCAGATTTCCAGTACTTTGGGTAGTTTCTGGATATGAAGAACCTTGATGACAGTTTCGGCTGACACGGCGCAGGTTAACGATCCGAGCAAGACCAATGAGAATAGCCATGTAAATTCCATGTTTTCGGCGGGTCAGAGCGGTTGAGAGTAGCAATTTCTAATCAGGTTAAAGCAATTACTTTTAGACTCCAAGCCGAGTCATCGAACATTTCTAGAATACCGGAACTCCGAAACCAAGACCTTTGCTTAGTCTCCTACGGCGCGAATAGGTGTTGAGCTATAGCCAAGCTATAGCCCCACACCCCGAACGGGCTACGCGACTCAGCCCACGGTCTCAACCCCATAAGCGCTAGGATAATGCGAATCGCTTCGATGGGGATGATTTTTGTCCCGTAGGGACAGCACGATAGTAGCCAGGCCCGAAGTGCCTGGAATCATGAGGAAAATAGCCCGTCCCAGCGGGACGATTGAAGCCATTCAATTAATAAAGCCTGGATCATCGGCCCGGATTCACCAGACTTTTCGACAACACCTCAGGATTACCTTCTGATCTTCGGCAGCCGTATCGCTGGCTTTGAAAAGATTCAGAATATCGACCATTCCGGTGCCGACCCTCGTTTTAATCAATGCCGTTCGGGAGAGTACCGATTTCAGTTTCAAAATGTGTCTGGTCGGTGTCGTCCGGTGCGGGTCCCACCATTTACGCCGGGAGCGATACGAAATTTTTATCTCTTCCCAATCCAAGGTGAAGTTGCTATAGGGTAGAGAAATTTAAACCCCCCCGGCCCGAGAAAATCGGGTCGCTTTAATAGGAGAACGCAATGTATTTGCCACGTTACGCCACCGCTGCGGTGGCTGTTGTTTGGTTGACCCTGGGTCTGACATCGCCGGTCCGCGCGG